>ENA-ORBV01011029-ORBV01011029.1-microbial-mat-metagenome-genome-assembly--contig:-NODE-11029-length-14292-cov-6.064509_pt1 | contig 14292 bp, 6 predicted proteins | sample MGYA00237777_ERZ505514 | MGnify/ENA primary metagenome ERZ505514 (study PRJEB26160, sample SAMN06269048) | microbial mat metagenome | isolation source: Oligotrophic lake microbial mat | place...
CCCCGGACCCCGGGCTCCATCTTGGCCAGACCAAAATCGAGCACTTTCACGGCTCCGTCTGGCCGAACCTTCACGTTGGCGGGCTTCAGATCGCGATGAATGATCCCCTGCTCGTGCGCGGCTTCGAGGGCTTCGGCGATCTGGCGCGCGATGGGCAGGACCACGTCAAGGGCCAGGCCTGCGGCTTGCGGCTTGAGGCTTGCGGCTTGGGCGATCAGATCCGCGAGCGTTGGTCCTTCGACCAGTTCAAGCACCAACGCCATCGCCGGCGGGTCTGAAGACCCGCCGCTACGGAATGCTTCGAGTCCGTAAATCTGCGCGATGTTGGGGTGATTGAGCGACGCCAGCACCTGCGCTTCGCGCGAGAAACGCGCGAGGCGATCCGGATCGTTCGCAACCGCGGGGAGCAGCACTTTGATCGCGACGTCGCGATTCAACTTCGCATCGCGCGCCCGATACACCTCGCCCATGCCACCGGCGCCGAGCGTCGACAGGATCTCGTAGGGACCGAGGCGGGTGCCGGTGCTCAGCGACATGAAGGGCTCATCGCATTCATTTACGAATCCCCGCCGCCCAATTCAAGACCACAGTGGCGGGTGGGAAACTCGTCTCGCCCACGCTGACGGGCACCGGGATCAGAAAACGCTGGCCGTCGGCCGTTGGCGCGTACTGCTGCTGACTGTACCACCCCGTGACCCCGAGCGTGAGGGCCGGCAGATCGAAAAGCGCCTGTGGTGCGCCGGCCTCGAACCTCGTACCAAGGTTGACCACGTTCACCGGAACGGCGGTGAGCTTGCGATTGGGCGCCACGTAGAAGAGCTCTTTGCCATCGCGGCGCCATTCGGGCGCGGCGCCGCCGCCCGTCGAAATAGACCATTTGCCGCGCGCGTTCGGAAAACCCGTCACATAGACTTCCGATACGCCAGATTCATCGGAAACATACGCCATCCAGCTGCCGTCGGGCGAGATCCGTCCGTTGGTTTCGTTGAACCGCGTGCGAAGCAACGGCGTGGGCGTCCGCGCGCCGGCGGTTGGCAGCAGCCACAAGTCCCAGTTCGTCACTGCGTCTGTCATCTGATAGATGAGGTTCTTCCCGTCCGCAGACCAGTCATTTGGAACGCTCGCTGCGAGTGCCTTGAAAAGCAGCTCATCCTGTCCGACGTTGTCGGCCGACTTCTGAAAGAGGCTCGGCGGCCCTCCGCGCGGTGACGAGAACGCGATGTGTGCCCCGTCTGGCGACCACGTCGGACTGTGTGAGCCGGTACCGAATGTGAACTTCGTCAAAGTATTTCGCTGAACATCGACAAGCCAGACGGCGACCAACTGGACTCTCTCATTGGGCTCGAACCGGTTGACGGCGACGGTCCGCTCGTCGCGAGACAGCGAAAGCCCGAAGTAGGCGCCCGCCGGGCCCACCGTTCCAGCGGATGCGCCGTCGCGCTTGATCCACGTCAGCCGGGTTTCGGGCGGCACCACCCCGCCCCAAAACACCAACACGCCGTTGGTGGAGACCGAGAACGAGGAGGAGCCGGGTCCCTCCTTCAAGACGCCATCGGCGACCTGGACGACGTCGCCCTCGAGCGCGAGTCGCGTGGCGTTGAACGGTTGCGCCAACAACGCACGGTCACGGACGAACAGGAGGTAACCGGGAGCGGCGTACTCGACCTTGCTATATTCCTGACCCAGACGCTCGACGTCGAGAAGCAGCGTTCTGTCCTTCGAATCCATTGAGCCGACATACAGCCCCGAGTTGTCCCGGCCGCCGACGACGTACAGATAGTGGCGGCCGTCGGGCAGGAATTGCGGCCAGAGGTGATTAGTTTCGCCGTGCGCGGAGTCGAGCGCCGTCACGGGCACCGGCGTGCCGCCGCCGCCCGCCACGCGGACCAGGCCACCCTCACCGGCCGGCGCCGGCGAAAACACGATCACATCGTCTCGGTTCCAGGTTCCCCCTCCGCCAGAGGCCGAGTCGCACAGGATTTGCGGTTCGCCCCCACCGCTCGAAATCCGTTTCAGCTTCCCGTTCGCGAAGAAGGCGATCCATCGGCTATCCGGCGACCAGAACGGACTACTCGCTCCGTCCGTTCCCACCAGCAGTTGCGGCGACGTCGCATCGAGCGGCCGGATCCACAAGCGTGGCATGCCATCGGAGCCAATGACGACGAGGACGAGGCGCCGCCCGTCTGGTGATACGACCACGGCTGATCCACCGCCGCCACTATTCGACAGCAACGCCGAGCCATCAGGGGGGGCGACCAGGAAGCGCGTGGTGGCAGTCTCAATTTGCGGTGGTGTGAGTTGTTGGGCAATCGCCAACGTCAGCGCCACGAGGGCAAGAATCCCCGCCAGTGCCCAGGCGGCTTGTTCGCGGCGTGTGGACTGGCGCGGGGGGACTCCGGCTGCCGACGACACGTCTGTCGACCCGGTCAGCGCCTCGTCTATTTCAAGTCGCGCATCCGCCGCATCAGCGATCCGCCGCTTGCGATCTTTCTCCAGGCAGCGTCGCAACAACCTGCGGATCGACGCAGGTGTGTTCGGCGGCAGCGGAGTGAAGTCCGGTTCGTCCTTCAAGACCGCGGCGAGCACGTGCGAGACCGTTTCACCCGCGAACGTCTGGCGGCCTGTCAGCATCTCCAGCAGGACAACTCCAAAGGCCCAGAGATCGCTGCGTTTGTCGACGGACTTCCCCGCTGCCTGTTCGGGGCTCATGTAGGCGGCGGTACCGAGGATGAGTCCCGCTTGGGTGGCGTGAATCGACAACGTCGGCGAATTCATCGCGTGCGCGCTCGACGGACCCGCGGGATCGATGGCCTTCGCGAGCCCGAAGTCGAGCACCTTGACCGTTCCGTCCGCGCGGACCTTGATGTTGGCGGGCTTCAGATCGCGATGGATGATGCCCTGCTCGTGCGCGGCTTCGAGGGCTTCCGCGATCTGCCGCGCGATTGGTAACGCCTCGTCGATCGAAATTGCTCCCCGCGCGATTCGCTGCGACAGGTCTTCGCCGTCGACGAGCTCCATCACGAGGGCCGTGATGCCGTTGGATTCCTCGATCCCGTGGATGTGCGCAATGTTCGGATGATTGAGCGATGCGAGCACTTGCGCTTCGCGAGAGAACCGCGCGAGGCGATCCGGATCGTTGGCGACCGCGGGCAGCAGCACCTTGATCGCGACATCGCGATTCAACTTCGCATCGCGCGCGCGATACACCTCGCCCATGCCACCGGCGCCGAGGGCCGACAGAATGTCGTAGGGACCGAGACGCGTACCCGTGATCAAGGCCATGCTATTTCGTCGGCACCCGTGCTTTCAGTTCATCAAACCAGTTGAGGACGACATTGATCTGCGCGGGAATCGCGCGCAGGTCGAGCTGGAGCACAAGAAACCGCCGGCCGTCGGGCGAGACGGCGTACCCAGCGTGGTTCGCGCTGCGTCCAGAGGCGGCGCGTATCTCAAACAGTTTCCTGGCGTCGCCCACACCGATCGGACTGGCTGACGACACGCCGACAGCCAGAAAAGTTTCACCCTGGCGATAGAAGAGTTCTTTCCCGTCCGGCGACCACATCGGCTCCCGCCCTCCATCGACCGAAACGGCGATGCCGTCGCTGGGCCGTGCCACTGAGCGGAGGTACACTTCGTCGCGTCCGGTTTCGTCGGAGACGTAGGCGATCGTCAGACCATCCGGGGAGAACTGGCCGCCGACCTTGCTCGATGGCGAGACGAGAAATGGCGCGGGCGTGCCGTCGGGTGCGAGCGTCCACAGGTCTGCACCGGTTCCCTTCGAGCGTTCGCTGAAGAGCAGCGTACCGTCAGGGGCCTCCGACAACGGCATCTGAGTACCCTTCCGCGCCAGGAGGCGCGTCGCCGGCCCACCTCCTGAGGACGCGGCATAGAGATCCCAGTCGCCCCCGCGGTTCGAGGCAAAGAAGATCCGGCTGCCGTCGCGGCTCCATACGGGGTACGCGCTAGTCTGCTCGTTCTCGAGCGTCAGGCGGCTTCTGTTTCCGCGACGCAAATCCACCAGCCAGAGGTCACTGTCACCTTCCAGAGCGACTCGCGTGCCATCGGGCGAAAGCGTGGGATCCGCGACCGAGGCCGCCTTGTCGGCAATCGGCGCGACTCGACCCTCGCGATCGACCCAGCTCAACACGCCGAGGTTGGGGTCGCCGGGCACGTACACCAGCGTTCCCGAGTCCGACATCGCGAACCAGGAATCGGCAGTGGCCGGCGACGAGAACACATCGTCGACGACGAAGGCGCGGGCGCGCGTCTGTTCTGGGTGATACGGGTCGAAGGACGCGGCGGTCAGACCGTGAGGCCCCGACGCCAGCAGATGACCAGACCGGGCGTAGCGAGAGGACCAGGTCTTGGGCGACGGCCCACGGGCCCACTTCCCCGTGTCCAGCGACAACAGCGCGGGCCCGGGGGCGTCGAGGTCCAACCCGCCCCAGATCGTGAACAGTAGGGAGCGTCCGTCTGGAAGAAACTGCGGCCAGACGTGCGCATAGCCGCCGGCAGCTTCGTCGGGCTCCGTCAACGTCTGCGGTTTGCCTCCGGCAGATGGGATGCGAAGGAGTCCGGAGGCGATCGCGGGCACGAACACGATCGTTTCGTCCTCGCCCCAGGTCCCGCCAACAGGCTGGAAGGACGCCTCGGCAATCGCCGTCGGCGCGCCGCCCGACAGCGACACCGTCAGCAGTTTTCCTCTCGCAAAGAAACCGATCCGGCTGCCATCGGGTGAGAAGAACGGTTGTTGCGCGCCTTCGCTCTCGGGAATACCGGTCGACTCGAAGCGATCGAGTGCCCTCACGTAGAGGCGCGACACGCCGTCTGCCGCCCTGGCCACGTACGCGAGCGAGCGACCATCGGGTGACACCGCGGGCCCACTGCCACCCGCGAGGATCTGGCCGGCCGGCAGCGGAATCGAGAGCCGCGTCACCCGTGGCGCGGTCATAGGCCGGAGGCGCGTCCACGTCCAGACGGCGAGACTGGCAGAACACATGGCGACGAGCGCCAGTGCGGCCCAGACCGTCGAGCGTCGCCACGGCAGTGCGTTGACCGAGATCGGTGGCACTGCCGGCGCCGCTGAGAGATCGGACGGGTCGCTCAGGGCCACACGCGCTTCGCCGATGTCGCGCAGCCGCCGCTGCGGATCCTTTTCGAGGCATCGCGCCAGCAGCCGTCGCACCACCGGTGGCGTCCCGGCTGGCAGCAGACTCCAGTCCGGCTCGCGAGAGACAATACCGGCGAGGACGTCGGTGATCGTGTCGCCAGCGTAGAGTTGTCGGCCAGTCAGCATCTCGAACAACACGACGCCGAACGCCCAGATGTCGGTGCGCTTGTCGACCGCCTTGCCGCGCGCCTGTTCGGGACTCATGTAGGCGGCAGTGCCGAGGATGATGCCCGCCTGCGTCGCGTGGATCGACAGTGTCGGTGACATCGCCGCGTTGGCACTCGATGTCCCTGCGGGCTCGATCGCCTTAGCCAGACCAAAATCGAGCACTTTCACCGTGCCATCCGCACGCACCTTGATGTTCGCCGGCTTCAGATCGCGATGAATAATCCCCTGCTCGTGCGCGGCTTCGAGTGCCTCCGCGATCTGTCGCGCGATCGGTAAGGCCTCGTCGATCGGAATGGGGCCGAGGGCAATCCGTTGAGACAGATCTTCGCCTTCGACGAGTTCCATCACCAGCGCCGTCACACCATTCGATTCCTCAATCCCATGAATGTGCGCGATGTTGGAGTGATTGAGCGAGGCGAGCACTTGCGCTTCGCGGCCGAAGCGCGCCAGGCGGTCAGGATCGTTGGCCACTGCGGGCAGCAGCACCTTGATCGCGACGTCGCGATTCAACTTCGCATCGCGCGCGCGATACACCTCGCCCATGCCGCCCGCCCCAAGAGGAGAAAGGATCTCGTACGGACCGAGGCGGGATCCGATCGTCAGGGACACGTCATCGACCCTTCCCAAGCGTGGACGTCCAGTTCAGCACGAGGTCCATCTGTGTGATCGGATCGCGCTGGGCAGCGGCGGCACGTGGTCCCGGCAGCGGGCCACGCCTGAGAAGCCGCTGACCGTCGAGCGACAGATCGTCGCATCGCATGGGTAGACAAGATGATGGTTCCCCAACACGCACTTGGCGTGGCGTGCTCGCTTTGAGCCCTCCCGTCGTGAAGACATCGGCCGCCATGAGGGCCCCGCTTGGCGCCACGTAGTACAACGTGCGTGCATCGGGCGCCCACAGCGGCGAGGATCCTCCGCCGGCGGATACTTGTATCCACGCGCTCTCTCCCTGAAACGTCTGCACGATCACATCGCCTGGCTTTCCTGGCCTTACCGTGGTGTACGCCAGCAACTGGCCATCGCGGGAGACGTCGGCCTGAGTTCCCGTACCGAGCGGCACGTTCACCCGACCCGCGCTCGCCCCTGGTTCCAGAAACTTGATTTCATAGCGCGCCAGATCGGGTGACGACATGTAGGCGATGCCGCCACTCGCCAACCACGCGGCTGGCACCAGGGAGCGGTCCGCCTCGTGGACGAGCACCTGGTCCGGCGCGGATCCATCGAGGGTGTGCGCGACCAGCGTGCCGTCCCGGCCCAGCAGCAGACGCCGTCCGTCGGGCGACCAGACGACGACGCCGAGGTCGCCGCTGCAGTCGCTGCACGGCGTCCACACATTGCGTGTCCAGTCCGCGAGCCACAGCTCCTGCCGCATCGGGGTGAAGACGGTCACGATGGCCCGCGATTGATCGGGAGCAATCCGCGTGTTCATGCGAGTCCCAGCAGGCGCACCCATCGCGGGCTCGGCGGACGACGCGCGGCCCTCGCGCATCATCATCCACTCCAGCGCGTTCTCTGGCGCCCCGGTCAGGCCGCCACGAATGACCGCCAAGGTCCCAAGGCTGGAGACCGCGAACATTCCCAAGCCCGGATTGCTGACGCCGGCCCGTCGCATCGTTCCGGTCTGCATGACGTCGCGCATGACCGCGACGGCGTCGCCTGAAGCTTCGGCGCGCCCGGCGTCGAAGGGCATCGTCATCAGGGTGGCGAGGCGCATGAACGCCAGGTGTCCGGAGGGCAGCAGGCGCGCGTCCGTCGCGGACGACACCACAGGCCTGGCGTCACCGCCGTCGAGCGCCTGGACCATCAGTCGCGAGTCGCTCGCATCCTGCGTCGATGAGTCTGCGAAGATGATGCGCCGGCCGTCCGGGAGGAAGATCGGCGCGACATGACGCCGCCGGCTCGCGACGGGCGGCTGGGCGGTGACGGCCTCCGGCGTGCCGCCGTTCGCCGGAACGCGCATGATGCGGCGCGACGCCACGTCGCCGAACACAATCACCTCGCCCGGTCCCCAGGCGGCACCGAACGGCCCGAGGGACGTTGCCGCCAACGGACAGATCGTCGTGACGACCCCGCCCTCGATCGGCACCTTCCTCAACTCGTTCTGGGACCAGAAGCCGACCCATTTCCCGTCGGGCGACGCGAACGGCCCGCGCGCGTCGTCGGTACCTGCGATCGGCCGTAGCTCCGGACGATCGAGCGACCGGAGGAACAACTGCGACTTGCCCGCGTGCGTCGCCAGAATGACGAGGGCGCGACCATCGGGCATGAACACCATCGGCGTACGAGTCGGGTTTCTCGAAAACGGATCGTCGTCGCCCAGCACATAGCCCGCGGGGACGTCGAGGAATGCATGCACCGGATCGGCGTGCACGCGATCGGCGCGGGTCGCTGCGAGCGCGCCGGCGATTGCCAGAGCCGCGGCCGCGAACGCCCACGGCACGACACTCCGCCAACGACGTTGGGGCACCACGCGATTCACGAGAGCGGCGTCCGTCGAAGAGCCGGCAAGCGCGTCGTCGATCTCCAGGCGCGCGTCCGCAGCCGAATCAATCCGTCGCTTCCGCTCTTTTTCCAGGCACCGCCTCAACAGGCGGCGAATCGACGCGGGCGTGTCAGGCGGCAGTGCCGTCCAATTCGGCTGGTCCTTCAGCACCGCCGCGAGAACATGCGAGACCGTCTCTCCGTCGAAGGCTCGACGGCCGGTCAGCATCTCGAGCAACACGACTCCGAACGCCCAGAGATCGCTGCGCTTGTCGACGACCTTGCCGGCCGCTTGCTCCGGACTCATATACGCGGCGGTGCCGAGAATGAGACCTGCTTCGGTGGCGTGGATGGAGAGCGTCGGCGAGTTTGCGGCAGCCCCTGATCCCTGATCCCCGATCCCTGATCCCTGACCGACCGCTTTCGCGAGGCCGAAGTCCAACACCTTCACCGTGCCATCAGCCCGGACCTTGATGTTGGCCGGCTTGAGATCGCGATGAATAATCCCCTGCTCGTGCGCGGCTTCGAGTGCCTCCGCGATCTGCCGCGCGATCGGTAAGGCCTCGTCGATCGGAATGGCACCGCGCGAGATCCGCTGCGAGAGGTCCTCGCCTTCAACGAGCTCCATCACCAGCGCCATCGCCGGCGGGTCTGAAGACCCGCCGCTACGAAAGGCTTCGAGTCCGTAGATTGCCGCGATGTTGGGGTGATTGAGCGACGCCAGCACCTGCGCTTCGCGACTAAAGCGCGCGAGGCGATCCGGATCGTTGGCGACCGCCGGCAGCAGCACCTTGATCGCGACATCGCGATTTAACTTCGCATCGCGCGCGCGATACACCTCGCCCATGCCACCGGCGCCGAGGGCGGAGAGAACTTCGTACGGACCGATGCGAGAGCTGGGGGGTAAGGGGATGCGCGGAGTATAGCGAGTTTTCCAGCCTACGGCTGGGTTAGTTAGGTCCAGTCAATGGCGGACGCGTGAACCAGAGTCGGCGATTCCTGACCGGCCATCCCGCCGGCGAAAGGCGAGATCAGGGCGAAGTCGCGATCGGCGGCCAGTTGTCGGTAGAGCGGTCGCAGCCAAGCGTGCGGGTCGGAGCTAACCATCATGGCCTTCTCTAGACGCGGCCTCTCCGGCGGCCCAGCCGGCGCGCATGTCGTCGAGCGCCGCTCGGAAGGCAGGCGCGCCGCGGATGCGGTCGAATAGCCAGTCGTGATTGGCGATGAAGGGATAGGCGAAATAGCCGCGCGACATCGCCACACGTATCCACTCCACCGCCTGGGCGGCATCGCCGAGCAGGGCAAAGGCCTCGGCAATCCAGAGCGAGTACTGCAAATCGTTGCGCGCGGCGGCCCGAAGATCGTCGCCGAAGAGTTGCTCGACGCGCTGGCGGTTGCCCTCGATCGCGAACCGGACCATGCCGGCCATGCGCGCAAAAAGATCGCCCGGATCGTTCCGCAGCAATTCGTCGCACAAGGCCGCCGCTTCCTCGAACCGCCGCAACATGATCAGCATCTGGACCCGCAGCGCCGACTCGAGCGAGGACTTCTCCCCGCTACGCTCCAGTTGCCCGAGCGCCTGCTCGAAGTCGCCTTCCATCAATGCCATCGTCATGCCCATCATCTTCGTGAAGGCGCCGAGCGGATCGAGCACCGCCAGCCGGGCCGCAAGCGGACGGGCCCGGGCATTGTTGCCGCTGAAGATGTGCAACATGCCCAACCACGCCACGGCATCTTCATCAGAGGCGTCGCGCGCGAAGGCGCGCTCGAGGTGACGGCGGGCGGAGGCCACATCCGGGCGGTGCATCGCCACGAGGCCCCGTAATGTCTCGGCCTTCGCCGACGCGGGATCCAGGCTCAGGCTCTGCTGCGCCAGGTCGTCAGCGCGATCGAGCACGGCGGGGTCCTCGGTCGCACCGATGTTGTAGTCCTGCCACTCGATCAGGCCCTTGGTCGCATAGAGCAGCGGGTTGGGGCCGGTGAACGCGATCGCGCGATCGATGTCACGCATGGCCGCATCGAGCGCGGCGTGGTTGAACTTGTACAGATTGTTGCGCGCCCGCAGGTAGCACTCATAGGCGCGCACGTCGGCGATCGGCCGGCGCCGCAACCGCCCGCTTGCGTCGGCGGAAATCTCGAGCCGCAACTGCGCGGCAATGGCCCGGGCGACGCCTTCCTGGATGTCGAAAATCTCGTTCATCGTCCCGTCGAACTTCTGCGCCCAGAGCGTGACGTCACGCGCCGCGTCGACCAGCTGCGCCGCGATGCGGAGGCGATCGCCAGCCCGCCTGACGCTGCCCGTCACCACGTACTGCACCCCAAGAATGCCGGCGATCGCGGGAATCGATTGGCCGGTGCCTTTTGCCGCGGCGGCAGACGCGCGGGCGACGACGCGCATGGCGTCGATGACCGAGAGGTCGGTGATGATCTCCTCCGCGACGCCCGCGCCCAGGTAGTCGCTGTCTTTGGCCGCGCTCAGGTCATCGAACGGCAACACGGCGATCGATCGCGCGGCCTCATTCACACGCGCCGCCGCCCCACCGCCGCCACTCACGGTTCGCAGATCGTTGACGATGTCGTGCCAGGCGCTGTAACGACGGGCCGGATCCTTGAACAGGCACCGTTCCACGATCGCGCGCAGGCCGGGCGCCACCGTCGCGGGCAGCGCCGCCGGCTCTCCGTAGACCAGCCGATGCAGCGTATCCAGGTCGCTCTGGCCGGCAAACGGCGCGCGCCCGCTGAGCAGCTCGTGCAGAATGCAGCCGAACGAAAACATATCCGTGCGGCCATCGAGGATGCCCGCTTGGGCTTGTTCGGGCGACATGTAGCCAACGCTGCCGAGAACGAGTCCCGGCAGCGAATCGGCTTGCCGCGTGTCCGCGGTCGACACCGCCTCGTCGCGATTGACCAGCTTGGCGAGGCCGAAGTCGAGCACCTTCACGTAGCCGTCGCTCGAGATCATGATGTTCTCGGGCTTCAGATCGCGATGGATGATGCCGGCGGCGTGGGCCTTGGCGAGCGCCTCGGCCACCCGCGACATCCAGTCGATGGCCGTGGCGGCGTCGACACCGGCGCTCAGCCGGCGACGCAGCGTTTCGCCTTCGACCAGCTCCATGGCGATGTAGCGCGTGCCGTCCGCCGCGCCCACATCGTAGATATGCAGGATGTTCGGGTGATTGAGTGCGGACGCCGCTTTCGCTTCCCGCTCGAACCGCGACAGGCGCTCGGCGTCGTGACCAAAACGTTCGGGCAGGATCTTGATGGCGATGTCGCGATCGAGCCGGGTATCGCGCGCCCGGTACACCTCGCCCATACCTCCGGCGCCAAGGGCAGAGAGGATCTCATACGGACCAAGGCGGGTACCAGGGGACAGCGGGATGCCGGGAGTATAGCGGGATTCGGGGCGCTCGCCGGGCCTCCATGACTAGAGTGGGTCGTGCAAGCGCAGCCCCGGAAGCTTGACGAACCGGGTGTCGTGCGTCCACAGCTCGGTGGCGCCGCCGGCGTGTTTCGGCGTGGACGGCCGGCCTGCCGACGCCGGATGCGTGGCGACGGCACAGAACTCTGTGATGCCGGCCACCGCGATGCCCCGGCCGTGGTCGTCGGCCGCGCCACGCTCAATCGGACGATAGGCCGTATTATGAAGGCCGTATTGGCGGCCTCTCCGGGTCAACAGAAGGGCCGTTCTTGGACCCAGGGCCCATGACCTCAGCCTCAGCAGAAGTTGCAACACGTCGACGCAGCACGACGCGCAGTACCTGCACCATCCCGCCCCCTCTGCACCCAGTTCGCATACGATGACCCCCATGCCTTCGCCCCACACCGCCAGACGATTCCTCCTGTCCTTCCTGCTGACCGCGGGCGCAGCGACCGCGCTGATGGCCCAGACCTCCGCGCCGCAGCCGGACTGGAACGTCATCAAGGCCGAGGCGCTCGGCCACTACCAGTCGCTGCTGCGCTTCGACACGGTCACCAGCGAGCGTGCCGCCGCGGAGTACATCAAGCAGGTGCTCGACAAGGAAGGCATCCCCGCCAAGATTCTTTCCACCGACCCGGCGCGCCCGAACGTGGTGGCGCGGCTCAAGGGCAATGGCAGCAGGCGACCCCTGCTGCTGATGGGGCACACCGACACGGTGCCGGTGGACGAATCGAAGTGGCGCTTCCCGCCCTTCAGTGCCACGCGCGACGAGGGCTTCGTCTACGGCCGCGGCGCCATCGACGACAAGGACAACCTCGCCTCGGCGCTGATGACGATGGTGCTGCTGAAGCGGCTGAACGTGCCGCTGGATCGCGACGTGATCCTGCTGGCCGAGTCGGGGGAGGAGGGCGCCTCGCAGCTTGGCATCGGCTTCATGATGAACGAGCACTACCCGGAGATCGACGCCGAGTACTGCATTGCCGAAGGTGGCGACACCATCCGCGAGCGTGGCGAGGTGCGGTATGCCTCGGTGCAGGTGACCGAGAAGGTCGTCCGGGGTGTGGAGCTGGTGGCCACCGGGATCTCGGGCCACGGATCGGTGCCGCTCAAGTCCAACGCCGTCGCGCGGCTGGGTAGTGCGGTCGGCCGCTTCACGACCTGGCAGCCCCCGGTGCGCATCGACGAAACAACCGGCACCTTCTTCCGGCGCCTGGCCATGCTGGCGCCGCCCGAGCAGGCGCGGTACTACCGCGATGTGATCTCTCCGGATCCCAAGGTCGCCAACGCGGCCGCCGACTGGCTCTTCGAGCACGAGCCGCGCTACGCCTCGATGGCGCGCACCTCGGTATCTCCCACCATCTTCAATGGCGGCTACCGCTCGAACGTGATCCCGTCCGAGGCGCGTGCGCGTCTCGACGTTCGCATGGTGCCTGGCGAGGATGCGGATGCGCTGCTCGCGCAGATCCGCGCGGCCATCAACGACCCACAGGTGGACGTGCAGTTCACGGGCGGCAGTGGGCGCCCGCCGATCCCGCCCACGCGGATGGACTCCGAGCTGTTCACAACAGTCGAATCAGCCGTCACTGCTGTCTACAACGTGCCGACGCTCCCGGCCATCAGCACCTATGCCACCGACATGTGGCCGCTGCGCGCGCGCGGCATGCAGTGCGTGGGCATTGGCGCGGCGGTGGATGTCGAGGACCAGGTCAGGGGCTTCGGCATGCACAGCGACCAGGAGCGCCTGCTCGAGGCAGAGTTTCAGCGATTCGTGCGGCTCAACTGGGAGATCGTCACCGGGCTCGCCAGGACGCGCTGAAGCGGTTGCGGGCGGCGATGGTCATCGAGCCTTCGGTCGCGGAGGCGCACACAACGTACGCACCCTAAGCACATTATTTTGGCCGCCAATTCATAATCAACGTGATCGGCGTGGCCGCCGCGGCGTCCAGGAGGGTGTTGATCAGGAAGCGGCCGTCGCGCGTGACGTCGTACTGCTGGCCCTGGTTGCCGTCCACGTTGCCGCCGACGATCCGCGTCGGAAAGAGCGCCACCGGGGTGCCCGGCTCCAGCGCGGCGCTGCGGACCGTGACCGGTGCCGCCATCATCGCGCCATCCGGGCCGAGGTAGTACAGCACTTGGCCATCCGCGCGCCACACGGGCGTGACGCCGCCCGCCGTCGACACTTGCCACTGCGCACTGGGCGCCGGGGCCGCGGCGCCCGCCGTCGGGAGCGTCCACGGCCGGACATAGATCTCCGGCCGCCCCGACTCGTTCGACTGGTAGGCGACCCAGCGGCCGTCCGGCGAGAACCGGCCCCAGCGCTCCGTGAAGGGGGTCCTGAGGACGATCCCCGGCGCGCGTCCCGCGCGCGCGGCGCCGGTTAACGGGTCCATCTCCTGCGCCCAGATGTCCCAGCCCGTTTGCGGGTCGGAGCTGGCATACAGGAGGAAGCGGCCATCCGCCGACCAGTCAGTGGCGACCTTCGGTTGGGCGGAGGCCACGAGCCGGGCCTCCACGCCCGCGCCGCTGGCGTCCTTGACATACAGGTCGCGTACGCCCGTCCGACCCGAGTCGAACACGAGCTGGCGGCCGTCGGGGGACCAGATCGGGAAGCGGTCAACGCCCGCATCAAACGTCACCCGGCTGGTGCGCGCGCCGTCGAGCAGCCAGAGATCGGTGTTCCCCTGCACCGTGCGCTGCACGGCCACGCGTCGGCCGTCCGGTGCCAGACGGGGATTGAGGAGACCGTCCTCATCCGGCGCGCCCAGGGTGCCTAAGACCTTTCCGGTCGGGTCGACCCAGGTCAACTGCCGCCGGCTGGCGCTGCCGCCGCGGTAGGCCACCAGGCCCGTCGCCGAGACCGTCACCGCGCTGCGGAAGATAGTCTGGTCGTACGCGACCGCGTCGGCCAGCGGTACCGGGTCGCCGGTGAGCGCCCGGCTGGCGAGGTCGAGGCGCTGGGCCTGAAGGGTGCCGGCGCGGGTCCACAGCAGCCACCCGCCGTCGCGCACCGCTCCGGCGGGCAGGTAGGTGCCGGCGGTGTCGGCCGCGGTCAGCC
>ENA-ORBV01011030-ORBV01011030.1-microbial-mat-metagenome-genome-assembly--contig:-NODE-11030-length-14291-cov-7.222949_pt1 | contig 14291 bp, 6 predicted proteins | sample MGYA00237777_ERZ505514 | MGnify/ENA primary metagenome ERZ505514 (study PRJEB26160, sample SAMN06269048) | microbial mat metagenome | isolation source: Oligotrophic lake microbial mat | place...
CGCCGTTCTCGCAAACGCGCATCGATCGAAATTTCCACACCTGAATTTCGCGGCCGTCCAGTCCGTAGCGACGCTGCTTGAAGATCACCGGCCCCGCAGAGGTGAGCTTGATCGCCAAGGCGATCAGGGCCATCGGCAACGACAACAGGACCAGTGCAACCGACGCGATGGTGAGATCGCAGAGTCGTTTCAGGACTCCGTCGACTCCGTAGAAGGGGTTCTCGAAGATACTGACCGCCGGGATCCCTTGAATGTCGGTCCAGCGCGAATGCAACAACGCGAAGACGAAAAAGTCGGGAACGATATAGACCGAAGCGGTGGTGTCGCTCAGCCCCTCGAGCACCTCGCGAATGCGTTTCTCGGCGCGCATCGGCAACGTGATGAAGACCTTTTGGATGCGGCCCGCGCGCGCATGGTCACAGAGTTCGTTCAGATTTCCGAGGCGTCGGTTCAGGTCGCCGGGGAGCACGATCGTCCGCTGAGCCGGTCGGTCGTCGTAGACCCCGGCGAACTTCAGACCCATTTCCGGAGACGCGGCGATGTTACGCACGAGCTGGATCGCCAAATCGTTCACGCCGATCACGGCATAGCCGGTTCCGATCAGACCTCGATCGACCAGCAATCGGTTCATTCTTCTTAGGCCGGCGCGGCCGGCCAACGCCAGCAGCGGAGTCATCACGAACCAGACCGCCAGCGAGCGTCCATTCAACTCGGTGGTGTATTCGCTGAATCGCCCCAGCAACACCAGGGCGATGAGCGTAAACAGCGAAAGCGAGCGCTTCATAACGACTATGCTCCTTAGCGTAACGATGGCCAACATTGGCCGGGTTGGGAACAGACTGATCCCTGAGTACCTGTAGTCCGACACGAGCGGGGCCGCGAGAGCTTCCTGCCGCAACCACCCCCTTTCTATGCTGCCTGCTCCTCTGCCACGGCGAGATCGGCCTGGAGCCCGCCGCGCAGCTTGTCGAGGAGTGCGTAGAGCTGGCGCTGCTCGTCGGCGTCGAGCACGGCGAGGCGGCGCTCTAGCGAGTGCTTGTGGGCGCTGCTGGCCTGATTGCGCTGCGCAAGGCCTAGTACAGTCAGCACCACACGCTGCGCACGGCGATCAGCCGGGTCGGCGATGCGCTTCACCAGCTGGGCCTGCTCGAGCCGATCAGTCAGGCGTGTAACCGTGCTCTTATCGAAGATCAGGCGCTCGCTCAGATCGGTGAGCCGCCGGCCCTGCTCAGTGTCGAGCAGCATGAGCACCGCGTATTGCGAGGTGCTCATGCTGAAGCGACGCAGCACACGCCGATCACCGTCGTCGATGAGCACGTAGATATCGTGGAGCATGCGGTACTGCTGTGTGGCCAGCGAGTGCATAGGCTGCGTCAACTACATTGTTGATTAAGAAACTGTTGGGGGCGCAACTATTGTGCCTGAGAGTATACTACGACGTTCGTCGTTCTGTCAAGCGCAGCAGGCGCGGCGGGAGCGGGGATGTGCTCGAATTATACCGCGTTTACTCCATTATGTGCAGGCGACGCACAAAGCTTGTGCAAAGCGGGTGCGACGTATGGTTGCGGGCCAGGCGGGGCAGCGGGCGACTGAAGGCGCGCCACCGGGGCGCTTCGCGCCGCGCGTCCGCGTAGGCGGACGCGCGGCCGTAGGCCCGGTCGGCGCGGCGTTCAGCCGCCGGCCAGCGGGCAGCCCGCAACCATACGCCGCACAAAGCCTGTGCAAGACGTGTCCATGACGCGCCGTGGTATACTAGGGCTCTTCACTCGCATGTAGAGCAGCACCCAATGCCCTCCGTCACTGTCCGCGACGTTCTCCGGCTGGCATTGCCGCCGGGCACCATTGTAGCCGCTGGAGGGGGCGGCCTGGGCCGACAGGTGAACTGGGTCGCTACGCTGCGCGCTACGCTCCCCGCCTTCGCCGAGCTGCGCGGCGGCGAGCTGGCTTTGCTCGCGCTCGACGCCGCGCTCGCCCTGGACCCACGCCTTACCCTGGCGACGCTGGTGCGCCGTCTGGCCCAGGCCCCAGTGCCGGTGGCGGGCGTGGTGGTGCTTGGCGACGTTGGGGCCGAGGCGATCGCTGCCGCCGAGGAGGCGCGCCTGCCGCTGCTGCAGCTGCCCGCGCAGGCCGACCTGCGCGAGGTGGAGCGCGAGATCACGCGCCTGATCACGGACTACGAGGCGCAGTTCGAGCGGCGCGGCGCCCAGCTCTACGATCTGCTCACCCAGCGCTCCGTGGCCGGCCAGGGTATCCCCGGCCTCTTGGAGGTGCTCGCTGAGCGCACCGGCCAGAGCGTGGCCTGCTACGCCGCCAACGGCGAGCTGCGCGCCCAGCGCGGCAAGGGCGCCGCCCGCATCGCGCTCCAGGCGCTGCGCCCCTCTGCGCGCGGCGCCACCTCGCTGCTCAACCAGCAGATCTTTGTGGAGCCAATCGGCCCATCGGCGCACCCCACGGGCTACCTGGCTGTGGCCAGCAGCGCCCTCGACGCCTGGGACCACGAGGCGGCCCAGCGCGGTGCCGCAGCCCTCGCTCTGGAGCTCGCAAAAGAGCAGGCGGTGCAGGCAGCCGAGGATCGCCTGCGCGGCGACTTTGTCTCCAATATTCTCGCCGGGCCGCCCGGCGATCTGCCCGCCGCCATGCTGCGCGGCCAGGAGCTTGGCTATACCCTTACCCAGCCGCACGCCGCCGTGCTGATCCACCTGGAGGACGCCACCCCCGCCGCCCTCGCCCGCGTGAGCGCCGCCGTGCAGAGCGAGCTTACCCGGCGCAACCTGGCCGCCCCGATCTCGCGCCGCGAGAGCAGTGTGCTCTGTATGGTGCCCATCGTCGGCGCCGCCCGCGCCCGCGACCTGGCAGAGCAGCTGCGCGAGCGCCTGGTGGCCGACTCGCCCAAGCTCGTGCTGTCCCTTGGCACCCCAGCCGCCACCCTGGGTGAGTGGCGCCGCACCGTCGAGGAGGCCGAGCAGGCGCTGCTGCTCGGTCGCCAGCTCTTCGGCCCTGGCCGCGTGCTCGCCTTCTCCGACCTCGGAGTCTACCGGCTGCTGGTGCGCCTGCGTGAGACGCCCGAGCTCTGGACGTTCTACCGCGAGACGCTCTCGAAGCTCGCCGAGTATGATCAGCGCCAGGGCAGCGACCTGATCAAGACGCTCGATGCCTACTTCAACCACCTTGGCAACCTGCGCGCCACCTCCGAGGCGCTCCACGTCCATCGTAACACCCTGCTCTACCGGCTAGAGCGGATCAAAGATATCAGCAGCATGGATCTGGATAACGCCGAGGAGCACTTTTCGCTCTGGCTGGCGCTGCGCGCCCATCGCGTGCTCTCCACCCTCGATGAGGCGTGACGGTCCTCGAACGGCGCGAACGGCGCGAACGGCGCGAACGTCTGGATCACGAACGGCGCGAAGTGGCACGAACCGCGCGAACGCGAAACCGCACGGGCGTGGCGGATTCGCGGTGGTTCGCACCCGTTCGCGCCTTCGTGGTCCAAAGGGCTCGGGCGTTCAGGCAGATGTGGGTAACACCGTATCCGTAGTCGATCCGAGCCATGTATTGATCACTCCAGAAGACCAGGATCTGGCGCCTGCCCTCGACCGCGTGCTGTTTGGGCGCGCCGCGCTGCTCGCCCAGCTCGCGCCGCAGATCGTCGCCCAACGCCTGCTGACGCTGACTGGCCCTGGCGGCGTCGGCAAGACCAGCCTCGCGCAGCAGCTCGTCGCGCGCCTCGTTCCAGCGCACAGCTTCGCCGATGGTGTCTGCTGGGTGGAGCTTGCCGCACTCGCCGACGGCGCCGCTGTGCCCCAGGCCGTCGCGGCAAGCCTGAGGCTCCCCGAGCAACGCGACCTGTCATGGCTAGACATAATCATTGGGGCGCTGCGCACCAGGCACATACTGCTTGTGCTCGATAACTGCGAGCATCTGCGGGCCGCGTGCGCCGAGCTCTGCGCGCAGCTGCCCGCCGCCTGCCCGCAGCTGCATATCCTCGCCACCAGCCGCGAGCCGCTTGGCCTTGCTAGCGAGCTGCGCTGCCCGATTCCATCGCTGGATGCTGCCGCTTCCGCCGCGCTGTTTAGCCTGCGCGCCACGGAGCGCCTGCCCTCGTTCACGCTCAACGCGCGCACGGCCCCCGCCGTCGCCGCCATCTGCGCCCAGCTCGACGGCGTGCCGCTAGCGATTGAGCTGGCGGCGGCGCGCGTTGCACTACTGAGCGTGGCGCAGATCGCCGAGCGCATGCAGCAGAGTCTGGGCCTGCTCATGGGCCGCCAGGCCGAGCGCCCGCCGCGCCAGCGCTCGCTGCGCGCCGCGCTCGACTGGAGCTACGCGCTGCTCGGTGTCGACGAGCAGGCGCTATTTTGCCAGCTGGCGGTGTTCGCCGGCAGCTTCGACTTCGACGCGGTGGAGGCCGTGTGCAGCGTGCCTGCGCCGCTCGATGTGCTCGCGGAGCTGGTCGATACGTCGCTGGTGGTCGCCGTGCCGCTGGCTGATCGCAACACGCGCTACCGGCTGCACGCTGTGGTGCGGCAGTACGCCGCAGAGCGGCTCCAGGCTTCCGGCGCGCAGGCGGCCACGCGCAGCCGACAGCTCGCCTGGGCGGTGGAGCTGGCCGAGCGCGTCGAGCTGGCATTCAAGCGGGCGCGTCCGGCAGGCGGGCTTGCGCAGCTTGTGCTGGAGCGCGACAACATCCGAGGCGCGCTCCAGACGGCAGCCGACACGGGCGATGCCAGCAGCCTGCTGCGGCTGGCAGGCGCCCTCGGCCAGCTCTGGAACAGCGTCTCGATGAGCGAGGGCCGCGCCTGGCTGGCCCGCGCGCGCGCGCTTGCGCCGCAATCCACCCACAGCATCCCGTCGGTAAAGGCGTGGAACTGCGAGAGCTTTCTGGCCTATCGCCAGAGCGACTACGCTGGCATGCACGCCGCCGCCACAGCGGCGCTGCACGAGGCGATGGCCCTTGAGTATGCCGAGGGCATCGCCGACGCAGCCTATCGGCTGGGCATCTACGCCGAGCTGAAGGGCGACGCCGCGCAGGCGCGCGCATGCTATCAGCAGAGCCTTGGCCTCTACCGCGAGCTGGGCGACCAGCACGGGGCGAGTCAGACGCTGAATGGGCTTGCCCATGTTGCCAAGTTCGAGGACAAGCTCGACGAGGCGCGCCAGTATTACAGCCAGGGGCTCGCGCTGGCGCGCGCCGCAGACGACCGCCTGGCGATTGCGCTGCTGCTGATCAGCCTGGCAAACCTTATGCTGGAGCGCGGCGAGCTGGATGCGGCGGAGGCGGCCTACGCTGAGAGCGGCGTTCACCTGCACACGGTTGGGAATAGCTCGTATCGCCCCTACGTCGTAAACGGGCTTGGCGAGGTTGCGCGCTACCGCAAGGATTTTGCCGCCGCCGCCGAGCACTACCAGGAGGGGCTGCGCGTGGCGCGCGAGCTGGGCCTTAGGGACATGGAGGCCCAGTTTCTTGGCCATCTGGGCCGCACCGCCACCGCGCGCGGCGACTACCAGGCGGCGGCGCGCTACCTGAGCGACGCGCTGCGGCTGTACCTCCCGCTGGGCCGCGTGGCGCGCACGGCAGGCACGCTCCACTCGTGCGCCGATCTGCTCGTGCTGCGCGGCTATCCTGCCCAGGCAACCACGTTATTCGTCGCTGGGCTGCGGGCCGTCGGCGCCGACGACTTCGCGTATCTCGGTAGGGCCGGCGCGGAGCACCTGGCGCGCGCTCAGGCCATGGCGCGAGATGCGCTCGACCCTGCGGAGCACGCGCTGGCGCTGGCCGATGGCGCGGCGCTGACGCTCGATCAGGCCGCCGAGCTGGCGCTGTCGGCGCTGTATCTGCCCCAGCGCCCGCTTAAGGCTGAGCCGCCACCCCAGCTGCGCATCTTCGTCTTTGGCCAGCTGCGCGTGCTGCGCGACGGGCGCGAGCTCACCGCCGACGACTGGGTGTACAGCAAGACCAAAGATCTGCTGCTGCTGTTGCTCCTGGTCGACTCCGCCGACAAAGCGGAGCTTGGCGCAGCGCTGTGGCCAGAGGCGTCGGCGGCCCAGCTCAGGCAAAACTTTCGGGTGGCGATCTACCACCTGCGCCGTGCGCTGGGCGGCGCAGCGTGGATCACATTCAGCGGCGGGCGCTACGCCTTTAACCACGCGCTGCCCGCCTGGGTCGATCTTGTGGTGTTCGAGCGCGCGCTGGAGCGGGCAGGCGGCGACCCGTCCCAGCGCGCACAGCAGCTGCGCATCGCCGCCGCGCTCTACACGGGCGACCTGGTACTTGGCGCGCTGGAGAGCGACGCGCTGCTGATGCGGCGCGAGCAGCTGCGCCAGCAGGCGCTTGAGGCGCTGCTTGCGCTCGGCGCGCTGCACGAGGCGGCAGGCGAGCATGGCGCAGCTGCGGGCGCCTTCCGTCGCGCCATCGCGCTGGACGGCTACGGCGAGGCGGCGCACCGTGGCCTGCTGCGCAGCCTTGCCCGCCAGGGCGAGCGCGGCGCGGCGCTGGCCCATTTCCGCCGGCTGGTCGAGCTGCTCCAGCAGGAGCTTGGCGCGGCGCCCACGCAGGCGACAACCGCGCTCGCCGCGCAGATCCAGGCCGACGAGGCGATTTAGCCAGTCCTTTAGCCATCCCACCGCTACAATCTGATTCGGTCGCACCCCTCCGAATCAGCACACGCCGTCTGGGCAATCCCCCAGCTGCGCTTTGTGCTGCTGCCAAATCCAGGAACCACTATGCGCGCTCGTGATCGCGTTGCCCGGCTCGCCACCCTGCTCGTCTATCTGACGGCGCTGCTCGCGGGTACGGCGCAGCTCGCCACTCAGCCACCAGCGAGCGTGCTCGCCGCCGACCCTGCGCCCCCACAGTTTCTGCGCGATCTGCCAGATCTCGCAGGGCTGATCGGCGCCAGCGATGGCTGGACGGTCGGCGGCGGCTATCTCTACTGGGCAAACTGCCCGCCCGTCGATTCAGGCGGCGGCTACCTGCGGCGCTGGCCGTTGCGCGGCGGACGCGCCGTGACGATCGTCAACGGCAAGTTTTGCACCAATACCAACACCTGGGCCGCCGATGAGAGCGGGCTGTACTATGGCGATGGGGTCAGTATTTTGCGCCGCCCAGCCAGCAACCCGTTCACGGTGGAGACCATCGCCGCCAGCACAATGCCCACCAGCCGCATCATTCTCAACAATGGCACGACGATCTGGCGCGACTATATTTTCTGGCTGGCGAACAATACGCTCTACAGCGCGCATAAGCTTTTCCTGCGCCAGCTCGCTGCGCCAGAGCCCCTTGGTGCAAACGCCCACAGCGTGCTGTTTGCAAACGATAACTATTTCTACTGGTTTGCCGATGGCGTGCTCTACCGTGCGCTCAAGCCCTGCCTCGGCTTTGGCGGCGGCGCGTGCAGCAAGGAGGTCGCGGCGGGCGAAAATGGCGACCACGTGACCGAAGCGACGCTGACGGAGACATTGTCCAACTCGTCTACCTACCCGCTCTGGACAAGCGGCACAACCATTCGCGGCAACTGGTGTCGTTTCAACAGCACCGGGCGGGTCTGCTCGCCCAGCACCAGCTACAGCTCCTCGCAGAACAACACGGTCGGCGGCCTGGCCACAGATGGGCAGTTTCTGTTCTGGATCGAGAATCGCGCCGATGTGTGCGGCGGCGTCTTCGGTTGTAGCTTCGGCGACAGCGGCCAGCTGATGAAGTGGAGCCTGCGCCAGTCGGTCTTTCGCCCTGGCCCCTTCGACACGCCACAGCAGATCGCCTGCAAGCAGTGCTTTGCCAACTACGCGATCAGGGGCATTCCCGGCGGCGTGGCCGTGGCCGATGGCTGGATCTACTTTGATACGACGAACGGCATCAGCCGCATCCGCGCCGACGCGCCGCCGATCAGCTGGGATCTGGCCTTCAATGGCTGGGAGATCACCCAGGGCATCCAGAGCCTTACCAACGATGTGCCGCTGGTGGCGAATAAGCCAACCTATGTGCGCGCGTATGGCAACACGCTGAGCGGCCCTGGCGCCAATAACGTCGAGGCAATCCTGCTTGGCCGGGATAGCAGCGGCGTATCGCTCGGCTTGCTGCGGTCGCTCAATGGCGTGCAGAGCTTCACCACAAACAATGGCGTCCCCAAGCGCGATACGACCAATGGCGGCTGGCTGTTCCAGCTGCCCGAGGCGTGGACGAACGCGGGCACGATCAAACTGACGCTTCAGATCGACCCGCGCGGCGTCTGGAGCGACCCGAACCGGGGCAACAACGGCATCGCCAACCAGAGCTTCAGCTTCGCCCGCAAGGCGCCGGTCTGCATTGTGGCGATCCCGGTGCGCTCGCACGGCCCCGTGGCCAATTACAACAGCCCGAACTTTTACTTCGCCAGCGATCTGCTCAAGCGGCTGTGGCCGATCTCGGATGTCTGGCTCTACCACCAGAACAACGACATCGCCGAGCTGCAGGCGCGCTTCGGCATCCCGCCCTGGGAGTATGGCCCGTACGAGATCCCCGACGACACCTGGAAGATGATTATCTCGCTGACCGCGCGCGACCTGTTATCCGACGACCCGGACGAGTGCGACGACGCGCGCGCACGCACGCACTATCTCGGCATCGTCTCGCCCCAGACCCAGACGGGCAATGACGACCCGGATCTTGGCACGAACGGCTCCGGGCGCGTCGGCTACGACCAGGCGTGGATCAAGCTGCCGAAAGACGACTTTGCGGTGGGCGATTGGCGCGCCGTGCGCGCCGGCACCCTGGCGCACGAGCTGGCGCACAACTATGACCGCGAGCACGTGGACTGTGGCGATCCAGCCCCAGACGACCCAGACGGCGGCTACCCGTACATAGATGCTAACGGCAGGCGCTGCACAATCGATAACCGCGATCAGAGCCAGCCAAGCACCCACTTTGGCTTCAACCCCGCCGATCTGTCGCCGATCAAGCCGACCGACGCCCGCGACCTGATGGCGTATGGGCTCAACCGCTGGATCAGCGACTACACCTTCCGCGGGATTATGGGCGACATCCCCAACGGCACGCTGGCGGACGAGGGCAGGGCCGCAACCCAGGCCGCACGTGTCCCACAGCTCGCCGCAGCCGCCGGCGCCGTGCTGGTGACGGGCGTGATCACGACGACAGAGGGGCAGGGCGAGCTGAGCTACGGCTGGGTCTACCCCACCGCCGCTCTGAGCCAGGGGCTGATCCGCAAGTGGCAGGCGCACGCTGCGCCGACAGCACAGCTTGGCGCGCCATTGGCGGCGCCGCGCTACCACCTGCGGCTGCTCGACCCAAGCGGCGCCGTGCTCGACGACCGCGAGGTGACCCTGGCCGAGAGCGACCTGCACGGCGACCAGCTCGCCCACGTTGGGCAGCACGACGTGCAGACCTTCGCGCTGACCTTCCCCGCGCCCGCCGGGCCGGTGGCGCGGATGGAGCTGCTGCAGGACAGCACGCTGCTCGCTAGCCTCCAGCCCGGCGGGGGCGCGCCGACGGTGAGCGTGCTCAGCCCGGCGGGCGGCGAGACGATCGACGGCGCGCTGACGCTCTCGTGGCGCGCGTCCGACCCCGACCCGAACGACAAGCTGCTGTTCAGCGTGCAGTACAGCCCGGACAACGGCCAGCACTGGCGCGCGCTGCTGAGCGACTTCCCCAATCGCTCCGGCAGCGACACCGTAACGCTCAACCTCGACCAGCTGAGCGGCATCCCTGCCAGCAGTAGCGGCGGGCTGATCCGCGTGGCCGCCAGCGATGGCTACAACACCACGCTCGCAACCTCGCAGCCGTTCACCGTGGCGAACCGCGCGCCGGAGCCGCACATCGACGCGCCCGGCAGCGCGGCGCTTCCGGCAGGGCAGACCGTAGTGCTCCAGGGTGGCGCCACGGACGTTGAGGACGGCGGGCTCAGCGGCGACTCGCTGCGCTGGGCGCTAGACGGCGCAGAGCTTGGCAGCGGCCAGACGCAGCTCATCGAAGGGCTTGCGCCGGGCAGCCACACGCTGACGCTCACGGCGAGCGATGGGGCGGGCAAGGCGGCGACAGCAACGCAGACCCTGACGGTCGCGCCGCTGGTGGTGCCACCCGCCGTGCCAAGCTTCGACGGCGAGTGCAACGACGCGGCCTACGCGAGCGCCGCGCGGCTGCCGCTGGCGCCCTACCCCGACGGCACGCAGGCGTTTGTGTCGCTGGTGCGCAGCGCCGACGCGCTGTACGTCTGCTTCAGCGGGATGCGGCGCACCGCCGCAGGCTCGCCCGGCACGCTCGCCATCGTGCGCGTCGACAGCGACTACGGGCGGCGCAGCGCGCCCGGCGCGAACGACCATCTCTTCTCCACCAACGAGGCGGGCGTGGTCACCACCATGAACGGCGACGGCACTGGCTACGTGGCCTGGAGCGGCGGTGCGAGCGCGCAGATCAGCGCGAGCGCGACAGCCTGGAGCGCCGAGCTGCGCATCGACGCTGGCTCGATTGGCGGGATGAACCATGTGGTCGGGCTGAATGTGGACCAGGCCGCGGTGAACTCGGCGAGCGAGCACTTTCAGTGGCCGCAGCGCGCCGGGATCGCGAATCCCAGCAGCTGGGGCGCGGCGTCGCTTGGCGATCTGCCGCAGCTCAGCGCGCTCGCGCCCACAAGTGCGCCGGTTGGCTCCGGCGATACCGTCGTGACGCTCACTGGCAGCGGCTTTGTGGCAGGCACGCTGGCGGCGCTGAACGGCACGGCCCTTGCGACCACGGTGATCAGCGACACGCAGCTGCAGGCGACGATCCCGGCGGCGAACCTGGCGCTGGCGGGCACGTTCAGCGTTACGCTGTTCAACCCCGGCCTGGAGGCGGCGCCCTCGGATGGGCTGGCGTTTAGTGCCACAAACCCGCTGCCACGGATTACGCAGGCCACACTCAATGGCAGCACGCTGACGGTAACGGGCAGCAACTTTGCGGCTGGCGCAACGGTGCAGTTTAACGGCAGCGACTACGCAGCGACGGGCAGCGGCACGCAGGCGCGCGTCACCCTACGCAGCGCCGACCTTGTGGACAGCGCTGGCGCAGCGGTGACGCTGTTCAACCCAGGGCCGGGCGGCGGCGTCTCGAATGTCGTCACGCTGGGGGCAGGCGGCAACAGCGTGTATCTGCCGCTGCTCGCCCGCCGGTAGCGCAAGCGCGCCTCCTCGGTTGGAGCATGGTGGATCCCATGTCAAGCACAATCCATGAATTTGACGGTGGACGGTAGCTGCGCCACCGTCCACCGTCCACCGTCTACCGTCCACCGTCCACCGTCCACCGTCCACGGTCCACCCTCACCCCTTGTCCCCGCGCGTCTCGCGGATGTCCACGACCACCTGGTCGGGGAGCTCGGCGAGCGCCGCCAGCAGCGCCTCGCGGGTGCAGGCGCCGCGTCCGGGCTCATCGAGGCAGGTTCAGCGGCCCGCGCAGCGGGTCTGCTGCAACCGTTGGTTAGGCCGTGAAATTGCCCGAATTGCCCAGACTTCTGCGAGGAATCAGAATGTCCCCTTCGCCTTCCCCCAGTCTTCTTCGAGGATCAGAATGTCCCCTTCGTGCCCTCCCGGTTGAGCGGAGGGTTAGGTTGCACTTGCGACAATAAGACAACTGCTGCCACAAGCCATTCTTCTCTTTGAGGCAATATTGCCCGCCTCCCCACCGAGCAGCCAACGCAACGCCCGTGAGGCGATGCCGGTGCCAGGCTGGTGATCACTTGCCGTATCTCGTGCATCACTCGATGAACTCCCGCGCCCAAGACGGTGTGGGAGTGCCCGAAGCAGCAGTATCGGTAGGGGAAGCGGTCTGAAGATATAGGTTGCATAGTCAATCCTGAACCCAGCTTGCTCGACCGCGCGGCAGATTGAATTACAGGTGTATCTTCGGAAGTGACCTGCAAGCTCGTCTTCCCTAGACCAAAGTGCCGAATAGGTGGGGACTGTGGCATACAGACGTCCGCCTAGTTTCACAAGGCTGCGGATCGACTTCAGGAACTGCGCATCGTCTTCGATGTGCTCAATGACGTCGAACAGTCCAACCGCTCCCAATGTGGTTGCTGCAAAGCCTGCTGTGGCGGTGGATGCACATATGACTGTTGGGACGCCTCGCTTCCTTGCGTTAGCTGCGCCTGCTCGTCCTGGCTCGACTAGGACGACATCAAACCCCGCATGAATAAGGCCAAGAGATACGTACCCGTTACCGCCACCGATGTCAAAGACCGGCCCAAGGTCGTTCGGAGGGAATGCCGTCACAGCAGCGACGATGCAGGCATTGCGATGCTTGAACCAGAACGACAACTCCTCAACCTGAAAGCATGCCTCGTTGCCGTCGGATGGATAGGAAACCTCTTGTCGGGATTGGCTGTACCAAATGCCGTCAGCACCGAGTGTCAACTCAGGCGCTATCCTCTGGATGTCGGTCATTGAGTCTCCATTCTGTGCAACCTAACGGATTGCCCATCAGCCGCCGCAAGCGCACCGCAGCAATGGTGTCAAAAACTCTATGATCTCGCGCGCGAAGCGGTCTGCTGCATGGGCTTGTTAGCCGCCGCTGCCACCTGTTCTCAAATAAGATTCGCTAAATCTCAAACCACTTTTCGTCTTTTGCGACTTGACCTACAGGTATTACCCGTGATGCCACCGCGCTTTTACAGATCGACTCTGCTAGTGCTACAAGGAAACTAGGATAATGGTCGGGGTGAGATGCTATCTGCTCAGCTGCTTCAGTCGGTAATGAGATCTTCTCCTTACTTCTTGTAAAACGATGGATAGAGTAAGGTTCAGCGACAATACCTTTCATGTAACTGCGCGATATGATATTCATGATCTCGTTCCAGTTAGATTTATGCGACAGAGCGAGAGATGTCGCCTGCTCTTGGCAAAATTGCAATACTTTAGGGTCGCTACCGTTGTAATTGCTTAAATATCTTGAGAATATGATTTCATCTCCCTCCTCTCCTGTGCGTGCACTCATAAGGATTGCGAATCTATCACTAACTGATTCAGGAAAATCGCTAGGCGTGAATTGTTGTGTGTAGGTCTGATTTCTTGTGAGAATAATACCACTTGTTATAGAATCATAGAGAAGGAGCCACTCATCTTTCGTAAGTCTTAATATACTTTCCTCTATCTTATCAATTAACCCCAGCACAGTAGCTTGATTCGTCCAGGTGAGTAAGATGAGTAGTATTAACATATTGTCTAAATTGTCTTTTGCTGCCTGAAATTGCCTTTTCCACCAAGGAATTGAACCCGATCTAAGTCTTGCATAACGTGCTCTTTTTGCTAAAGGGACAGTACGATCGAGGAGTTCATTGAAGTCCTTGCATGTTTCTGTCTGTGACCTAATTCCACTACTTATGTTGGCAAGGTGATAAATAGACCATTGATCTCCAAAGGCAGTTCTTAAACTCTCAATCAACTCGTTCCAATGGTTAATGGAAGTCGACCATTCGTGTGCGTGATATTCCGCAACTCTTTGCGAAATCTTTATAATCTCAAGACATTTAGCAAGTTGCGCATTTGATGTTTTTAATTCAATTTGTGCAACTTCCTTGTTGACGTCTACCATTCCTCTAGGATGGTTTTCCCAAACAAGAGCAAGAGGAACTGATTGAGGCGATCTAAATGCTATCGTATACTGAGCTGGGTCGATAGAATGGCAAAGAAGTTCAAGAATCGAGCTGGATCTCTGGTATCGGAAAGCGGTCACTTCCCTCCGCAATATGCAATTTATCACCGAAGATATCGATTCGTCATCTTTTTCTAGATAATCAAACCTCTTTGCCCTAAATAGTAGATCGATAACACGGTCATCCTTTGCTGATGCAGTATGATCGGTTATCTCATCCAACTCTTTTATGCTAAGTTTCGACAGCACGCCTAAATGAAGTCCATATTCAAGCCAACTAATACGTAGATCTAGGTTGCTCTTAGAAGGAAGATTGTTGAGCCACGTATCCTTGAGCTCGTCTGGGCCTGGATTTGATCTTATAAGATCAATAATGTCTAATGCATAATCACGAGGTGGATTGTCAAGTAGAATTCTGAAACAGCGGTTGATGAGTTCAGTTCGCCCACTTTGTTTTGGGAGAATTAGTGGATTACCAGTACCTACTCTTCTACTATCCGTCATTAGGACACACCTGAGACCGATCCCATCGAGAATAAGTTCAATGACTTGATTCACTGATTTTGGATGCTGAGTAAATACCCAGTCTGAAAGAAGCATGGATGCTAATACCCCTGTCTCTTATACACATCTGACGCTGCCGACGAATAGAGAGGTGTAGATCTCGGTGGTCGCCGTATCATTA
>ENA-ORBV01011031-ORBV01011031.1-microbial-mat-metagenome-genome-assembly--contig:-NODE-11031-length-14291-cov-6.723442_pt1 | contig 14291 bp, 5 predicted proteins | sample MGYA00237777_ERZ505514 | MGnify/ENA primary metagenome ERZ505514 (study PRJEB26160, sample SAMN06269048) | microbial mat metagenome | isolation source: Oligotrophic lake microbial mat | place...
TAATGATACGGCGACCACCGAGATCTACACCTCTCTATTCGTCGGCAGCGTCAGATGTGTATAAGAGACAGGCCAATGACTGTACTACATCCGGTGCCTGCAAGTGTCCCAGCAGGACAGAAGAAGATAATTTGCCGCACTGCTGAGCATTTGTGGAACGTCCAAATAAAATCTTGGATGTTGATTTAGCAGTTCTTCTAGAGTAAAATGCTCAAGGGGACGCTGCAGTCAGCAAGGAGGGAGCCTCACTTGGGGTTGCAATGGGTTAAGCTGTTTATGGCACAGGAAAGGAGAACACACGTACACTCCCACTGTCCACCCCCGCCGTGCCGTCCGCCAAGAAGGCTCCGACCGCAAGTCGGTATCCATCGGCAGACATCGCCACACTCGATCCAAATGAGTCCCCTGCTGCCTTCCCATCAATGTCAGCACCTCGTTGGGACCACACCAAGCCATCCCAGAAGTAAACGCGGACATGACCACTGTTGGTCCCACCAACATCATTGTAGACAGCCCCAACAGCGACGGTGTTTCCATCTGATGACATCGCTACACTCGATGCAGCTTGATCACCTGCTGCCTCCCCATCGATGTCCAACCCCCTTTGAGTCCAAGCTGTGCCACTCCATTCATAAACTCGGACATGACCACTGTTGAAGCCATTTCCACTGTTAAACCTAGCCCCAATCGCCAGAGTCATGCCGTCGAAAGAAAGAACAATCTCGGCACCTGAACCATCACCTGCTGCCTCACCATCGATGTCTTCTCCTCTTTGGATCCATGAATTTCCAGTCCATTGGTAGACCCGAACATGACCACTGTTTGCACCGTTTCCATCATTCCATTTAGCTCCAATTGCAAGAATGCTTCCGTTGGACGAGAGGGAGACACTCGATCCAGACAGATCACTTGCTGCCTCCCCATCAATGTCTTCTCCTCTTTGGGTCCATGCAGCTCCATCCCATTCATAGACTCGGACATGACCACTGTCAACACCATTAAGTCCATCATTGTTTGGAGCACCGATCGCAACTACATGCCCATCAACCGAGATAGCAATCGCATCACCTGACTTGTCACCGTCAAATGCCCCATCGATGTCAGCACCTCTTTGCTTCCACGAGGAGCCGTCCCAAAAGAACACGCGTGTGTACCCACTGCCAATGGCAATTTGGGAAGCGCCAACGGCCAGAGTCATACCATCACCGGAGAGGACAACAGACACGCCAGATAGATCATTAGCTGCCTGCCCATCAATGTCTGCACCTCTCTGAACCCAGGACATGCCGTCCCAGTCATACACGCGGACGTGGCCACTGTTTGAGCCAGCGCCATCGTTATCGATCGCTCCAATGGCAACCGAGTTCCCCCAGGCCGAAAAAGAAACAGAACAACCTGCTTTGTCATCAGCTGCCTCTCCTTCAATGTCAGCACCCACTTGTGTCCAACCTTGCATGCTTGGAGCCATGCTGGGAGACTGGCTTGGTTGCACACTGGGACCAAGGCTTGGCAAAACAGATGGTTGCAAGCTGGGAGACTGGCTTGGTTGCACGCTTGGCAACAAAGATGGCCACAAAGATGGCCGCATGCTTGGAGTCGAGCTAGGCAGCAAAGATGGTTGCATGCTTGGCAAAACACTAGGGGCAGATGGAACGAAGATTGGAACATCACTTGGTTGCATTGGTGGCCGAGGAAAGGAGAATGCTCGGACGCTTCCACTATCAACCCCATTTGCGTCACTCCTTCCCGCTCCGACCGCAAGCCTGAATCCATCCTGCGAGAGGGAGACAGCGGCGCCAAACGCATCCCCTGCTGCCTTCCCATCAATGTCAGCACCTCGTTGGGACCACCCCGCCACGCTATCCCAGAAGTAAACGCGGACATGACCACTGTTGGTTCCACCATCAGCATTCGCGACCGCACCGATTGCCACGGTGTTCCCATCTGACGAAATCACTACACTCGATCCAGCTTGATCACCTGCTGCCTCCCCATAGATGCCCGATCCCCTTTGAGCCCAAGATGTGCCGCTCCAGTCATAAACTCGGACATGGCCGCTGTTTGAGCCAGCGCCATCATTAAGCCGAGCACCAATCGCCAGAGTCATACCATCGCTCGAGAGAGCAATAGCGTTCCCAGAAAAATCTCCTGCAGCTTCCCCATCAATGTCTTCTCCTCTTTGGATCCATGAAGAGCCATCCCAAAAGAACACCCGCACATGCCCACTGTCAACGCCAACGCCATCGTTAAGGCGAGCTCCAATCCCAACGATCATGCCATCTGACGACATAGCTACAGAACTTCCAGCTTGATCACCTGCTGCCTCCCCATTAATGTCTGCACCTCTCTGAGCCCATGCTGTGCCGGTCCAGTCATAGACGCGGACATGGCCGCTATTTGAGCCGGTGCCATCGTTATAGGGACTTGCTATGACAACGGTGGTCCCTTCAGAAGAGAGATCAATCTTGGTACCTGCTCCATCACCTGCAGCTTCCCCATCAATGTCTTCTCCTCTTTGGATCCATGAAGAGCCGCCCCAAAAGAACACCCGTACATGCCCACTGTCAATGCCCATGCCATCATTCCAGTAACCTCCAATTCCAACAACAGTACCATCGGCCGAAAGGGAGACAGACGAGCCAAAAAAGTCACCTGCTGCCTCCCCATTGATGTCTGCACCTCTCTGAGCCCATGCTGTGCCGGTCCAGTCATAGACGCGGACATGGCCGCTATTTGAGCCTGTGCCATCATTGTATGGAGCTGCTATTCCGACAACGGTACCATCATAAGAGAAAGAAACAGAACTTCCTGCTCGGTCGCCACCTGCCTCTCCTTCAATGTCAGCACCCATTTGTGTCCAACTAGCAGAGTTCACGATTGATATGGTGATTGCACTACCAATGCCCACTGTTTCACTAACGTACGGGATGGCTTCAAGGGTCAGTGCCGAGTTCAGTGTTGTAAGGCTTGGAGTGTTGTGATAGTTGCTGTTGGAAGACGGCCCAAGAGAGTATGGGGGGAAGCTTTCTCGCCGAACCTGAACCCCATTTTCATAAAACTCCACCACATCCACTTGGGCAGGCAGGGTGTCAGCCCTCAAATTTAGATTGGCAGGAAGGAATGCCAGATCCAGGATATCGTTGTCGATAACAGGTCTGATTTCTGTGTCACTCTCTGCATCAATCAAAATCCACTGAGTTACAGCCGCTGAGTTTATGATCGATATTGTAATTTGATCCCCGGTCCCAGGCTGCCTGCTAACAAAAGGGATGGCTTCGATCGTCAAGGCTTGAGTTAAGGTCGTTAGGCTTGGTGCTCGCCGGTAGTTGGTGTGCTTCACTCCATTGACAACCGTCCTGATTGTGTCACTCAATGAACATGGAAATTCTATCTCTCTGTTCACCATGATCCCATTCTCAAAGAACTCCACAACTTCTACTTCAGTTGGGCTCACATCAGCTCTTAAAGAAAGCTGTGATGGAAGGTATGCCAAATCCAATGTATCCCCGTCGCGAAGAGGTCCAATGTCAGTGTCTCTATCAGCATCCACGAGAACGAACCCAGTGACGGATGCAGAGTTAACAATTGTAATTGTAATTTCACTCCGGATCCCAGGGTTCCCAGTGCCGATGAAGGGAAGAGCTTGAATAGTCAAAGGTATGCCATCCGTCAATGTAGTCAGACTTGCTGTGGGAGCATAGTGAGTCCCGTTATGCCCGCCCAATGCATAGACAAGGCCCAGCTCCACCTGCGTTAGCACACCATTTTCGTAGAACTCAACTCTGTTCACTTCTGCAGGGGTTACAGCTCGAAGGTTCAGCTGGGACTGAAGGTCGGCCAAATCCAATACCAGTACATCAGCGTTGGATATGGATCGGATGTCAGCTCCTGTTTCAGCATTAACTAGCACCCAACTGGAGATGGAAGCAGGCTGAGACGGCGATAGTGTAGGGCTGAGGGATGGCACAGTACTTGGTACGACTGTTGGGACGTTGCTTTCTGACGGCAGCGCCGAAGGAAAGCTGGAAGGAGCCAGTGTCGGATCAGCAGTTGGTTTGGGAGTGGGGTTGCTTGTTGGTCCTGCAGTTGGGGGCGTGGGTTCTAGCGTTGGCTTGGGTGTCGGTGGCCGAGTTGGTGACAAAGTAGGCACCGGTGTTGGCGACACGGTAGGTACTGGTGTTGGCGACACGATAGGTACCGGTGTTGGCGACACAGTAGGTACTGGTGTTGGCTTGCTTGTTGTTGGACTAGCAGACGGACTGCCGGGCGCAACCGACGGGGCAATCGTCTTTGGTGCCAACGAAGGAGAAGCGGACGGCAAGGCAGACGGGGTGCCGCTTGGCCTGACTGTAGGCCCAAATGTCGGTCCTGCAGTAACTGGTATAGAAGTAGTCGGGCTGGTACTTGTTGGCCCAGCCGTTGTTGGAGAAGTTGATCCTGTGGGCGGTATGGGTGTTGGAGAGGCAGTGGTTGGAGACGTTGTGGGAGTTCTGGAGGTCGTGGGTCGGTTTGTTGGTTTGCTAGAAGATTGCGGCGTCGGCTTCGGAGTTGGAAATCTAGTTGGTGGGTTTGTAGGATTTGGCGAAGGAAAACTGGTTGGGCGATTCGTTGGGGTACGCGTTGGTCCTGGTGTAGGTTCAATGGTCGGATTCGGTGTAACCGAAGCACTTGTCGGCCGTGGGGTTGCCGGTGCATCAGTTGGTTCAAGGGATGTAGACAAGGGGTTTGTCAAGGCGAATGTCGCGGTGCCGGCGCTCATTTCAGAAGAAGAAGATACACCACTTGTACTTGGTGTGGAAGCTGGCGATGCGGAAGGTACCCCACTTGCTCCCTCAGGGGAAGTTGACGATGAGCTTGTCAGCGGCAAAGATCCGTTGGATGCGGAAGAAGGTGAACCGGCTCCTCCTTGGGCATTTTCATTTGCAGTAGAGGCGGCAGACTCCGTTTGCGCAGTAGTCTCTGATGCACTGACAACAATTGACGTGATGTCCCCGGTTCGGTCCATCATTAAGAGCTGTTGAATCAGCAAATCTTGCAGCCGGCCATGCCGTTCCCGCATGTATTCTGAGAATGTTGCGTTTGTCTCGATGATTGATATATAGAATTTTACACGAGTCGTTGTTGCATTGCCATCTGGGAGTTCCCCGGTGGCGTCGCCGCTCTCTTCGATTGAGATAGTTACGCTATTTATAGTCTTGAGTAAAGGAGAACATTCCGACTCTCGTATTAGCTTGCAACTGGTTTCGAACGCAAACTCAAAGTCTGAGGCTGTGTACCGGTTGATATCTGTGCCGATGAAGTCAAGGACGTAATCAAGCCGATTTTCAACAAGCTCTCCCGAACAGAAACCCTCCTTCTCTTCCAAGGATTCAACTGAGTCGATTGCCGTAATCAACGATTCGTTCACAAGCTGATCCACTCGCATGGCAAACATTTCCAGAAACATCTCTCGGGACGGCGCGGCATCCTCCAATGGCTGTGTCCCCAAAGAACAAAAGCATTTTCCTTCTTCTCCTAGTCCTCCGGCAAGGTCATCCAGTAGTGCTCTGAACGTAAAAGGATCGGTTGGAGACCGTGATTGGGTCACAGACTCCTCTTGTTGCAGCGCCCTTGTACGTCCTTGTCGGCGTCGTCGATCAAACGAACCAAAGAGACCGAAGACATCCGACTCCGAGTCCTCGCATCGACGGCATTCCACTCCCACACGAAAGACAGAGGTCGTAACATCCAAGTCTTCATCCAATTCCGAAAGGGGTCCCAGAAGTGTCTGATTCGCATTCGTTTCGTTCCATAATGCCGTATTGTTTTCAAATGTGGACGAGTTGCCACCTGCAGCTGAGGCATTCACGAAAGCCGTGCTGTTGTTACTGTCGTCCATCATCATCAGGTCATCATCATCATCATTAGCAGAATCTTGCTGTTGTTGCAAATAGCGACGACGACGACGGCCCCCGGATGGAGCCTGCGTGGCCGCAGCAGCTGTTGTTGCGGCAGCCGTAGGAAGCACAAACAGCTGTACTTTCGCCACGGAACGAAACTTGGCATCACATTCCGATTGCAGAAAGGTGTTGAAGGTATCTTGAAAGGTATCTTCGAGGACGCGAGACTCTTCATCATTCAACATGTCTGGGCGACCGCCAAAGTCAACCACCACGTTGGTAAACTGAAGGTCCGAATCTTGTTTGGCAGGAGGATCGCAATCAAAGGCTTGAACTTCTTCCACTGACGTCACAACAACATCAGCAACAACAACAGTGTCTGTATCGTTCTGTTGGTTTTTACTAATGTTACTCGCAGCGGCGGCGGAGGACGACGACGACGACGACGACCAGAGCTCGTTGAGCGCCTGCAGGAATTCTTCAAGGGTGGGAGGCCGATCGAGGCGGCGGCCATCTCTATTTACAATCTGATTTGAGCTGCCCGTCACCATCATGGGACAGAGACAGGGTTCCAAGAGCAGTGCTGGAATCATGAGAAAGTCCTCAAGGGCACTATAGTCCAAATTGGTTTCACCACTAACACTGTTCGCACCACCATCCTCCTCCTCTGTAGTGGAAAAGAAAATGGACGCAGTCACATTGGCATTGTCTTCTTTGGTCGCACGGCAATCCGCTCCTCGACATTCAATGGTCAACGCCAATTTCACTTCTTGACCCAAGGTAGTAGTACTCGCTTCCTGGACGGTCACATTGCGAATCCTATGAAAGGAAGCATCGCAAAAACCAAAGGTCAAGGAATTGTACACGGCTTGCACTTGCTGTCCCACGGTTTGTGGATCTTGGAGACCCGACGAGGAGGAGGGGGGTATTGCTGATGATGATGTAGCTTCTAGTTTGACAAGGAGATATGCCTCAAAGACTGTCACATCCTCTTCTGCCACGGCCGTACACGCTTCTTGTTCCTGGACTTGCATCACATTGGCAATGCCCTTGACATGATCCAGAACATTGCTTTCTTGTTGCAAACTCGTCAATGTCATTTCCAGAGCGGCATGAAAGATGTCGAGTGTCAATTCGGTATTGATCCGTGACGATGCCGCACAAAAACATTGATCCATGTCTTCATCACCAGGATCGCTATCCGTTTGACGAATGTTGGGACCAATTTCCAGGTCCGTGTAGGTGGGTGGAGTCCACTCTACGGGAAGCTCCGTAGTCGTCGTCGTACTGCTGCTGCTGCTACCACTAAAGATGGAGGACAGTCCTTCACACTCCGATCGACATTCGGTGACCAGGGTAAAGCCCAAGGTTCGAAATATGGGTTCCTTGGGCGGCTTGGCAGCAGTAGACGTCGTTGCATTCGTGACATTGCTGGTGGTGGTGGTGGTGGTCGTATTGCTCCATTCGTCGTCGTCGGTCACATTCTGAAACAATTCGGAGTTTTTGAAAGCATCCTCGGTTGGTCCTGCCGTATTGCCAGGGAGCGAAAAGGACACCACGCCTCCTTGACCTTGTCGGGATACTATGGACTCTTCCTCGTTCGTGCCAGTACCATTCATGGTTATACCTAGTTCTTGAACCGTCACATTGACCAGTGTCCGAAAGCGTGGGGCATCACAGGTATAAAAACTCAAACTGTTGTACGTGGTCTCAATGAGTTTGGTCCAGACGCGACCAAATCGATCCAAATCCAACGTCGATGCTTTGGTATCGACCAGGACCCACAATTTGGACGTAAACTGGGTCGTTTGTTTGGGACAGGGAAAGGCAGAAACTTCTTGCATAGGCAAGGATGGTTGAGAGGATGTGGAGGATGTGGAGGGGTGGGAGGATACGGATGGGGACACAGATGGTGCTCCTTCTTCTCCTTCGACGGCTGCTTCTATGACAATGTCATCGTCGGTTTGCCGTTGTGGTGGTGGAGGACCCCCCAAATCGATCAGGAGAGGTTGTCGGAGTTCCTCTTCCCCGAACAACCCTAGTAAGCGCCGATGATGGGACAAGAGTGCGTCTTGAAACTCGTCTTGTGTAGGTAACCTTGCTCTTGGTGTTCTTGATGCTTCTGCTGTTGCAAGGCTGTCTTGCGTAGCAAACAATCGCCGAGCACAGGGAAAATGTCGTGGATGACAGGTCACTTGTGCCACGATAGACCATTGCATCCTTTCCTGAGAATTATTAGTTTGCAAGGACCCATTTGGCCGGGCACAGACAGAAGCAAACAAGGACGCAGCCGAACCAGCACTGACCAACGTGGCCCTGTTGATTTGGACAAAGGTATCTTGAGCATCAGTATCTTCTTGTACGGCATCTTCGTCCTCTGTAGCACTTGTACTGCAAGCACGGCTGGTCGTGGTCGTAGTGGTGGAAGACTGTTTCCTTTCCAATACCAATTGGTTATAGGTTTCTTGAAAGACTTGTTCCAAAGATTCTTGGACTTGTGTTGGAAGACCTGTGCGACCACAGCTGCTACCACTACTTGTAGAAGTAGGATGAGGACTGCTGTCCCGTCGTAGAGCGCGATGTTCCTCCACAAGGTCGAGTCTTGGTCTTGATCTTGCTGAGAAGAGTCCTGCCGAGTCCATCAAAAGGGTGGTTGTAAAAATGGTGGTTGTCTCTTGACAACTAGTGTCTTCGGCAGAATGGGCACGGGTTGACGTTGATCGCAGCAGCGCTGCTAGTGTGGTTATTCTCAAGAAGAGAGTAAGCCAAATGATCATGGTGATACTTGCTGTTGAAGAAGAAGAAGACTTGGAGCGATGTAACATTCTCAATTCACTACTCTAGCTAGCTAGCTGGATAGTTTGCTCGTTGTAGTAGAAAGACTATAGAGGTGTAAGCTGCCAAAATAGACGGATGGACGAGCCTTTTATGAGTGGGGAGTTTAGTACGGTAGATACAACAACCGTATTGAAGATAATAACAGTAGAGGTACACTGTAACATGCACTCATATGCATCCGGCAACAATGAAGGCAGTTGTGCTTGGCGGCATTCGCTGTTCGATACCTTAATCTACTACAGTATTATCGATAGCTAGCTAGTAGGTGGTAGAGCTAGCTACTACAGTAGCTACTAGAGTAACGGTACGTACTGTAGGTAGTAAAGTACTGTAGTACCGCTAGCCTGCCGAAACACTTAGCCACTGGATTACTCATCATGATGGTTAGCTGGGGGCTTTACTAGTAGCAACTAAGTAAAAGATCGAGAATTAGGGGGCATTTACTATAATAATAGAGTGCTGGTTATGAATGGTGGTGACTCTCGTGGAGAGTGCTGAGTCAAAATGCTACAGAACTTAGATCTAACCAAAAGGTTATGGAACACCGGTCAATGGAGTACTACAATTTGTTGTTGGCCGATTATTGATCGCATTGTTGCATGAGAAAGAAAGCATCTTCTAACATTCTGTAATTGACTAAAACTTCAACTTGTGCGGTGGAGTACATTTTTGAATTTTTACGGATAATTGCCAAACCATAATGGCCGTGGTCCCGTTTGTGATTAAAAAAAAAATTCTCTGGAACGTCAGAGAAGGGAGTCTGCTGCTGGGAGTACTACTTGTCTTCATTGGGAAACTAGTTTTTAAAACCAAATCAACGTACTGCACTTTCCGCAATATTGATGGATGACCGATGATGGCGAGTTCAGCGGTTACTCTAATCAGATTCTATGACCTCTTCGAACTTAGTCGAATTCCATCTGGTGTTCCAGGAAGAAGCAAGATCAGTACTCCGAGTACATGCCAAACACTACTAGTAGTACGGGACCATTGAATACTAAAGAAGTCTTGGAGTTCAAATGACTGTTCATAGTTTCCAACTGGCTGCTGTCAACGCCGAGTCAGGCAACTACTACCTTTAGTTAGGGGAACTAAAAGCTAGTAGTAAAAGCAGTAGTACTCCGGCATTTACTCCGATCAATTTCTCCGATTTCAGCAACTGCGTTTCCAGTCCCGCTGGCACCTTCATTTGGAATTCCAAAGTCCTATCTCTATCAAGTTGTTTTGAGCAAGTGGGCGACCTAACCACAAGGTCGGTAATTTTCAACCACAATTACTGGTAGGTAATAGTTACAACTGTACCTAGTAGGAAGGCAATCGGAGGTCCCTAGGAGAACTCATATAATGCGTATCCAAATCTTTTGACTTGCTGATGAGCCTAATCTTCTTTGAATACGGTCATGTCGGAACAGCTAAGATAGATGTGGTCAAACAGTTCAAAGAATTCCTCTTTGGTAAGGTAGAAGATCCCATCACCTACAAACATGGGCTTCAATTCTGCCTTGATTTCAGGAAATAGTTTCCAGCCTGGGCCATCTTCCTCAAAGTCAGCGTTTTCGACCTGTCCTGCGCCCCATGGATTTCGCATCTTGATCAAATCGATACCCGTGTCAGCCACATCCGCGTGACAGCCAATCACAGTATAGGCGTGGTTCTGAACTATGCCACTAGCTGCAGCCTCGTCCTGGAACTCTTTGGAACCAGCACATAGAACATAGTTGTAGTCATTCCAGGAGCACATTCGTTGAAACATTTTATTATCATCAAATTCCTGATTGGGGTGACCGCCCCCGCCCACTCTCGGCCACGGAACTCTAAAATTCATTTCGCTGGCCGTTTGAGGTGAATTGTACTGCTTGGTACACTCCTTTGTTTTTTCGTTGTATTTTCCGAAGCATTGGTACTTGTGCGTCTCTTCATTCCTCATGAAAATAAATTGTCGCTTGCATCCAGTCATGAGCGCCAAAGCATGAGTGGTGGGACCACCGTCAATTTCGTCCCACCCGCCACAATGGATAGCCAAAGCTTTTTCCAAATAGGAGACCCAAAGCTCCCCATCTATGGAAGGCCTCGCTCCAAGAAGGTGACCAGGAAATTGCACACTTGCACACAGGGATTCTAAAGTACAAGAGGAAGAGCCATGTACGGAAGGTGAGAATCAAGTTACTTGTAGTTCCGTCAAGAGGGATGCTAGACATTTCCAGCTATACGAACCATCAATGACATAATCCACCTCCTCCCAAGTCTCCAAATCATAAAGGGTGATTGTGTAGAAGTTGACTCTGCCATCTGCAAACGGCATCTTATCGAGGTCCTTTGTCTTGCGGAAAAGCTTTTTAATGGCCCCATCAAACTCTGCAAGAGCGGAAATAGCGCAGAGCAACCAACAGTTGCCTACGTCTCCTTGCTCAATATCAGATGGGTCAATGTCACCGATGATCTACACAACGACCAAAAGATATTAGCTTTTTCTTCGCGACGGACAGTGAGCAAGAGGACAAAAAGAGCAAAATAATTACCTTGAGATTCGGCATATCACACGCTCCCATACCCCGTCCGGGTAAAAACGGGGGAGGCAAGCTTTGTCCTCTATAAGTTAGCTTGCGCGTGTACGGGTCGCATTCCGGCAATTCATTCTTGGGAAAGGCAGGTAACGGAACGAATCGGTGGATATGGACCGTCATAAAAGCCTCTCCTGGAGGCGTGACCCCTTGAGGCTCGACGCGTCCCTCTTCCTCTCGCATCACAAACGTATATTTCTGCTGTGTCTTGGACCACGTCGTCATATTGGTTTGGTACATGAGCGCAGCATATTTGTGTGGATTGCAGTTGAACTTTTCAATGGCCGTTTTTATGGATCTTCCTTGTTGCTTTTTCAGTTCGACTCCACCCCAGACATTTATGGGAACACTAATTTGATGGATATCCGTCCTCCATTTTTCGGGAGAAGCCTCTTTGAACGCCTTGACAATATCGGTGGCAGTGTAGTTGGTACTGTTCTGAGTATGCCAAGCTGTATTGTCGTCCATCCAGCTCGTATCGGCTTTCCAAGTAGTCCTCCTCAACCTGCTTTGTCGTCGGTTCCTTCTTTCTTTCATGGTGCTCCTCCTCCCAAAAGTAGTAGTCGTGCTGCCTTTGGACATGGTGCTGCTTCGTCTCGCGCTACTTCTCCGCTGGCTGCTGCCATTCAAATGGCTGCTGCTATCGTCCCCCATGTGACCACTCTCACTCTCGTCCAAGTGGTGCAGGCTGCTGTTGTCCTCCATTCCGCTGCTGTTGTCAAAGTCAAAGCCATTAAAGGATGTTGCCGATGTACACGATTCTCTTGGCACAACATAGGAGAAGCGAATTCTCCTTTGACGATGTTTGGAACATCGTGTGGCTAGAAAGGAGGCACGTTTTTCGGGTTCCGGAGTTTCGATGGGAGTTGTCGAAAATGATACCCGTTTATTCTCATCCTCGGAATCACTGGGGGCCGCAGTCGCAGCTGCTGCCGCAAAATTAACTTTTCGCAAATGGTCCGAATGATCGGAAGCGTCGCTCAGCGACACAAAGGCGAGTGACTTTCCATCTTTTCTGGTAGTAGTTGTGGGTGGTGGTGATTTCTCGTCATCTGTAGTATTTTCAGCGGCACTCAGGTCGGACAAATTCGGCGCCTCGATCGTCGACGTGGGCTTCGGAGCCTGGCTTACGGCATTTCTTCGTTTGGTTCCTTTTCTTTGAAACCCCGGCATAGTAGTAGCTTGGGAAGAAGATTGGTTGGTCTCCTCCTCTTCTTCTGTTTTTTTTGCAGAAGCTCTTCTGTTGTTGGAAGCCCTCCTCGTGCTGAAAACAGAGGCTCTTTTAGTATTATTAGGACTACTAGCAGTCGTTTCGTTGCTTCCCGAAGGCGTAGGTTTTGATTTTCTACCTTCCTTGTTTGTATTTATTGCTGGCGTGGAATTATTAGTGGAGGTCCTTCTGGCAGCAGCTTTAGGAGACTTGGGTGCAGCTTTCGGGCTGATGCAAGGAGAAGCTCTTCTCGTACCCGATGTAGTTTTTGTATCTGATCGATCACTTGCCATCTCCTTCTGATGATTGTCGGATGATGATGATACCTTTGGTGCAGGAACTGCCTTTTTTGCTGAATTGTTCTGCGGTTTTGCTGCAGCAGAAGAAGCTCTTCTGGTGCTTTTGCCGTTTGGAGAAGTTGCAGGAACTGCCGAGACAGTGGCTCTTCGGATGGCACCAGATTTGGGAGAAGCAGCCGATTGTGTTGCCTTTTCAGCAGGCAATCCCTTGGATCCCATTGCTACTGTCACTCTTCTTGTTCGAGACTGTTGACTTTGTGTTGGCGTAGAACTCGTCGTTTGGCCTGTCGTCAGGGCATTTAGCATGTCCTGCTTCTCCAACATGCCACTGGTATCAATTCCACGCTGTTTGCAGAGAGATTTTAGCTCGGAGACCTTCATTTCGGTACATGGTTTCTCTGTGGTCGGTGGCGTCGATTCGGTTGCTTCCAAAGCCCTTGCAAAATCTGCTTTTTCCAACATGCCAACGGTGTTAATGCCCTTTTCTTTGCAGAGAGCCCTCAACTCGGACACCTTTAAGCTTGAACAATCCATCATATTACTATTTTATCTTCCTCCAGAGCTCCTGCTTCTGCTTATGTAGTATAGATGATGATTTCTGTTGTCTCCTGTTAATTGTTGTCTCCTGGGTTATTATCGATAAATTCCTATTTTGGCTATTAGACCGTTCTCAACGCCCCGTTTAAAGTGCTTAGGACATTTTTAGACGTTGAGAATTTTATTTAGACACAAACACTGTCTTAAAAACGTCTTAAGACTAATTAAGAATTTTTAAGACGTCTTAAGACGTCTTAAGACGTCTTAAGAATTTCGGTAATTAGACAAAAAGCACGTTCTGATGTTACGAGTAATCTGCAATTAGGAACTAGCACGTTCTCAGAGGCGTTGGGATCCTAAACAAACTTCTCGCCGGCGCGGCAAACCAATGAAACAGTTGGCGCTCACATAATTCAAATAAAGAACCACACAAACGAAAAAAGTTCCCGCCTACGCATGTAAACTCCACAATGACCTATTCCGAACGCAACCGACACTCCAGCAAGAGGAAAGGCTGCATGGCAAAGCATCAACATGCTCATAAAAAAGAGATCATGAAACTATCTGAGCAGTTGGTCAAGGAACTGGCGCAAGACATCGAGAAAAGCAACAGAACCCGAAAGGACTTTGATCTCCAACGTCTTGTGGACGAGAAGCCTCACACCTGCGGCGAGCCCGGCAACGACAAGCGCCGTGCTGCACAGAAGAAATTCGACCAGCTCGTTCGCAAAACTCCAGAGAGCTACTTGAAGTTCTTGGATAAGTTTGGAGTGGACGCTGGTGAAGCTCTCAAGCGCGAAATTCGCCTTGAGCAAACCAAAGTAAGTGCCAGTGAGTGCGACGAGGACGAGTCCGAAGACGAGGACGACAGGTGACAAAGACCAGCACCAAAAAAAGCAACAAAAGCAAGAAGACCAAATCAACTAAGGCTTCTTTGCCGCCCAAACCTCCTGCGGTTGTTGTTGCG
>ENA-ORBV01011032-ORBV01011032.1-microbial-mat-metagenome-genome-assembly--contig:-NODE-11032-length-14291-cov-5.951667_pt1 | contig 14291 bp, 8 predicted proteins | sample MGYA00237777_ERZ505514 | MGnify/ENA primary metagenome ERZ505514 (study PRJEB26160, sample SAMN06269048) | microbial mat metagenome | isolation source: Oligotrophic lake microbial mat | place...
ACTTACTACAACATATACTAAGTAGTACAGCACGTCCCTGACCACTGACTTAATCAGCAAAAAATCTTGACCGAATTCGGGTCCAACCAAAGAATGAATCAAACCGAACAGGCTGTGGAATTGCTAACCGCGGTTCGGTAAGTACTGGCAACCTCCGCTCACTTGCTGGTAGTCAGTGAGATTCTCCGCTACGTAAGGCTCATTCTTCTTCACTCATCGTACTGTATCTGTTAGCTTACTGGCTAGCTACTAGTAGTAGACAATCCTCTTTACATAAAACAAAACACAACGAACCAAAACATAAAACACAAAACACAAGCACAAAACACAATCAACTCAAACATACGTTACAATGACAATGAAGACTACTACTTCCTCCTCATCTTCTTCGTCTACAATGAATGATGCCTCCGCCTCTACCACCGCCACCGCGGTTACCCCGGATCATTTTTTTTGTCCCTTGACCTTGGAAGTCATGAAGGTTCCCTTTCGTGATTCCACCACTGGACAAGTCTTTGAGCGACACGCCATTTTGGAATGGATTTGGCATGGTGAAAATCCTACCTGCCCCTTGACGCGCAAACCATTGCATCCCTCCAATTTTCAAATTGATCACGAATTGCAATTGGAAATTATTGAATGGGAATGGGATCAAGAAGATCAAGTCAAGGCGGCACAACGGCGTCAACGACGATCGTCGGCACCCAGTACATCATCCAGTCGTCGCAAGTCTTCTCGTTCCAGTCGTCGTTGCCATCATCATCATCACAATGGGGATTATGATACCTGCGAATCATTCTCGTGTTATGAACATGGCGAAGAAGAAGAAGATGTCTCCCGCATGATCCAACAATACAAACAGGCGATTGTAATTCGGGATCGTATTTTGAAACAACGCGAAGAACGCATTGAAAAAGCCGTCGCATCTGCTGGTGCCCAAACCAAAGCCAAACAAATGCCGGCACCGGAAATTCCCAGTTATTTGCAACATTATGCTTGAGCAAGGGAAAGTAAATTTTGACAAACTGTTCTGCTAGAGATCCACTTACGCCACCCAATTTGCCGAGTACAAGCAGACAGATAAATTATTCTCATGTCTATAGTTTTATTTCAAATTATTATATTTACCAAAACTGTGTAGTTTGTAGAAGAAAAGAAGGTTCGAACCATCCGGTCTATATTGTTCGGATAATGTTTACTTTATAATCAGAATTTCTATCAAGTGGGACACATTGCATTGGAAAAACATGGACAGTCAAGTAGAAGTCCGGACACCCGCAAACGTCCTCTAACTCACTCCTCGGCCAGTCAGCAATGGCATCCATCCATCCTCTTCTGGTTGTGAATCTGATGACTAAATCTCCCAAGGACGTTCTGTGCTTCCTTGCGTATACCCCACCTTTTCTTTTTTTTGAATATTAGGAGGCTGTCCCCTTTTTTTGTGTCATCGTCCGTGCCATAGCTGGGCTCGTACTACCATGCATGCAGGCATGATCCGCGACGGAGTCCATCTTCTGTGTCTTTTAGCTTTGCTTCGGAGCCCCAAAAAAGTCGACACATGAATATTCAGTATAGTACATGTCCTAATGCTATTCAACAAGTCTCCTCGAATGGGATTGTGGCGTGACGATTCAGCGCACGGACGGACGCTGTGACTGCTAAAGCGGGTTAACACTAGACCAATAAAGCCGTACCGTACAGTACAGCACAGCAGGTAAGATCAGTATCGTTGTGGCGGATTATAGCAGTGGTTCTGATCCTTTACTGACTGTGTTCTAGACCTAGCTAGTGTACTTCAGTGAAAAAGAATGATACAGTAAGCTAGCTTAAAGTTATGTGTTAGTGACATTCACTACTAATGTGCGTCCCATGAAGTGAAAGCGTGATTCGATCAAACAAGACTAAAAAGCAAGAGACCCACACTCGATCCTGAAGGTGTCTGCTGGATCCAAAAAAACCTCACGCAGCCCACTTTTAGTATTTGAAGCTGCAAAAGCCTTGATAGATCCATGTAGAATAATAATCCAAGTAGAGTTTTACAGTTAGCATTGCCTACTAGTCTAGCTAGTAGAGTTGCCGCGCTATAATCCAGTTTAGAACAGCAGTAAGCTCATGGCAGATATAAAGTTTTGAAAAACAGCTAGCATTTTAGTATAGCCCATAACGGATAGATGCCAAGGCTATGGGGATTCCACACACACCCAATGCTACTGAGGGCAGATAGACATAGAAACAACCGACACGGAAGCTAGCTAATAGCTGTAAATGAGTGTATCGCAGGTGGATTTTGCCGCACAAACCCGATGCCACCGACAGGCATGACAGCTTCGGCCGTACCTGAGTGGGGGAATCCGCCCCAAGATATAGCAATTTTTATCGAATGTGTTGGCGGTTTTGCTTCCACAAAGGAAGCAATTATTTTGGCATCCAACAAAACAAGACAAGAGCTGGCAGCAAACAAGCAGACTTCCTCTGTGGTACTATCCCGCTCCCAAGACAGACGCAGCAAGAAGTAGACAAGAGAAGGATAATTTTATGAGATGTAGGAGTACTAGTATTTTATAATTGATGAATTCATTCATTCCATACATTTTGTTTGCAACAAAATGTACAGAGATAGCAAGAGGGATTCCATCACATACAAACACGCCAACCATAGACATAGAGGAACAGCAGCAAGCTGTCCATCATGTCGGTAGGTAGGCATGTAGGAGAAGGCAATCCACTCAGAAAAATTGGAAAACTCATTGGGAGGATGGTTTCGCCACCACCACCAAGGAAAGGAAGCAAAGGAGAGGGAGCTGGCAACCAACAAAAAAGAAGAAGAAGGTGCTGGCTGCATCAGAAGCCCCAAAAAAGGCCAATGATGAGCCACTCCAGTCTTTCTTTTTTGAGTCTCTTGGCCAATGCATATTTGTTTTAGCGTCGGGAAGACACCATCTTGCCAGCAGTGGGTCGAGGTGGTGGTGGCATGACACAAATCATGTCATCCACAGCCTTGCGAATTTCGTCCTCTTCTGGTGAAAGGCACCTTTCGGTGGTAGGATTGTTGAACTTGTGGACGATGGTGTCAATTGTTGGCGTTTTGTTTGTGGTGTTGGCGTTGTCGCTTTGATGCAACAAGAATCGTCCCTGGTAATCGGGACGAGTGGCGGATAGCCAGTGCTGGCGCGTCGCTGCGTCGTAGCCAGTCCTGTTCATTTCCAAACCAGCCCAAAAAATAGAAAAACAGAAGGGAAAGATAAAGAGATGGGAATAGGAACATACAAAAATGAGAAGACCAGCCATAAAACTTTAAAAATGACGCAAAGCCAACAAAGAACAAAATGTCACACGATGTGCACTGAAATAAGCCAGTGAAAATTTTAAACACACAAAATAAAGGAAGGAATGAAACCCCATCAAAAATGACACAAACCCAAGAAGAAGGACAATTATTATCGTGCCTTGTGACAAGATAGATAGTGAAACTCCTCCGAAAATGGACCATGGATGCCATGCCATCACCACGAAAACAAATCCCACGTCATGACAAACCCACTCCACAAAAACGGTTGAATCATTCAAGCAATAAATAATTATATGCACCACTCCCAAAACAACAAACACAAAAGGCTAGAAAATACAACAAATAAAACGAAAATCCTTGATAAATACGTACCAAATTTTTCCACCATCGTCTGTTCCATTCGCCGGAAAATGCAAGACAAAGGTTCCATTGGGTTTAATGTGCAATCCCTTGTCCAATCCTTGTTCGACCAACCATCCGCCTCGGGCATTTTGCAAATGTTGCAAGACGAGCTTGGACACGTGATGGACGTAAACGACCGACAAGTAGGGTTTATCGTCACGCAGAGAAGAAGAGGAGGAGGGGATTTCATGATCGTTGAAATTGCTGTTGCTACTCATGGAGCGTTGCTGATGGGACGAAGCAGCTGCGAATCCGTGCTGTCGAACATAGTAATTGGCCGCCGTCGTCGTCGTCAAGTGCCTAGTGGTCTTTTGGAGGAGAGCGTTCATCGTTTCAAACACAAGCGAAGAGGTGCAAACAATTGGAGAATGCAGAAGAGATTTTGACAAGATTAATAATAATAATACGTGCTAGTGTCGTCCAAGCTACAGTAATTGGAGGCTAATAGAAAGATTTGCGAAGTGGGCGATAAGAAAAAAGCCAATGCTTGTACGGAAGCAAGAGGAGTAATCAAAAGATACCTTTGGCTAATATTATATTACAACAGTGCTACGGTTAGGTTCTCTTGACAAACGAGGCAGTTTGCTAACATCTCGGAGGCTTCCGTGAATTCTCGCTTCCGTATTGCTGCTCCAGAATTTCGTTTGATGAGAAGACGAATTCTCATTGACTGACGCGCAGAACTACCTAATAGCTAGCTAGCTACTAGTACTAGTACCTACCTACCAGCAGTAGGTACGAAGTAGTGGCTACCGTACTAAAAGTAGTAAGACAGCCAGCCAGCCTGCCAACGAAGATGAACGTGTATGTAGACGTAGACCATCCACCTTCGGTGGGTGACTGTGACGTCAAAGGATCCGCTTTCTTCCGTGAATAAGCCATACAATCACTAATGCCATGACACCACCAGGCCAAGGGTTCTGCTACCGTTGAGAAAATTAGTAGTATTACGCAGTCGATAGGAGGTCGCACCGCGAGCACCGCAACGCTGGGGGTGATGAAAAGAACTGTCCATCACGACCAAGCAAACAACGTGAACCAAAGCAATGACATATGTACATGGTGTCATGTTCAGTTGCTACAAGCAAGGGTACTAGTACTAGTACCAGTACATGCTCTACGACTACTCTAGTACATCATAGTAAGTAGCTACCTAGCTACTAGCTAGCTAGCTAGTAGATGGATATCAGTAATAGCACCCAACCAAATGAATTTTCCGGGAGTCTTCTTTTTCTACTGACACCCACAACATCAGATGTAGCTACTAGCTAGTAGCTACCTGTGGCAGATTAATGATAGCAAGTGTTCACTGGGTCTTGTCAAAGTCTAATGAAGTCAGATGCAGGGGCTGAAATTCTGATTAATTTCCCTCAAACGATGTGACATCATTTCATTTGAACATTCGTTTGTCCACTTGCTTCAAAAACTGATTTGAAGACTTGCAAAATCTCAATCGACAGCAGCGTTGAAAACAGTCCAAAGAAGAAGCGGACAATGAAACACTGAAACCAAAGGAACTGTGGTTGGATGATGTCGAACTCACCAAAACCTGATGCGTCAGATGAAATGCAACAATGTTCAATCTCCAATCAACACAATTAAGGACATTCAATTAGGGACTTGGTGTCAAAGTGAGATTGTCATTGATTATCGGATGATGTGTGTCTTGCTGCAACTTGGAACTTTGACCAAAACAATCACAAGAAAAAGCGTTGCATGTCCCACAGATGCAACCACCAAGAAGTTCACACTGAAAAAGGAAGCATGCATTTGGCCCATCCAATGAACCCACAAGCTAAATGGACATGCAATCAAGCATGCAACTGCTGGTTGGTTTCGTAAATCTTCTCCATTGGGTGTTGCAGTCATGCTCCTAGACCGCACTGGCATCGGCATCCCGGCCCCAACTGCATGGCCTCTTCAAGTGGGTTCTGGAGGCTCAGTCGCAAGCTTGTGGCCTCTGGTCTTTGGTGCTGTTCATTCATTGAATGAACCAACATGGTGGTCCCACCGTCCATTCACACATTGCCCATTGAAACACAGACAGTTGTGTTGTTGTCAGATGCACTAGAAAGCAAACTTAGACAAAAGGAGCAACAGAAAAGTCAACTTGTTGAATTTTTTGTGCATTTGCTTCACACACTACCAATTGTTAAAATAGACATTTGTGCAGCATTTCAGCTGCAAATGTTCCAAAGCAAAACTAAGTCAAGAGGAACACAAAAAATGTCAAGTTGTTGAAGCTCATGTGCATGGACAAGAAACCTTTGGTTCTGCCTGAAACCAGATGCTCTTTGCTGGCATTTATGCATTGTTTCTTTAATGCCTCTGGTGAATCCAACCAATTCAGCGAAACATGTTTTTCACATGGTTTGCCACATCACTGCAAGAAAAGATGGTTTTGTTGCAGAGTGTTGCACAGTGAGTCACACTGAACCTTGACATGACTGTCGATTAAATTCTGAAGGTTGCCTTGCAACACAAATGGAGGGGGGGGGGGCATTCCCTGTGTCTGACAGCATTTGTGCTTAGCGCATGTCAGTCCCAAATGATTCCACTTGTCATTTGCAGGTGTTCAGTTTTCGACCATCAATCTTGTGTCGTGTGATTTTGACACGATGCGTCGCGAGGAATTGTGCGAGAACGCCATGTTCGACAATTTGTTTTGGCACTGTTTGCACTGTTTTGCTGCAGCGTGTCTCAGGCAAAACACATGGTGCTGAGAACACGCAAAACACTGCCGCAGAACAGCATTAGCTGCAGCAAGACTGTGCACCATCATTCCCTTGTCCTCACAGCAGCACATTTGCTCTTTAGGGACAGATCTTTGCGTTGCAAAGCTCAACCGCCGGTGCAATGCACAAGGCACCAGTGACAAGGTGCCAGTGACAACCTGGTTGCACTGACTCAGCTTCCAGCATCACAAAAAAAATCACTTGATCATTCGACACTAGAATGCCAACAACATGTTGGCTCATTTTAGCTAGCTACAACTGCAACAGCTGCTGAGCAACTGTGGCCAGCTTGTTGTTGTGCACAGCAGCATTCCGATGACAGAGTTGTCATCTGCAGACATGCACATCTCTTTGCAACACAACCAAAAGCCAAGCAAGAGAACAGAAAATGGACCCTCCTCCTCTGGCGGACATCAACAGGACTTCTTCTGCTGCTAGCAGCACTGGCCAGACAAGTGGCGATGCTGAATTTGGAACGAACGACCTCGTCCACGACGCTGGCACTCCAACAGCCACTAGGAGTAGCAGCGATGGAGCATCGGCTTGCACATGCATGTCGTCCATCACCAATCACCGAGAAGAAGACTTGGTGGCAGCGCAGCTGCACCCCAACGCCTTTGCCTTGTCAACAGCAGAAAACCACCAGCAGCGCTCGTCCTTGCCACCATTGCTCAAGCAGCAACCCAACAGGAACATGGAGCCGCAAAGAGAAGCAGAAGAAGACAATCTTGGTGCTGACAAGGAGGACAACGCAATCACTGCTGCTTGTCTCGCCGTTGTGGATTCCCAGCAGCCAGCAGCAGCCACCAAGAATTTGTGCCCAACAAAGGATGACGATTTGCATGAGAAGAAGAAGCAAAAGAACGACATGCAGCAGGAAGATCAACAGATGTTGGCACTCAAGCGAATGGTCATTTCTCCCAGTGGCTGTGGCGATGGTGGGGATGTTGATGCTGGTGATGATGAAAAACCCAGCAACAAAAGCTCGGCTGCTCGAGTCCAGAAGAAACCCGACCACTGGGAAAGAAGAGACGCACCACGACGACGCAAGCAACAAGGGAGAAGCACTTCTGCAGAGCGAGAAAAAGATGAGAACCGAACGTCAAAAGATGGTCCCAGCAAAGAGAGCGAGAAGAGTCTGTGCCATGATGAAGACATTGAAACCAATCTGCGGGCTGTTAGAGATGTGGAAACCAAACTGCAGGCTGCTGCCGTGTTGAATGCGACAACGAGAGATTCCTTGCCTCAAATGGTGGGCAGGTGTGAGTTTGCCATTCTCAATCAGCTTGACTTGGATGAAGAAGAGGCCAAAATGGAACTGGAAGAAGAAGCACCGCCGGTGCCTACACCACAGTCCCAACCGGGGCTCTTTTTCAGGGCACCAGGAGAAGCCACACGCCAAGCTCAAAGGGTGCAGTTTTCGACACTGGGGTGGGCTTTAGATGCCGATGAAACTGCGACAAGTGCAAGTGGGACCATGCAGCAGCAAGACCAGGATGCGGAAAGAGTGACTGATGATGTGGAAGCAGGGTTTGTCGGTTCAAATGCACCAGCGGAATCTTTCAACCTTGCTGTTGCCCTGCCAGTGGAAGAAGACCCCAGCGATGGAATGGATTTGCCCCAGGCTCAGGAATTTGACACAAGCAACAGTGCGAACAAAGCAATGACACTGCAAAGAGTCATCTTCATCGGCAAAGTCGTTGCTCTTTTTTTGGTTCTCATTGTGGTGGTGGTGCTAGCAGCTGTCCTCATCAGAAAGGACAGTCCAAACATGGAAGCCAATGCGACAGATCAGTCCATGCTCTCTCCCACACCCTCTCCTGCGCTTTCTCCAGAATCACATGTCAAGTCTTTGCTTCCAAACTGCACAGTGTCTTTGATTGAGCAGGATTTGGAATCCCCACAGCACACTGCCTTCAGGTTTGTCCTGGATGATCCCCAGTTCGGCAACTGCCCTGATTGGCAAATCCAGCAAAGGTGTGCCTTGGTCACCTTCTTTTGTGCCTCAAAGGGGCAAACTTGGAAAGAAAACACTGGGTGGCTGGACTGCAACAGAGATGAGTGTGACTGGCATTCGCCGCGGCCGCAGCTGTCCTTGGTGGAAATGTGCACTGGGAAACTAAAAGAAACTGCACAAATCTCTGACAGTCCCTGTGACAAAGATGGTGTGTTCAAGCACTTGACGCACTGTGGAAATGAAGTGAGTGGCACCCTCCCCCCAGAAGTCTTTGAATTGCTTCCGGCCTTGGTCTCTGTTGATCTTGACCCACAAGGTGCAGAATGGTTTTGCAATGACATTGGCAACACAACAGAGTGGTGTGGGCATGCTCTTGACAGCGTTGTCACAGGAAGCATTCCCAGTGAGATTGGTCTTTGCAGTCAGCTGAAGCGCCTCTCCTTGGCTGATCAGCGGCTGTCAGGACCTCTGCTTTCAAACCTGGGAAGTCTGTCTTTGCTGGAACACTTGACATTCGGTCTCCCATGGAGCCGTTGAGTTTGGGTTCTGGGGTGAAATTCAAATGAATGCCATGCGCGCCAGTGTGCTCCAAACAGCACTCGTGCGTTCACCGTTGCGTTTCGCCAGTCAGAAAATCGCGTTGGCTGGCTCGTTGGCAATTGGAAAGCCAATCCACTCCCGTGAAATGGAGGTTGACAGGCCCACGAGTCATCCGTTGGAACAAAGAATTGATCCGTCACAGGTGCCCGGTTGGTGACGAAACAGTCACACAGCTGATTCGCACAGCAAATCAGCATTCGAATGCAGCTTTTGTCCGTGCAAATGAATTGCCGGTTCCTAACAGTCACATGGCTGATTCGTGCAGCAAATCAGCGCTTGAATGCAGCTTTTGTCGGAGGGCACCGGTTAGCACCGGCGCGGTTGCGAATGGCAGCACCGGTCAGCACCGGTTAGCAACCTTTGTGTTAGGGTTAGGGTTGACCCCAGGGAGACCCGCTCTCTTGCCCTCAATTTTGTGGCAACAAATTCACATGCACCGTTCCCAGTGAGATTGGGCCATTGTCTGCTAGGCTTGTGTCACTTGAACTCACTCTTTCACATGTTGCTGGAACCATTCCCCGGTGACATTTGGCAGATGTCCAGTTTGACAAGTCTTGGAATTGCTGATGCCAATTTTGCTGGAACTGTTCCCACTGAGATTGGGCTGATGTCCAGATTGACAAGCGTTGGTCTTGCATTCAATTTTTTGACTCGCACCATCCCCAGTGAGACTGGGCTGTTAACCAGCTTAGCTGACCTTGGTGTGGGGTCCAATGCCTTGACTGGAACTTTCCCCAGTGAGATTGGACTGGTGGCTGGCTTGTCAGATCTTTGAGTTTGCAGAAATGCTTTGACTGGCAGCATCCCCAGTGAGCTAGGACTGGTGACACTCTTAGAGAGGCTCCAATTGCGCGGCAACGCTTTGACTGGAACCATCCCCAGTGAGATTGGGCTGTTGTCCAGCTTAGCTTGCCTCTGTTTGGATTCCAATGCCTTGACTGGAACCACTGAGCCCACTGCTTGCAGTCAAGAAGAAGAAACAAAATTGGTTGATCTGCCAGACGCACAACCAGTTCCATCCGTGTCACTTGTGGCAATGAGAGTGTTCAGCCCTTCCAACCAGACTTCCTTGTCAATCCAAAGCGCCCTGATGAGTCTGGGCACCTGGACCTCACTCTGAGAATCTCCCACCACTTGGAGACCAGTGCGCGCTCAGCCATTGGTGGGAACGCAACTGCGGAATTGATGGATCGATCAGCGCTGCAGGCAAGAAAGGGCATTCCATTTGCAAACACAAGGTCAAGACACCACGTTAGCTGGCAACGCGGGTTCTTGATCTCGGGAGGAATTTCAATTCGGTCAGTCACCCCGACAGGTGGGGCCTTGGGATGTGCAGTCTGTCGAAGGCGCGGTCAACATCCTTCCCAACGAGACAGTTTTGGATCAGTCCAGCAGCTGCATGCAGACAGAAATGCCAAGAGACAACAGGCTGCGCACAGCGTCTGAGGATGTGGTCTCAAGAACATGCATCAAACGAGAAAACAACACAAAGGCACAGAAAACCAATTGGTGTGCGCTGGCTGTTAGCTGCCTGTGTTTGGGTTCCTAACGGATGCCAGACCCTGCACCATTTTGTTGCTGGAGCTAGCTGCCGCTGCTGCTGCATGCAGCGTTGCAATGAGCAGCAGAAGAACCTCAAAGTGACACAAGCGACCGCATGGAGGTTCCTCGGTCAACAAGACAAGACATCTAAACTGCTTTGAACGCAGTCATCACATTGCAATCGAGCACCCGATTGGGGGAATCTTGCAGCAAGCAAAAATTTCCTGCCCTGTTGTTCATCCGCATTGGATTTCCCCACAACCTCAATTTGTGCGAACTGCAGTTGCTCTGGATTGGTCCCTGCAGCCGAAGCCCTCTCCACCTGCTCCGGCGCCTGTGGCTGTGAAGCTGATCACAACAGCAGGCTGTTGACAGTCGCCCTCGCTGAGAGAAATGGGGTCCGGATTCGGCAGCGAGTCTTGCGCATCAGCAGTTGCGTCGCCGTCGGCTTGGTCGATGGCAGATGGACCACCGAGGGACCCCTGGCGGGAAGCTTCGGGCACCGTGACTGCACCGTCACCACCGCTTGTGATGAGGAGAGCAATGTCAAGAACTGAAGGACATGCAATCACCCCAGAGCAGTCATTTCCGCCTACTCTGCATGTCGTTTCAATGCTTGTAGAACACCCACCTTCATCGTCAAAAGAACCCTCCCCGACCGAGACTGCAGTTGTGTTCAAGAAAGCCGTGCAAATGCCGTCCATCGCGCCCAAGATGTTAACATTCCTCTTCGCCCATATCAATGTTTTTATGGGGATGGAAAGAAAACTATTGCGCACTGTAGGCACAATTACCTCACTGGTACGTTTGTGTAGATCTCGTACATTTTCTACGGCAGAGGTTGCATTACGATATATAAGATATCAGCACGACTTTGGCGGAGCCCACACCAAAACTTCACGGATTAATTTTTCGCGGAACTGAAACGCGAAGAGTGAACCACCACAAAAAATGTTAACGGTTCCTGACTGCCTAAAAATGTACTACTGTCTGCACCAACGTTAGGTCACTGTCGTAACAGACCCCTTTGGGGCATTGCACCCCTCATTCGGATCTCTTGCAAAGACAGTTCGTGCGTGTCAGCTGTACGTACTTTACTGTATTCCTTCAGTACAAAAATGTACGCACTGAAAATGCGCACGTGGCTGTTACTGAACACAGTAGTACAATCACTGTGTTCTCTTTTTTCACCTTCAAACCTCCGCGATGGTGCAAAGAAGTTCGTGCTTGTCGACTTACTAAGTGCTTCGAAGTAGTACTCAACTGTAGTGTAACTGCACGTACTATTCAACTGAAGCTAGACTACTAGTTACAGTACAAAAATGCACGCACTGCATGGTGAAGAAGAGGTAAGATTTAAAACTTTTTGCTACCAGACAAACGAGCTAGCATACAGTGATATAGCTCCTCTTGTGGGCATTCAAGATTGGTAGAAGGATATCTAAATTATTATGTATAATAAATGATGAGTGAGTCAACAGCCAAGTCGAAACTTCATTTTTTGCCTTTGAACAGGCAACTACCAGAGCCGGCTCAAAGGGTACAGGAAGCAGAAACTGGCAGCACAAATAACCATGAACAGCTGCAGGAGCATACGGTTCACACCGCTGCTAGTGCGCCGTCGCACCATGATCGAGAACCAGGGGCGCCAATGCATGTAAAAAAGAAGAAGCTTCTTCATTTTTTGCCGAAGAGGCAGAGTCATCAATCACCAACACAAAGGACACTGGGGGAAAGAGCAAGCCATGAACAGCTGCAACAAGTTCAGCCCAGTAGAAGCCCCTCTACTACGCAACATTATAGCAATGATCAACAACAAGAGCCAGGAGCGTTTGCCGCGGCGCCGGGGCAGGCATTCTCTCGCCGTGGTTCCAATCTTCGATACTTGTTAGCTGGGACAGGTCCGGTCTCACGGGAAATTGAGCCATCTGGCGGCAGTTGCAATTTTGCCCAGCCCCACGATTCCGGCATTTCTCCTAACGTTGACAATCAAAATTTAGTAGAAGCACACATAGTTATAGAATCACAACAAAACCCGGTACCCGTGTATCCTTCTTTGCTTGCTCAACAAAACGAGCGAAGAAGGAAAATATTATTTTGTCGAACCTGTGGCTGTGCTATTATTGTTACAGCTATTGTGGTAGCAGCTGCATTGGTCATAGCATTTTTTGGCTTTGGGAAACAGGAGAACCAAGACTTACTAATGGGTCCTTCAAGACCCTCCGCCACCCCAACCACATCCCCAACATCTTCTCCGACCCAAACTCCTACCTTCCTAATCGAAAATCTACCAGAATATAGTCATGAAGCGATTGATAGGTCTGCCTCACCTCAATATGCGGCCTACCAATGGGTGTCAGAGTTTCATGCTAATGCCACGAATTGGAGAAAGAAGCAGCTCTTTGCACTAGCTACTTTCTATCACTCATTTGGTGGCGACCAATGGCCCAGTGAGGTGAAACGAAGTTGGCTGAAAAATCCAGACGAGTGTTACTGGTTTTCCCAGGAAGATATCGATATTGTCAGTGAGTTTTATGGGCAGTTTGTTGGGAATAAAGATACCAACGAGGTGAATTTGTGCAATGATGATGGGCACTTTCAGTTGTTAGCGCTGTCTCTGTTGGGCGGCATACAAGGGGCTACCATGCCACCCGAAATTTCGCTCCTTTCGTTGCTTGAAGTTCTGATAGTTAAACATAGTGCATTGGAAACGAACATTGCCAGTCTATTTCCACCCCAATTGGCAGAGTTGTCGAATCTCAAAGTACTATCCTATGCCAACAACCGACTCTCGGGATCTTTGCCTAGTACCATTGGCCTGCTGAAATCGCTTGAAAAGCTTCATCTGGAAAGAAATCTATTGAACGGTCAAGTTCCAAAGGAAATTGGTCTTCTCACAGGCCTCCAACTTTTGTATATTCACGACAACAATGTGACAAGCTTTCCGAGTGAACTGGGTATGCTCTCGAAATTAGAATTGCTCAATATGTACAACAATTCTATTACGGGAATCCCGACAGAAATTGGTCTTATGAGTGCTCTCCGGAAGACGCAACTCTATTACAACCATATATCCTACTTACCAAGCGAAATCGGTTTACTTTCGTCACTTTATTATTTTGCTGTTATGGCTTCTTCTATTGCCAACATCCCTACCGAAATCGGCCTTATGACATCATTGGAGACTCTCTATCTTTACAACAATTCGATTCAGAACGAATTTCCTAGCGAGATATCACAACTTACTCTGCTTCAGCGACTGTGGATGCAAAACAATTTCCTCCTCTCTACTCTTCCAACCGAGATTGGGCGTTTGGTGGAGCTCAAAGAGTTTGACTTGAACAATAACACCCTCACGGGGTCTATACCGAGTGAAATTGGTCTCATCACTGGCGGCGATCCTGTGGTATGCGAATGGATCGAGTGCACTTCTCTGGAGTATCTTGACCTCTCATCAAATATCCTGACTTCTACAATTCCATCCCACCTTGGAGTTTTGTCTGATATGAAGCTACTCGATTTGTCTTTCAACTCTCTTTCGGGTCTTATTCCTAGCGAACTCGGGCTGCTTACGGCGAACATATCACTTTTGGGGAACCGTTTGTCTGGAGAAATACCTCGTGAGCTCTGCCCACACTGGTGCTCTAGTTTTGTCAACAAAAGCAAAACCTCCTTTGAAGGAACACTTGAAGTTGATTGTGACAGGTCGCTTGAATGTGGTGAATCTCTCTGCAACTGTTCTTTCATACTTTCTATAGGTACTCTA
>ENA-ORBV01011033-ORBV01011033.1-microbial-mat-metagenome-genome-assembly--contig:-NODE-11033-length-14290-cov-4.512981_pt1 | contig 14290 bp, 15 predicted proteins | sample MGYA00237777_ERZ505514 | MGnify/ENA primary metagenome ERZ505514 (study PRJEB26160, sample SAMN06269048) | microbial mat metagenome | isolation source: Oligotrophic lake microbial mat | place...
GCGCTCCCGGAGCCCACGATGACCCTCTCGGAGGGCGACGTGGTGCGCGTCGGTACACTGGAGTTTACTGTGATGCACGTGCCCGGTCACTCGCCGGGCCACGTCGCGTTTGTTCGCGAAGCCGTGGTGTTCTCGGGCGACGTACTGTTTGCCGGCTCCGTCGGCCGCACCGATTTGCCGTTATGTGATCCCAAGGCGATGCGACACTCGCTGGAGCGGCTCAGCGGGTTGCCGCCCCAGACCACGGTGTATTGCGGACACGGTCCGCACACCACGATTGCCCGCGAACTCGCCTCCAATCCGTTCCTTGCCGGACTTGCCCGTCCGGTTGGTTCCTGAGCACCGGTGGCGGGTATAGCACCAAGCAACGATCCGCCATGCTCATGACTCTTGCCCATTCTTTCATGTCCAGACACGTGTCCGCTTCGCGCCTCGGTCGCCGATTGTTTGCTGCTCTGTGCGGTGTGTCCGCGCTCATGCTCGGCGCGTGCGTCGGCCTTGACGATTCCGCCAATAACAATCGCTATGGCTCGGTCAATCTGCGGGCAACCGGGAGTGCGCCGGGGCCATTCTCAGCCACGGCAACCGTCACCTTCTTCACTGGCGGCGAGGCCACGTTGCCGACCAGTGTGACGAGTGTCGATCAGTGCGGTCAGTTTCCATTCACCGTGGAACAGATCGTACCGGGGAACCTCACCGGCGGTACGTCGCTTGCGCTGCGCGTTGGCGGGCAGAGTTATGCGATGACGGAGCCGCCTACGGTCCCCCGCATTTACACACTGCCAGCGCCAGGCGTCGCACTGTATCAGACCGGAGATTCGGCCATCCTGACGGTGCCCGGTGTAGCGGGCGGCTTCCCGGGCGGCCAGATCGCGGTGCGTCTCGCGGAGCCCGTGTTGCTCGGTCCACTGGCGCCGGTGGAGGCCGGCGCGGACTATGCGATTTCGTGGGCCAGCAACGGCGATCCACGATCGGGCGTCATCATTTCCATGCGGTATGCACTCGCTGGCTCGACGGACGCACCGAACCGTCAGCTACTCTGCACGGTGCGCGACGACGGCGCGTACACCATCCCCGGCGGTGTGCTCACGGAGTGGAGCACGTCAAACGCGGCCTCCCGGTCTGTGAACGTGCTGCGCTGGCGGACCAACGAGGCGTCGGTTGACGAGCGATCCAAGCTGCACATTGTCTCCACGATCGACACCACCGCCGTCACCGTGAATCAGCCGTAAACATGAGCCTGCCCGGCTCGCTCTTTCGCCTCGAGCGTGATCCGCTCGGCGAGTTGCCGGTGCCGGCTGACGCCCTGTACGGCGTGCAAACGGTGCGCGCCGCACAGAACTTTCCCATCAGCGGGCTGCGTCCGCTGCCGGCGTTCGTGGATTCCGTGGTGCACATCAAGCGCGCGGCGGCGCTGACGCATCGCACGACCGGGCGACTCGACGCGCGACGTGCCGATGCCATCGTGCAGGCGGCCGATGAGATCATTGCCGGACGGCACCGCGATCAGTTCATTGTCGATCCGTATCAGGCGGGCGCCGGTACGTCACACAACATGAATGTCAACGAAGTGCTGGCCAATCGTGCGAACGAGCTGCTCGGTGGCGAGCGTGGGGCGTACGCACCCGTGCATCCGAACGATCACGTCAACATGGCGCAGTCCACCAACGATGTGATTCCCACGGCCATTCGCGTTGGTGCGTTGACCATGCTGTCGGCCTTCGAGCGGGCGACGCTCGGTTTGATCGACGCGTTTGCCGTCAAGGGTGTCGAGTTTAATGACGTGCTCAAGAGCGGGCGTACGCATTTGCAGGACGCGATGCCGATCCGGCTGGGGCAGGAGTTTACCGCGTACGCGCGAACGCTCACGCGTGATCTTGAACGTGTGCGACAGGCTGCGGATTACCTGCGTGATCTCGGCATCGGCGGTAGTGCCGTGGGCACGGGCGTGAACGTTGAGCCCGCGTATCCGGCACTTGTGATAGCCGAGCTCTCGAGCGCACTCGACATCCCGCTGCGTGTCGGTGAAGACCGCATTCAACTCATGCAGAGCATGGGTGATGCCGCCGCGTTCAGTGCGTCGCTGCGCGTACTTGCGATGGACCTGAGCAAGATCGTCTCCGACTTGCGATTGCTCGTGAGCGGTCCGCGCACCGGGCTCGATGAGATCAGGCTGCCGGCGGTGCAACCTGGCTCGTCCATCATGCCGGGCAAGATCAATCCGTCGATCCCGGAGATGGTCAATCAGGTCTGTCTGCAGGTGGCGGGCAACGATACCTGTGTGAGCATGGCCGCGGAGCACGGACAGCTGCAGCTCAACGTGATGATGCCGGTGATGGCGCACAATCTGTTTCTCTCCATGCAGATTCTGACCAATGCCATGACGGTGCTTGATGCGCAGTGTGTGCGCGGTATCGAGGCCAATCGTGAAATGTGCGCCTATTGGCTCGAACGCTCGGCGGCGTTGGCCACGGCGTTGGCTCCGCAGATCGGGTACGCGCGCGCGGCCGAGTTGAGTAAGCAGTCGGTGAAGGAGGGCGTGCTCATTCGCGAGCTCGCCAAGCGTGAGCAGGTACTGTCCGAGGCCGCGCTTGAGGCCGCACTTGACCTGCGTCGCCTGACGGAGATTGGGGTGCCCGGCGAGCGCTCCGACGCCTGAGATTCCCGGCTCGGCTCGCCCCGCGCTGGTGTGTGACGCACGCACGCACGCGGCGGTGTGGTTGCGATGGAGGGTCGACTGCCGGTAAACTCCCTGCATGCGGATCACAACGTGGGCAGAGTACGGCTTGATTTGCGCGCTCAATCTGGCGCGCCGTCAGGACGAGGGACCGGTCACCGGTCGCGAAATCGCCGCCACCGAACGTCTTTCGGGCGACTACGTCGAGCAGATCCTGCTCCGGCTGCGCCGAGCCGAGATCGTGCGCAGTACGCGGGGGGCACGCGGGGGGTATCAGTTGGCCCGCCCTGCCACCGGGATCACGGTGCGCGACGTGATTCAGGCCTCGGAGCTCTCCACGTTCGATTTGCACTGCGTGTCGCATCCGGTCGACAGCGAGCGCTGCGCCGACTCCAGCGAGTGCAGCATTCGGCCCGTATGGCTGCTGTTGCAGCAGCGGATTGACGAGGTGCTTGACAGTGTGCGCTTGTCGGACCTGATCGAACAGGAATCCGCGGTTCGCGAGCGTGTGGGACTCACCGCCCTGCCCAAGCGCGTCATCGGTAGCGGCAGGCTCGCGCTCCCCGTCCTGCCGGGTTGACGGTCATGGGCATGCTCGCCGCGCTCCAGGAAAAGCGCCGGCGTCAGGGGCTCGCGGAGCGCTATGTCGCGGCGTTGCTGCGACCTGCGGCGGCGGCCGATGTCGCTTGGCTCTCGGCCGCTGGCGGTGGATCGGCTGAGCGGTGCACCCGCGAGTTGGCGTTAGCGCAGCGGGCGATCGGGCTGATTGTGGCGGAGCGCGACGCGCTTGATGACCAGACGGCCGCCGATGTCTCGCACGCGCTCGACGCCGTGGTGGCCCGTGAGGCTCGCGAACGCCGGGGCGAGGTGGCCGAGTGGTCGGCGCACTGGCGGGAGTACGCCGACGCGCTGGCGGCCCGTGGGCGCGCTGAGCCTCCGCTTGGGCGCATTGCCCGGGTGCTACTGCGTCGGGTGGGCGTGGCGGAGCCGGAGAGCGAGCAGCTGACCCGCGGTGTGAGCATGGTGACCGCCTTCCGGCACTCGGCAAACGACGTACTGCGCGAGGTGTATGGCGTTGCAACACTGCCCGAAGATCGGCCGCCCTCGGCCTTGTTGCGGGAACGGTCGGGCCACGGCTGAGCCGCCGTCCGCTGGCCTGAATGCACAATGCGGCGGAGCACCCTGAAGGTGTCCGCCGCATTGTTATACTCTCACTTCACGATCTCCCAGGTGCCGAAGGCCGGACTCGAACCGGCACGGGCTTGCGCCCACTGCGCCCTGAACGCAGCGCGTCTACCAATTCCACCACTCCGGCATACGCGAAACGCCCGTGTTCCACGCGAATCGTGAGTATAGGGGAAGAGGTAGCGTCAAGTCAACGTGTCCCGCAGTGTAAACTGTTGTGTCGCACCAACAAGCGTCCTTAGCTTCCCGATCGAATGGCGAAACCCGAGAATACCGACGAGCCGAGAAAGCTCATTGCGCGGAACAAGCGCGCCCGACACGACTACGAGATCACGGAGACGTGGGAGGCGGGCGTTGTGCTGCGCGGCACCGAGGTCAAGTCGCTGCGTGAGGGGCGGGCCAATCTGACCGACTCGTACGGCGTGACCAACGAGGGCGAGGTGTTCCTGCTCAACCTCAATATCGGCGCCTACGGCATGGGCAATCAGTTCAACCACGACCCCACCCGGTCGCGGAAGCTGTTGCTCCACCGGCGGGAAATCCGTCGTTTGTATGGAGCGCTGGAGCGGCAGGGTATGACCTTGCTGCCGCTCGAACTGTATTTCGTGCGCGGTCGCGTCAAGGTGTTGCTCGGACTCGGTCGCGGAAAGCAGGCGCACGACAAGCGCGAAGATCTCAAAAAGAAGGACGCCGATCGCGAGATCGCGCGCGCGCTGCGCACCCGCTGATTCTTTCGTCGTTCATTCAGGTAACTGATTTGTTGTTGCTCTCGTTGCTCTGTGCGTGCCAGATCGCTGGTGCATCACCTCCGCCGCTTGTGGTGAAGGTGGGCGATCGGGTGCGTTCGGTGCCCGTGGTGGCGCACCCCGAAGGCGGCTCGGCCATGCGCGGCGATCAGCTCGCCGAGGCGCTGGGCGGCAAGTTCGTGGACGCCGGGAACGGTCGCTGGCGACTTGAGCTCGGCGATGTGTCGGTGAGCATGGCGGTGCTGGCGCCGTTCGCGATGAGTGGTGACGACGCACTGCCCATGCCCTCGTCTCCGTTCACGAATAGTGGGCGTGTCTATGTGCCATATGCGCTGGCCACCGATGTGCTGCCGCGAGCGATGGGCGGGCTCATTTTTGATACCGATCGTGTAGAGCTGCGACGGTTTGCCGTGGTCACACGTCGGGCGGTGGCTTCGCGAGTGTTGGCTGACGCGCCTGCGGTGGCCGCACCCACACCGGCGCCGGTACGAACGAGCGCGCCGGTCGGCATGACGCCCTCGGCGAGAGCGCCGGTGCGCAAGCGTCTGGTGGTGGTGGATGCGGGGCACGGTGGGCGCGATCCGGGCACGACGCTTGTGGCGGGCACCACACGCGTATCGGAGAAGACGGTGGCGTTGGCCGTTTCGCTCAAGCTACGCGATGCCCTGCAGGCCCGCGGTGTGACCGTGGTGATGACACGCACGCGCGACACACTCATTGCGCTCGGCGACCGTGGCCCAATTGCGAATCGCGCGAAGGGTGACCTGTTCGTATCGGTGCACGTGAACGCCGCGAATCCCAACTGGAAGAACCCGGGCGCAACGCGCGGTTTTGAGACGTACTTCCTGGCCGAAGCGAAGACAGAAGACGAAGCGCGCGTTGCCTCGATGGAAAACGAGGCGGTGAAGTTCGAGACCACGCAGGAGACGTCGCGCAGCGATCCGTTGGGTTTCATTCTGCGTGATATGGCGCAGAATGAACATCTGCGTGAATCACTTACGCTGGCCACGCTTACGCAGGAACATCTCAAGTCCGTGCATCCCGGACCGAGCCGAGGCGTGAAGCAGGCGCCGTTCAGTGTGCTGGTGCGTTCGTTCATGCCGTCGGTGCTGGTGGAGCTTGGGTTCGGATCGAACGCTGCCGAAGCGCGATGGATGCTGTCCGAGGCCGGGCAAACTGAACTCGCGGAGTCTATCGCCGACGCGTGCGTGGCGTATCTCGCCCAGTACGAGCGCAAGGTGTCGAGCGGCGAGCCGTGAGTTCGTGGCATCCTCGACGCGCGGCATTGTTGGCCGTGCTGGGGATGATGGTGGTAGGTGGCGGGTGCGCATACTACAACGGGGTATACAACGCGCGACAGGCCATGCGCCGCGGTGATGCGCTGCGTGTGGTGGGGCGTGATGACAGCGCGGGTGTGCTGTATGCGCGGGCCGCTGAAGCCGCCGAGTCGGTGCTGCGCAAGCGGAATGCGGACGCGTGGCGGGCTGAGGCGCTGTTGTTGGCGGGGCGGGGGCATGCGCTCTCGGGTGACTGTACCGCAGGCCGAGCCCGACTCGATGAGTATCTGCGCGCGAGTGGAGCGCCGATTGATCGTGCACGTGCACAGTTCGCGCTGGCCCTGTGTGAGTCTACGTTGCAGCAGTTTGTGCCGGCGGAGAAGCGACTGGCCTCGCTCGACACATCGGGAGCGGTCTCGCGGGATACCGAACTCCAGCGCGACGTTCGCCGGCTGCGTGTGCGCGTCGCGCTGAGCGCTGGTGACGTCGCGCTGGCAGAACGGCTGCTCGCATCGCTCGGTCGTGCCGACGCGCCATGGGAACGGATTTGGGCGGCGGTCGCAAGTAGTGATTGGGCCCGTGCAGAATCACTGCTGCTCTCGCGCGCCGAACAGGGCGATGTGCGTATTGCGCTCGACAACGCACTCGAAGCCGCGGGGCGCGCAGGTGAGGCGGCGATGGTTGATCGCGTGGTGCGCGCCTACGACGTTTCGTCCGCTCCACGCAGTGAGCGTGCGCGACTGGCGTTGTTTGCGGGCGATGCGTACTTGCAGCGCGGTGACAGCGTGACGGCACGTGCGATGTACTCACGCCTGGTGGAGCGCTTGTCGTCCGACACGGTGTACGTGCGCGACGCACAGGCGCGCATTGCGAAGCTGGATTTCGCCGTGATTGATTCGTCGGCGCAGATTCGTGCGTTGCTCACGACATCGCGTCCGGTCGCGCGCGGGAACCCGGAGTTTGACAGACTGGAGTCGTCGGCCGCGCTGTACCTGCTGTTGCTGGAGACGAATGACCCGTCGGGCGCCTCGATGTATCTCGCCGGCGAAGTGGCTCGCGATAGTCTGCGGCGTGATGTGCTGGCGTACGATGCGTGGCGGACGCTGTCGCGGCGCTGGCCCGATGCGCCGCTGGCCGCGCGGGCGTTGTATGCCGCGTCGGTGATCGCTCCCGATTCCGCGCCATCGTTGCAGGCCGAGTTGCTGGCCCGTTACGGGACGTCGTCGATGGCGACGTTGGTACGCGGGCAGGGCGCGGATGACGCGGCCGACCTGCGCGCGGCCGATGCGCTGCTTGAAGGGCGGTGGGTGATCGCGACGCGCGCGCTGGTGGATACGCTGCGTGTGTGGCGTGCGGCGTGGCCTCTGGGCGCCACCACGCCGCCGTAACGCGCCGCGGTCCGTAGCGCGAAGCGCGATGAACCTGCGCGGCGTGATCGTCCTTCACGCCTGCACCGCAATCCCGCGCGGCGGATAGATTTGATGGCGTGAAGTCCTCCGATCCTGCAACGACCCAAGCCAGCATGGCCCCTTCGATCGCGCCGTCGTCGACTTCTCACACGTCCGCTGTAGCGACTGCGGCGCCGCGTCCCCGTCCGCTCGGCGTCGAGGCGGTGGGCATGGTGTTCCGGAATCCCATCGTACTCGCCTCCGGCACCGCCGGTTATGGGCACGAACTCGCGGAAGTCGTTGACCTCGACGCAGTGGGCGGGCTCTCGAGCAAAGCCGTAAGTGTGGCGCCCCGAAAGGGTGCGGCGCCGCTTCGCGTTGGCGAGTTTGCGGGCGGCATGATCAACGCCGTGGGGCTCGCCAATCCCGGCATGGAAGTCGTGAAGCGCGAACATCTCGGCTACATGACCTCGCAACATCCCGGTACGCGTGTGCTGATCAACGTCATCGGCTTTTCAATTGACGAGTTCGCGCGTGTGATCGAATACCTGGATGACGTGCCCGGTCACGGCGGCTACGAACTCAATGTGAGTTGCCCCAATACAAAGGCCGGCGGCATTGAGTTCGGTGCCGATCCCGCCGCGCTGACCATGGTGGTGCGCAGCGCGCGTGAAGCAACAACGCGGCCGCTCTTTGTGAAGCTCTCGCCTGCGCTCGGCGCCGGATTGGTGTCGGCGGCGAAGACCGCCGTAGATGCCGGCGCCGATGGGCTCACGCTCATCAACACCATGCCCGGACTCGTGATTGATCTTGAACACCGAAAGCCGCGTTTGGGCTTTGGCAGCGGTGGCGTGAGCGGTCCCGCGATTCTTCCCATCGGTGTGCTCGCCACGTGGCGCGTGTCGCAGGCGCTACCCAATGTGCCCCTCTGCGGGCTCGGTGGTGTGAGTACCGCCGAGGATGCGCTGCAGTACATCCTGGCCGGTGCGACGCTCGTGGGTGTGGGCACGGCGAGCCTGCGCGATCCGCGCGCGCCTGAGCGCATCGTGCGCGGTCTCACGCGCTGGTGTGAATCGCAGGGTGTGGCGGATATCGCATCGCTGCGTGGTTCACTGGAGTGGCCGCAGTGAGCGACGTTACAGGCGGCGATGCGAGTGGCGCCGTGCGACGCGAGGTGACTGCGATCGTGGCGCTTGATGTGCCAGATAGCGCCTCGGCGAAGGCGTTGGTGGCACGCCTTGGTATGCACTGCGATTTCTACAAGGTGGGGCTCGAGCTGTTTGCCGCCGAGGGCCCGTCGATTGTGTCGTGGCTGCGCGGGGAAGGGAAGCGGGTGTTCGTGGACCTCAAGCTGCACGACATTCCGAATACTGTGCGCGGGGCGGCGCGCAGCGTGTCGCGGCTCGGCGCCTCGTTGTTGACGGTGCACGCCGGTGGTGGTTCCGCAATGGTGCAGGCGGCGGTGGACGGAGCGCGCGAGGGCGGGGGCGCGTGTGAGATTCTCGCGGTGACGCTGCTGACTTCGTTGGGTGCGGGCACGGTCGCGGAAACCTGGGGGCGTGAGTCGGTCGATGTCACCACCGAGGTGGTGCGGTTGGCTGGTCTGGCGCGCGCGGGGTCTGCGGCGGGTGTGGTGTGCAGCGGGCACGAGCTGGCGGCCCTTACGGCGGCGTATGGCACGTCGCTCGGGTATCTGGTGCCGGGGCTGCGTCTGGCCGGCGGTGACGCGCATGATCAGCATCGTGTGATGACGCCTGGTGCGGCGGCCGCGGCGGGTGCGAACTGGTTGATCCTTGGCCGGGCCGTGACGGCGGCGGCGGATCCGGTGGCGGCGATGGACGAGGTGTTGAGGTTGGTGCAACGGGCGTAATGCTTCGGCAGCTGCTGTTGTTCGATGCCGCGGTTGCGTGCGAGAGGAGCTCGCGATCAACGCCGAGACATCCTTGCCTTTTTGGCGAAATGCTCGGATACTCGAGTGTAATACTGGGGCAGGTCACCGCACTCGATAAGGGAAGAGGCAACACCGAATGGCACTCGAACGAGCTCCAAAATATCTCGTGCTCAATCCGGCTGGGGTGAAGGCTTATCGCCCGCGTGACGCTGACGTGAGCGTCTGGCACACCGTGAAATCGAGCCGGGAAGGCTGGCTGTCATTGGAGAAGCAGTATGGTGTTCCGGCCGCGCGCATCATTCAGTTCAACTTTCCGGGAGCTGCAGAAGACGGGAAGATCGTCCCCGAGATCGTGAACTGGTATCTGCGGTACCACATCGGATTCGACTGCCCGGAGACAGAGGATCGAAAGAACCGACGATTCAGAGGCGGCGAACGGGTGGCGATTCCCTACCTTGGGACGTTGGAGATCGGCGAGCCGGAAATCCGCAAGCGCATCGAGGTGGGCACGTCGGACATCTGGGTGGGTGTTGGCGAAGCGCACTCTGGTGACTTGGTTGCCTTGGGCTACTTCAACTGGAACGCGCGCGTCTTCCGCGTCGGCGCGCAGGATACGAAAGGCGTTGAGTGGGCTACCCTCTCATCACATGGCCTCAAGCTTGGCGGCGGGCTTGGCGGAAGCGGTGGGCTTGTCTGCGTCTTTGCCCACGGGGTGCAGCGCATCGAACAATTCCCGTCGGCTTTCGCGTGGGGCAACATGGACTTTGATCTTGCATTCATTGGCCAGCTGAGCTCCGTGTTGAAGAGCCTGAGCGGCGTTGGTAAAGTGGTAAAAACCATGGAAGAGTATGCCAAGCTCACCTATGCAGCGAGCGAGCTGCTCAAGAATCAGGCGTTCGTGAAGCCCGGGGTCTACACCATTCCGATTCCATTGGCGGGAGCTGGCGTACACGTGTGGGCCGGCCGGAAGTATGCGGAAACGATGCTCGTCAGTTCGGGGTTTGGGCTGTTTTAAGTGGTGAACGATTTGTGTGCGTCTCAGCGGCTCGGCGCACGTTGCGCCGCGCCCTCATTGGGCGGACACCGATCACCAGCGCGGTGAGGATACGAGTGGAAGGCGCTGTCTATTGCCGTTCACCGGACGAGCCGCTGCTCAGAAACGACACGCCATCCATGTTTTGCGCCACCTCGGCGGGCACCGCAATGCGCATGTGTTGCAGGATGGAAGGCGCGATGTCTACAATGGCCGGCGTTCCGCTCGTGAAGCGCGCATCGAGCCGCGGCTGATTGGTCACGATCCAGGTGGTGCGCTCCCGCGTGGACTGCCGGCCGTGGCCCTTGCCCATCAACTCATCGCGCCCGTGATCGGTGGTCACCACGATCATCCAGTTCTCGCCCAACAACTGACGCTGCTTTACTGCCTCCCAGATGCGTCCCACCCGCGCATCCGCCTGCCTCACCGCATCAAAAAACGCCTCGCTGTCACCATGCGCGTGGCCCATATCGTCGGTGTGTTGGAGATACACCCACGAGAGATCGGGGCCCTTCGCCGCGATGTACGCCGCGGCCTCTGTTGACACACGTTCATCGATGGCACGGATGTATTGCGACTTCGGGTCGTGCGGAAAGGCCACGGTATCGCGTTCGAACCCGTCCACAGCATGATCGAGGATGAAGTCGCCCGCATCGGGGCGTCCTTCGCCAACGAGCACGGTACGGTTATCGAGCCAGGTGGAGAAGAGCGCAGTGCTCCGGGACGGATCGACCGTCTCAACAATGCGAAAGATGTTCCAGTAGGCATAATTGGGAGACTGGTTACTGTTCCCCCGGACGTTGTGTTTGTTCGCCCACGTCGCTGTGAGCAGACTCATATAGCCCGGCGCCGAGATCGTGGGCGTCTCGGTCGGGCCACCTCGCTCGCCTCCTACATAGGCGCGTGTGTATCCACCGGCTGCGGCGATCTTATCCAAAACGGGCGTGGGCACCCGTTCGATCACGTCGGCAGGGATGCCGTCGAGCAGGATGAACACGGCCTTGTGCGCGATCTCGGGCTGCTTGGGCGAGGGCACTCTGCTGGCCGCCACGAGCGTGAGGCCGAGGAGGAACTGAAGTGGGACGCGATGCACGATGCGGATAGGTGTGCGACAGGAAGTCATGTGGCGTGAGCCCGCCGCGCGTGTTCCGACGATCTTGTTAATGTCGCGATTCGTGTGCTGTCCGTCGCTCCGAAACGCCGAGTCAAAGCTGAGCGCGCCGTTGTTTCATCAACGCGCGAGATGAAGAATCCAATTTCCCCTCCGAGCTCGGCGCCGAGCCCGAGGCGATTGGGGTTTGCATCGCGCGCCAGCCAATGTGGATTGAACGTGTCCGGCGTCTTGAATCGAAAGTCCTCATGAGGACGCGAAGGGTTCGCGATGTTGAGCGCGTGCCCGTTGGGGTTCGCGTGTGGTCGTGCGGGAATCGCAACGGCGCGGGCGGTGCGAACGTCTTCACCACGTGCGGTTGGTTCGGATTCGAGATATCCAGAAGCATGCTCGTTTCGTGGTGAAGCGCGTTCAGGAACAACAGCTCGCCTTCAAGCGACGCGACCAGGCACGCCGCAACACTGCACACGGCGCCCCGGGTGAGTGCAAAAAGCGGGCGATCGGCGGAGGCTACGCCACCGTCGTTGTATTACGGATTCGGCCGCACCCGCTGACTCGGCACGCTATAGAGAAATCCCGTGTACTGCATTTCTTCCCACGTCTGATCGCCCCACTTCACATCTTTCGTTGCGTCGGGATTGTGTTGGTTCGTGGCGGCGTTGTCGTACCACGCCACCGACTTGAGCTTGGCGCCCGCTGGAACTTCGAGTGGTGTCTTGAAGAAGTAGTACGTCTGCCAGTTGAAATCATAGCGCGGAATGTCGAGCACCACGCGTGACGTTCCATCCGGTAGTTCGAGCGTGTAGCGCCACCCCGTGCCCCGCAAATGTGTATGCGGCAGCAGTCCCCAGATTTTCACTGGTTGCGTGGGCTCGAGCTCGGTGACGACTTGCACGTTCTTCTCGCCGGCGGGCAGTGTGAAGCGACCGTTGATGAACGCGCTCATCCGGATCTCTTCCGCTGGAGCTGCCTCCGCGAACTTGAAGCCGACGCTCGTGCGGTCGGTTTTTTCGTGTCCGTGTGCCGTGTAGTGCATCTGAAACGTGAGCACCGTGCCGGCGCGTAGTCGCAATGCCGTGCCTTCGGCGAACGTCATCACGTTGGTGCCGGGTGCGGTGCCACCGATCAGCGTGCCGAGTCGACGTGGCGGCGGATGCGATGCATCCCGGCGCGGTGGATCAGGCGGTGTCTCGTACTCGGGTTTGTCCACGAAGAGTGGCTTGGGCGCAGGCGAACCGGCCGGGCGCGATGCCGCTGCGGCCCCCGCACGCGCCGCCGTTGGCGCGTCCACGCGTGCATACACCAGCACGTGATGCACCACTTCGCGCGCGCCTGGCATGAACTCGATCTGCTGCACCCACTTGTCTTCCGTGAAGCCGGTGGGAATCTCGAAGTACTGGTACTCCACCGTGCCGCGTGCAGGCACGGTAAACGGTTCCTGCATCGTCACGATGGCATCGGGCTCGCCGATTTCCCAGCCAGTCGCGTACACCGGCGTCGACGGCAGCAGCGCATCGTCTCCCTTCGGCGCGCCGCCTTCAATCCAGCGCAGGATCGTGCTCTTGTCGATGGCATTCAACCGTCGGTCATTCGCAAACGTCCCGTGCTCGCCCTCGGCGTGCCACGGTGGCATGTAGCTCGTGGCGACGGCGTCACGAATCTCGTCGAGGTAGGTCTTGACGCTGTCGTAGGTCATCAGCGAGAACGGGCCCAGCCCACCGGGACGATGACACGTCGTGCAGTTCTGGTAGAGAATCGGCGCAACGTCTTTCGTGAACAACGGGGTCGGGTCCTGCGCGATCAGCGTGGCGTTATGGCGCGCGACGAGCAGGCCGACCACGGCCACGCCAAGGATTCCGGCGAGATGCGCGGTACGTACGCGTCCAGTGCGATGAGTCATGCAGTCACTCCTGTCAGGGATCGGCGGGCGAGCCCTTGGAATTTGGCGTTCGGATCAGCGGCGCGATAGAGCGCGTGTTGGAAGTTGGAGTGGCTACCCTTGTTTCGGCTCCCACCGTTGTATAGCCTCCATATACGGAGGTACATATGGGACTTTCCAAAAAGACAACCATCCTCTTCTCGCCGGAAATCCACGCGCGACTGACGGAGTTGGCCGCTCGGCGTGGTAAGAGTCTGGGCGAGCTCGTGCGCGAGGCGTGCGCGGCGCAGTACGGACTTGTTGACGCCGACGAGCGGGTGGCTGCCGTCGCGGCGCTGTCGGCGCTGTCGCTTCCCGTGGGCGCACCGCGCGACATGAAATCCGAGTCCGTTCCACCGGCATCCGCGCTGATGCCGCGCACCGAACGGTGATCGCGGCGTGATCGCTTCGTGATCCTCATCGACGCCAATACCTGATGTATGCCGCCGGTGCGGCGCATCCGCACAAACTGCCCAGCACTCAGCTGCTGGAACGGGTGGCGCGCGGTGAAATCGCGGCCACGATCAACGCGGAAACACTGCAGGAAATCCTGCATCGGTATCGCGCAATCAAACGCTGGAAGGACGGACGTCAGGTATATGACCTCGCCCGGCAACTTTTCCCCAGCGTCGTGCCGATCTCGTCAGAGATTCTTGATCGCGCGCGTGATTTGTTGGACCGGTATTCCACACTGATGGCCCGCGACGCGCTCCATGCGTCGGTTGTGATGCATGAAGGATTCGATGCCATTTGCAGTTATGATCGTGATTTTGATGTGATCACCGCCATCACGCGCGTCGAACCGTAGCCGGGCTCCGCCGCGCCGGTCGCGTGGCGCCCGCCCAGCGCGCGTCGGCCGTCGTTGGCGAAATCCGCGGCCACTGCTCGCAATTCATTGCGAACGGTTGGCGCGGTCGGTACGAAGGCGCTCGTGCTGAACCACGGAGAGATTTGACGCCGGGTATTGCTGAGCGCACATTCGCTTCGAGTTCATGACCATTCGGCGCGGCTCAGTCGGCGCGCGCATACGAATCCCCGTCCATTTCCACGGAGCTACCGTAATG
>ENA-ORBV01011035-ORBV01011035.1-microbial-mat-metagenome-genome-assembly--contig:-NODE-11035-length-14289-cov-6.591331_pt1 | contig 14289 bp, 11 predicted proteins | sample MGYA00237777_ERZ505514 | MGnify/ENA primary metagenome ERZ505514 (study PRJEB26160, sample SAMN06269048) | microbial mat metagenome | isolation source: Oligotrophic lake microbial mat | place...
GTCTCGGCCAGCAGGATGCCGTCGGTCATCAGCTTGACCGAGGCGCCGGGTTGCAGCCGGTCCTGGAAACGCACCTTGAAACCGACCACCTCGCCGAGCGGCGAGTTCAACTCCTCGGCGATGCGCTTGGCCACGCTGCTGGCGGCAATGCGCCTGGGCTGCGTGTGGCCGATCAGGCCGCGCCCGCCGGCGCCGATGCCGCGCCCGAGTTCGAGCAGGATCTTCGGCAATTGCGTGGTTTTGCCCGAACCCGTCTCGCCGCAGACGATGACCACCGGGTGCGCGGCGATGGCGCGCGCGATCTCGTCACGCCGCGCCGAGACCGGCAGCGACTCGGGATAGCTGATTCTGGGAACGGGGTTCGCCGGAACGGCGCGCGGATGACTCACGGGGGGCGGATTATGTCCGCCCCCGCCCCGCCCCTGCGCAGATCAGGCCGAGGCGTAGGTGATCACACTGAGCGTGCCACCCTGCGGGTCCTGGATCACGGCCATGCGGCCCACGGTAGGCACCTCCATCGCGGGCACCAGCACCTTGCCGCCCAGCGCGGTGCAGGCGGCCACCGTCTCGTCGACATTCCTGACGGTGACATAACTTCCCCAGGCCGTCGGCATGGGCGGCGCGCCGGGCGGCATGCCCATGATGCCGCCCACCGACACATCGCCGGCCTTGATCACGTGATAGGGGCCGGTGCCCATGTCCATGGTCTCGACGGTCCAGCCGAACAGGCTGCCGTAGAAGTCGGCGGCGGCTTTGGGGTCGGATGACATCAGCTCCGCCCAGCTGAATGCGCCGTGGGTCTTGTAGGCGTCCATCGTGAGGCTCCTCGGGTTTGAAAAGGGATGCCATGCTGCGACGGCGCGGCGCTGCCGTCAACCGTTTCGCCATGCCGTTTTGCCATGCCGGCTTGCCATGCCAGCTTGCCAGGCCCGGCAAAGCCTCCCGGCCGCCCTGCGCCGGCCGCTCCGGCACAATCACGCTCGACATGACCATGGTCTTCCCGCACACCTTCGTCCCCTGGTTTCGCGCCGTCGCGCCGCACATCCACGCCTATCGCGGCAAGACCTTCGTGGTGGCGATGGCCGGCGAGCTGATCGCCGCCGGCAAGCTCAACGCCTTCGTACAGGACCTGGCCATCCTGCACGCGATCGGCATCAAGCTGGTGCTGGTGCACGGCTTTCGGCCGCAGGTCAACGAGCAGCTGGCAGCCAAAGGCCATGTCTCGCGTTTCAGCCACGGCCTGCGCATCACCGACGCAGTGGCGCTCGACGCCGCGCAAGAAGCCGCCGGGCAGTTGCGCTTCGAGATCGAAGCCGCGTTTTCGCAAGGCCTGCCCAACACCCCAATGGCCAACGCCACCGTGCGCGTGGTGTCGGGCAACTTCCTGACCGCGCGACCCGTGGGCATCATGGACGGTGTGGATTTCCTGCACAGCGGCCTGGTGCGGCGTGTCGACCAGGCAGCCATCAGCCGGGCCATCGAGTCGGGTGCGGTGGTGCTGCTCAGCCCCTTTGGTTTTTCGCCCACCGGCGAGGCCTTCAACCTGTCGATGGAAGACGTGGCCACGTGCACCGCGGTTGCCTTGCAGGCCGACAAGCTGGTCTTCGTGGGCGAAGTGCCGGGCATCCGGGAACAGCTGGATGACGCGGAAAGTGCCATCGACACCGAACTGTCGCTGGCCGAAGCCAAGCGCCTGCTGGCCGCCCTGCCCCGCCCGACCTTGCCCACCGACCCCACCTTCTACCTGCAGCACTGCGTGAAGGCCTGCGAAGGTGGCGTCGAGCGTTCGCACATCCTGCCTTTTGCCACCGACGGCGCGCTGCTGCTCGAGGTGTTCACGCACGACGGCGTCGGCACCATGGTGGTCGATGAAAAACTGGAGAGCCTGCGCGAGGCCACGGCCGACGACGTGGGCGGCATCCTGCAGCTGATCGAACCGTTCGAAAGGGACGGCACGCTGGTGCGCCGCGAACGCACCGAGATCGAGCGCGACATCGAGGTCTACAGCATCGTCGAACACGACGGCATCATCTTCGGCTGCGCGGCGCTGTACGCCTACCCCGAAGCGCGCACGGCGGAAATGGCCGCACTCACCGTGTCGCCGTTGTCACAGAGCCAGGGCGACGGCGAAAGGCTGCTCAAGCGCATCGAACAACGCGCCCGCGCAGCCGGGCTGGACAGCATCTTCGTGCTGACCACGCGCACGATGCACTGGTTCATCAAACGCGGCTTCACACAGGTTGACCCCGACTGGCTGCCTGAAGCACGCAAACGCAAATACAACTGGGACCGGCGCTCGCAGGTGCTGGTCAAGAAACTCGGCTGAAACTCAATAAAAGGGGCAAAAAATGGCTCGAATGGTGCAATGTGTTCATCTCAACAAAGAAGCCGAAGGTTTGGGTTTCAGCCCCTACCCTGGTGAACTGGGCAAACGCATTTACGACAATGTCAGCAAGGAAGCGTTCGAGCTCTGGAAAAAACACCAGACCCTGCTGGTGAATGAAAACCGCCTGAACCTGGCCGACGCACGTGCCCGTCAATACCTTGCCCGTCAGATGGAGCAGTTTTTCTTTGGCAGCGGGGTTGACAAACCGGCGGGTTATGTCCCGCCTGCCGCCTGAAGAAGATCTGCTGCAAGGTGACCCTGGCAGTTTCACGGGTGCGGGGCCCTGCGCGCGAGAGATACAGTCGAACCATTCCAACCAAAACCGGAGCTCTCCCCATGGCCAAACCCAGCCTCAGTGAATTGCTGGCCCAAAAAGCCGTACTCGACAAGCAGATCGCTGAAACCCAGCGCGCAGAACGCACCGACGCGGTGGCCCAGGTTCGCACGCTGATGATGCAGTACGGTCTGACGCTGGCCGACATCGGCGCCAAGGCGGCCGCCGCACCGCGCAACGCGCCCGTGGCCAAGCCCACCGGCGGCACGGTCAGCAAGGGCCGCAAGGGCAGCACCGGCAAGGTCGCCGCCAAGTACCGGGACAAGACCACCGGCCAAACCTGGTCGGGTCGCGGCCTGCAGCCCAATTGGCTGAAAGCAGCGCTGGCCGGCGGACGGCCGTTGTCGGAATTTGTGATCTGATACGGCGCCCCTCGGCTGACGGCGGGCACATTTGAAAAACAAACCCGCCGCACCCTTGCCGCCCGTGCTGCTGAGTGAGCAGCTGGGTTCGCTGAACAGCGCTGCGGCGGCTGGCCTGAGCGTGCTGGCCGTCGGCCTGGCAGCGCTGCTGCTGTCCTATGCGGGCACGCTGAGCCTGTCGCTGTCTCCGTGGAGCGCGATTGCCATGCCCGCCGGGCTGGCGTTGGCGGCGCAGTGGCGTTGGGGCAGCAGCGTGTTGATTGGCGTTGCCGTGGGCACGCTGGCCGCCTTGCTGGGATCTGGCATGGACATCGGTCCGGCGCTGCTGGGCGCAGCGGTCGTTGTGCTGGCTGCCCTGCTGGCGCATGCACTGATGTCGCGGCTGGAATTTGACGCCCGCTTCGAGCGTCCGGCCGACGTGGCCATCCTGGCCGCTGCCGTGGTTTGCGGCGCGGCCCTGCCCGCAGCACTGGCGGTGGCCAGTTGGGTCACGGCTACCATGGGCCTGACGCCCTGGGAAGCCTTCAGCGTGGGCTGGTGTGTGCTGGGGCTGGGCATGCTGTGCACGGCCGTGGCGGTGCTGGCTTTTGACCGCGGCATGCTGATGGCGCTGCAGCCGGGTTCGGGCTGGAAGTCATCGGCGCTGGGCCTTCTGGCCGTCGCGGTGATGCTGTGGCTGCTGTGGCTGGCGCCGCTGGCGCGGTCGCCGATCGGCGCCTTTGCGCTGTTCCTGCCGCATGTGGTGGTGGTGGTGCTGGTGCTTCGCGGACACCTGGCGCTGGCGGCCAGCGCGCTGCTCATCGCTTCGTTGTTGGTGGCCGGCTCGGCGGCCAAAGGCTTGTCGTTCTGGGTCGCGGGTGGCAGCGTGCCGGCAGCCCTGGCGGCTTGGGTGGGATCGGCACTGACCCTGTTGCTGGTCACGCATGCCGCCACGGTGGACTGGCGCGGCCGCGCGCAACGCTGGGAATGGGCTCTGGACGGTTCGCGCCTGGGCGTGGCCGACTGGCACTTGCAGCGGGAAGACGGCTTTGCTTCTGCTGCCTGGCGCACGCTGACCGGGCACCACGACAAACACTGGGACCCACTGGCCTGGCACCACCAGGTTCACCCCGAAGACCGCAAGGCGCTGGCCGACGCCATTGCCGCGCTGACCGTGGGCGACGACGGCCGCCGCCAGCTGGAACTGCGCATGCCACGCGGTGGCGGCTGGCACTGGCTGGAAGCCACGCTGATGGTCATCGAACGCGATGGCGCCGGGCACCCCGTGCACCTGCTGGCCACGCTGGCCGATGTGCACGATAAACGCCAGGCGCAAGAACGCCAGCTGATGTCGGTCAGTCTGTTCCAGCACCTGCACGAAGGCCTGCTCATCACCGACCCCGACCTGCGCGCGCTGGACGTGAACCCGGCTTACTCGCAGATCCTGGGCGTGCCACGCGACGAAGTGCTGGGCACTGTGCCCTCGCTGTTGCGCCCCGACCCGGCCGACCCGGTGGCACGCCAGCAGCGCGCGGCCATGTGGGGCGGCCTGCGCGACACCGGCAGCTGGCGCGGCGAGTTGCTGGAACGCCGCCGCAACGGCGAGCTGTGCACGCTGCAGGCCACGATCTCCACCGTGCTGGGTCCGGCGCAAGACCTGCGTTACCACGTGCTGGTGCTGTCGGACATCACGCAGCAGCAGTTGCAACGCGAACAGCTCGAACGCCAGGCGCACTATGACGAGCTGACGCGCCTGCCCAACCGCGCGCGCCTGTCCGAACTGCTGGACGATGCCATGCGCGCCGCCGACCGCGACGGCTATCTGCTGGTGGTGTGTTACCTGGATCTGGACCGCTTCAAGCCGGTGAATGACCGCTTCGGCCACGCCGCTGGTGACCGCTTGCTGTCCGAACTGGCCGGGCGCCTGCGCAGCGCCCTGCGCAGCCGCGAACACTGGACCGACATCGCCGCGCGCCTGGGCGGCGATGAGTTTGTGCTGCTTCTGCGCGCCGGCACACTGGAAGAAGCACGCCTGGCGGTTGAACGGGTGCTGCGCGTGGTGAGTCAGCCCTATGTCATCGACCCCGCACAAGACCCGGTCCAGGTGACGTCCAGCATGGGCGCGACGGTCTACCCCATCGACCGCAGTGACGCCGACACCCTGCTGCGCCACGCCGACCACGCCATGTATGGCGCCAAGCAGTCGGGACGCAACGGCTACCTGTTCTTCGACCCCGAACACCGCCGCCGCACCGAAGAACGGGCGCTGGCCATCGGCCGCATCCAGGAGGCGCTGGACCAGCAGGAGTTTGTCCTGCACTACCAGCCCAAGGTGGACATGCGCACGGGCCACGTGCACGGCTTCGAAGCGCTGCTGCGCTGGGAACACCCGCAGCACGGCATGGTGGCGCCCCTGCAGTTCTTGCCGCTGATCGAAAACACGGGGCTGTCTTCGCGCATCGGGGACTGGGTGCTGGCGCAGGCGCTGGACCACTTGTCGTCCTGGCGCCGCGACGGGCTGGACTTTTCGGTCAGCGTCAACGTCTCGGCTCGCCATCTGCAAGAACCTGACTTTGCACTGCGCCTGTCCGAACTGCTGGCGCGCCACACCGAGCCTCTGGCCAGCTACCTCGAGATCGAAATGCTGGAGACCGCCGCCCACGCCGACATCGAGGCCACGTCGGCCTTGCTGCTGCGCTGCCGCGCCCTGGGCGTGCGCTTCTCGCTGGACGACTTTGGCACCGGCTATTCGACGCTCACCTACTTGAAGCGGCTGCCGGTGGACGTGCTCAAGATCGACCGCAGCTTTGTGCACCACATGCTGGACGACCCGCAAGACCGGGCCATCGTCGAAGGGGTCATCGGCCTGGCCGGCACCTTCGGCTGCGTGGTGGTGGCCGAAGGTGTCGAAAGCCCGGCTCAGGCGCGCACCTTGCTGGAACTGGGCTGCACCATCGGTCAGGGCACTGGCATCGCCGCGCCCATGCCCTCGGCCCTGGTGGCCAACTGGGTGCGCGACTACAAGGGCATGTTTGCCTTGGCGCCTGCGCCGGACTCTGACAGCGGCGTCGCGAACGTCAGATGAGGCCCTGACTGGGCCATAGACTCGGGGCGTGATCCCACCGGGCTTTCTGCAAGAGTTGCTGTCTCGCGTCGACATCGTCGATGTCGTGGGCCGCCACGTCGAGCTCAAACGCGGCGGCGCCAACCTGATGGGCCTGTGCCCGTTTCACGGCGAAAAGTCGCCCAGTTTCTCGGTCAGCCCGAGCAAGCAGTTCTATTACTGCTTCGGCTGCGGCGCCAGTGGCGACGCCATCCGCTTCCTGACCGAGCACCTGGGCCTGAGTTTTGTCGAAGCGGTACGTGACCTGGCGCAAGGCGCCGGGCTGACGGTCCCTGAAGAACAGGTCAGCCCCGATGAACGGCAGCGGCGCGACACCTTGCGCCAACGGCGGCAGTCGCTGGGCGACGTGCTCACGCGCGCTGCCGATTTCTACCGCACACAACTGCGCACGCATTCGCGCGCTGTGGACTACCTCAAGCAGCGTGGACTGACGGGCGCCGTCGCCGCTCGTTTTGGCCTGGGCTTTGCACCACCGGGCTGGCGCACGCTGGCCGGCGTGTTTGCGGCATACGACGACCCTTTGCTTGAAGAGGCCGGGCTGGTGCGGCAGAAGGACGCGGGCGAAGGGCAAGAAAACGCAGCGCCGGTCCAGGCCGCAGCAGAAGCCGACCGCGGCCGTTACGACTGGTTCCGCGACCGCATCATGTTTCCCATACGGGCCGTGGGCGGCGAGGTCGTCGGCTTCGGCGGCCGGGTGCTGGACGACAGCAAGCCCAAGTACATCAACTCACCCGAAACACCGGTCTTCAGCAAAGGACGCGAGCTGTACGGCCTGTTCGAAGCGCGCCAGGCCCTGCGCGACAAAGGCTACGCGCTGGTGGTCGAGGGCTACATGGACGTGGTCGCGCTGGCCCAGAGCGGTTTTGCCAACGCCGTGGCCACCTTGGGCACGGCCTGCACGGCCGACCATGTGCAGAAACTCTTCCGCTTCACCGATGCCGTGGTCTTCAGCTTCGACGGCGACGCGGCAGGCCGCCGCGCCGCCGGGCGCGCACTGGAAGCGTCACTGCCGCACGCCACCGACTTGCGATCGGTGCGCTTTCTGTTCCTGCCCTCGGAGCACGACCCCGACAGCTTCGTGCGCGAACTGGGCCCGGCGGCATTCGAAGAACAGGTGACGCAGGCCGTGCCCTTGTCGCGCCAGCTGATCGAACAAGCCAGCGAAGGCGCGGACATGGACACCGCCGAAGGCCGCTCGCGCATGCTGGCGCAAGCCAAACCCATGTGGCTGGCGCTGCCCGACGGCGGCTTGAAGCGGCAGATGGTGGCCGAACTGGCGCGGCAGGCACAGCTGGATCTGGCCGAGCTCACCGCGCTGTGGGGCGGCGCTGCACTCACGCCCAGATCGGCCTCTCCGGCCCGCCTGCCGCCGCAGCGGGCGGCCCTGCGTTCACCCGGGCGCCGTGCCCCGGCGGCGCTGGCCGATCTGGCGCTGCGCCTGCTGCTGCGCCATAGCGACTGGTGGTCTCGACTGTCCAACGACGACCACGGCATGCTGCACGAGCTGGGCGGCGACCACGGCGAAGTCGTGGCCTGGCTCGAAGTGCAGCTGGTCGAGCATGGCGACCAGACCTGGTCCGCGCTGGAATCAGCGATGGCCGACCAGCCCTGGCAAGCCCAGGCCCACCGATGGGTGGATGCAGCCGATGCGCAAGAGGAGCAGAGCTTTGACGACCTGTCGCGTGTGGTGTCGCGCATCTGGATCGACCGGCTGGGTGCCGAGTCGCGCGAACTGGCCGCGCAGGCCCGGTCACCAGATGACATGGCGCGATTGCGCGAGATCAACGAACGTGTGGGTGCGCTGAAGGCTGCATTGGCCGCTGTGAGCGCGCCCAGATCGAGCTGACAGCTTGCCGCTCGACCACGCCTTGCGACCCCATCGCCACGCAATCGCTGTGCAATCGCCAAGGATTTGCCGGGCGTGGCGGTATAATCCGATGTTTTCGCAGCGGCCAAGCTTGATGACAGCGGTGACAGCGGTGACAGCAGCGCCTCCGGACCCCGGCCACCCTTGACAGGGTTGATAAGGGCAACCGCAGTCACCACCTATCCGCAAGGGCTGCACACCAGGCAAGTTCAAGCGAGCATGCCTGCTCGACACCCGCAAGCCCTCGCGCCGACGCCAGCGCAGAGAAAGCCCTCTTTGTACCGGCCAGGCTGCCGCATGGATGGCGTTTCTCTTTTGTCGCCCCCTTCCTTTCAAGGATACGCATGACCGCCAAGAAGCCCGCGCCTGCCGCCAAACCCGTGGCCAAGCCCGCAGAAGACAACAAGGTCAAGGCCGCTGCTGCAAAGCCTGACGCAAGCAAGGCGGCCGCAAAGCCTGACGCACGCAAGGCAGCTGCCAAGCCCGCCGCAAAGGCGGTGGTCGACACCAAGCCAGCAAAAGCCGCGCCGTTGAAGGCCACCAAGGCAGCAGCCAAGGTCGACGCAAAGCCCGTCAAGGGCGCTGCCAAAGCCGCGCCCGCCAAGCCTGAATCCAAGGTCGGCAAGGGTGGCAAGAAGGCTGCTGAGCCGGTCAAGAAAGGCGCTGAGCTGGCCGAAGAAGAAGACCTGAGTGACATCGAAGCCGACATCGAAGGCGAGGTCGAAGTCGAAGTCGAAGCCGAGGTCGAGGTCGTTGCCGACGAGAAGGTCGAGAAGGCCAAGCCGCTGCGCATGAAGGTCAGCCGCGCCAAAGAACGCGCGCTGATGCGCGAGTTCGGCCTGGAAGAGACCACGCTCACCGAAGAAGAAGCCGCCAAGCGCCGCCAGGAGCTTAAAACGCTCATCAAGATGGGCAAGACGCGCGGCTTCCTGACGCACCAGGAAATCAACGACCACCTGCCCGAGAAGCTGATCAACGAGGAAATCCTCGAAGCCATCATCAGCATGCTCAACGACATGGGCATAGCGGTGTACGAGCAGGCACCCGACGCTGCCACGCTGCTGGTGGCCGGTGGCGGCGCCACCACCGCCACGGAAGAAGAAGCCGAAGAAGCCGCTGAAGCCGCACTGTCCACCGTGGACAGCGAATTCGGCCGCACCACCGACCCGGTGCGCATGTACATGCGTGAGATGGGCACGGTGGAACTCCTCACACGAGAAGGCGAAATCGAGATCGCCAAACGCATCGAAGGTGGCCTGCAGGCCATGATGCTGGCCATCAGCGCGTCGCCCACCACCATCGCCGAAATCCTGTCGATGGCCGACCGCATCGGCAGCGGCACGATGCAGATCTCCGAAGCCGTGGACGGCTTCATCAGCAGCGACGAAGCCGACGACTACGTGGCCGAAGAAGACTTCGACGAATTCGACGAAGAAGACGACGACGACGGCCAGGGCGGCAGCAAGGCCCTGACCAAGAAGCTTGAAGAACTGAAGAAGCTGGCCCTGGTGAAGTTCGAGGGCCTGCGCACCCATTTCGACAAGATGCGCAAGGCCTACGAAAAAGAAGGCTACAAGAGCACGGCCTACAACAAGGCGCAACACGCCATCAGCGAAGACCTGATGACCATCCGCTTCACGGTCAAGACGATCGAGAAGCTGTGCCACATCCTGCGCAGCCAGGTCGACGACGTGCGCCGCTACGAGCGCGAGATCCGCAAGATCGTGGTCGACAAGTGCGGCATGCCGCAGGACCACTTCATCAAGACCTTTCCGCCCAACGTGATGAACCAGAAGTGGGCCGAGAAGGAAATCGCCGCCGGCAAGGCCTACAGCCCGATCCTTCAGCGCAACCTGCCGGCCGTGCAGGAACTGCAGCAGAAGCTGTTCGATCTGCAGGCCCGCGCCGTGGTGCCGCTGGACGACCTGAAGCTCATCAACAAGAAGATGAACGAAGGCGAAAAGGCCAGCCGCGACGCGAAGAAGGAAATGATCGAGGCCAACCTGCGCCTGGTGATTTCCATCGCCAAGAAGTACACCAACCGCGGCTTGCAGTTCCTGGACCTGATCCAGGAAGGCAACATCGGTTTGATGAAGGCGGTGGACAAGTTCGAGTACCGCCGCGGCTACAAGTTTTCGACCTATGCCACGTGGTGGATCCGCCAGGCCATCACGCGCAGCATTGCCGACCAGGCGCGCACGATCCGCATCCCGGTGCACATGATCGAAACGATCAACAAGATGAACCGCATCTCGCGGCAACATCTTCAAGAATTTGGCTACGAGCCGGACGCCCCGACGCTGGCCGAGAAGATGGAGATTCCTGAGGACAAGATCCGCAAGATCATGAAGATCGCCAAAGAGCCGATCAGCATGGAAACGCCCATCGGTGACGACGACGACAGCCACCTGGGCGACTTCATCGAGGACACCAACAACGTGGCCCCGGTGGACGCCGCCATGCAGGCCGGCCTGCGCGATGTGGTGAAGGACATTCTCGACTCGCTGACCCCGCGCGAAGCCAAAGTGCTGCGCATGCGCTTCGGCATCGAGATGAGCACCGACCACACGCTTGAAGAAGTGGGCAAGCAGTTCGACGTGACGCGCGAGCGCATCCGCCAGATCGAGGCCAAGGCCATCCGCAAGCTCAAGCACCCCAGCCGTTCTGACAAGCTGCGCACCTACCTGGACAATCTGTAAGGGTGCCGACCGGGCGCAGGCGACGACCAACCATGCGCACGCCATGACGCGCATCTCCGATCGCACCGTCCTGTTTGCCGACCTGCGCGGCAGCACGGCGCTGTTCGAGACCTTGGGCAATGCAGAGGCCACCTCCGTGGTGACCCATTGTGTGCAGGCGCTCGGCGGTGCGGTGAACAGCTATGAAGGCCACGTCGTGAAGACTTTGGGCGACGGCCTGATGGCGGTGTTTGACGAAGCCTTGCAGGCTGTGCAAGCCGCCATGCTGATGCACGAGGTGCTGGACGGCATGGTCTCGCGCGGCAGTGAACGAGGTGCCTCTTCGGGCTTGCGTGCGCTGCGCCTGCAGGTGGGCCTGGCCCGCGGCGAGGTGGTCGAGATGGCCGGCGATTGTTTCGGCGATGCCGTCAACGTGGCCGCCCGACTGCTGGACCATGCGGGCGACAACGAAACGCTGCTTACGGTGGAAGCGCTGCAAGGCCTGCCGCTGGACCTGCGGTCGCGTTTTCGCAGCCTGGACCGGCTGGTGCTGCGGGGCCGCGCCGAGCCCGTGCAGGTGCATGTGATGGGCGGCCGCAGAGGCGCTTCATCCGACATGGCGGCCACCCAGTTTGGTGATGTGACCACGGTGTCCGAGCCCGACGGCCTGCGCCTGATGTGGGCCGACCAACACCGCCTGTTCGCCAGCCAGCAGACCCCCGTCGTGCTGGGTCGAAGTCCACAGGCCACCTTCTGCGTCGACGACGGCCGTGTGTCGCGATCTCACGCCCGTGTGGACTGGCACAGCGGCAGCTTTCAGATCACCGACCTCAGCTACAACGGCACCTACGTTCGCTTCAACGATGGCGAGATCGTCAGCCTTCGGCGCGGCAGCTGCACGCTGCACGGCAGCGGCACCATCGGCCTGGGCGGCACACCCACCGATCCGGGCTCGGCCTGCGTCAGCTTCGACGTGCTGCGCTTTGCCGACACACAGCCCCAGGTTCCGCTGGAGCTGCGCTGACCATGAAGGTGCTGTACATCGACGACGACCGCATCAACACCCTGCTGTTCGTCGAGACCTGCCGGTTCGCGCATGCCGTCGAGGTTGAAACCGCGGGCAGCGGGGCCGAGGCCATGGAGCTGGCACCGCGCTGCCAACCCGACCTGTTGGTGATCGACCTGCACCTGCCCGACACCACGGGGTACGACCTCTTGCCGGCCCTGCGCACGCTGTTGGGCCAGCCCGATCTGCCGGCCTTTTTGTGTACGGCAGACGAGGCCCCACTGGTCGAACAACCTGCGCGCGAGGCCGGTTTCACGGGTTGCTGGACGAAGCCGGTCGAATTGCAGCAGGTCATCGGCGAACTGGTGCGTCGCAGCGACGGGGCAGCCGCCCGATGAGCTTTCGAGACGAGCCGGCCTACCGCCACGGCACACCGGCCCGCATCGCCGTGCTGCTGGTCAACCTGGGCACGCCCGACGAGCCCTCGGCGCCGGCGCTGCGCCGCTACCTGGCCGAGTTCCTGAGCGACCCGCGGGTGGTCGAGATTCCGCGCCTGGTGTGGTGGCCCATCCTGCACGGCATCATCCTGCGCACAAGGCCCGCACGTTCGGCGGCCAAGTACGCCAGCGTGTGGATGCCTGAAGGCTCGCCGCTGGCCGTGTGGACCCGGCGCCAGGCCGACGCCGTGGCCACGACTCTCGCCGAGCGTGGCCATCAAGTGATGGTGCGCCACGCCATGCGCTATGGCAACCCGTCGCTGCCAACCACGCTGGACCAACTGCGTGCCGGAGGTGTCACCCGCGTGCTGGTGCTGCCCATGTACCCGCAGTACGCAGCCGCCACCACCGCCAGCATCAGCGACAAGGTCTTGCAGTGGGCCACGCAGACACGCCGCATGCCCGAGCTGCGCTTCGTGGCCGAGTACCACGACGACCCGGCCTACATCGCCGCCCTGGCCCACCAGTTGCGCACCCACTGGGCCGCCAACGGACGCGGCGATCAACTGGTGCTCAGCTTCCACGGCGTGCCGGAACGCAGCCTGCACCTGGGCGACCCCTACCACTGCCAGTGCCACAAGACGGCGCGCCTGTTGGCCACCGAGCTGGGGCTGCAGCCAGCCGAGGTGAAGGTCACCTTCCAAAGCCGCTTCGGCAAGGCCAAGTGGCTGGAGCCCTACACCGAACCCACGCTGCAGCAGTTGGCCGCGTCAGGTGTGAAGCGCGTTGACGTGATGTGCCCCGGCTTTGTCGCAGACTGTCTGGAAACGCTGGAAGAGATTGCGCAGGAAGCGCGCGACGCCTTCTTGCAGGCGGGTGGCCAGAGCTTCAGCTACGTGCCTTGCCTGAACGATGCGGCACCTTGGATTGAGGCCCTGAGCTCGTTGGCCGAGCGGCATCTGGCGGGGTGGGACACGCTCAGCCCAACAGTGGCACCTGACCTGGCGATTCAACGCGAGCGGGCGCTGGCGATGGGCGCGCAGGACTGAGCGTCAACCCAGCCATGCAGCTGGACGCCGCGTGGGCGCGACATTCAAGTCAGCTCTTTTCCAACTTCCTCAGACGAGCAGCGGCATCAGCAGCCTGGCCAAAGTTCGGATTGATGCGCAAGGCTTCGCGCAGCTCAGCCATGGCACGAGCCGTGTCCCCCTTGTCGGCCAGCATTCGCCCCAGCAAATAGTGCGGCTCGGCAAATTCCCGACCCGCACCCTTCATCAATAGCTCCAGGCTTTGGATCGCCGGTCCTGTTTCGCCCCGTTTGTGCAGCACCCAGGCCAGAGTGCCTTGCACGCGTGGCTCTTGCGGCGCCAGCGCGGCCGCCTTGCGGGCCCAGGCAAGCCCGCCATCGGCAACACCGGCGCCTTCGGCGGCAATCCATGCGGCATTGTTCAGGGCCAGCACGTTGTCGGGCTGCAAGGCAATTGCAGCCTGGTAGCTGCGCAATGCCGCCTCGTTCTGACCCAACTGCTGAGCAGCCATGCCCGCGCCCAAATGCGCGGCAGCCACCTTGGGAAAACCTTTGGCAACCTTGCCGTACTCGGCCAGCGCCAGCTGCGTCTTGCCCCCGGCCAGCAAGATATCGGCCTTGCTCAGACGGGCCGCGTAATAGTCCGGCTGGGCGCCCAGGGCTTGTTCGTACATCGTCAGCGCCCGCGTGTTGTCTTTCTGCAAGACATGCACTTGGGCCATTGCGGCAAGCGGCAGTGCATTGCCAGGCGACAGGCGGGCACTTTCTCCAAAGCGCTTGAAGGCGTCGTCCAGCTTGCCGCTTCGCAGCATCACCATGCCCATGGCGTACTGCGCACCTGCCAGCTTGGGATCGATAGCCAGGGCCCTGAGATAGAACTCCCCGGCAATTTCGGGCTTGTCGTTGATATTGAAGTGATAGTCACCCAGGTCCACCAGCACGGCGGCATAACTGGGATCGGCGGCCAAGGCGGCTTGCCAGAACTCGACGGCCTTGGGGTACTCAGCGTGTGCGAAATGCCAAAGTGCCCAGGCGCGAAGGGCTGTCTCTTATACACATCTGACGCTGCCGACGAATAGAGAGGTGTAG
>ENA-ORBV01011036-ORBV01011036.1-microbial-mat-metagenome-genome-assembly--contig:-NODE-11036-length-14289-cov-3.886434_pt1 | contig 14289 bp, 14 predicted proteins | sample MGYA00237777_ERZ505514 | MGnify/ENA primary metagenome ERZ505514 (study PRJEB26160, sample SAMN06269048) | microbial mat metagenome | isolation source: Oligotrophic lake microbial mat | place...
CAAGCAGAAGACGGCATACGAGATTCGCCTTAGTCTCGTGGGCTCGGAGATGTGTATAAGAGACAGGCATGCCCAATATAAACACCGGAAAGGCCAGCGCGGCGCCGATCCAGAAACGGCGCGTCATATCCTTCAGCTCATGGTTTTCTTCGTCCCCGGCGGGAATCCCGGTGGGCTCGAGTGCCATGCCACAGATCGGACAATCGCCGGGCTTATCCTGCTGGATCTCCGGGTGCATCGGACACGTGTAGATCACTTTGCGCCGAAGCGAGACGGACGGATTACGTTCGAGCGCCATGCCGCACTGCGGACAATCGCCTGGTTTGTCTGATTCCACTCCAGGACACATCGGACAATAATAGGCAGCGGACGATGACGGCTTCACCGCCGCGTGATCGTGACCGGGTGCATCCGGCCCGTCATGATGGCAGCTGTGCTTCCCGCCTCCGTGCTCATGGTCGACGTGATCATCAGTGGGAGGCGTGGTCCTCCCGGCGCCAGACGGCTCGTGCTTGCAGCCCGTGTCGTCACTCTGCTCCGTCTTGAGGCCCATGATTTTCTGATCGTGCGGTTGAGTCGGATCTTTGCCGTGTTCGTGTTTCATAACGATGCTGACCGAGCGTTGCCGTACACCTTACACGCTATTTCGATTCGTGCGATTGCGAACCGCAATCAGGTGCAAAAGGAGATGGGGCCGGGGACGCATTCACGTTTAGCCGGTCGAGGGAGTCGCGCGAACAAGACTACTCGCCGCCGCCGCTTCTTCCCGGGCGAGACGTCGCTCCCAGTACCAAGTAAAAAACACCGGGACGGAAAACAGCGAGATAATGTCGAAGATCATTCCGCCGACGACCGGTAGCACCATCGGTTGCATCAACTCGGCGCCGCGACCCGTTGACCATAAGATAGGCACGAGCGAAAGCAGCGTCGTGGTCGTCGTCATGATGGCCGGGCGCCGCCTGCGCAAACCGGCATAGAACACGCGGCGATTCACCTCGGCCATGTCCTTGGGATGAGTTTTGAACTGCTCGTGAATGTAAGTGCCAAGCAGAATACTGTCGTTAAACATCACCCCGAGCAGCACGAGGAAACCAACGATGACCGCGGTCGTCATCTCGGCGCCCCATAACCAGATGAACAAGAGTCCGCCCGCCGTATTCACCGGGACATTACAGAGCAGGATGATTCCGGTCACGAGCCACGAGCGGGTGCCGATATAAATGAGCACGATCATTACGGCCAAGGCGACGCCGATGATGCCACTCATCGCCGCATCGGCCTTCACTTTCTGCTCGTATCGCCCTACCCAGCGGAAGGTGGCGCCGGCAGGCAACTCGAGTCGTCCATCTGCCAGGGCCGCGCGAAGCCGGGCATCGGCTTCTTCGACGACTTCCACTTCGCCGCGATCGCGGACATTGAGCATGACGTACTGCGTACGTTTGCCGCCCTCCGAACGAATCGCCATCGGGCCGATCGTATAGGTCAGGCCTGCCTCGCTGGGCCGCTCGGCGCTCACGCGGATCTGCCCGGCGGTAATCGCTTCGCGCACCTCACGCGGCAAAGGCTCGCCGGCGGGGACCGTGATCTCGGCGCGCTGCGGGGAGAGAAGGGTGAGGTTGCGTTGATCCGTGAGCGACAAGCGCGCGAGCAGGCCGGACGCATCGAGTGCGGCCTCGGGGAATTCGAGAGTGCTCACCATGGGGTGGGCGAGGAGGTTGGTCAGCGGGATCGCCCCGTGGCCCCCTGAAACGGGAACCTGCAGTTGGAGTAGTTCATCCGGATCATCCCGACGTTCACGTTGATAACGAATGCGCACCGGGTACTGGAGCGCACCTTCCACGGAATAGGTCACGGCCATTCCACCGAACGCGATCTCGACCGTGCGCATCACTTGCTCGTTGCTCAGGCCGAAGCGCGCGAGCTTTCTCGGATCCAGCCGGATTTCTGCGTAGGGCTTGCCGCCTTCGCGCTGCATCTGGACATCCACCGCTCCCAAGGTGGGTTGAATGATTTTCTCGGCCGCTTCAGCGAAACGTTCCAGCGCGTCCTGATTGTCCCCCAGCAATTGCAAGGCGATCAAACTGCGAATGCCGGTCGAGAGCATGATGACCCGCGTCTCAATCGGTTGCAGCCAGCTGGGCGCCACACCGGGGATGTCACTGATCGCCGCGAGGACCGTACGCACTTCCGCGAGCGTGCGCGGACGATGTTCCGTCCGGCCGTCGGGGGTCGTGATCTCGTGAACGGGCCATTCCGCATAAGGCTTCAGCAGGACCACCGTTTCGATCATGCCCAGCGGCGCTGGGTCCAAGGCGGTTTCTGCGCGTCCCATTTTTCCCATGACACCGGCCACTTCCGGCACGGACTCGATCAGCCGATTCTGGGTAAGCATGATCCGTTGCGTTTCGCCCAAGCCCCCCGACGCCGGAATCGACGGCATGAACAAAAGACTGCCTTCATCCAGCGGCGGCAGAAAACTCGAGCCGACGCCGGGAAACCAGTTACTCATGGCTTGATCGATCGTGGTATGAGAAAAGTCCCCGCCTGCCATGGCTACAGCCTTCCGAATTGGCCAGCCGACGGTTTTCCAGCCTGCGCCCAATAAATACCCCGTCAGCGTCATTATAGCGATGATGACCGTAAAGGTCACCTTGTGCCGGAGGATCCGGACGTAGGCCCAATTGTAGCCCACGTGAATCGCACGACTCATCGGGTTCTCCTCGTAATTCACCAGGCGTTCCCGCCCGATTCGCCACACCGCCAGCGCAGCGAGCGCGCCAAAGAGCGGAGCCACCAGCCAACCGGGAATCGTTATAAACCACCGGCCGTAATCCATCGGCAAGCTCCACCCGTCGCGGATGAACCATCCGAACGCGACGCCGGCGGCGATGCCCGCCAACGCGAGTAATACCGGCTTCCGAATGTGCCACGGCGGAAGCAGCAAGCGACATAAGGCCGGCACAAAGAACGTTCCGAAGAGCACGGCACCACTGATCGCAATCGTCTTCGTGATCGCGAGCGGCGTGAAGAGTCGGCCGGCCTGATCCGTCAACGCGAGGATCGGCAGGAAGCCGATGATGGTGGTCGCCGCGGCGGTAAAGAGCGGGCGCGCCACCTCGTGCGTGGCTGCCACTACCGCGGCGGTGACCTCCGGGTTGAAAGGCGAAGCCGGCATCGGCCGGCCTTCCCTCCGGCATTTTTCCTGCAGATCCACGAGGTGCTGCGTGATGTTTTCCGTCATCACAATGCCGAAATCCACCATCACCCCGATCGCGACCGCGATGCCGGCGAGGCTCATGATGTTCGCCCCGATCCCGACCAGGTGCATCGTCGCAAACGTGAAGAGAATCCCGAGCGGCAACGCTACCGCGGCGGCCAAGCTCGCTCGCGCGTGTAACAGGAAAACGAGTACGACGAGCGCGGTCGCAATCACCTCGTGTACCAGCGTCGTGACGAGCGTCTCATTGGTTTCGTGGATGAGTTGCGAGCGATCGTAGAATGAAACGACGCTTAACTCTTCCCGCGTGAGGGTGGGCTGCAAATCGGCGAGGCGGCGTTTCACCGCATCGATCACCGACTTGGGGTCTTCCTGCACCCGCATGCCGATGATGGCGCCGACATGTTCTTGATAACCATCGGCGAGTAAGCCTTGCCGAAACTGCCCGCCGAGACGGACCTCGGCGACATCCCCCAACCGCAACCCGGCGCCCTTCAGCCGGTCGCCGCGAATGACAATGTTTTCCACGTCTGCGACCGAGCGGATGAAACCGATCCCGCGGATCATGGTTTCCACGCCACTCTGTTCGACACTCATCGCTCCGACGTCACGGCCGGCCTGTTGCACCGCCATCATGAGCATATCGAGGGTAATGCCCTGCTCTTCGAGTCGGGTGGGATCGACGTCGATTTGATACTCACGCACCACGCCTCCCGCCGGCGCCACCTCGGCTACGCCCGGCACCGCTTGCAGCGCCGGCACCACGATCTGATCGAGAATATAGCGCTTGTATTCGACGTCGCGCGGTCCTTGCAGCGTGAACGCATAGACCTGCCCCATCGCAGTGGCGTCAGGGCCAAGCCGCGGCGCCACACCGGGGGGAAGGATCCCCTGAAGTTGCGACAACCGTTCCAGCACACGTGTCCGGCTTTCATACAGATCACGACGCTCGTCGAAAATGACGTAGACATAACTGGCCCCATATAACGACATGCCGCGGACAGTTTGCACCCCCGGCAGGCCTTGCAGCTCGCGCGCCAGCCGGGAGGTCACCTGGTCGTCCATATCCTCCGGGCTTTTGCCGGGCCACTCGGCCCACACGATGACCTGGTTGTCGCTCAGGTCGGGAATGGCATCGACCGGCACATTGCGCCAGCCCCAGTACCCGGCCAGCGCGATCGCAAAGCCGGCGAGCAGCGTCAGAAATGTATTACGGATGAAGAAGGAGAGCATCCAAGGCGGGAGGTTCTGGGCGCGGCGCCGAAGACGGCGTCACGAGTTACTCAATACGATCAATGCTGATGGGAAGCGCCCGAGGCGACGGCTCCGTTGGGATACAACAGACTGGGCGTGCCGGCGAGCTGGGCCTGGCTGTCGATCAGGAATCCGCCCTGAGTGGCCACTTCGTCACCCGGTTTCAGACCGGCCCGGACGATATAAAGGTCGTTCCCTGCTTCGTCTTCGATCCGCGGCCCGAGCGCGAGCGGTGCCAGTTCGAAACGCAAGCGGCCATCCGGTTGCCTTTCGGCGACGCGCCAGGCCACGTGACGAATTCCGGTGGAGAGCACGGCGGTCTTTGGCACGAGGGCAAAGGTGCCCCAAGTGTCCGGTTTCGTGGGGTCGGCGGCTTGGAGGTCAGGCGTGAGCGCGGCTTCAAAGCGCGCGTTGACCAAGCTGCCGGGGAGCAAGCGACCCTTGGGATCTTTGAGATGGATGTGTACTTCGCGGGCACGAATTTCCAGATTCAGTTCGGGGGCGATCCACGCGATCGACGCCGCAATTTCCGGGAGTTCGCCCCGGTCATCCGACGCGAGCCGCGCGGGCTGGCCCACCCGTAACCAATGCGCGCGCGTCTCGGGCACATGGATGACCAGCATATACGCATCGGGTTCAATCAATCGCAGCAGGGAAGCATCCGGCATGACTTCCTGCCCCACCTGCGGCAGTCGGGCGCCCATTGCATCCGCTTCTCCTTCGAGGGCCAGTACGACGCGACCTGCGAATGGGCTGGTGATGGTCACCGTGTCATTGGGCGCTCCGCCCTCGAGAATCCGGCGGGCGACGGCGCCGAGATTCCACCGTTCAAATCGATCCGCCAAGGCTCGAATCGTCGGTTGATCGCCGAGTGTGACCGCTGCGGCCAGTTCACCCTGCGCGGCAAAGGCCTCGGGACTATAGAGGTCAACAATCGGATCGCCGACCGCAACCATGGTGCCGGGGTGACGCGCGGCGTTGTGCCGCTTGACGATGCGACCACCCACGCGCGGAATCACCACCTGCAGCGTCCGGTCATCATAGCGCACGGCCCCGTAGGCGCGGACGAGGGCGCGAGCGGGGCCTTCTGTTACTTCCGTGAGTTGTACATCCATCCGCCGTTGTTGCTCACGCGTAAGTTCTCCGGCGGTGACTTTCGTCATCTTCATTCCACACACCGGACAGTCGCCGGGACGGTTGCCGATGAAGTCTATCATTGGACACGCCCAGCGTTCGCCGGTGGCTGCGTCCGCCGCCGGATCGTGGGGTTCGGCCACAGAAAAGAGGGCCTGCTGCGGCAACAGCGCAATCAGTCCGGCGCCGAGGAGCAGACCGGCCACCGCGATCAGAAAAGAGGGGGGACGACGCATATAAGGAAGGTGCCGACTAGGGCTTGAGCTGAACTCGGGGAGTGAAACAGGCATTCCTGCCTGTTCGGGCGATCCGGAGGACAGACAGGAATGTCTGTATCACCCCGGAGCGCGAGCGCGGGCGGTAAGGAGTTATATCAACGATTGATCACTTCGTTCTTTAAATAGATTGGGCCGTAGCGATCCGGGTCGGCTTTGAATTTAGGCGGGCACATCCGGCAGCCGAAGCCAATCGTCTGGCCTTGATATTCGACCGTCGGAAGCGATGGGTCCACCTCCATACCGCAGATGGCGCAGACGGTGTTCACCGGCTTTCCGGCGACGGCTTTTGCGGTCGAGGCGGCCGCGGTCGTGTGCTGCGCATGCGGATCGGCGGCCGGCGCCGCTTTAGTGGCGTTAGCTTTTGTCGCGGAGCTCGCCGCCGGGTTGGGCTTGGATGAGGTTGTGGCCGGGGGCGAGTTTGCCGCGGCGGGAACGAGCGGGTTCGAAACCATGGCCGCGTAGTCTCCGCCGCCGATCGGATGGCCGGAGTGGTCTGCGTTCGGTTGGAAAAGAGCGGCCCGCGCCACGAGAGCGATCACTGCGCCCGCGACAAACGTGCCGAGAAAAATGAAGATGTTACGCGTCATGAGATATGAGTGGGTGATTTAAAGTGAGAACTGCTCCGCCGGGACGTAACGCCAGAGCTCGGCGCGGGCGGTGCGAACCGCGGTGTCGGCGCGGATGATCTGGAGTTCAGTGTCGGTCGCTTTCTCGAGTAGTTCGACGGTCATGAGCACCGTTGAATCGGAGGAGCCGCCGACTCCCGCGGAACGCACCAATGCATCGTATTCGGCGTCCAACCTCCCGAGAGTTTCCGCACTCAGGCGGCGCGCCAGCTCGGCAAGTCGCTCCGCGCGATCGACCCGGGCCAGGGCCGCGGAAATGCGATAGCGCGCGGCCGCGGCGTCGGCTTGTGCGGCGCCGCGTTCGGCGCCGGCCGCCCGTACCTCCGCGACCGCATAACGCCGACTTCGCCAGGGAATCTCGGACATGAACGCGAGGCCGATCGTATCCTCTTCGCCCATACTGCCTCGCTCGCGTTCGAGGCGGACGCCCACGGCCGTCATGGGATTGGACGACGCGCGTGCCATTTTGATCATGGCTGCGGCTTCGTCGGATCGCGCCGCGGCGAGCCGCAGGACCGCGGCGTCATCGGCGCTGATGTCGGCGCGAGTCGGGGCCGCGTAGGCAGGCAACGGCGCTTCGGGATCGAGGCCCAAACGGGCGCGGGCGTCGGCGAGCGCGTCCGCTGCCATCAGCCGTTCCTCTTCCGCCATCAGTTGCATCGAGGCGGTGCGAGTTTGAATGGTGAGTCGGTCCGCGATGCGTCCGGTGGTGCCGGCGGCGAGACGGACCTGGACGCTGCGCAGCACGGCATCGAGCCGACCGAGTTGGGTCTCTAAAATTCGAATACGGGCCGCGGCGCCTTCGGCATCGGCCAGCGCCATGGCAGTGTCGGCAGCCATTTCTCCCGCCATTACGGCGAAGTCGGCCTTCGCCATCGCGGCGCTGGCGCGAGCCCGGTCGCGGTCGGCCGCGCGCTCGCCACGTTTGGGGAGAGGCTGGCGGACGTTGAGTTCATACATCGTGCTCCGCTCGCCCATTGGCCCGTTCATGCGTGAGGTCATGCCCTCGACCTCGGGATCGGGCAGCCGGCCGGCGGACTCGATCCGCTCACGCGCGGCCGTCGCCCGTTGCACCGCGGCGGACAGCACCGGGGCTTGGACGACGGCGCGGATGAATGCGGCCTGCGCCTCCGGCGATTCGGCCGCTGCTCCCGCCGTGGGAGCCAGCAAAGCGACCGAGATCGTCGCAAGCAGCAGGAGAGGACGCAGGCGCATCGGGATTACTCGTTCGACTGCTTGTTTTTGCCTTTTTCCCCGCTCGACTTGCCACCGTTCTTCGCTTGCGCGGCGGCATCAAGTTTCGCGATGTATTTGGCGGGAGCGGCCTTGAAGTCGTCTTCGCAGCCATCGCAGCAGAACACCACGAGGCGATCCGGCTGGCCGCTGACGCGGTAGATATACTGTGGTGAATCGCCCATGCTGCCGAGCTTCTCATCCGAGGTCAGGCAGACATCGAGTGGGTAGGTGGCGCGGGCTTTCTTGGCCCAGGCGGCATCTTTCCCGGTAACTTTGATTAACGTGCCGGCATTGGCGCCAGCGGCGGCCTTTGGGGCGGAGCCGTGGTGAGCGTCGTGCTGGGCGAATAAAGGCGAGCCGAGAAGAAGGGCCGCTGTGATCAACAGGGTGGGAGTGGATTTTAGCTTCATAAGTGAGTGTTCATGGGCTTTAACCCTGAAAACGCTGAAACCCTTGAGAATTCTTCAGGGATTTTTTTGCGCCCGGGTTATAGTGGGTAACGAAACTATCAGCCATGAGCCCCACCGATCCCCATAACTCCCTTTCCAAAACACTCACCGCGTGGCGCGTGAAGCCGCCTTCCACCGCAAATTTCCGGCCGGCGGTTTGGCAGCGCATCCAGCAGCGCGCCGGCGACACTTGGACCGGTTATATCCGGGCGCATCTCGCGGGCTGGTCGGCCGTCGCCGTGGTGGCGGTCGGAGTCGCCGGTTGGACGGGCCATGTCGCCGCGCAGTCGAAACTCGAGTCGAGCCGCGAACAGATGGTCGTTTCCTACCTGGTCGAACTCGATCCGCGCGTCATGGCCAAGCTGCGCCCCTGATCACGATGAAGAATCTGCTGCTTACTCTCGTCCTGGTCGCCATCGTGGCGGGTTCGACCGGGTATGTCTTTTTTCGCGCGAGTAGCGACGAGGCCGTCCAGCAGGCGCTCGCGAAACAGGATGCGATGGAGTGGCTGCGCGTGGATTTCAAACTCACCGACGCTCAGTTCGCGGCCATCAAGCAGTTGCACGACTCCTACTCCGTGGTGTGTGAGGAGCATTGCCGGGACATTCAAGTTGCGACCCGCGCGCGCAATGCTCTGAAAACCTCGGGTCAGGCGGACGCGGCGGCCCTCACAATTGCGAATCAACGCGTCGAGGAATTGCGTCTGATCTGCGAGTCGGCCATCGCGGCACATGTCCGGCAGTGTGCGGCTCACATGGACCCGGAAGCGAGCCAGCGCTATCTTGGGCTGGTGCTGCCGAAGATCAAAGATTTCGATCATACCGCTGCGCCGGATCTGCAGCTTAACCAGCACCGACACTGAACCCGATGGCGCCCGACGCGGCTGCAACGATCACTCCGGGTGAAGACACGGAGCTGATGCACCGTGTCCAGGCGGGCGATGAAGCGGCGCTCGGCACGTTGATGCAGCGTTGGGAATTGCCGGTGAAAGCGGTGATCGCACGCCTCGTAATGAATGCCAGTGAGGCGGAGGAACTCGCGCAGGAAGCCTTCGTGCGCATCTGGCAGCAGCGGCACACGTTCAAGCGCGGCGCGGCGTTCCGTCCCTGGGTTTTCTCCATTGCGGTGAATCTTGCCCGCAACCGCCTGCGCTGGTGGCGGCGTCGCCCGACGGTTTCGCTGCAGGAGTGGAGTGACGCGTCCGCGAGCGGTTCGGCCGGGGAGCCGGTGGCCGCCGGGCGCGACGGTGTCAGCAGCGCGGATACGCTGGAACGCACGGAGCGGGCGGCGGCGGTGCGTGATGCGATTGCGGTGCTGCCCGTGGATTTGCGGGAGGCGATTGTGTTGTTCGAGTACGAGCAGCTCTCGCATGCCGAGATCGCGCTGGCGGTCGGGGCGACGTCGAAAGCGGTGGAAACGCGGATCCATCGTGCGCGCGAGAAACTACGCGTGACGTTAAAACGTTGGGTTTAGGCGGACCATGGAGAGCGTCAGCTCCCCTCCCGGGCGAGGTTAAGGTTGAAAGCCCCGCGGTTTTTGCGAGGCTGGCGGGCTGTATGAAATTGGAGATACCGAATGGCGAATTCGCCGGCTACATTTTCGACCTCGATGGCACCTTGGTGGACACCATGCCGTTGCACTATCAGGCGTGGGACACCGCGATGCGGAGTGTCGGCCTCGACGCGCCGCTCGACGAGGAACTGTTTTACTCGCTGGGCGGAGTGCCGACGAAGCGCGTGGCCGAACTGATCGCCGCGCACTATGGGCTGACGATCGATCCGCATGCGGTTTTCGATCACAAGGAATCGCTGTTCCTCGAGCTGCAAAAGGACGCCAAAGTCATCGAGCCGGTCGTTGAGATTGCGCGGCGGATGGCGCTGACGCACCCCGTTTCGATCGCGTCGGGTGGACCGCGCGTGATCGTGCGTCGCATGCTCGAACTCTCGGGGCTGGCGCCGCTCTTCAACGTGGTCATCACGCCCGAGGACGTGGAGCACGGAAAGCCCGCGCCGGATATGTTTCTCCTTGCCGCCGAGCGGATGGGCGTAGCGCCGGAAAAGTGCCTCGTGTTTGAGGACGCGGAACCCGGGATGCGGGCCGCGGAAGCCGCGGGCATGCAGTGGGTGCGCGTCCCGAGCCGCAAGCCCAGGGAGCCGGTCTCCTAAAGCGCGGAGCGTGGGTTTCCTGAACCTAAATTCGGCCGTTCAGATTAACCACCGATGACACCGATGGCACGGATACAGAGAATGGCAGATCAGTGAGCACCTGACTGCATTTACCCGCAAAGTGAAGTGCCCGAAATGCAGAGTGCCTTGGTAATCTGTGTCCATCGGTGGAATCGGTGGATCCGACTGCGTTTGCCAGGCTGAAAGCCTGCCGGGCGGCTCAGTCAAACCGTCGCAGCGTCACCGTATCGCCGACTTTCAACTGGGCGGCGGCGGCGGCATCGGCGTAGTTGCGTGAAAGCCAATAATAACCGTCCGCGTTCATGAACGTGACCCACTCCGTGCGCTTAACACTGTTGAAGTCGCGGCCATGGAGCACGCGAAACGTGAGGTCATTGGTGGTGAGTCGAAACCAGGTCATCCGCTCAATGCCCACGGCGGCGAAGTCCTGCGGTTGTGCGTTGATGAAGACGTTGCCATAAACCGCCGAGACCTCGATGACCCGGGCGTCAAAGCCGCGCCGGTCCTCATGCAGCGTCACCTGGCTCGGCTGCGGCTCGGCCATCACCGTGGCATCGAAAAACGGAGAGGTCGTCGACGTCGGACTGGGAAGCGCGCTGCGACCGCGGTCGATCCAGGCGTTCACCGCGCGGATGGCCGCGAGTCGCTCGGCTTGGTTTACATTCACATGCCCATCGCGCGAAATGCGGAAGAGCACCGGCGCCAATCCCGCTTCGCGCGCGAGCTCGCTGGTGACGTAGCTCTTCGGTCCCTGAAGTTCAGACTGGTTGGTGAGAAAGAGCAGCGGGATGCGGGGCTGAAGGGTGAGGCCCGCCGTGGAGTTCGGTTCGCGCAGGTCAAGGGCCGCTCCAATGGCGATCGCGCCATGATAGTGCTTTACCGCCGCCGGCTCGCGCTCCGCCATTTGCGTGACAATGAAGCCGCCCATCGAATCACCTTCGAGCAGCACGCGCAGCGGTGCCCCGTATTTTTCTTCGATGTGGCTGCGCAACGCGTCGAGGTCGGTGATCGCATCGGCGATGATGAGGCCGTTGCGGCGATAGCTCGTTTTCGCGACCATCCAGCCTTCTTCGAGCAGGGTTTTGTAGGCCAGTTGGTCGGGGAAAAGATCGGCCACGAGCGGGCGATCCTCCGAGCGGAATCCGTGCGCGAGCAGCACGAGACCGCGGTTCCAGCGTTCCGGGAGAGCAAGGGTGAACTTCGCCCCGTCGATCTCTCCGGTTTCAATCGAAACCGCGGCCACGAGCGGGTGGAGGGCGACAGTAAGGAGAAGAAAAACAAGGGACCTGCGCAACATATCGGATGATTTGGGGCTTTTGTCGCGGTGTCGAATGGTGTTCGAGTCATTGGATGAACTTTGAGTCGCTCGCCAATCCGTCCGTCTTGACGCAGCCGATCTATGAGCCCGGCAAGCCGATCGAGGATGTCGCCCGCGAGCTCGGGCTGGATCCGGCCACGATCATCAAGCTCGCGTCCAACGAGAATCCTTTCGGTCCCTCGCCTCGCGCCGTGGCGGCCGCGAAGCAGGCACTCGAGCAAGGCGCTCTGTATCCAGATGGCGGATGCTTTGAGCTTCGCAAAAAACTCGCCGCCCGGCATTCTCTGGGGATGGAGCAATTCGTGGTGGGCAATGGCTCCAACGAAATCATCGAGCTCCTCGGACACGCTTTCCTGCGGCCCGGCGACGAGGTCGTCATGGCCGCCCCGGCGTTCGTGGTCTACAAGCTGGTCACCTTGTTGTTCGGCGCCAAGGTCGTGGAGGTGCCGTTGCGCGAGTGGCGTCACGATCTTTCCCGCATGGCCGAGGCCATCACGCCCCGAACGCGTCTGGTCTGCGTGGGCGCTCCGAATAATCCGACGGGGACGACCAACACCGAAGCGGAGATCCTGACGTTTGTGCGCGGTTTACCCGACCACGTGGTCTGCGTGATCGACGAGGCGTATTCAGAATACATGGACAACGAGCCCGATCTCCGCCCGTTGATCGCGGAGGGCCGGAAGGTCGTCGCCTTGCGTACCTTCTCAAAGATTTTCGGTCTGGCGTCGCTGCGGGTGGGATATGGTTACGGCAGCGCGGAACTGTGCGCGTTGCTCAACCGCGTCAGGCAGCCTTTCAACGTGAACGCCATCGCTCAAGCCGCGGCCGTGGCGGCCTTGGATGACCATGAGTTTGCCACTCGCTGTGCCCAAGCCAACCGGGCGGGGCTGCTTCAGCTTGAGCGCGGTTTGAAGGCGCTCGGGCTTGAGATCGTTCCCAGTGTCGCGAACTTCATGCTCGTCAAAGTCGGGGACGGAGCCCGGGTCTTTGAGCAGCTCCAGCAACGGGGAGTCATCGTGCGCCCCGTCAAATCCTATGGCCTGCCCGAATGGTTGCGCATCACAGTCGGGACGGTGGAACAAAACGACCGCCTGCTCGCCTCGCTCGGCGCCAGTCTCGCTCGGTGAGAATCGTCATCCCGCGGCCGGTCGCGCCGCAGCCGGTCACGCCGCGCTTTCCCGCCGGCTTTCCGCTGGTCGCGCCGTTTATCGTGCGGCCGCGCGGCGGAGTCGGTCGTTGATTGCTTCCGCGAGCGGATCGCCGCTGGCGGTTTCGATATGAATCTGCCGAAACCGCTGCGCATCCACCTCCCGCAAGGTGCTGAAAAGCCGGCGGGCGACGCCGCTGAGGCGGCCCCGGTTATCGAGCCAGAAAACGTTGGGCGGCTGGCGGCCGGAGGGCTTCCGCATGAAAATAAACGCCTCGTCCTTTTCTCCGATCGTCTCGATCGCGTCGTGCAGCACCACCGGAGTGCGCGGACTGTAGTGCCGCTGCAGCATGCCCGGCGCGATCAATCCTTTTCCATGGGGCGATCCCGCTTTCTTCACGACGGACACGGGCCGTCCCAGCACGGCTGCGATTTCCTGGGCTGAGATAACCCCGGGTCGCAGGAGCCGCGGTGCCAACGGATCCCGCAAGTCGACGATCGTCGACTCAAGGCCGATGCGCGACTGGCCGCCGTCCAGGATGTGACTGATCTTGGACCCGAGATTTTCTCGCACATGCTCGGCGCTGGTTGGGCTGATGTAACCAAAAGGATTGGCACTGGGGGCTGCGAGCGGCAGGCCCGTCTGTTTCAGCAGGCGACGAAACACGGGGTGTTGTGGCATCCGAATGGCCACGCTGGAGCCGCCGGAGGTGACGATGGCCGGAATCAGATCCGTTTTCGGTAACACCAGCGTCAGCGGTCCGGGCCAGAAGTGCTTCGCTAGCAGGAGCGCGGCCTCATTCGGATGGCAGAGCGGCTCCACATCCTTCAGCGCGTACACATGAACAATCAGCGGATCGTTTGCTGGACGATTCTTGGCCCGAAAAATCTGTCGGCAGGCCCGGGTGTCGAGCGCATTGGCGGCCAGACCGTAGACTGTTTCCGTCGGGACGGCGACGAGTTCACCGGCACGCAAGCGGCTGGCAAGCAGAGCGATATTGCGAACCGTCGGACGATAGACCCGGGCGGCAGGTCGTTGGGTCATGGCATGAAAAAGGCCGGAGGGTTACTCCGGCCTGGGAAAGCTCGTTGAAACGGCGATTTACTGCGCGAGCAGCAAATTACGCGACTGTTTCAGGGTGCGGGTGATCGCGCGCTGGTGCTTGGCCGTGAGGCCCGTGTACTTGCGGGGCAGGATCTTGCCAGTATCAGTGACGAAGCGGCTCATCGCCTGCGGCGTCGTGAATGGAATTTCCGCCGGAGTGGGAGTCTGCTGCTTTTGTTCGGTGGTGCTCATGCTCGAAAAGAAAGGCAGAACGTGGACGGCCGGAAGGGGGTGTCAACCCACATTTTTCAGTACCGTTAAGGCTGGGCGCATCTGCCGGTTGGCGGTGGCAGCCACCGCGGCGGCGAAGGGACTCGCCGCCCTACCCATCGTGACCTT
>ENA-ORBV01011037-ORBV01011037.1-microbial-mat-metagenome-genome-assembly--contig:-NODE-11037-length-14288-cov-5.148969_pt1 | contig 14288 bp, 14 predicted proteins | sample MGYA00237777_ERZ505514 | MGnify/ENA primary metagenome ERZ505514 (study PRJEB26160, sample SAMN06269048) | microbial mat metagenome | isolation source: Oligotrophic lake microbial mat | place...
ATTAGCTGGCTGACGGCCGGCTTCGGGAGATGAAAATGATCGATCAACTCTGGCTCCAAAGCGGGTTGGCGGTCCGGCCCGCCCCCATCAACGCTCCGCGCTGCCGAGCGTGGGCGGATCGCGCCACTCGGCATCGTCGGCTTCAACGACGTGCGCCACTATCGGCACGCCGCGCGCGACGGGTTCGCTGCACACGGTGAGGGTGAGCGGGCGCTCCAGCGCGACGAGTAGCGGAACGACGCCGAGGGCGACGGCCCAGAGCTGCCAGAGGTCGGCGTTGCCGAGCACGAAGATGTCGCCGAAGAGCCAGTGCTCCAAGTCCACGCGGACGCGGCCGAGCGCCAGCACGGCGAGGCTCACGGCGTAAGCGGTGGTGTAGAGGATGCCGAGCGCGCTTTCCGGTTTCAGTCGCGAAGTGCGGCTGATGAATTCCGCACCGCCTGTCTTTTTGCGTCTCCTGGCAGGGATCACCGCGCTGTTCACGCGCCGAAATACGACCGCGACGCCGGACCGCAAACTTTTTCCCATCGCGCTCGAAACCTAACCGTCTCATGCGTAAGCCCAGTTCTTCAACAGGCTGTTAGTAGAGTCGGCAGGAGCCGGTGGATGGAAAGGCCAAAGGGCAGTGATCGCCGGCTTCCGCCCCCACATCAAACCGTGCATGCGGTTTTCTTGCACACGGCTTTCCTCGTGTCGTTTTCCGATTGGCTTGCGCCGCTCGGCATGAACTGGAGTTGAAGATTCAGGAGATTGTTGGCGCTTGTAGCCGGGATACCCGGCCGTCATTCATGTGGGCTGACAGCCGCCTCCCGAAGCGAGGCGGCGAGTGCTTTCGAGTAGGGAAAATCATCGCGCGAGGATTATTGGCGATGGGGGAGACAAATACGGTCCCATGCCCTGGCTCGCAGTGGCCTGCGCTTTCCTGGCCGCCCTGCCGAACGCTTCGGCGAGACACGCCTCGCGCCTTACGAGAGGCGCTTTGCTTCGGACATGAGCGAATGGTCGAAAGCGGAAGCGTAGGCGTCGAGCGTCGAGGCTTTGACGCGAAGCTGTTTGCCGGTCTTGCGCCAGACGGAAACGGCGGCGAGGACTTCGCGGAGGATGGTCTTTGCGGTCGTAGCCTTGAGGCCAAAGCGTGGCGCCGCGGCCAACGCAGCCGCGATGGTCGGCTCTTCCTGTTCCTCGGTGATGGGTGTCTTGGGTGTCTGGGTGCGGTCGATCTCGGGCACCGGATTGAGATCGTAGGCGGGCGAGAGCGCCCACCGGCCCGGTGCGCGCATGAGGAAGCCGTGGTTGCGTAGATGGTCGTCGCAATTGCTGGCGAGGAGCGAAAAGACGAGGCGGCGCCAGAGTTCGCGAAGATCGGTGGCGGTGTCGTGGCCAAATTGGCGAATGCCGTCGGCGAGCAGCGTATAGGCACCGGGTTCGTCGGGTGCGAGGCCGAGCAGGCTGTGCGCGGAAAGGAACGGGATGCGGCGGGGGCCGTCGCGATCAAAGCGCGTGATGACCGAGACGCCCTTGCCTTTTACGTTCACAAGCTGGTGCCCGGGCACTTGGATGCCGGCCTGCTGGGCCAAGGTGAGAGCGAGGATTTCGCCTGCGGCGATGTCGCGGACATCGTCGGGTTTGGGAAACTTGGCGATGGCGAGTCGACCATCCGGGAGGGCGACCGCAGACTTGGGCCGTGCGCCGCCGAGGGGCGAGCCCTGGCCGAGGAGGTAGCGCAAATCCTGAGCCGTCTCGGTTTCGCCGTGGACGGCGTTGGCGGCGTTCAACAGCGCGGCGAGTTGCACGACCGGCGGGATTTTTCCGCCGCCTGCGGCGAGGAATGGACCGGCGGCATCCGCCCGAAAGCGCAGCGCGCCGATGCGGGAGGCGTCGTCGAGGGCCAGTACGTAGTCGAGATCCTGATACGGCTTTCGGTCGAGGACGTGTTTTCGCACCGCACGCTCAATCAGCATTCGGCCCCAGCGGTCTGGGCCGCAGTCCTGCATCGCGCCGAAAAGCGTGGCTCTGTGATGCGGCCCGGCGCGCAGCGGAAGCGACGTCGGGTCGATGGCGAAAGCGCCCGCCCGTCCGAGCCACTCGGGCGCGTATTCAAACGACACGGCGGCACTCCGCTCCGCAGAATGAAGGCGTCCGACAAACCGTGTCTCCCCTTCCCACTCGAGGTGAATCTCGATGCTCATGACCGGGTGCGGCGGATGCGTTTGGGCAGGCGGCGTTCATCGATACTGAGCGCCAGCGCATCGCTCGCCGGCGCGGCGAGATTGGCGAGCCGATCGTGCAACTGGAGCACGAACACTGCGGTCGCGAGTGTGCCCATGGCGACGGTGGGATCTCCCCGCTCCATCCGCCAGAGCGTGTCACGGCTGATGAAAAGACGCGCGGCCATGTCGGCCGTGGAGATACCGCGCTTGCGGCGCGCGAGCGCGAGGTCGCGACCCAGCTTGCGCAGCGCGTGGGCGGCGGGCAGCGGAATGGATGGAGCTTGCGGCATGGGATCGAATGTCCGGTGCAGCGGACGATAAGTCAATGAACGTCTGCCATACCAGACAATCCAGCGCAATGCCGGCGGGCAAAAACGGGCATGAACGGAAGAATTGTCGCGCCTGGGTTCGAGCGGACGATGCCGTTGGCGCGCCTCCGGGGTGCAGCCCGGCCCGCAGGATTTTCAACCGCACCCGGATGCACCCCCGGCAGTTCTTGCATCAGGCATGAAGAAGCATGAATCTGGGCGTGCTGCTGCTTGCCTCAGTTTGCAGGGCGGCGGGAAAACACCAAAAACCGAAGCCGCTAATTCGTATGCACTTAAAGCAGAACTCCGGTTCTGCCGTGAGTGCGAATTCTCCGGTCCGAATCCCGTTAGGGTCACCAACAACGTCAACGACTTGCGCTGATTATGGTGATTTTATTGGAAAGTTCTTGGAAACTTTCCGGGGGTTCGGGGGCTGCGCCAAGCCTTGATCAAAGCAGACTCGGGCACAGTCGAAATCTACTCCGGTCGCATCGGCCGGGATCGCACGTTCACCGTGTATTGGCGCGCCGCCGGCCGCTCGCACCGGAAGACCTTTTCGCACGAGAAGGAGGCGCAGAAGTTCGCCCGCGAGCAGGCGGAAAGCCTCGCCGCCGGACAGGTGCATTCCCCGTCGATTACCTCGACGGAAGTCTCCACGTTTCGAGAGGCGGAACGCCGTCTCGGCGACACGGCTCCGATCCATGTTGCCGTCGGTGAATACGCCAGCGCCGTGCGCCGACTCGGGGATGCCGCGACGCTCAACCAAGCCGTGGAGTTCTTCCTTAACAACTCACTCCGATCCGAGCTTCAGCGCAGCGTGTCGGAGGTCGTCGAAGAGTTCGTGGCCATGAAACAAAGTGACGGTCTTAGCGCACGCTACGTCGAGGACGTGACCTGGCGGCTGCGACGCTTCGCGAAGGACTTCCAGGTGACCATCGAGCACGTCACCACGCGCGATCTGGACGCGTGGCTGCGCAAGCTGACCACGGGCTCGTGACGCGCGACAACTTCCGGAAGCACACCGTGACGCTGTTCAATTTCGCCCGCCGGCAAGGGTATCTGCCACGCGACCGCGAGACGGAGGCGCGCTGGCTGGAGAAGCCGAGGATCAAATCGAAGCCCATCGAGATTTTCTCTCCACAGGAATTGAGCGAACTGATCGCGGCAGCGGAGGGACAGGTGAAACTTGCGATCATCATCGGTGCATTCACCGGCATCCGCTCGGCGGAAATGCTCCGACTCAAATGGGAGAACTTCAATTGGGGTGAAGAAGTCATCGACATCGGCTGCGACCAAACGAAGACCGCCTCGCGCCGCCTTGCTCCCATCCTTCCCGTGCTCGTGGAGTGGATCAAACCGCACGCAAAGCCGCACGGGCCGGTGTTGAACTACAGCCTCCCGGGCTGTCTCTCGGAGGCATTCGCAACCACGGCCATGAAAGCAACGAAGGCGCGCGGTGAATCCCTGCTGCCGTTCAAGTGGAAGCAGAACGGCCTGCGTCACAGCTATGCCAGCTACCGGCTCGCGATGACGAACGACGCGGCGCAGGTGTCGCTCGAGATGGGCAACTCGCACCAGAAGCGCGTCGGAGCGAATTGAAAATCGGGAGATAGTTGTGCCGAAACGATTATCTCCCCTTTTTTGAAACGGGCCTGCTTGCACTGCTCCCGGCTGTGGGCAAAATCCGGTAGCGAATGAAAACCAGCAAAGGCAGGCGTGCAACGCACCCCGCGCAAAAGCGCTCGAAAGACCGGCAGCTCGTGCTGCTGGATCAGCAACCTTTGCGGCGCAAGGCGGCGTCGGAATGCAGCCGGGCCATGGCGCGGCTGGAAAATGCGAAGGCGCAATGGAAGCGATTTCAGCAGGAGGACCAGGCGGCTTTTGGTCGGTGGGTGGCATCGACGTTCGGCGCGCTCTTAAGCCGCGGGCGGGAGATCGAGGAGGCCGTCCGCGTGCGGGAAGCGCTCGTTCAAGAGGTCGAGATGGAAATGTTTTTCGGCGGGGCACGGAGCCCGCGCGCCGCTTACGGGAAGGTTCAGCATCGGCGCGACAATCCGCAGCCCGAGGCCGATCCGCAGGCTCCTCCGCCTCGACCGCGGCAGGATGAAGAGAATTTTGCAGACGGCCCTTTCGGAGACCTTCCCGAATTTGAGCAGGAAATGCTTTTTGAGGACTTTCTCCGTGTCGTGATGGGCATGAATCCGGACCGGATGAACGAGAGGAAGTATGAGCAGATGTTCGCCGACTTTAAGGCGAACGTGCTCGGGCAGGAGCGCCCGGAGCAGCAGCCCGCGCCAGAGCCGCCGCAACCGGAGCAAAGCCGGCTCAAGGAACTTTACCGACTGCTCGTCCGCCGCCTGCATCCCGACACCCGCGCGGAGAGCGACGCCGAGGTCTCCGCGATCTGGCATGAGGTGCAGGAAGCCTACGGCGATGGAAACATCGAACGGCTCGAAATGCTGCTCGCGATGACCGACCTTCAGGCGAAGGCGACCGGCGAGCACACGAGCCTGTCCCAGATGCGCTCGGTGCTTGCCGAACTGCGCCGCTCGTTCAACGCCCTGCAACGGAATCTCCGAGCTGCGAAGAAAGACCCGGCGTGGAATTTTTGCGGCCTGCAGGATCGCTCGGTCCTGGCGGAACGCGTGCGCAGCGAACTGGAGTCGAGGTTCCTGTGGCACGAGGGATTACTGAGCCAGCTCGACGCCAAGATTGCCCAATGGTCAGCGCCCGCAAAGGCCCGCAAAAAGCCCGCGCCAAGATACCAGCCGGATTTCTTTTGAGAGGCCGAGGCGCGGCAACGACTGCGGTATCACCTTCCGCTGGATCTACTCAATGAGCGCCGAGTTGTGCGCGATGGTCTCGGTGCTCTTGGTCAGCGCGACGATGTCGGCGTTGGCGGTGCAGAGATGCGTCCCGAACTCGGTGCGCACGGCGGCAATTTCCTGCTGAAGATCCGCGATCTGGCGCATGAAATAGCGTGTTAGGAAGTAGATCGTCACGAGACCAATGATGAGTAGGGCGACGAACATCCAGCGGTCAATCCTGATGCGCGGCGTGATTTACGGCATGAATGGCTTTGTCGATGCCGCTCTGTCCGTCACGGCGGAAACTAGTCGAGAAACGTCTGTCATACCGGACGCTAAAGCACAGTGCCTTCCAGTCGAAATGGAAAAACCGGGAGCGGAAGGGTGGTCGCACCGGGTTTCGAGCGAACGACGACTCCAGCGCATCGCCGGTGCCGACCAGTCCGCAGGATTCTCAACTGCACCGGATACACCCTCGGAAGCTCTTGCCGTGCGAGGTATGAAAAAGCATGAATCTCGGCGTGTCGCGGCTCGCCCCAACATGTTAGCGACGCAAAAAAACTAAAGCCATAAACCACGGATAATCATGCGCTCACAGCAGAATTCCGGTTCTGCCTTGAGTGCGAATTCTTCGATTCGAATCCAGTGGGGATCTCCCACGCTAATACGAAAAGCTGGCGCCCCCGTGTGTGGGCAATTTCGAGCACGGCAAGAAGCCGGACACGACGAAGTAGCTCCTACCGCCTGATGATCCAGGCCAGAGCTTTGTCGGCGAGGCGGTCGAAGGCCGTGACGGCGAGCGCGAGGTGGTCTTCACGCGTGTCCTCGATCTTGTTGTGGCTGATGCCGTGCAGGCTTTGGACAAACATCATCACCGTCGGCACGCCGGCTCGCGCGACCTCGGCGGCGTCGTGGAGCGGGCCGGAGGGCAAGCGGTGGCAGACGCCGCAGGTCTCGGTGATCGCTTCGTCGCAGAGGGCGATGAGCTCTTCGTGGAAAGGACGGGGCGCGATCTGCCAGAGGCGTTCCCAAGTGACGCGGACGTGGCCGTCGCGGGCGAAACGTTCGCTGGCTTCGTGCGCCTCGGCGAGCATGCGGGCGAGTGTGGCCGTATCGAGATGACGCTGATCGAGGGTGATGCGGCATTCCTCGACGACGCTCGTGACGATGCCGGGCTTTGTTGTGCAGGAACCGATCGTGCAAACGCCGCCGTCGCTCCGCTCGGCGATGCGATAGATCTCCTCGCTCATCCGGCCCGCGGCGAGGAAGGCATCCTTGCGGCGATTCATCGGCGTGCTGCCGGAGTGCGCAGCCTGCCCGTAAAAGGTAATGGCGTGCCGCTCGACGCCGAAGGTCCCGAGTACCGCACCGAGCGGCCGATCGAGATCGAGGAGCACGGGGCCTTGCTCGATGTGCAGTTCGAGATACGCGGCGGCATTTGCCAGCTCATGACCGCTCGCCATCACGTTTTCGAAATCGATCCCGTGCTCGCGCAGCACGACAGGCAGGCTGGCGCCGGATTTGTCCACGAGCCCGCGAGCCTCGTCCATGTCGAGATTGCCGGAGCAGGCGGAGGAACCGAAGAGGCTCTTTCCGAAACGCGCGCCTTCTTCATCGGCCCACTCCACGAGCCGCACCGTGCAGGGCGGCCGGCCATCGTATTGCGCCGCGAGTCGCCGCAGGATTTCCACGCCGGCCAGGACATTCAGCGCGCCATCGAGCCAGCCGCCATTCGGCACGGAATCGATGTGCCCGCCGATGAGCAGGGCCTTCTCCGATTCGCCGCGCAGCGTGGCCCAGAGGTTCCCGGCTTCGTCCGTATGCACCTCGACGGGCAACTCGGCCAACTTCTCGCGCAGCCACGCCCGCGCCCGCGTCCAGGTCGGCGTAAAAGCAACCCGCTGCGCCCCATCGTCGTCACCGGTGAGGGCGCGCAATTCCTTCAACTCGGCGATGGTGCGTTGCGGGTTTACGGCGGCGCTCATGGCTTCGGTGTAGGCGACGCGCCACCGAGCAGCAAAAGGAATGTCGCACCGCGAGTGCATTCTCTGCATCCATGAGCCGGGGTGGTTCCGAAACAAGGTGCCCCGGCTTGTCAGACGCGCCGAGCGGGACAATCTTCGCACCCTGCGCTGAAGCCGCACCCTTATGAGTTCCGAAAAACCCACGCTCGACGGTCTGCGCATCGAACGCCGCGCTCCGATTTCGCGGCCGCGGCCCCCGTGGGTGGCGCCGGGTCTGATCGCCGTGATCGTCCTGGGCGCGGCCTTCCTGTGGTGGTTGAGCCGCCCGAAAGCGGTGACGGTGCAGACAGTGGTGGCGCGCGCGCAATCCGCCGTGAGCGCTGGCTCTGCGAAGACGCTTCTCAATGCGTCGGGTTACGTGACGGCGCGGCGGGCGGCGACGGTTTCGTCGAAGGTCACGGGGAAGGTCATGGAGGTGCTCGTCGAGGAGGGGAAGAAAGTCGAAGAAGGGCAGGTGCTGGCGCGGCTCGATGCGTCGAATATCGAGGCCGGATTCCGGCTGGCGCAGGCGCAGTTGGATGCTTCCCGGACCTTCCTCGAGGAAACGAAACCGAACCTCGTCTTCGCCCAGCGCGAGCTGAAGCGCTTCACCGACCTGGCGGCGACCAAGATTGTCAGCGACTCCGATCTGCGCAAAGCGGAGATGGAATCGCGGGCGCTGGACGCGCGGCTCGTCCGGCAGACTTCGGAGATCACCATCCGTGAGCGCGAGGTGGAGCAGTGGAAACAGCAACTCGACGACATGATCATCCGCGCGCCGTTCGCGGGTGTGGTCACGGCCAAAAACGCCCAGCCCGGCGAGATGATTTCTACAATGTCCGCCGGTGGATTCACCCGCACGGGCATCTGCACAATCGTTGATATGACCTCGCTCGAGATCGAGGTGGACGTGAACGAGAGCTTCATCAATCGCATCCAGCCGCAGCAGCCGGTCGAGGCGACGCTCGATGCTTATCCGGACTGGCGCATTCCGGGGAAAGTGATCGCGATCATCCCGACCGCGGATCGGCAAAAGGCCACGGTGAAAGTGCGCGTGGGCTTCGATCAACTGGACGACCGCATCCTGCCGGACATGGCTGTGAAGGTGGCGTTTCGCAGCGTGGACGACGGCAAGGCGGCACCCGCGAGTGGCAGCGTGATCGTGCCGAAAGCGGCGATCCAAAATCGCGACGACCGCGATGTCGTGTGGGTTGTGCGCGATGGCCGCGTCGAGCGGCGCGCGGTGACGATTGCCCAGACGAACGGCGACGAATCGACGATTGCCGCCGGCCTGAGCGCCGGTGAAAAAGTCGTCGCCAATCCGCCCGCCGGCCTCGTCGATGGCGCGAAGATTTCCGAGAAGAACCCATGAGCACCGAAGCCCCGCCCCTGATTCAGATCAAAAACGTGAGCCGCAATTTTCGTCGCGGCTCGGAGGAAATTCACGTCCTCTCCGACCTCAACCTCGACGTGAAAGCCGGCGAGTTTCTCGCGCTGATGGGGCCCTCCGGCTCGGGTAAATCAACGCTGCTCAATCTCATCGGCGGGCTCGACCGCGCGAACAGCGGCACGGTGCAGATCGGCGAGGATCGAGTCGATCAGCTCAATGACCGCCAGCTCGCCGCGTGGCGCGCCCGGCACGTCGGCTTCGTCTTCCAATTCTACAACCTCATGCCGGCGCTGAATGCGTCGCGCAATGTCGAGCTGCCGCTGCTGCTCACGCATCTTTCCAAGAGCGAACGCAAGACCCACGTCGAGACCGCGCTCGGCATTGTCGGCCTCTCGCACCGGCTCACGCACTACCCGCGCACGCTCTCCGGCGGCGAGCAGCAGCGCGTCGGCATCGCCCGCGCCATCGTCTCCGACCCCACGCTGCTCCTCTGCGACGAACCGACCGGCGACCTCGACCGCAAGTCTGGCGACGAAATCCTCAGCCTGCTCCAGGCGCTCAATCGCGAGCACGGCAAGACGATCGTCATGGTCACGCACGACCCGCACGCCTCGGCCCGCGCCAGCCGCACCGTGCATCTCGACAAGGGCCAGCTCTCGACCGAAGCGCCGGCATGAAATTTCTCGCCCTCGTCTTCAGCAATCTGAAGCGCAAGAAGCTGCGCACCACGCTCACGCTGCTCTCCATCTTCGTCGCGTTTTTGCTCTTCGGATTCCTCAGCGCGATCAAGGCGGCGTTCCTCGCTGGCGTGGACATCGCGGGCGCGGATCGGCTCATCGTCCGGCACAAGATCTCGCTCATCCAGCCGCTCCCGCAGAGCTACGAGGCCAAGATCGAAGCCATCCCCGGCGTCGATGCCGTCGCGGCGCTGACGTGGTTTGGCGGCATCTACAAGGATCCGAAAAACTTCATCGCGACCTTCCCGACCGATCCGGACAAATACCTCAACATGTATCCCGAGGTCGTCGTCACGCCCGAGGTGGCGGCGAAGTGGAAGCAGACGCGCAACGGCGCCGTCGTCGGCAAAGCGACCTTCGACCGCATGGCCAAGCTCGAGAGCTGGAAGATCGGCGATCGCATCCCGTTCACCTCGCCCATCTGGGGCCAGCCTGCGGGCCAGTCGCAGTGGGAATTTGAAATCGTCGGCGTTTACACCGCGGGCAAAAAAGGCGCGGACGAAACGTCGTTTCTTTTCCGCTACGATTATTTCGAGGAAGCGCGGCAGGAACGCAAAGGCACCGTCGGCTGGTTCGGCGTGCGGGTGAAAGACGCCGCGCAGGCCGCGGAAATCGCCAGTCGCATCGACGCGCAATTCGCCAACTCGCCGCACGAAACCAAAGCCGAGGCCGAGGGCGCCTTCGCCGCGGGCTTCGCGTCGCAGGTCGGCGACATCGGCGCGATCGTCATGGGCGTGGTCAGCGCGGTCTTCTTCACCATCCTCCTCGTCGCGGGCAATACCATGGGCCAGTCCGTGCGCGAGCGCACCGAGGAGATCGGCGTGCTCAAGGCCATGGGCTATCCGAATGGCCTCGTCCTGGTGCTCGTGCTGCTGGAATCCTGTCTGCTGGCCATGCTCGGTGGATTCGCCGGGCTTGGCATCGCGTGGCTGGTCACCCTCGGCGGCAGCCCCGCGCCGCAGATGCTCCCGGTCTTCGTCATCCCGCATCGCGATCTCCTGCTCGGCTTCGGCTTCGCCATTGTCCTCGGCCTGCTCGCCGGGACCATCCCCGCGATTTCCGCCATGCGCCTGCAGATCGCCGTCGCCCTGCGCAAACTTGGTTGAGCCCTCACTCGCATTCCCATGAACTGGCTTTCGCAAATCTTCGCCGTCGTCTTCTACAACCTGCGCACCATCCCCGAGCGCAAGGGCTCCGCGCTCACCGCGGCGGTCGGCATCGCGGGCGTCGTGCTCGTGCTCGTCGGCGTGCTCGCCATTGCCGCGGGATTTCAAAAAACGCTCGCTTCCAGCGGCGCCAAGGACATCGCCATCGTCCTCCGCGCTGGCGCCGACACGGAGATGAACAGCGGCCTCTCCCGCGAAGACACACGGCTCATCAGCGACGCTCCCGGCATCGCGCGCGGCACCGCTGGTCCGCTCACCTCCGCGGAACTCTTCGTCATCATCAATCTCCCCAAACGCTCCACCGGCACCGACGCCAATGTCCCGCTGCGCGGCGTCAGCGCGTCCAGCTTCGACGTTCGCGGCAATATCCAGATCGTCGAGGGGCGGAAATTCGAGACCGGCAAAAACGAGATCATCGTCGGCACCGGCGCCGCGCGCGCCTTTGCCGGGCTTGATCTCGGGCGCGAGATAGAGATCGGCACGAACAAATGGAAAGTCGTCGGCATCTTCAGCGGCGGCGGCGGTTCCGCTGAATCGGAAATCTGGAGCGATGCCGACGTGCTCATGCCGGCCTACAACCGCGACGGCTTCCAATCCGTCTATGCGCGGCTGAACAGCGCCGCGTCGTTCACCCAATTCAAGGACGCGCTGACGACCAACCCGCAGCTCAAGGTCAAGGTCCTCACGCTCGACGAATTCTTTGCCGAACAAGGCACGATGATGACCGAATTCATCACCGGCATCGGCGTTTTCATCGCGGGTATGATGGCCCTCGGCGCGCTCTTTGCCGCGCTGAACACCATGTATGGCGCCGTCGCCGCGCGCACCCGCGAGATCGCCACGCTGCGCGCCCTCGGCTTCGGCGCGGGCCCGATCATCACCTCCGTGCTCGCGGAATCCATCGCCGTCGCGCTCGTCGGCGGTGTGCTCGGCGCCGCCGTCGCGTGGCTGGCCTTCGATGGCTACCAGGCCTCGACGATCAACTGGCAAACCTTCAGCCAGGTCACCTTCGCCTTCGCCGTCACGCCCGCGCTGCTCATCACTGCGATCGTCTGGGCGACTATCCTCGGCGTGCTGGGCGGCCTCTTCCCAGCGATCCGCGCCGCGCGCCTGCCGATCGCCGCGGCGCTGCGGGAGACGTAGCCGGGGTCAGTCCTTGCGCACGCGCAGGAAAGACGGAAACCGCGGCAGCCCTTTCTCCGTCAGCCCTCGATAACGATACGTGATCACCGCGCCGATGGCCGGCGGCGCCGCGCGCTGCGCATCCGTCAAGCCCGTGCCAACGGAAAACTCGCGCCCGTCCGCCGTCTTCACGCGGAGCGATCCGAGTTTGCCTGTAAATTTTCCTTTCCCCGGCAGATGGGCGATCACCGTCGCCTCCGCGTCCTCGTGCGTCTTCACTTTCAGCAACGTCGGCGACCGACCCGCTTCGTATTCCGACTCCGGCTGGCGCAGCATCAGCCCCTCGCCACCGAGCGCCACGATGCGATCCCGCTCGGCCAGCAAATGCTTCGTCCCCTGGCAACGCTCCTGCGGCACCGGCTGCACAAACTGATTTCCCGCCGGGAGCGTCTTGCGCAAAAATTCCATCCGTTGCTCAAACGTCCCCTTCGCCTGCGGCGCATCGAAGACCATGAACTTCACCCGCTTCCAGCGCTCATCCGGCGTCGCCGAGCGCACCGTGCTGACCGTTTCCTCGAACTGCCCGCGCCCCATCCACAACTCACCATCCAGCGCGACGTCCTGCGGCAACGCCGCGAGAAAATAGTCGGGCGCGGCAATCGCGTTACCATTCCGCGTCCACAATTTCCGCCCGTCCCAATAGCCGCGCAGTCCGTCATACTTTTCGCTCACCCACCAGCCGGTGGGATCAATCGACGGATTCCACACATTCGCGAGCAGGAGCGCCGGATCGCTTTTCTCCGTCGCCGGTTTTTGAGTCGCAACGTCCTTCGTCTGCGCCGCCGCCACTTGGAAAAGAAATAGTCCCGCCAGCAATCCCGCCAGCGCGCCGCGGAGTCTCATGGGAGTCCTCATGCCGAGAGATTTGCTGGGGCTCGGACTGCGTGTCAATCCCGCAACATCCGAGGGTGAAATCGGAAGATTCCGCGCCCCCCGCAGGCGCGGACATGACAAACGCTCGAGAATCCGCATCATGCCGCCCATGCCGATCCGCGAATTTCGAACCAAGATGGAAGCCGCCGGGGTGAGTGAACCCGCGATCCGCGCTTTCGAGCGCAACTACGCCCAACTCGAACTCGAAGACTGCGGGCAGATTCCCGAGAACACCATCCAGCCGGTGCAGAGCCTGCCTTCCCTCGCCGAGATCGACGCCAAAACGAAGCCGCGCCCCGAGCTGCTCAACGAAACCGCCGTACTGAAACTCAACGGCGGCCTTGGCACCGGCATGGGTTTGGCGAAAGCAAAATCGCTCCTGCCCGTGCATGACGGCCTCCACTTCCTCGATCTCATCGCGCGGCAGGTCCTGCATTTTCGGAAGACGAGCGGGCACATGCGTCTGCTCACCATGAACAGCTTCAGCACCAGCGCCGACACGCGCGCCGCGCTGGCGAAATATCCCGAACTCGGCGCGCCCGACGACATCGAGCTGCTGCAAAACAAGACGCCGAAAGTGGACGTGAAAACGCTGCTTCCCATCGTGTGGGAAAAGGATCGCGAACTCGAATGGTGCCCGCCCGGCCACGGCGACCTCTACGCCGTGCTCGCCACCGGCGGCACGCTCGAGCGCCTGCTCGCCGACGGCATCCGCTACGTCTTCGTCTCGAACAGCGACAACCTCGGCGCCACGCTCGACCTCGCGCTGCTCACCTGGTTCGCCGACAGCGGCGCGCCCTTCATGATGGAAGTGACCGCACGCACGCCGAGCGATCGCAAAGGTGGCCACCTCGCCCTGCGCCCGGCGCAGTCCGCCCAAGGCGGCGATCAACTCCTCCTCCGCGAAAGCGCCCAATGCCCCGAAGCCGACATGGCCGCTTTCCAGGACATCACCAAGCACCGCTTCTTCAACACGAACAACCTCTGGCTCCGCCTCGACCACCTGCGCGACGCCCTCGCCGCATCGGAAGGCTCGCTCCCGCTCCCGCTCATCCGCAACAAGAAGAACGTCGATCCGCGCGACAAAAACTCACCCGAAGTCTATCAACTCGAAACCGCCATGGGCGCCGCCATCGAGTGCTTCGCCGACGCCCGCGCCGTCGATGTCCCGCGCAGCCGCTTCGCCCCGGTGAAGACCACCGCCGACCTCCTCACCCTGCGCAGCGACGCCTACGACATCCGCCACGACGGCACCGTCGCCCTCGCCCCCGAGCTGGGCGAAATCCCCCCCCACGTCGAACTCGATCACCACTACAAAATGGTCGATCAACTCGAAGCTGCCCTCGCCGGCGGCACCCCATCGCTCAAAGGCTGTCGCACGCTGATGGTGAAAGGCGAAGTCCTCTTCAACGCCGAAGCCATCTTCCAAGGCGAAGTCACCGTCGAAAACCCCACGCACTCACCGCTGCCCGTGCCTCCCGGCATTCACTACAACACCCACCTGATTCTCTAGCCGAGGAGCGGCGGTGTCCCCCCACCGACCCACCCCAGGAAGCACCGCCGCATGGCGAGACGCCTCATTTTTTTGCGCCGCGCCTCTTCATCCGGCGGG
>ENA-ORBV01011038-ORBV01011038.1-microbial-mat-metagenome-genome-assembly--contig:-NODE-11038-length-14288-cov-4.926677_pt1 | contig 14288 bp, 9 predicted proteins | sample MGYA00237777_ERZ505514 | MGnify/ENA primary metagenome ERZ505514 (study PRJEB26160, sample SAMN06269048) | microbial mat metagenome | isolation source: Oligotrophic lake microbial mat | place...
CAGTGGGATATAAGACCACTCTTTACATACAGTGGTCTAAAAGACCACTGTATACACAAATCGCACACAACAAAGCTAATAGTTAAACCATTAAATAGATTACTTATGTCTATTGGCTACTTGATATCGCAAAGGATATAAAATGTATGGAGGATGTTGTGCTAAAGCTAATCTATTTTGAGATAGATGGGCATCTTTTACTACTAGAGCTACTTAGTGCTTCACTTTCTTGGCCGTTTTTTGTACTAAATAAAAGATGAATCAGCATCAAAAGTGACCAATTAAGGCTAAAGAGTGGTCTTGGGACCACTCTTTACTGTAATAGAGTGGGATTTGGGACCACTGTATACCCTTAACAAGGGCTCAACCTGATTGGCGTTAAGGGGGTGTACTTAACTAGGCCATGTCAGCCGCCCCTCGCCTCCAACTGGAAATCGGCTGAATCGTGGACCACTCGGAGGATCAACAAAAAACATTGAAGGAAAACTACTATTGAGACATTTAGCATTGCTCTTTGGTGACCGACTTTTCATTGTATTTTCAAGTATTGTTGCTGCTTTTTCTGAGGCCATACATAGATATTGATTTATTCATTTTTCATATATGTGTACTGGTAGAGAGAAAAAGTTTTGTTTCAATGAAAATCAACAGCACCCTATTTCCTTCAATCGTCTCCACTGTCATCTATTTCGTCTTCGCTGTATTCTATTTCTATTGAATCGCCTGCAGCGGCATTCTCTGTGTTCATTGTTGGCATGGGCACCCCCGTCCGCGATGCCACGTGTGCAATAGCGGCAGCAACCAAATCGAATTGAATGGTTCGGGGGATCAACGCTGTACCGTCCACTTGTCCCAAGGCGTCTTTTCGTCCCGAATCATCGTAGGCTCCAAAGTATCCGTGATTGCCACCGTAAATGTCCATCAAGAAGGTTTCATTCGACAAATAAGCCTTGGCGATATCCCATCGTGTCATGTTAAGAATTTGATCCAAAGATCCCGTCACGGATGCCATGGGTATATCGGTCATGGAATAATCAATCTCGCCACCACACCCCATTCCCAGGCTGGGTTGCACATCGGCCGCCAACATGACCAATCCCCCAGCAGACTCATCCTGGTTGTTGTACAAATCCCACATGTCCACCATGGCGGACTCGCCTCCAAAGGAATGTCCCGCGAGGACCCATTTTTCGACCTCCGGAAATTCCGCCTTGGCCAAGTCCACCTTTCCCGAATTGCAAGACCCAAATTCGTATTGGATATCGTTGAAAAAGACGGGAATCACGGTGGGAAGACCATATCGTGTGGCGAGCAACGAAGCGACGGGAGAGTATCCACGAGGATCGACCAATCCTCCTCCGTACAAGACCACTCCGACCTTGCTGCTGCTGCTGCTGTCAACATCCGTGGATGATGCTGCGGCTGGAAATGGAATGTGACAACGATGGCCATCCACGGTACAATTGCCACTGCCGGCCAGCATGCGCAGTTCGTCCATCACTTCGTCACTCCGGAAATACTCTGGAGTTGCGTCCAAAGCCATGGGCAAGGGAGGTGATGTGTAATCGGGAAGTTCTTGCAGATATCGCTCTCCCATCATGACGCCATCCGATAAGAGTAGAAAACTTTCGAGGAGTCCATACTTCGACACGGACATGTTGACTTGACTGACTTTAAGGTTTATGAATTGTTGCAGATGCAGATGATTATGATGGTTCTGCTTTTCGTACTCGACAAGCCGATTGTTGCAACGGAACGACGAGAGATTGGTGTGGGTGCGTGGTGTATGATTGTGATCCTTATGATCATGACACATGAACCATACCGTACTGATTCCGTTCCGCTTGCACAAAAATGGCGAAACGTTCGTTCCGAAACGTGTAAAAAGTGTTAGAAAAATGAGGCCATGGTCATCCATGAATGACTGAATGTGAGTGAGCATGTGTGCGTGCTTTCTTCTATTTCGTCGGGGGAGCAACTCAGTCTCACAAAAGTGCATTTGCATTTTCTTTCACTCACCTCCTGACACGTCTTGGCTCGCTCAGGTGTCAACAATTGAATGCTCTATTGGCCGTTCTTTGATGGACACGAAGAATGCATCTGTTTTGTGCAAAAGTGGTCGCTCCTGCCTGGACAATAGTCGATGACGATGACGATACAGTAGCACATTATTATTTTGAACATTCTATACTTGTCTTCTAGCTAGCTAGAAGAGTTGTGCAAGAAGATGAGCACCACCACCTTTTTTGCCACATGGCTGCGACTGATTCGAAAACATCCGGTCGCCTTCAATAGCTTGAATGGCTGTGTCATGTGCGTCTCCAGTGACGCCGTGGCACAATATTACGAAAACAAGCATCGAAAGGACTTGACTACTACGAATAATAAAGATGATGATAATGTCGAAGAAACGTCTTTATCGTTTCGGATACGCCGCGCCGCATCGGCTGGTTTGATTGGCTTCTTCTTTGGTGGTTGGGTGTACCCCATGGCCTATGCCCGTTTGGACGCCCTTTGGAAGGGAACGCACTTTACGGCCGTCTTGCAGAAATCGCTCGTCGAAATTGCCACGGTTGGCATTTTTGTCAATTCCGTCAGCATGGTATCACGCGGCCTATTGGTGGGACGCGAGACGGCCGAAGTGGCGGCACATGTCGTGGAAGAAATGCCCGTGGTAACCCTCAATGATGCTCGTGTGTGGTTGCCCTATAATATGCTGGCTTTTAGTATGATTCCGGCCACGATACGGCCAACCACGACCCTCATGATGGAAGCTGGATGGCAGACCTATATATCCCTCATGTCCAACAATTATCAACAGCATGATCATTTTCAAGATATGGATGATAAAAAGAAGGAGAGGAATTCCTTCGAAACGTTGGACACTCAACAAGAGGAGGAGCGAGTACCACTGGGAATCTTGAACGGACAAGGCGATGCAGTGATGGCTTCGTCACCCAAATAGATGACGGCGCCAGATTTTTTCTTTTTGAACGAGATGATATCACTCCGAGATCTTTCTATTTGTATCCCTTTGCTAGCTATACTACTAGATTACATATTATCATTGTATCATTCCGTGCTTCCATAACTCGATCGACCCTTAGCTTACGCACTGCATCATCATACTAGTAAGGGTGCTTCTCGTCCACAAATACAAACGAATCCGTGATCTTCGGGTCGGACCAACCGAATGGTTTCAAATCCACTGCGACCACAGGTGGGACACAGTTGTTGGTTCATTCCTTGGGGATGACGAAGAATTCCAATTCCATTACTGGTGGTTGCACTAGTGCTACTGCCATACTTGAGAATGGGCGGCAAGGGGGGATTGCAACGTCGCAGCCGATCCGTTTCTTTGGCGTTCAAAACGTGTTGCAAGGCTCGCGAGCGATCGTGTTTGGGTAAATTGGGATGCCAAAATCGCATCAACAAGACGGCCCGAATTTCGTCCGTGTGGTTGTGCACTTCGTGTTCGTACGAATCATCAAAGACAATCATCTTTCCTTCTTGCCAATTCAATTTTTGACCGGCGACTTGAATATAGCAGCAATCATCATCATTGTTGTTGTTGTTGTCCTTGTTGTCGTCATTTTTGTTACTATTCTTTGTGGATGTTGGAACTTGCAATCCCAAATGGGCCGTCAATCGAAGATTGGTGGATGCACAATGGGGAGCAATATGTGTGTGTGGCGCCAACACGGAAAGAATAATTTCACCGGCTCCTTGATGGGCCAAATCGACGGCCTGGGGAGCCAATTGTTGCAAGAGTTGACACGTCCGAGGTGCCCTGCTGCCGGCAGCATCGGAGGCGCCACTCCCAAACAAAATCCATTCTCGCCAATCTCCACCCCCATTGACGACGGCACCATCATGTTGTCCGGCACCGTCCCGATGATCACCGGCTCCGACCCGAGGCCAATGCTGAGGTGTTTGTTGCGGACTGTTGCGCATGAGGTGTTGATATTCTTGACGAATCGTGGGATAATGGTGTTCCAACGTCCGACACCAATCGGGATGCTCCTCTCGTGGATAGACGGGCTGAGAGGATATCGAGGGATACAGATATCCTGGACGTTGTCGTGGATCTCTCCACAAATAGGGTGTCACCTGGTTGTTTTGAGGTAAGGAAGAGGATGTTTGTTGAAATTCTTGAATGGCCCAAGTGGCAATTTGATGAGCCAGTTGGCAGGGATCTGTTATTGTATCGTCTTCTTGGTAGGTAGCCGCATATTCCGACAAGGCACAATGAGCAAAATCATATTGTGTTGAAGTTGTTTTGTTACTTTCTGGCGCAGCAAACGTTGTAGATCCCACACACAAGGCTTGACGGAATTGTTCTGTGGTCAAACAACGGCGACAAAGTTTGCGAGCCTTTTGGGTGTTTCCTGCATCCAAATAGCATCCCGCCAAGAAAAGCAACAAGGGCGTTGCCAGAGAGGCATTTCCCGTAAGAGGGGCCTGATCCTTGGCCGGCAACATCTCTTCCTCGTTGTCATCGTCCCATTCCACATCCTCCACAGACTCTATCGCATGGTCCCAAACTTCCATGGCGCTTAGAAAGTCTTGCTCATTGTACCACAATCGAACGCCTGACCACCATTGGTCCATTAGAAATTGTCTATTGCTGCTGTTGTTTGCCATTATTTTAGTGCTTGGGGTAATCAAATGGATGATAGCGTCGCCATGGTTGTGCTCTGTACATGCAGTAGTATGATGCTTCGCTTCTGTGGTTGCGACCATCGTCGTCGCGATCTTTCATCCACCAAGAAATACCACAGTGTATGTCAGCCCAGGCTACCTAATGACGTCCGTCCACCAACACATGCCCCGCAACACGCACACTTTTTCGCTGAGATTTTGGCTCGAAAAGCCGAGCCGGTCGAACATAAACAAAACCATGAAAAGCATTTTGAATCCATACCACGTCTTTCAAACCTCCATCCAACTGACTTCCTCCGTCCTCCTCTTGCGATGCATGTGTTGTCACTACAATACTCCCTGACTCGTACAGTACTATACATACAGTACATTTGAACAAGAAGAAACATCGCGAAAGTTGATCTACCTAGTAAGTCAAGTGAAGCCTAAAGCTCGCTCGATTCGTTTCCGAATCAATCGCATAGCTTCGCGTCGCGGCCAAGCGCAAAATTCCTTGTCGTCCTGCTTACGAACGGACGTCTCACGTTGCCTCGTTCTCGTGTCTGATAAAAGCTATAGCAACAAAACGAGTCAGTGAACAAGATTGTATTGGTACCGTACGCACGTGTAGTTTTTCGCTCGCAGTGCGGTGCGGCGCAGTGGCGGTACAGTGGCGGTTTGCTTCTGTGATTCGAATTTGGAATACAGCACTCCAGTATAAGTGAACTCACTCGCACCACACACAAAGTCGTCTGGTTTCTGTTCCACTTGTTTCGATACAGCATTCGCGTCGCCTGTAACGACATTTTCTTCCTTTCCTAGTGTAGCTCTCAAACCGATCGCACTCGAGTGGGCCGTTCTTCCTTTGCTAGTACGACACACAACAACGACATCATGGCACTCGCGGAACGCTTTGTCCAAGGTGAATTTGTGGGCCAAGGAGCCTTTGGAGATGTGTATTGTGGCACCCGCCGCTGCTCCGGCAAATCAGACAAGGATGACAATAATAAGGAAGAAAAGGAAGTCGCCATCAAGACACTCAAGGAACCCTTTGACGATTGGAATACCTGCAAGGCCAATGCAGAAATTCTCGCCATGATGACGGTTCAAAAAGACTCGATCCATCCGCGCATTGTGGAATTGTACGAAACGATTTACGATCCAAACGCGCACCAAGTGCATTTGATTTTTGAATACTTGCCGCACAAGTCCTTGCACGAATTCCTCGAAGAAGAATATCAAGCCAAGAATCGAATCCTCGACGAGTCTACGGTCCAATCGTTGACTCATGACATTCTCCAAGGCGTCGCGCATTGCCATTGGTTCGGTATCATTCATCGTGACATCAAGCCCGAAAACTTGCTCATGGGCTATAGCCAGGAAGACAATCGTTTCTTGTGCAAATTGGCCGACTTTTCGCTGGCACGTCGAATCCCCAAATCTCACATGACGAGGAGTGCACCTAGTACTACGGAAGCTACTCCGGTCGGGGATGCCGCCAATCGTAGTAAGCGTCCTAAAATGGACAACAAGAACGGCTCTCAGCGACCATATCGCTATCTGCCACCGGAACCCCAAACGAGCTACATTGCCACACGATGGTATCGTCCTCCCGAGATTTTGTTGGGAGAAACGCAATGCGGACCTCCGGTGGATATCTGGAGTGTGGGCTGCATCTTGACCGAACTGTACGAATTATCACCGCTCTTTCAAGGTGATTCGGAGATTGATCAACTCGATTTGATCTTTCAATTCCTAGGTTCGCCTACAAGAGACACCTGGCCGGAGGGTTGCGATTTGATTGAGAAGCGACAGTTGACATGGGGTCCCACAGCTGTCGGAGCACAGTGTTACGAGGGTACCATCCACCGCATCCTTGGCGGGAGGACGACGACGACGACCACGAGTTGCAATCCAACCAAAAAATCACCTCATTCGATTGTCATTACTCCTGTCAATCATCATCATCATCGCCATGGCAATGGCAATACTACTACTAGCAGCACAGCCGACGCCGAAGAACAAACTAAAATTCATGTCCAACGCATCTCGAGATCGCCGTCGAAAGCCTTTGAGCTCTTTTGTCTCCTACTGGTGCTCAACCCTAGCCAACGCCTATCGGCTGCGGAGGCACTCCAGCATGCATACTTTTTGGAGCATGATGCAGCGCGGCAGGAAAGAACTGTCACAAGAACGACTGGTGCGACCCCGAAATGCTTGGGCGAAAGCATCCACCTACATGGACAAAACACAGATCCAACAGAAAATCATCACACAAGTCCCAATTCGGTGGCGAAAGTTTCCGTGTCTCGTAATCTGACGGACATTTATAGTGCGGCACTGTTTTCCGACGCAGCAGTGCCGGACAACGGCGACAAGAGATCATTTTATCAAAGGCTGCCAGAATCAATAAAAAGGAAGCAGGATGAGGAATTTGAGGAAATTTTTGGGTGAAGAATGCGAGGATATTAGTTTTCGAAGCTTGAACTTTTCCGTCTTGTCGAGCGACGCGGAGAAGAGCGGAGCTATTCGTACAAGGGCGGAGCGACTCTAGTTGACTGCATTGCGCTTTGGCGCCTGGCGAACCAACGCAACAAGGCGACGATCACTTCTAGAACTATCCAGTGGCTCCCAGCTAACAAAACTGAACAAATAACGTTTGGCCTTGAACTATTATGTAAAATTATTGCTACTCTCCCATTTCTATCATGTTTGTATACTCCGTCCACTATTTCCACAACACAGCGCATCGTTATTACAAAGAGCACGCCATTTTCTCTTTCGGTTGCGAACTTAAATACCAATTCATACTTTGGCAACGCACGAATGTTTCCAGAATCAAATTGAAGGCATCCATGCCCAGTGCCACGCTTCTGTTGGCACTAGGATCCGCGTCTTGCAGCAGTGGCTCGAAACCGTACTCTTCGCGGTGTCGTTTGATGTGAAAGAAGCGGTCTTCGTCGAATAAAACTGTCGAGTCCGTGTTGTGGGCTTTCTTGTCGGGCGAGTGCTCTTCTTCAATCCAAAAGCAGCTCGACGAAATACCTATATAACAAATAAAATATAGAAAGGTTGAGGGGAAAAGCATCGTGACTAAAGTTTGTGCAAGCATTCAACATAAGTGCATCACAACATCGTACCTGCCAACAGCTCTTCTACAAAGCTTCGGCACACCGCGCGCAACACATCAAAGTCAGCCTGTCGTTGCGCGGTTTGTCGCGAGTAGTTACAAAGCGTCAAAGACGGGCTGTCGCATGACCAAGCGTCCCTGTACAGATTGGCTCCAAACTTTGAGCCAAGAATTTGCGCAAGATACAGCACCTGCGACCTCGTTTGGGCCATGTTTTCATTTGCTTCACCGCTGGTATTTCTGTTGTCATAAGAAAGTTCAGGAGCCAAGATGACACGTCCAACGTCAAGGTCAACAAGCGTTACATCCATGGGCAGATCATTCATGATGTCCATGACGCCGGGGTCTTCCGACGGCATACCAAGAATGTACGGTGCAGGATACTGGATCAAGTCTTTCGCCAGAGCTGCAGGGACTAGTGGAACAAGCAAATGGCACCATTTCAAAGGTTTCAGCATCTCCGTAAGAGCTGCAGTGGCGCTGAACAAAATGCTGCGCCGGGTTGAGCTCAAGATGATCTTTTGTTCGAGGAGAGCTGCTACAAATAAGAGAGCAAGTGGAATGGGAGGTAAGCATGTCATCAGCTGTTGACCTGCAAGCCTTTCGAACTCTTCTTTCTGGGAGCCAATGGGCCGCTCAATCCAAGGCGAGGACGCTGCGCGGATGTATGGTTCCAAAATACAACGCAGTGCACTTCTTTCCACGTCCTGGTGTGCGAAGGTACCGAGGAGATCTACGAGGGACCCGCAAGTGATGATCGACTTATCGATGGGCTTCATCGATCCCTTTTCTTCGGGCTCTCGGGAAAAGTCCCGCAGTAGCATCCAGAGCGTCTGCCGCATGGCAATCACTACGTTTCGTCGGCTGACCAGCGCAACACCAACAGTGGCAGGGACGTCTTGGTCGCGAATTTCATCTTGAAGCACCCTGTCAACCCAGGGTTGTTCTCGAAGATGACTGTTGAACATGGGTGCATCTTCAGAAACCTGAATACTCCTAGTGAATGTAGACCAGTGATCGTCGGATGAAGTATCAAAGGATAGAGGAGACGGGAATTCGCCCGCTTCGTCAATGCTAGCTTCTTTCTTATCCTCTGCCAACTCAGTTTTCTTTTCTTCCACCTGTGTGTTAGCCGCAGCTGCAACCTTCTCGCTACCGATTAGCTGAGTCTGCGAGATACGTCGAGGGTGGAAACGAGCAGTTGAACTTCGCTGAAAAACAAGCGAAACGCCGAACAAAGAGAGATCTTGTTCCTCGCCTGATCCATCGTCGGCCTTGGGGATCATAAAATTGACCATGGAAACCTCCCACCCGTCAGAACTAAGTGTTGCCAATGTGGACAAGCTCGAAAGTTAGCCATTGCAAGAGAGCAAATACACGCAAGAGAGAAAATCAACTCGAATTCGAGGTACATACCTTAAAGCAACGTTTCCAGTCACCTCCGAAAATCCGGTCGCGCGAGTTGGAGGGAGCGCAGCATAGCTCTCCAAAGTGGGTGGAATCATCTCGTCTTCGAAAGTATCCGGCAACTTCTCTCCGTCGACGGTGACATCCTGACATGTGTATCTTCGAATGTCCGATTTATCCATCGCAGGACTCATCATTTGTAGTGACAAATCGGCGCCGACACTGGATCCAAAAATAATGGCACAGTCAGCGTTCTGGGAGTTTGTCTCCGGGCGTTTCTCGCTGGTTGGACGGCCACTACTTGGCCCAGAATGAATGGGCTTGTGCGGAGAAACTCCCACAGGCAAATCGACTTTCCTCAAAAGCCGTTTAATACTTCCAGACGGCAAGGCTGGTAAGTGCTCCGTCGATTCGTCTTTTGCATCGTCCTTTTGCTCTTCCTTTTCTTCTTCGGCTTGCGATATTTCTGTGAGTTGTTTTTTCCTGCCCTTAGCAAGTTCGCTGCACATCCATTCGTGGAAGATGTGCTCTCTGAATTTTTGGTGCTGATGAATGCCGTGGTCGTACAAGAGCTGATCATTCAAATCTTGAAGTTCTTTCAACAATTTGGGATCAGAAGCAAATCGTTCTGCAAAGAGACGAACACGCTGTTCTACAGGGACGTCTGCCTTGCCGAGTACGTCTTTCCGAATTGCGCGCAGTGTAGACCGCAACACCTCGAGGTGCTCTTTCGTTTCTTTGGATTTCCACGCATGCTCAAGAGCTCCAACACCCGGAGCGACAAAGATCTCCCATAGCTGACCAAATGTACCTACGAGAGCTGTAAAGCGGTCATCACTACTACTTGCTCCATCAGTTTGCTGCTGTTGCTTTTGGAAGTTTTTCATGGCGGGGAGGACATTACGTCCAATAAAGATGAAGCAACAAATCCCTCCTGCTGCACCGACCATTCGACGTCCGTTGCGCCCTAACAGCGTGGAACCGTCTGTGCTAAGTGTAGCTGTTGGGTCCTTTTCCAATTGCATAAGATAAATCAAAACATAGAGAAAGTAATTTTTGGCCCCGGAGTGTATCGTTGTCATGGCAGTCGGAGACTCCTCGCCAGGGAGAAGAGCATCAAAGACGGGTTTCAGCGGGACGTTAACGAAGGGAGCCACATTTCGCAAGTAGCCTCTCATGCGAGCGCAATGATTCGAGACCAAAAAGAGCAAGAAGGTCGTTCCACAAAGGGCATCCACCACTGCATGCTGGAATTCCAAAAACAAATCCTGAGGGACATCGGCTTGTGGATTGTTGAGGTTAGATTCCAGTTGCCGCAATACCGTGTCGGAAACAATGTGGTGGAAGTCGAACATTGGTGGTTCTAATTGCGCGCCTGCTCCAGTACCGACCTTGGTGGGTAAAAAGAATTTTAAGGCAATGCGTTGGGCAACTTGACGCCTTCGCGATGCGGGTGTCACACCATGCAAATCTGAAAAATTCATCAACTCCAAAAATAGCATCAATAAGGCATTGGGTGCGTTCTTGTTTGGCTCTTGAGGTTTATTGTTGGAGTTATTGTGGTTGATGCTGTCAATCGAATCTTGTTCCATGGTGTAGAAACGAGCCATGAACGGAAAACGACGACTATCAACTGCACAACAGAGGAAGGCATTTCGCAATGCAGCACGAAAATTATCATCACTGGCAGCAACTTGGCTAAATTGAGTGACATTAAAGTTGTCGTTGCAACTGTGGAGGGTAGCGAGATTGAAAATGAGCAAAATGATCAGCGCTCAAAATAAGCAGAGACACAGAACAATCGTACCGTTTTCCCACCAAGTGCTGGTAAGCGAGACAAGCAGCCAAGGGGGGATGGGGGGGGCTTGCATAATCTTCAATCGAACGAATGACTGGAATGACTATATTATCAAAGGACGGCTCCACATCCGGAGTATCTGCTTCTTTTGGCTGCTCCTGTGACTGCTCCTCTTTGGATTCTTCGGTAGCGCTTTGTTCTTTGGGTGTGTCTTCCGTGTTACTACCTGCTTCTTTCTCTTCCCCCTCCGTCTCCTTTGCTTCTTCACTCGTGTCCGTGGGTTCCTTGTGCTTGCGTGCCGAGGCGATCATTTCTTGTTTTTGTTTTTCGTCTTGAGCCCGAATCTGATGCATCATGGCCGCCGCCAAATCTAGATATGTGATGCGTTCGACATCGAGTTCCACTCCCGTCGTCAAGACCAACACTACTGGTCGTTTGGCTTCGGCTATAATGGACGGTACATCGGCAATGGTGTGACGACGAACATCCTGTTCCCCGACTTTGATAATAGAATCGCCCACAGAGACGACGCCCGATTTATCGGCAGCGCCTCCGGGGACCAAAAAATCGACATAGGTGCCTTGTTGTTTGGACAATAATGGATTTTTGAGATTGACTTGAAGACGACCCGATCCCAACAATAGAACATACTGAAAGGGTTCCAACGAATTCAAAATGTCTTGCAAATGCGATGCGGCGCGACTCTTTAGTATCAATGCCGTTTGTGATTCTCGAGCCGCCGTTGTAGGCGAAGAAGGCATGTTGGACTTGATGGGTGTTTGACCATTCTCGTCTACTCCCACGGCGTAGCGTCCACGAAATCCTGGGACGACCGAATCGATGGTGCCAGTGGCCAGTTTTTGCAAATTGGACCGCATTTCTTTGCGTGTCGGAAGATTGGGCATGGAGCGAGTGCTCGTCGGAACTCCATTGGCGTCATATTCTTCTTCCTCGGAACTACCGCTTTCACTTTCTTCCTCACCTTCCGACTCGTCGTCATCGTCCGTACTAACAGCCTTGGTAGTAGTAGTGCCAGCGTTGGCTCCTACAACAGCCGTAGCTTGAGCCGTAGCTTGTGCCGCTGCTTGACGCAATACTGCCAAGGGTCCTTGATTGGTAGCGGCCGCTTTTTCCTGTGCTTCTTTTGCTTGTTTATACAAAATAGTGGCATTTTGATTGGCCATTTTCCCCCATGTCGAAAAGCGATTCATCAAGATTTGGGCTCCTTTACTATTATTGTTGTTGTTTGGACTGGTAGCGTCAACGCCATTATTGGCCACTAATTTCTCTGCAGGAATCTTATCACTGGGGTCCACGGGTTTCGACGGATAGGACAAGCCAGGAGGCAATGCAAAGGTTCCATCGTCTTCAAAGGTGGGCGGTTTCGCCAAGGATGGAGGTTCTAGAACGTTGGGGGTTTTGTTGTCGTTGTTGGCGCTGCTGTCATTGGTGGCATCTGCTAAATTTGTCTCGCTTTCTTCCTTGAGTTCTCCTGTTGTTACTGCAGGGCTTGGTGAAGCCTCTGCTGCTGGGGGTTCACTCGGTTCGTCGGCGCTTGTCATGGTGCAGCTACTGAATTTTTAAAAATTGTTTCAAGTTTTGATGAAAATTACTTTTCTGACCTCATCACATGCACGCAGCGAGCAACAGCACCTTCTTCTTGAAAATTACATGTAAAAGGTTGTTGTTGTTTTGGCGAGCCGGACACACGACGCATTGGATTTGAATTGGACTCCTAATGCTTCCGAGTCCCGCAAAAAGCCTTGGACGCACATATTCGCCGATGCTTTTATTGTACGCACACTGTACGAACCTACTGTGCATGTGTTGCACGCATTATTTTCCAGTGAGTCAAGTGAACAGAATAAACTAACGAAGTCCAGTGTAGCATCACACTGTAGCCCATACGATACCTGCCTCTCTGCTTCACAATATTGCATTATGTCTGACAATCCAACAGCCGCAAAGAGACCCAAGATCGAGCAGGAAAGTAGCCAAGAAGGGGAGAAAGAAGATAGCACTAGCGATGTCGATGAATGCCATAAAATTGAGTTCATGCGTCGCTGGTGGGAAGAAGACCGTGCCACAATGCTCGACCTACAAACCAAAGGGGTCGCCATGTATGAGTGGGATTTTGACGTAGACCCAATGGAAAGCGAGTCGATAAATGTCTCTCGGTTGGTTGGGGATTATGACATTTTGATGGTGTATGGAATGGGCATTCAATCAGCTATTCAATCAGACCGAGACGTATTGCCTACTCATCAGATGCTTTGTCGCACAGTCGCTCCAGGTGCCAAGGTGTCCTTTCATGCCGAGACCATTGAACCTGGCCATTCTTATTATGAAGATGAGGATACGGCGGACTGTGTCTTTGGGCATATATCAGGCGTGCAAAAAAGCCATACGTCTTACTTTGATGAAAACTGGGAGCGGATAATCCAAATGGACGATGTTCGGCTTCGCCAACGTGTCTATAATTATAGTGTTGATTACTTTGATGTGGACTATGCACATCAGCATGGCGGTGAAAGGGGACTAGGAAAGAGCTGTGCGGTCCTTGTGCTCTCCAATTCGGGTTGTCTAAAATGGATGCCCACGGAAGGCTCGGAAGCGGACACCATCGAGCGAGAGGACGAAGGGTATTATGATTGGATGAGGAAGCAGTCCAAGGAACATCGAGATTGGAGTTATTGGAAGGAAGAGCATTCCTGGCTGTGTCGCCACATAGGGCTACCCGTGGAAGCTGCAAAGAGTATCCACTCTTTCAATCGACACGAAATGCCTCCTACCGAGTTTGAATGGAAAGAGGGTGACATTTTACTCGAGTTCTTCCACGTGGACAATCATCGCTCTGTGTTGAGAACGATCTATTTGGCACGACCGAGAAGTGAAGAATTGCGAAAGCAGCTGGTTGAGCAAGCGAATCTAATCAACCGGCAGTCAGAGACAGATCCAACAGGCAGTTAGAGATAAATTCTTGACCTAGCTAGGACGATCTATACCAAACCCCAAGGATGATACAATGGATGGTAGCAATGACGACTTTGGCCAAGACCCCGACCCTACTGTACAGTATAAAGCGGAGAGTGATCGTTTTTCGTTCTTTCCTTCAATTAGACAAAGTTCTGAAGCGTCTGCTACAAGGTTCATCAGGCATGCCCCCATTCTCTGTGTCTCGTGGCTACTACAGAACAAGCTGTGGCTCTTCCTGCGTTTCACTAAAACGGGCAATTTGTAGATCTGTCTCTTATACACATCTCCGAGCCCACGAGACTAAGGCGAATCTCGTATGCCGTCTTCTGCTTGAAA
>ENA-ORBV01011039-ORBV01011039.1-microbial-mat-metagenome-genome-assembly--contig:-NODE-11039-length-14287-cov-6.001548_pt1 | contig 14287 bp, 17 predicted proteins | sample MGYA00237777_ERZ505514 | MGnify/ENA primary metagenome ERZ505514 (study PRJEB26160, sample SAMN06269048) | microbial mat metagenome | isolation source: Oligotrophic lake microbial mat | place...
TTTTCAAGCAGAAGACGGCATACGAGATTCGCCTTAGTCTCGTGGGCTCGGAGATGTGTATAAGAGACAGGGTCCGAGCATGGTACAGCAGTGCCAAGAACCTCGATGGAATTGGAGGATACATTTCTGATAGCGATGATCAAGACACTGCAGATGCCGTTGAAGAGCAGGTGAACGACGATACCTCTGCTATCCGTCTTCAGTATGTTTTGTCATCTGCTAAAGTGGAGGCCACCGGCGAAACCCTATGGGCAGCTTCGCGCCGGGTAGCGAACATTTTAGCTGAACCAAATAAATGTCGAGAGCTTCTTGCGCCTCGCTTTGGCCACCTCAGTGAAAGCGATGACTCAATAATCCACGACACGGCTACACCATCACAGCAACAGCAACAATCATATAATCAAAAATACCCACTTTTTGGGTTGAATCATTTGGAACTTGGCGCTGGAGGAGGCTTCCCCAGCTGGACCGCACAACATTGTGGCAAACGGGTAGTCTCTACGGATCAAGCTATATGTGATCGCATCCGATGCATGGTGGAAGGTGTGGAACGACACCGAAGAACCATTCTTCGCCAACAGCAGGAGCAACAGCAAACGGCTACTAACGAATTACCTCTGAGTGACGAAGCTGCCCAATATGCTCAATTGGCCCGGGTTTGTCCCTACCATTGGGGCACGCCGGTGGATGACGTGCTTTTAGCTTTGAAAAGCCAGATGAATAGTGATGAAGAAGAAGCAGCAGAAAATGGGAAATGCCTATTTGACGTCGTGGTCGCGGCTGACTGCATTTACATGCCTGAGTTTCATTCTTCATTGTTGGATCCCATATCCTATTTATTGGCGCCTCAGCATTGAGTTGCTCGTTTACCGTTTGCACTTCATGGTAATACCAACGATGACAATGTATGGGGAATTATGGGTCTCGCCAAACAAAAGGGGTTTCATGTGGAGGTTTTAGAATCTCAACAACTCATACCGCAAGCCTATGGTATGGATTCCAAGAGAGCATTGGTGCATCTTTTACGCCTCACGATCAAAAATAGCGTTTCCAAATAGAAAACTTTCCCTGCACAGGACATGCTGTTGTGCCAATATTTAAAAACGTCGATCTCTCGCAGTTTGCTCAAGAAGGCCAATCAGTCTTCGCGGTCGTGACCTTTGGCTCTCATCGGGACAATACTGTACGGTGGAAATCGATACTCGTACAACGACGAGACCTGAAGATCGCTGCTTCTTCCACGGGGAGGACCTTCATACGTTGAACCGAGTTGTGCTGTGAATTTGTTGTGGTGAGCGTGGGAGATGCTAGGAAGACGGGGTTGCTGACGAGAGCCTCATAGAATTGCCGCGGTGGGGTGGGGTGGATGTCGAAAGATCTGGCATCATGCCATGCTACCACCAGAATACCAATCTCTTGAGCTTCAATCTGTTTCTTTTTCAGCCATCGTCTTTGGAATCATCAGGCTACTTAGTCAGCCAGACGGATCAGTGCGAGTGATTGACTCAGAGATGGCGGCGGGAGGCTGAACATCGACAAAGTTGCCATTAGGACCAGCTGCTATTGACGCTACAGAGACTTGGGTAGAACGATGGTTTCAACTTGGTTGACTGGCGGATTCGGGGAATCTTCAATGGCAGCGTCCTCTTCTCGCCACCGTCATAAAGTGGCTGTGAAAAGTCCAGATATCAGACAAAAGCTCTTCAAGCTTATCGCAGTTCGTATCGCACAGAGGAAAAGAATGGCAACATAATGATTGATTTGTAGAGCCTCTATAACCGAATCAATAATCATTCACTATGCTTCACAATCTTGATTCCTTGCTAGCTAGCCTGCCGTGAAAACACCTGCCAATAATGCCGCTATCTCTGCGACTGCATACCCATCCACGGATTCTGCCGCTACCTTCTTCGACATTGGACTTTTTAAGATCAAAGAAATCAAAGCCTTTATGCACATCTCTTCTAAGGTACCGGAGGTGCATGCCTAGCTAGTTCACAATAGCGTAAAGTGATTTTCCAGTGACCACAAAAACAACACTGCCCACTATAGTCTGAACTTGATGAAACACCAAAAGCCAGCCAACTGGAGTAATGCGGCCATGACACGCAGTCATTTCTCCAACTTTAACTGTTTACCAGCAAATCAGCTTCGATCGTTATGCAACACGAGGATTCAAGGAGACAAGGCGTAATATGTATTCCGGTTGATTGCCTAACTCCATAGGAACACTTAGAAAAAAAGGACAATTACCTAGAGACTACCACAACCAGCTGTTTTCATAGAGGGCGGTATGCTCTTGTACAAACAAAGATGGCATCTAGCCATTGATTTTTTGGAATGTTCCTTTTCCTCTCGTAACTAAACTATCCCAGAAAGCTTCAGCCTAAGGAGGGACTACTTACAGCATGTGAACAAAGGAGTGCTACGAAATCCATTATAGGTGATTGTTAGCGTTAACGATGATTGATTTCGACTTTCAGGGGACGGTAACGGTATTGCGATGATGATGGTGGTGACAACGTGAATGGCAGGTATGGTTGTGTGTGACAGCGTCGCTTAGGCTGCACCGACGACGTATGTTTGCTAGCCCCAGCAGCACTTTCCTTTGCACTCCTAAAAACAAAATTTCCAGCTTAATTTCAAGTTCAAGAATGTATCCTTGGCCACCATAGCAAAACAAAAATGCATGAACAGTCTGCTCAACAACAAACCACCCACGCGACAAAGCACAAAATCTGAGTCGCAGCTGTGGATGTACACAAAACTTTCGCAAAGGGAATCTCGCCAAAGTACTGCCTACCAACCAACTTGAACATGACCCCCACGCCCTCTTTCGTTTCATTCCCGTCCATGATGATTTGTCAAGTTATTATTCTATTTGTTGTAAAAGCGAGTGTTGGTCCAAATACCCAGCAGGGAATTTGGAACCCTTGGTCCAGATCATACCATTTCCCATGAAATGATTCTTGACATGATGGAATTTTTCAATGGATTCTTCTTGGCTCGCTGCCCTCCTGGACATGCAAAAGGTTTGAATTGCTGACAATACCACCAAGACCAAGAAAAAAATTCCAAGGGGAGCCGTGTAGGGTGGTTTATCATACGGATCTGTGGCCACAATGATGGCACGCATGGCCGTGATAATTAAACACAATAACAAACAGAGGATCATGACGGGTGCAATTTCGGCTTGTCGGGTGAGCATGGAATAAGGGACCACCAAGGCAAAATAGACGCCACTAAAAAGCAGTAGAAAATTGCAGATATAATAAACATGAGGCTCCACTATCCAACTGCCAAAGGACCCAACAGCGCCACAAAGGAGAATGGCGCCCTCAACTTTGGAATAGGGAAGAGGGGCTACTCCCATAATCTCGGACATGACACCATCCATTTCATAGAGAAACATTCTTGGATTCAGTGCAGGTGGGGCTGCAGGCAGGCAGTGTCATAATGTGTTGTTGTTGTTATGTTTATTTCAGCAATAGGAATGATATAGAATGGATTTCAGTGCCAGTTCAGAGATTGCAAACAAGCAATACTTTGCCCCATGCAGCTTCTTACCTGATTTCCAAACTTCATCTGTGAACCAAGGATCTAATAGATTCTTTGTACCAAACAAAGCACAAACTAGCCCGTAGGGCAGCAGCATGAGACTACAGAGGCAATTTACCCAGATATTCATGACGGTGTTTTCTTCGGTTTATGCAGGATCCGACGTGGTAGGCTGGTTGCAGTGACAAATAATGAGGCGTTGCTGCTCAATCAACTCGACTGAACTCGATTTCATTCACCTCGGCTCAGCTTTTTCTTCTGGGTAACTTGCTCTATTTTGCCAACGATGACGACACTGCCCTGATGTTTGTCTGACCTGCTTGTACTGATAGCTATTGTGTAGTTAACTGATGTTTAAAATTATTGTTTTCTTTACAACATGACGTCGCTCTTTTTAGGCAGAAGATAGAGAAAAGCGGGGGAAAAGTCATCGGATGATCATTATTGTGTCCCGGACAGATCTTTCCTAAATAACTCCATCCTTATTATTGGTCACTACTTGTATAGTGGATTCTTCATTGATTCTGAAATTCTGTCTTCTTTCTCAAACAAACCATTCGATTGATCAAGGCATACTATAGTAGCTTAATTCTTTCGACAGTATTTGCCAACGAGCCACCAAGTAGCTTGTAGAGGCGCCATTAGACCAATATACACCATTAGGCAATATACACCATGTTTCGACTTTGTAGGAGTCCCCATGACGCAGAGAGTAACGATGATGATTTTGTGCACCTCCATTCGCCAAGCAAGACATTGGAGCCCATTCCTAGTATTCCCAAAATTGCCATTCTTGCAGAAATTGTGGGGGCCATCGATCTTCGCGCTGCCATGGCAGAGAAAAACCAACGCAAGAGTACGGTGTCAGGTCTTCCAGATGCACACTGTGTGGTGCGTCTTGTAGGAACAAAGGGAGGCGAAGGAAAAGTAGTTCACACCACGGATGTGATTCGGCAATGCGAAAATCCAATTTTTACGTGCAAGACGAGGAGTCTTTGTGTTCTACAAATCCCGAACATTCTTCATCACGATGTTACCAAGAATGACAATAAAAATCCAGACAGCGCAGAGGCCTCGCACAGTTCTTCGCTGGACAAAAGTTCCAACAAAGAAATAGTCATGGCCGAGAAAGAAGTGGGTCAGCCAGAAGCTTTTTTGGTGGTGGAAGTTTGTCATGGAAAGAAATGTCTGGGAAAGGTGGAAATTAGCTTGGAACATATTTTAAACTGCCAAGGCGAGCGAGAAGAATTTACAATTGTAAGTGAATCCAACCACGAAGTAGAAGTGGCTGGACAGGAAGATCCTACAATTGCAGTAGCGAGGGAGTCGATTATACAAAGAGAAATGCCGACTATGTTGGCCAAGTCCCAGGAAAACCAAAAGGCCAAACTAGCCCTGCGATTCCGCCCAGCCAAAGAAAAGGACATCCAACTTCTTGCAAAGATTGAAAAGCGTAGAAATGAATCGCTCTTAAAATCATCAGCCCAATCCGTCAAAGCTTCCTTGACAAAAAGTGCATCCACCTTGGCCATCGATCCATCGTCTCAAGCTGAACCCAGTCACGAAGTGGAAGCAACGGATTTGAGTTTCAAGCATGTGACAAAGAAGAGCATATTGGCGGCCCATAAGAAAACCGACGTAGCAACAGGTGAAACGTTTCATAGATTGCAACCGCCAAAGCCTTCTGCTTCGGATGAAATAGCTGTCGATTTTATGACGAAAACTCAAATTCAAAACGAGGCATACAAGCCTTCCCAGAAATGGGTTGAAACGGGACATGGCGAGTTGGGTACCCTCTTTCTGGAAGTCATTGGATGTGACAATTTACCAGACTTGGATATGGGTACGAGCGATTTGACTGATCCGTTTGTGGCCTGTGTCTTTGAAGACAACATGGTGGTAAGTAAAGCCCACCCAATATTTTCTTGAGCCATGTTTTGAATTTTGTCGAGTCCCCATGTCGAACGGCGCTGAATAAGTCTAGCTCATTAAGCATTCGTTTCCTTTCACCTGAATTGCAGCGGACCAGAGTTTTGTGGGATACATTGGTAGGTCCAGTAAAGCGGGAATTGCAATCAATTATGAAGATTAGTATTAGCCTGTTGGCGTTGATCAACGATGATGGAGAATGATGAATCGTGCTGAATCAGCTCGTGTTGTCTTGATCGGATGTGATGAATATTTTGAAGCTTGCTTGAAAATGATGATGGATCAGTCCTTTCTAATCGTAAATGTTCATTTACCGTACCTTGCAGCACCCCAGGTGGATGCCTTGGTCTACGCGGGCATTTGCCTTCAATATCACCCATCCAGGGTCAAGCTTGTTCCTTGGCGTCTTTGACTACGACGAAAACTTTCTTGTTACAGACTATCATGACCCAGTTGGGCGTGTTGTCGTCAATACCATCAACTTTGAAAGCGGGGTGTCGTACTTGCTCCATTACGACTTGATTCACAGTGAAAAAGCCGACGAGGTAAACGCCGCCTTGGACAATGTATTTCTTTTGTCTCTCTACGTCGAAAAGATAACATTTGTTGTTCTACTCTTGATGCATAGCCGCGCGGAACAATCACCATTCGCCTACGAATAGTCTGGAAAGACGAGAACGAAGCTGCAAAGGAAGCTCTCACAGCTCCTCCTCCATTCGTCATCAATGTTGAGTCAATGAAGTCGTGGCATGTTCTCCATTATTGTTTGCATGGTGGAATAAACATGGACAAGGCGTCCATTGCCTCGGTAAAGATTTATCTCAGTGAGGTTGCTTCGTACTGGCGACATTACTGGTAAGAGCGTGGCTACACTTGTATGGAGGTGAAGGGTGTAATTAACGATGCTAACAAATATTTCGTTGTTTTCCTGGATGCTTCAGCTTCTTCCTGGACGTTTTGGCCAATATCCTACTATGGAGAGGCAGAGAAGAACTATCCCTCTTTGGATACTCAGTCAACATTTGGTGCCCGATACAGTCATTGTGGCTCTTTACAAGCGTATTCTTTGCCTTCGAGAAACCACACCTCAGAGCATCCATATTCTTTTACAGTCTGGCCTGGATAATGATATCGATCAACCGCTACAACAGTCGGCATCCGTATCCATGGTACCGGGTGAAATCATTCGAAAGCATTGTGATGGGATTGATACGAGGGCCTTCCAGATCGTCATCTACTATTGAATCCAACGTATCTGCTGTTACAAAGTCTCATTACGATGCGTTGGACAAACTGAGAGCTGACCGAATGGCGACTTTAATTAGCGCGTTCATTAGTACTGCACTGAAGGCATACAGACTGTACAGCGGCACCAGCTTTGCGAGTAAGCACAAACTGAATTCGTTTTCTCTTTGTATTCAATATTTCAACACTTTACCGCAAAGTACTGACTGTCACCCATTGTTGTGTTTACACCAAGATGCTATCAGCACTACGGAGGACCCTTCAAAATATTTTCTATCCGATAAATTGTATTATCCGCACATGGCTCTGAAATGTAAGTACGGCGTGTTATTCGGGTATCCACGGAACTGCAATTTATCACTGACAACACCATCGTTTGCTGCCTACAGATTTATGCAACTACTGTCGAGCGTTTCGAAGTTTTATTTGCTGGCAAAGTCACGGATCTTTTCCCAAAACTCTGAGGTGTCTGCTGCTGGGCACTTTTTGTCTCCTAGGGCCCGTTCGTCTTGTCGCCACTTGGACGGGGAGAATATTGATTTGGGTCTTTCTTTCTCCTTACGTGAAGCTTCTTGACATGATTTGGATCCAGAAATACTTCAAGACGTATGATCAGCTCTTAGATGACATCATCAACGACCGCAGCGACGAAGACTATTACTTGTTGCCCTTCTTTGAAGAAATCATTGAGCACGACATGTTTCATTCCATGCGATCGTCAGGAAGAATAGTTTCAGAGGATGCAACGAAGCTCCGTGACATCCGAGATTGTGTGCAAGGTCCTTTGAGTGAGAGAGTACCACTTGTGGATAACTCTAGCAAATTCAGTTATCCCTTGCCTCAGTCCTCGGCCAAGCCGTGTGGCACGGCAATCGAAGCTTCTGAGGACAGGCTTGATTGGATGTTCGTTGCAGGGAACAGGTTCGAAGGAAACATGGTGATGCAGCAACCGGGGCCTCCGCTCAGCGGCGTGTCTTCAAGAATTTTGCAGAGTAAGAAGGATCAATGAGTGGCTGTACAGATCTCTACAGTATTTTCTAGGTGGGGCGATAATTATAATGTAAAAACTTGTCTTGATTTCTTACTCCTCTTGGCCTTTTTGAAAGATGCGGGTGGCGGGAGAAACGAGTACGGTGTCCATCGAACAAAGAACCCCAAACTTCATTTGCTTATTGCTCTTGACTTAGATTTCTTAGCTCCAGTTCAAGGACTTTTTAAAAAATTAGAATCATCCAACCAACAAAGGTGTAAAAGAAAAGAACTGGGAAAACGGCCAAAAACCTTCGTTCCTTGCCGACGTAGAGACCGATGAAAACTGTGGATGCTCTTGTGGCCCACAAAAAGGCAGCCGCAATCACGCACATGTCTAGCCATCCCCATGCGATGATAACATGCATACATCCGATGGCCAGAGCAGCAAGCGTCATGGGGAAGATACAATAACCCAAGACACACACCGATTGAAAAAAGGAAATATTGGCTCCCAAAAGTTGGGCGTTAATCGTGACCACAGCCGAGCCGAACCAAACGGTGATGAAAACGGCGGCAAAAACCAAACTTGCTTCGTTGGTAGGTGCTTTGAAACTGAGCAAAACCGCCAAAGAGAGACAGATGAAAAGAGGTCCCCTGGATGATCATAGAAAATTGTCATTATTGGGAAGTGCAAGCATGCATGCATCAAAATACATTTTCGTACACCGAAGTCATTGTTGATATTTGCCAAAAATAGAGAAAATTTAATGGTTGAGTGGTTTGGGCTTCATATCATGCACTACAGTGGAGGCCAGCTCTCGCAACCCACGCAGACAGGAACGAAAATTAAAACAAAATGCAAGAAGACGACGGTGCAAGCAAGCATGATACTCACCAGAGATCCCAATCCTTCAAACTCTGAATGACTTTTCGATCATTTTCACTCATTTCATCATCCGACGCAGCGCCTTGCTGGTCAGTACCAGTGCCACCGTGCTCGGAAGTCGCAAGTCCAGTGTAACCACTGACAAAATGAGGCTACGAAAGCAAATATAATTTATTATAAATATTAATAAAATCAGTAGAAAATCGATGGTGAGACCACGCGAATCAAAGCCGAACAATAAACAATGCTCAAGGGCCAAGAGCCTTCAACACTTAAACTCAACCAAGGGGCAAACATTTACTCATGGGACGACAAAGTCGTTGTGTAAAAAACCATGACGATCGGCAATGCAGAATAAGAATAAATGCGAAAAGGCCGATACGCACCGTTCGATCCAGAGGCAACATGACAATCTTCAATTTTGCTACGACAGCATGGACATCTCGCATGATGGTATCCAAGACGGGTTCATCCAGTGTGCTGTAGGGCTGAAACAAAGCTTCTTCATGAGCGTTGGCTGCATTCATGCCCATTTGGCCACCCATTTGTGGCTGCGCTGATGACATCGACGGATCGGCCCATTGGGGCTGGTTTCCTGCTTGCATGATTTGATCTATTGTAGACTGGTTGGCAAATGAATGCATGCACTAGACTGCTTGCAGGGTGTGTGGGTAGAGCTATACTACTTAACTATATAGCTAGCTAGCTAGCTTCTGTTCGACAATTTTCCCGCAATACACACGACGTAAAACAACGATCCAATGAAGAAGACGGATACAGTATGCAGCCATTCCATGCGGCGGAAGCCACGATAAAAAACATGTAAGCGAAATTAAAACAAGCATTCGCGGTCACCGCAAAAAATAATAGCCTGAGCCCTAGTAACATTTTACCTTGGGTAAAATGGCTCATGCGTAATTATCGATAGCAGCTGCCAGTGTCTGCTTGTACCGTAGCTATCTGCTAGCTACTACTGGAGTAGGTAGTAGCTAGCTATTAGTACGTAGTAGACTAGCAGTAGCTACAATAGTACAGTAGCAGCCAACAACAACTTGTTCTGTAGGTTGTAGGTTCCAATATATACTTGAATCATTTTCATGAAAGACATGGGAGATGCCAAGTGCAATCTGATCAAGCGTTGATATGAACAGTAGGCTAATCGGAGTAGTGAATGGAATAGTGGCTAACTAATCACAAGGCATAGCAAGACAGGGTCACAAGAGGGCATCATCTGCTCAGTTTCACTATTCTCTGCACATGCTGGCTAGTAGTACTTCAGCAATGGCGGCCATCTACAGTGGCAATCAAGCTTCATTCACCGTGTCCATTGCAGCGTGTGAAGTGAGCCGAGCGGAGCGGCAGGGCCAGCACACACACTTGAGTGACCCATCCACAGGTGACATTACTGGCGAAATACTACATTATGGCAGTATGTAGGGCAACAGATACGTTCAGGCAAAAAGATACACGCAATCTCAGCTATTGCTTATATTTAGTGGCTTAGCAGCATGATCTAACACGGAAACATTCAAACAATGCAGTGCGTCACATCGCACTCGAGAAACAACCACTCGTTCAAGGTGTTCAACTGCTTGACGCTCATGTTGTTACAGAAACCCTCTATCTCAGCGGCATCCTCTCTAGAAACCCACACTCACTAAACTTGTCCATCTATAACTATGGCAAGGTACGATCAATTCATCAAACCATCACAACGGCAACAACGCTAGCTGGAAGCCTTCTCTGTTTCTTCGCCGTTTTCCTTCTTCTCTCCTTCTTCTTTGCCGTTTTCCTTTCCTGCAGGCTTTTTTCCAGCCTTGGGTCTGGGGCGACGTCTGTTGTTTCGCGGATTGGCTGGGCCCTTCGCCAAGAAGCACTTGCGCATCTGGAAGTTGTTGCTCAGAAGTGCATCAGCTGGGTCAGTCTTGCCTTCGCCCCAAAGAGATTCTGGGGTTTCAATGGACTTCAGCCCGCTCACATTGTCTGGAAGGCAAAAATGAGGATGAAAATATTGAGCACATGTGACTCCAAAATATTTGGCTGCACAAACATTGTAGGTAATAACAAAATAATGCAGAAGGGACGTACCGTCAGTCCAGTTAAAGGAACTAACCAAATCTTTACTACTGGCATCACCAGTTTTCCATTCTCCACCTTCAAACTTCAACATGTTTTTCCAGGTGAGAGTGACCTTGCCTTCATCGTCACAAGTAAATGTTCCTTCTGCCATGATTCCATCCGCATGGGCCAAGGCAGCATAACCATCAGGTCCAAATTTGAGCCTGGTTTTCTCCATGCTCAACAAAAGAGAGGTTTGTCTCATGTCGAGCTTCTTTTCCTTCATCTTAGCTTTCACATCCGCTGTAATATCGTCATCAAATCGCTTTCTTGGTTTGCGACCACCACCGGCGCCATTCGGTTTTTTGTCGCTGTCGCCCTTCTCGCCTTCTTTCTTATCGCCTTCGCCATCCTTCTTCTTGCCTCCTCCTCCTCTACGGTTTCGCCCCTTTCCTTTGTTTTCGCCGTCTTCGCCCTTCGCCTCCTTCTTACCGGCATCCGTGTCGCCGCCTCCATCGGTCGCCTCGCCTTCGTCGTCGGTACCATCCTTCTTACCCTTACCGCCTCGTTTGCGTGGAGCTGACTTGCGCTTGGGAATTTCACAGGCGGCTCCACCAGGAGCAGTCACACTCTTGCAACGATATTTTCCATCATCATCCGTGTAGACGGTGAAGTCGCACTCGTAGTTGGATTCCTGAGAGCAACAGTGGTACAGAGGTAATAAAAAGAAGGAGAAAGAGGAAAGATTAGCGTGGATATAATCAAGTAAAAATTACGCGAAAATCATCCAGATAGGTCCTCCAAGTTGAGCATGGACGGCTTAGATTATCAAGTTGATATAAAGTTTAGTTATACCGCAAGGGTAATAACAATGACCATTCTCTATCTCAAGATTTCAAGCATTCTCAATATCACAAACGGAAGCCAAAACCCAAGTGACCCCCGTAGACCCAGTACTGAAAGCTACGTACCAACCACTTATTTTTCACGTCCGACAAAATGCTGGTTTGATGAAAAAAGATGTCATCCTTGGTGGGCGCGTCGTCGCCAGAAGGAGTGACAAATCCAAATCCCTTACGGATAGAATACCACTTGACTTTTCCTTTGTAAGTGTCCGTCATGGTGGATATGGTTGTAGGTAACTAAATTGAAACTTGTTACGGTCGATTACGATAATAATCAAGATTACTTGGGAGTAATGAGCGTTACGGATGCCTTGTCTATTGGGTCTTTTTAGCTGCCTGCATCAAATCCCGGCTTCGCTTCGTCGCGCTTTCTCAGATCGCGTTGATACCGTACTACTAGCTAGTTAGTAGTTTTTTTCGCGGTGGAGGGAAGAGGACATCCCGGCACCATGTTGCGCAGCGCGCGCGTGGCTGCACTGTGCCAGTTTGGTAGTACCGGTTTGGGTCACGATTATAAATTCCACAGTAGAGATAGGGATGCAAAATCTTGTGGGCCCATGACCCACCTCGACGCCGTAGCACGTACAATTGTACACATTAGTTTCATCCCTTGTACGGAAATTTCGTCGTAGAATCCGTACCAGGCCTGCTGGCTCGATTCCATAAATAAAATATAACCGTCCGACATGATACACGTCACACATGAACTCCAACCTTCGGTTGAGACAGTCGGAAAACATGTTGAATCGTCATTTCGAAAAAAGCGAAGGTTTCCAAGGTGCCTGCCGTGGATTGGCTTTTCGGTGTGTCGTTTAGCAGGGTTTGTGTGATCACAGTGGCACAAACCTGTTGTTAGGATGGGGTTTAACATCAACATAATTGCTGAAAATAAGAATTTTGGAAATGTGGATAGTTAGATCAATCATCTATTCGCGACAGTTGAGCAGCTCCATGCAGTGCATTCAGTAGCATCTATTGAAACGTTCTGTTGATTAGAGTGTAGATGCGCTAGCACGTTCCATATCTGTTGGAAGATAAGAGCATTGTTAGCGTGTAAGATGCACAATCTACTACGAGTTGATTAGTTGAACATTGAATTGACAATGAGACGATGAATTGCCGACGGAAAGACGACAATGGCGGTCCTGCTCGTTGTTGTTGGTGGTGACGGCATTCTCATCATCAGGGTGGTCGTTAACATTGTTGGCGGCCGCAAGTTCTATCTTTCTTCCTGCTATGGACAACTCCAACGAGGTTGGAAACTCATCATCGAGCTCCGGCAATGCCAGCAACTCCAATATTTGCGAGTGTCAGTTGTTGCCGTCGGCATCATTATTAACAACATCTCTTGGTCTCTTACAAGATCACTGCGCCTTCACCTTCTCTTGGAGTACCCTCATCTCCGCTTTCACCATTGTGTGTTGGTACCTGAGTGAGCCTTCGATTTTCTTTTGGATGTCGTTAACGCCACGAAACAAGAGATCGACACGATGTCCATCCTGGTGAGCCTTCTCTATTTTGCTCTCGGCATGATGCTTCAAGCCTCTCAATCTATCAAGGTCGTCTAGCAGATGCCACCAAGCATGTGCTCTTGGAGGCACAGTTTCCATGACCTTCCTATGCAGACGATCCAACATGTTAATCAACTTTCGGACATCAGCCATGTCTACATCTGTCAGCGTGCCGAATCGTTGATGGCAATAGTGAACCAATGCATAAAAATATTGGAAGATTCTCTTGAAGCAGCGGCAATAACGACATGTCTCTCAGCATCATCACAGCCGGTAGCACAATCAACCTCCGGTATGCCCAACAACAACTCTTGCAAGGAATCCATCACTTCGTCCGCACATCGAACACTCAAGCTTTTGGCAATGGTTTCCTTCGAAATCCCCACCATGGTAAGAAGACCGAAGCATGTTGTACATTTCCTCTAATAACTGTTCTATTTGTTGTCGTACTAGTACGGCTTGAGTAAGAGCACCGCATTCGTTCTTCTTCTTTAACGCCTTGCACTTTTCCCATTGGTCTGTTACTTTCTTGCCAATCACAACAACGTCTTTCTTACACTCATCAACTCGTTTGCTTACTTGCTCTAACAAAACGCAGTTGGCATTGCAATCGGCCTCGAGGTCATCGTCACGGAATTGATACTCGCCTTTTCTTTTTCTTGGTTTGAGTGCTTTGTTCTCTTAAGTCAAATGCAGAAGCGATGCACTCTCATCCGTGAGAATAGCATTTGCCTTTTCCAATTCAATATGAAGATCAATGTGATCAAGTCTCGCCACTGTTAACTCCATCGGCAGTTGATTGATTCGGAAATTGATCCACATCATAAATCCTTTGGTCATTGGAGTCTTGCCAAGTGATTATTCAGACCTTCAAGCGTCCACTCGGTTCCAGTCCGCGGACCATCAACGTTCTCAGTCCACTCGTTTTTGGACATTGAACAGCGCCAACACCAATGCAGCAACATGTTCTCTTTGCCAAGCATCATGGAATAGAACGCCAGATCACCAACCATGAAGATTTCAACTTGACACTGAGCCAGCTCTTCTCCTTGTGTCGTGTGGATATTTCCCCAACACATTTCGATGTCGCCGGTAGCACGATTTCTGTCAGACTACAAATCTAGGCTGGTCATGGTCGAGTAGTAGACAAGATGTGATGTAATAAAGACTAATCTAATCAGACTACGTATAGTATGAAATATCGAAAGAGTGAGCTCTTGTTG
>ENA-ORBV01011041-ORBV01011041.1-microbial-mat-metagenome-genome-assembly--contig:-NODE-11041-length-14286-cov-5.762545_pt1 | contig 14286 bp, 10 predicted proteins | sample MGYA00237777_ERZ505514 | MGnify/ENA primary metagenome ERZ505514 (study PRJEB26160, sample SAMN06269048) | microbial mat metagenome | isolation source: Oligotrophic lake microbial mat | place...
TAATGATACGGCGACCACCGAGATCTACACCTCTCTATTCGTCGGCAGCGTCAGATGTGTATAAGAGACAGCAGTCGCATCCAGACCATGGAATTGGAAAACATGCTCAAAGGTAAGCACCAAAGAAGGATACGACTATTGTCGGTGCAGCATACAATGCCATGTGCGTTTATGAACAGCGAGGCCTAACCTTGCTTGTCTTCTTCCGTACACAAAGGAAACCTGCTCCCCGAAAAATTCCATGTTTCCGATCACGAATATGATCAACTTCGGCAACAGCATGGAGGGTTGGAAGCTTCCCATGGGGGCGGCAGCGCCAGTCATTATTATCATGATGACGAGCGTCGTGGCGTGGGCTACGATTCGGAAAGGAACTTTGGCTATGGCGGAAGTTCCAGTTACGAGAATACTACCGCCCGTTTCACGACGACAAAACAAGCGGATCCGCCCAACATGAATCCCGGGGCCAGTGGACCTCCTCTTTGGGGCAATCCCTTTCTCCCGTCGAGTTTCAGCCCTGAGGCCATTCAGGATCCATCTTTGATGCGTACCAGTGAACCATTTTCACCTTCTACCTTTCTCTTCCATCAAGGCAATGGTGCCTTTGGGAATGAGGATGGGAAGACAAGTGCGTCTGTGAAGGAGAACGATCCAACGATCAGCTGGGAGACTGAAGAGAGGAGCCACGGAGAGGAGGACTACATGCCATCCTCCTTGGAATCCTTGGAAGACCTTGACAATTTGTTGTATAAGGACAAGCGAGCTGGGTACAAGTTGTGAGATGCGCGGCAGAACGAGGCAGACTCTTCTTCTTTATCTGTGAACAACGCATCCATCCACGCGAGTACACTATTACCAAAATTAAGTAGAAGGGCTGATAGCAAAACAAACTGGAGTGCTTAACTGTCGCAGTAAGCATGAACCACTGGTATGTGTGTTTGATTTGAAATGGAAAATTATATTAACATTAACAAGGTAATATGTCACAAATTAATAAACTGGACAAATGTACATCATGTACAGTAGAACCGTAATACAGTATTGCAGCACCAGCTAGCTCCAGGCAAGAAGTAAAAGTACATGTACATGTTTAAGCAGAAGAGGTCCCGTAGGACCGACGCTTCAGCCGGATACCGGTTCGCATGCTGCAACCGTCAAAGCTATCCGGTAAGGAGGGTAGCATCAGCTTGCTGTTGTTCGAAGTAGGAAGACGTGTCGTCATGAAAAAAGACACCTCATTATCTTCTGGGCTTGGCGATGGCAGCGTGGGCTGGAGCTGGAACGGGTGGATGCCAGCACAAGGGCTCTGGAAGGCCGTGTTAGTACTAGTAGTATCCACAGCAGCATCATATTGCAACTGCCTTCTTCTTGGTTGAAGAGTAATGGAACGCTGTCTTTGTCGCTTGGTGGGGGGATGTGGGGAATCCAGATGCAGTGGCAAGAACAAGTCGACTGGGGGAGGAGGCAAGAAGACGTTGTTATCTTTGGGGCACAGTGGTGGTGGTCCAGGTGCCACCATAATACAACTGTCTTGAGTTTGCCGTTTCATAGGAGTGACAAGGAAGTTACTACTTCTAGGCGGTTCCATGGTCGTAGTAACACTGGGTCTAGTATATTCCATGTTGTAAGAACCTGGAGAGGTCATTGATGGTGATGCGGGGCGCTGGAGGCTATGGTATTGTTGTGTGTCCATCGTAGACAATGATGCAAATGAGTAAGGTAAAATTTTAGCTTTTGGCGAAGGAAGTAAAAGTGATAAACTTTTATCAATGGGTGAAAAACCGTTTGATGGATTGATTATTATGTATGAGTAGTGGTATGAGGAATGAATGCGTGAGCACACCCGTGTGCACAAATGGCTCTTCCAATTCCTTTTGCCAGGTACGAGTAGACTACTACAGCTGCAGAAATTAGTAAGTAGGTGGTGATGATGAAAGTAAAAGAAAGCGAAGCTAGTCTGAAGACTACGTGGTTGGTTGGTGGTGGTTCTGGGGAAGGTACCTGGTACTAGTACTGTACCTGGCTGGTGCTTTAGTAGTCAACTTTTACTACCAACTACCGGTACAACTTAGTATTACGGTTCACAATATGCTGGCCCCTTACCAGTGAGTTGCACCGGGATTGTGTGTTATCAATCAAGAAGCTGATGATTCTAAACAATATATGCTGGTTGACAGTGGTTGTGGCTGAAACGAATAAAAAAATGACATCTCGTCAGTGGTCAGAAGACGAGAAGAAAATGAGAAGGACTCTAATGCTACTCTAATCCGTTCGGAGGTGTTCTACTGAAGTAAGGTGGTACTGGTGAGGCATAATTACAAAAGTAATGCGGTCTTTCTTCTCTTGTATACTGTACGTAGTACAAGTACGTACTCCGAGTAGTCATGTCATTGCCCCCCCCGAACACCAGTACCAGGTGATAGCATTTGTTCAGTCCTTGTCATTGGAATTTGGGACGTGAACAGAATACTTAACAACTGGGAACGTGCCTTTCTGGCTTGCGATCTTACCGTATAAATCTAAAGTACAGTAAGGAAGTTCTTAGAATCCGTTCCCAGTTTACGTTGGCAACATGCTGCGTCATGGTGTATCTGTGACGATTCCCTCATTTCTTTTAGGTTGAGAACGTCATTGTTTTCAGTAGTGAAGTGTCTTTCTGCGCCCTCGAGTTCCCATCCTTTTCGGGCATTTCAAAATTCAGCAAAGCCTATTCGAAAAAGAGATATCTCTAGTGTTTATTTTCAGACGCCTCGTCATCAGAAATTCTTAAAACGAGAAGGTAGATGAGATTTAACAAAATGTGTCCACGTTGTATCCATACTGACCACGTAATCCTTGCCGGTCGTGCGTAAGTACATACGAGTTTTGTTTGGAGTCACAGTCGACATTTTTTAACAGTCCTGGAAAAGGAAATGCAAAGCTTGTGAAGCGAAAGCGAGCCAGCCATCAAGACATTTGATGTCTCATCATCAAGTAGGTTGGCCCAAATGATGATCTTCAATGCTAGCACAACATCATGTGTCTTAGAAGACAGGTTGCGAATTGTTTGGTCCGTTTGCCGGAGCAACATTGAAAAGTTTTGTTGACACTGAGATGTGTGGATCATGCAACATTCATTGGACTGATGGGCACAGTTGTTGTGTTGGCTGACTGGCAAAGCAGACCAAATTTGTGCCTTCACAGGTGCAACCTGCATGGAAACACATCAGTTCTTTGACATTCAGGAACAAAGTCATCTTGATCATTGCTTCCACTGGATCAATCGCTTCTTGAGCAGGTTTGCTGGGTTGTCGAATTGCACAGATGCTCAAGTTTGGTTCTGCCAAAGAAGGACTTCTTAACATTGGCATCAAGTTTTGTTTGCAACAGTCTGCAAAACACCAGTTGCAGTTTGTCCGTTCAGTCTTTGCATGTCAAACCACGGAATCATGCAGAGCAGCACATTGTTCACAAGGGCATGCTTTGAACCCACTTTGGTGGGCATTTGGCTGATGTGCAAGGTGATGTGCAAGGGCAGCAGCAAAAAAGAGGACACAGGAATGGGCCAGACATGACATGTTTGTTTGTGGATGTGCAAGCTTGCGTTGGGTCAGACTTGAGGGTGAAGGCGAGAATGTCCATCTTGTTGCAGTCAACTTCTTTGTTGTTGGTCAAAGGAACAAGCAAATGTTGGCCTTGTTGGGCTCATTGCTCACAACTGAAACTTTCCTGGTTGAGAGGCATGAAAACGTTGAAGCTGCATTTGAACAATTTTTGTGGTTTGATGTCAAAATGAACTGCACCAACAGCAAAGCCTTTTTGGTTGTAGCAAACAAGACATTGTGAGATTGGAATGATTGCGATTTTAACAAGAAATTCCATCAAAAACCTTTGAACTCAAATCCTCTCTTGTGGCTCAGAGTCCCACTGCACAAGGTTTCTGCACAGAAATCATGACCAGCTGCAACCACCTGTTGAACACGGACACATTTTGTTTCCACTCAACTGGTAGAATGGCAGTGTCATCTGCCCGCAAACTTCACTGCAGTCGCAAAACAACAATGCATTGCGTCTGAGGGTGCTCATGAAAGATGATGCATGCATCTTCTGAGAACAAGACAACATCCATGCATCAATTCTTGAGTCCCGAGTCCATGCTGGAGTGGGACGACGGACAATAAATGTTCACAGTGCAACTGGAAAGGCCAAGCTGTTGAGCCAGTGCACAACAGCTTCCAGTGCATGCCATTCTTTGTCTTGTCATTGGTCTGGTTTCAGTCGTCGAATTTTTTATTAATAGGTACAACATTGGCCTTGCTGGTGTCTAACTGGGACCGTCCTTTGACAAACAATGAAAGAATTATTTCCTTTTTATTCTCAATGCAATAGCCAATAAAGTCTAATAAATCAGGCACTCTTTGCTGTTCAGTATTTTTACAATTACAGGACGGGTACGCTTGCATCTTCCTCCTCTTCTTCAAGCTCTTCTTCTTCTTCCTCCTCCTCTTCCATGTCAGCCTTGACGTTGACACTTGCACCCGCATTGTAGCGCCAGTCATCAAGCCATGTGGACCATGTCGGCAATTGTGTCGTTTTGCTGATTGTAAAATTAATGACTTTGGAAACAATGGCCGAGGTCATGGCACGAGAGAGTGCACCCCGAAAGTCGCCGGAACGATTCATCAATTGCTCCACCTGATCAAAGTCCCACTGCCAAAGAATGCACTCGGTGGCTGCGACAATGGTAAATCGATTTACTGGCGGCTCCAGAAGTTTGTTGTTGCCTTCGGCGGCAGAGGAATCTGTTGTTTCTACTTTCTCAGAGGTCTTGCCAGCAGCTTCCTGTGTCGTATTTTTAGGAGGTACTATGATATTCTCTTCGCTTTCGAAGGCATTGGCATCCAGCACCGCATTGATAATGGCAGGATCCGCTACATTGTCTCCCTTTTTGTGGACCGGCGCTTTGTTCTGGTGTTCCTTATTCCAATAATTTTCCAAAAAGGACATTTCCCCGATCCATGCCCCACTGTTTCCTCCTGCTTTTTCTTCCGTGATGGATTTGGGACACATCGCCGACGCGGCCGTCAATCGACGCCCCGAAATGGACGCTCTTGTGGAACCACTTACCACAAGACCTACGTGATCAATGACGTCTCCTTGTCGAATAATGGCGGTTCCCTTTGGGACCACCACCTTTTCGGACGTTTCCTGTAAGACTTGAAATTGGCGTGGTGTGACGCCGTGCGGCATGAAATGTTGTACATATATATCTGTTTGGAAATATCACGTCAGGCAATCAATGTTGAGATATAAAAAGAGTTTTTTTTCTTCTTGGCAAGAGATGAATTTCAAAAAGGAAAAATGACATTCATTGATTACAATCATATATACCTTCTTCTTCATCTGTCATGTGGACTTTTTGGTGTCGTTCTTGCAGGATTTCTCGAATTTTGAATCCATTGACCGTGGCAAACAAGGAAGACCACGCCACGGGAAGATACATCTTGGGAACCCGTGTCAAGCTGTAAATGACACTGGCCGTACTTCCCGTCACGGAGAGACATCTCAATTCCAAAACATCACTGCGCGTAAAGCCAATCAGCGTGCAGATGGATCCAAAATTTAATACCATCGTGGCCCAATTCTCGTTCCACCAAGCACGCATAGTGTCCATGGAAAAATAGGAATCAGTGCTGTCATTGTTTTTGTTGCTGCTGTTTTTATTTTGTGCTTGGGCAGCCGATGTTTCGGGAGAGGAGGATGATTTCGACGACACTCTGTTATGATGATTTGACGTCGTTGGTCGGACGCTCTTAAAGGCGTGAGGCATCGGTCCGCCAGGAAGTGGCAACTCGGGGAGGTGGGACGGCGCTTCTTTTACGGTGGTGGTGGGTGGCGGGAGCTTGACGCGATAAAAGCGACCCCGATGAACGCCTTTTAAATATAAGGAACGGCGATCATTTTTATTATTTCTTCCTTGCAACAAGAGATTGAAAATCGTTTCCGTTTGCTCCTTATTTCGGTGGCCTTGTGGCAACAACTTTTCGAGGAGAAACTTGGTAGCTTTGCGGCGCATGGTGGTTGCCGATTTCTTTCTCTTCTACTACATTAGCTAGCACAGACTGTTTGAGTGTGTGTTGAATGCTTTGCTCCTACAATCGTACTCAACTGTACCGTACGTCGTACTAGCTAGCTAGTAGTCTACCTCATCTGCATTGTGCTTTGTCGACCAGTGAGTCAAGTGAGTCAAGTATTTCAAGTGGCTGGATTTCGAGACAATCAAAGTCATTGATTCGATCAAAGATTGATCATTCATAATAAACCAAAACCAATGCTATAAAAGATGCACATTTGCTCATGGATCTGTCTTTCATTCATTCAATTGATTGATTCGCATCCCACCTGATGAAGTGATGATCCAAAACAACATACTTTTTTGTCGACCTGAGTTCTTAGTCAGGTAACTGTGGGTACCACACAGTGGCTCTAGCTACTGAACTCTACTAGCTAGCTACTAGTATAAGTAGTAAGAGGGAGATTAGAAGCTGCATAACGACCATGGTACATTCCACAGCCCTAAGCAGCAAGTCGGCCGCCTTTCAGGTGGAGGTTGCCGTGATTGGAGCCGGAGTCATTGGCTTGGCCATTGCACGAGCCCTGGCCATGGCAGGAAAAGAAGTCCTCCTTTTGGATCGAGCCGGAAGCATTGGTTCGGGTGCGTGATACGTAAAGGGTTTTCTTTTTTTCTCATTATTGTATGTGTTTTGGTTTTATGGAAGCTAATAATAATAATGATTTTGTTTGTTGTGAAGGTTAGAAACATCGTCTCGGAATTCCGAAGTGATTCATGCGGGATTGTATTATCCCAAAGATTCCTTCAAGGCCAAATTTTGTGTCCGAGGAAAGCAGTTGCTCTACGACTATTGTCGTGCCCGATCTATAGATTACAAAAAGTGTGGAAAGTTGATCGTGGCCACACAATTGGAACAACGCACCACAAAGCTTCCCGTCTTGCAGCAACATGCCATGGGCAATGGTGTCCACGACACCCAAATTCTATCCGCAGAGGATGTCAAAGTGCTCGAGCCACAAGTGGAGTGTGTGGGAGCCTTGTGGTCACCGAGTACCGGAGTCGTCGATTCTCATTCCTTCATGTTGAGTCTCCTCGCCGATGCCGAAGAATACGGTGCGACCTTGGCCTTGCATTCCAATCTCATGACTGCAACCAATAATGCCTCGTTGTCGTCCAATAGGGAGGGGGCCGACGAAAGTAAGAATCACGACCAACATGACAACTCAAAGGATGGTGGAATTTACTTACCCATGGACCAAGACACGTGGTTGCAATGCCGGACAGTCATCAATTCCACGGGTTTGTGGGCTCACCATGTGGCGGAAACCATTCATCATTACAACCACAACCACAAAGGACGACAAGCAAAAGAACAAGGCCCCTTTCCAATTCCCCAACAATATTATGCCAAGGGCAATTACTTTCGTTTGGGAGGCTGTGCTCCCATTCCCTTTCAACATTTGGTGTATCCCTTACCAGAACCAGGAGGCTTGGGAGTCCATGCCACTATCGATTGGAGTGGCCAATCGGTCAAATTTGGGCCCGATGTCGAATGGATATCGCCGAATGTCAAACATCCAGAAGACATTGATCTACGACCCATGTCCGAACGAGCGAATGGCTTTTACCAACAAATTCGAAAGTATTGGCCTTATTTACCAGACCATGCTTTGGTTCCCGATTATGCAGGAATACGGCCCAAATTGCATCATCCCTCCCTCCTAGCAGGAGAAAATACAGCCGCCTTTTATGATTTTCAAATAATCACTCCCGACCAGCATGGAATTCCAGGTTTGATCCACTTGTTGGGAATGGAAAGTCCTGGTCTGACCAGTAGCATGGCGATTGGAGAATATATAGCCGAGCAAGTCACGTCGTGGGATTAAATTAAATAAATATAAACTAGATCGTATTATTGATTCCAATATTATTTTGATAGTTGGAGCCATGCGGATTGAAATATCAAGGCCGAGACGAAGGAATCTAATACTTGCACGATTGCCGCTTTACATCTTGCTCACAACAAATGGTTCCGTACTTTACTAATACTTTGCTATTTGGCATAAGAACATCCCGTCCATAAAACGATATTCCTTGCGACGCAAAGGACTTGCAAACAAATCATTCGAGCAGAAATGCAATATTGTTGGTCCGGTCCAGCCCTCCTACGAGAATTCCAACCGCCATACCATCTGTCACTTCTTCTGGAGTTTGCATGGCCTCGATCCAGCAAAAAGACTACAGCTCCAGAACAACCCTCAAGAGCATTGATGTTTTGTGGCAGAATGTGTGACGACTTTTGGATACTTCCGTGATTTGCCCCGTGTCAATACATACTTGAAGTTTCGGGCCATAAACCTCGTTCAGATCGACAGCCATTCCGATCTTGTGGCCAACCTCAAGACGGAATGTACTAGGCTAGGCGCCTTTCCGAAGAGTCGTGGCTTCTTCAACAGACACTACTTGGACTGGTGAACTTTGTGCCAAGAGATACCTCGTCCTCATCGAAAAACAAAGTAGCTGTGTCATCTGTTCCTTGTCGAATCTCAATTTTACCCTTCCTGATACACCCACCATCTGGCATGATCACGTGTATATCTGGACCGTCCACGAACTTGAGATCGCGGTTGAATAGTACTCCCGATCTTCTTGGCTTAACTCCAAGTTGTGCTTGGCCGTCACAGGCGTGGCTTCGTAGCTAGAGCGAACTCAGAGAACGAAACACGACGGCGCTTCTTGCCTTCCCCTTGTTTCTTGGGGGAAGGAGTTGGAGAGATCTTGTTGCCGCGCGAATCAAGCCGCCTGCCCGTGCCCGTAGTATCTATTGATGTCGTCATCGTCGTCAACGAACGAGATGATGAATTGGCACGCTTTGCTAGACAGTGTAGACACAAGATCGGGTGAAAGGTCATGGTCTCCGCTGACAAACAAACTGCCCACGGTGCTGTGGGCGCGGCCGCTGTCAATAAGGCGTTCGTCACGACCCTTCTTTTTTGGGTTGCTTTCAGAGGCGCTGGAAGACTGAGAAGGATCAGCTCGTTCGCGGCCGCGGCGGTTGCCCATTGAGTGCTATTTCTTACTTGCTAGCCAGAAGTATATGGCAACGACGATAATTACTTTCTTTCGGTGTATGTTTTATGGTGGTTTTCGTACTTTTTCCGCGGTTGTTTTACTTTGGTGTTCGTTCGAGGAGTTGCGATTCATTGCCTGTTTCGAGTCGGCTGGAGTGGCCGAAATCGCACGTCTATGGTGCTAAGATTAATTAAGTAAACGAAGGCGATGATACAGTGCTAATCCACAAACGAGATCGAAAATTAGATCGCTATATTATTTTGAGATAGTGTACTGAGATTCCCAGCCTTTCACAGGGGACGCTAATACTATATTGTCCTTCAACTTAGTTTGTCGGTTTATGTCTTGTGTACGACAAACGCCTTGCCTGTCGCTTTTTGTGTCGCCTTCAATGCACCCAGCATTCCGGGGCCACCGTTGGCACCACCAAGCTGTTGAGCTGCCAAACGGGTTTCGGCTTGTTCTCGGGCCATTTGTTTCATGCGTTTTTCTTCCTTGCGTTTGGAGCTGCCATGTCCATGAAACTGATAACACAAATCACGATAGGCTTCCTTTCGAGTCAACAAGCGCCCGTCCTTATCACGATATTCCAGTTTGACTTCTCGGGCGGCCATTTCTCGGTCCTTATCAGTAGCACGTCTGTCATCAATCTTGACCACCGATTTCAAATCCACTTTCTCATAATCTTCATAGGTACGTTCATCCTTGGCGCGGCCTCGAAGCTCTTCTTTGCCAGCATTCTTTCGAGTCAAATCGCCCGTTTGTTTGAACAAGTTGAGAACACCGGAAAGGCCGCGGCCCACAGCCACGGTGCTACCAGTAGTTCCGTCCAAAAAGCCGGCAAATGCGTCGTCATCGTCATCGTCGTCCTCTTTGATTTCTTTGGAAAGCTCTGCCATATCCGCGTCATCGTCGCCATTGACATCTTCCTGTTTATCATCCTCTTGTTTGACGGTTTCCACCTTTGGCTCCTCGCTGCTCTTTGCCTTCTTGGCACTGACCGTAGAGATGATGTTGGAAGGTGCTTCCTTTTTGGCAGCCTCTTTGTCTTTGTTTTGTTTGCGAGTTTTTTGCTCAGACCGAGCTAGCAAGGCGCGCGTGAATTCGCGAGTATCATCGACAGCAAAGGTCATTCCACCAGCATTAGAAGTGGCATCACCGGCAGACGATGGTGCAGCCTCCGGCATGCTTTTCAAAGATTCAATGACCGCGTCTGCGCCAGTTCTTGCAACAACCTTGGATCCGCTCATTTCGCGCAGTTTCTTCAAACGTCGGGCCTTGGCCAACGCGGCGTTCAGAAATGCATCATCTGGTTCCTCCTCCAAACCGTTGTCCTCTTCTCGTGCCTCCTTTGGCAAATTCCTCTCATATGCTTCCGCGGTTCGGACATTACCCTTTTCCATGATTGCTTCGTATTTAGCTCTTTTGTTATCTTTGGATGCGTTCGCAGCGAGTTTTTTTGTTGCACTTGGGATAGAGGCTGGCGTGGCCTCTTCCATCTCAACATCACCATCCTCGTCATCTTTCGCACGACTTCGTTTACGACCCTTCGCATTAACGTCTTCCGCAGTTTCTTCTAGTACATCTAAAAGTGTTTTCCCCTTGCCAGGAGCTGCAGGATCTGTTTCGCGATCGCTCTCTTCATCGTCGTCCAAAACTATTTTACGGCGGTTTTTCTTCTTTTCCTTTCTGTCTTTCTTGGACAATTTCGCAAACTTGTCCTTTTTCTTTTTCTCTTTCTTCCCCTTCTTACCAAGTGACTCCAAATATTCTTCTTCCGTCATAAAATCGGCAGCCTGAACATCGGCATGCTCCTGTTCCAAGGAAATGGCTTTTCCCGCCTCCATGGCAAATAAATCACTCTTATCCTTGTCATTGTCGTCTTCGTAATCTTGTCCAATTTGAAATCCGATGCGCTTTCCTTTCTTGCGGTCTCCATCCTCCTCATCTTCGTAGTCGCCTCCAAAAGGCCCTCGCCGGGAGGATCTCGATGGCGCACCGGTTCCTCCCAATTCCGCGAATTCATCATCATCAAATCCGGCATATCCTCCCGCACGACCCATACCCAATTCGAGTTGTCGTTTCTTCTTGAGTCCATCGGCTTGTTTGCCTTGTTCGGCCAAATTTACATTTTCAAGGGTCGGACCATCGTTACGATTGAGACCCTTGGCCAGATGAGGATTGTGTTGACTGCTTTCCAAAAGAGGGGCGTCCGCCAGTGTCATGACGGTGGTAGATCCCGCCTCCAGTTCCGACATGGCATGTGAGACGTTGATGCCTTTTAAATCTTCTTCATCGTATTTATCATCCTTTTTCTGGCCCTTTTGGGATTTTTTCGTCTTTTTGACGGCCTTTTTCTTGTCATCCGCGCCAGTAGCCGATCGTAACTTGGCAGCCCATGCCGAGACATCATTGTCCTCCGTGTCGCCCAAGGACTTGGCCGTAAAGGTCGACTTGATGCCACGTTGAACATCGTCTTCCAATTGAATGGCTTCTGCCAGATTTTTTTCATCTTCTTCTCGTTGCTTGCCCTTCAAATTGGCATCTTCAATCTTTCTGGAAGAAGAAGACTCACGGAGGGGTGGCAACCCAAGTTTGGCACGCAAGGCGTTCGTGTCGTCCACGGACATTTCCAAGACTTTGTCGCCTTCGCCTCCATCTTTATGGTTGTTGTTGTTATTGGCTCCATCATTATTAGTCTCTCGAGCCGTGCTTTTACCGTCCACGCGGAGAGGTGCTAGTCCTAATTCCGCACGCAATTTGTTGGTCTCTTGGACCGACAACTCGATGACTTCTTCGGACATTGTTGCACGTTTGAGAAACTAACGAATGAATAGTTGTTTGTGGGACAAATCAAGGGAAGAATGCTTACCGATGCGTACTAGTAGTACTGCTTGATGGGTAGATGAAGGAATGGATGAGGGGGGGCTAGAAGTAGGAAGTCTACCTCTTACTGTAGTTGTAGCAATACACTGACTCTAGAACTTTCTGGAGCTTTTACATATATGGCTGTCTTTGTTGGTGCATGTTTGTTGTCGTCTCTTGTCCTCTCGTTTTGGGACTCACTCGCTGCTCCGGCTGGAAGAATAAGTGTGCACTAAAAGTAATTTTTCGCGACGCACATTCACTCAAAACACTTCACTGGTACTTTTCACCAAATTTGATGCCGAGCCATAAATTTGTGGAACAAATTCGACCAGATTTCTTTCATTTTTCATCGATCGACGGAAGCTGCTGGGGCCGGGATGGCGCCTTGATTTCCTTCCTGAGCAGAAAACACTTACTGTACTTCGTAACAGGAAGAAGCAGAGCACCTCCCATGTCTCACAACAGCACATTAAACACACAACAAGTGAACACATCTTAAAAAATTCAAAACAAAAGGCTGAACCATGAAGATTGGAACCGTATTGTCGGCAATTGCTATAGCTGCATTCCTTCCTGAAGCAATGGCACAAATGGAAGGAGATGAGATTGGTGACGAAGTTTGCGTCGAAGGATATGTTATGGATGATTTTTGCATTGAACTAGGTATGTAGACATCATTACTACCGTAGCTAGCGGCACTATACTGTGTGATGGGCTTGTTCGACCCAACCCCTCTCTTGCCCTCATTTTTTCAAAACTTCCAGGAAATCTTTTGGATAACCCTTCGATCGAGACCCTAAAGAATCCAGAAGAGCATTCGGTAAGAGCAAAAAGCGTACACAGCGTATGCTGCTGTCTATGAGAATACGACTCGATATTAATTTTTGTTCGCCTTCTAAACGCGATTTCCTGTTCCTTTGTGTTTTTTGCTATTCTGATAATGACCAGGTCCACTGTCTGGTCGATGTACCGGTTTGTTATGAATCGCCCTATAACGTTTTGATCCCCGATGGTGATAATGGGTACACACCAGGATATTACTTGTCGGACAGTGAGTGGCGATCAAAATAATTGGCCGGCAACATGCAATCATCTACAGATACCGAACTAACCCTGTCTATTGATTCATATCCTCGTTTGCAATAGATTCCATCATTATGGATTATGGAAACCAGGTTCGTGAGACCTTAGCCAAAGGTTTGCGGGCGACGATTTTGGGTAAGAATTACACGCGATTTTCTACAATAAGCTGTGTTTGGTTTGCGATTGCTGTTTGTAAGGTGGAAGAGTAGATTCAAATCTGATTGTCTTCCTTTTGATCCGTTATTCCTATCGTCTTCAACAGGTAAAGTTATTGAGTCACAAGGAGATAAGCATTTCATTGAGCCAATCTCGCTCCTTCCGGTTGGTCCATGCCCAATAGTGGAAGATGAAGTCATGGTGGTTGAAGAAGCAACTATGCTACCGACTGAAATGCTGACGGTCGACGCAACTGAGACAGGTACTATGGATGATACAAATGGCGACGTAGAGGTCCCAGGTAGGCAACACAGAGTATATTTACTTGCGATGCATTTCTGACTCGGAGGAGCGCCACTAACAGATAACTGCATATCATCCAATCCCTTTTGCATTAGGTGACCGAATCGTCGAGGTCGGGCCCAACATGATGGAAGAGGCCGCAGCGGAAACCGATGCACCCTCCGAAGCGGGCTCTTATCTTGCAACCGCAGCAGAAACTGCAGTGGATAGTGCAGCTGCTAGCGAAGCAGAAATTACATGGACACGATTGCGCCGAACTAGAAATTAGAGTTAGTTGGAAACGCTGATTTTGAATGCAACTTACAGGCATCCTACAGCGCTCCCCAGCAAAAACCCAGAGAGCCACTTTTGTTGTGCAGCAACGTGCATGCGCATAGCTGCACAATAATAATCGGTAAACACTAGTCAAATTGCATATTTTTTACGCAGGAAGCCTTCGTTCAATTTTGAAACTCCTAAGAGCAGCCCAACACTGGTATCGCCCATGCTTTCTTATACCTAGCTATGGTGCCATTTCTTCAAGACATCCTTACTTTCTCTATTGCAATCCGGATGAACTGCTTCTTTCCATTGAGCGTTCCAGAGAAGTCATTAGTAATCCCAAAATTAAAAAAATAAATCTCACGGTTGGCCCAATGGCCATTTCCGGCTCAACCAGAATGCAGGCCTCAACAGTCCTGATGCTTGGGATTGGTGTAGGGCTCATGTACCGGCATCAGGATCAGCAGCGCTTCATTACTTTTTATCAGGAT
>ENA-ORBV01011042-ORBV01011042.1-microbial-mat-metagenome-genome-assembly--contig:-NODE-11042-length-14286-cov-3.708635_pt1 | contig 14286 bp, 8 predicted proteins | sample MGYA00237777_ERZ505514 | MGnify/ENA primary metagenome ERZ505514 (study PRJEB26160, sample SAMN06269048) | microbial mat metagenome | isolation source: Oligotrophic lake microbial mat | place...
GATTTCGTCGGCCAGCAGCACGTTCGTGAACACCGGGCCGGCCATGAAGGCGAGGCGACGGTGTCCTGTCGTCGGATCGTCCTGAATGACATCGGTACCGGTCACGTCGGACGGCATGAGGTCGGGCGTGAACTGAATGCGCGAGAAGCGCAGGTCGAGGGCGCGCGCCAGCGTGGAGATGAGCAGCGTCTTGGCGAGACCGGGTACGCCCACGAGCAGGCAATTGCCACCGGCGAAGAGCGCGATCAGCGCCTGCTCGACGACGGCGTCCTGTCCGACGATGACCTTGCGCAGCTCGCGCGTGATGCGCTCGCCCGCGCCCTGCAGGCGATCAGCGAGTGTGCCGTCGTCGAGGCCGTCGAGTGCGGAGGCAGCGGGTGCGCCGGCAACGCGGCCGGCCTCGGGAGCGGGAATGGCGGTCAAGCGGATCCTCGAATCAGCGGGTGAGCGCGTAGATGATGTAGTTCACACCGAGCTTGTACGCTTCGTTCGACATGTCGAGTGGGAACATTCCCTCGTCGCTGAACTCCCACAGTTCCGACATGTCGTTGTTGTAGTTGGCAATGGCGAGCAATCGCCTGGATTCGTCGTTGTCCTCGAAAATGCCGTAGAACACCGCCTTCAATCCGTAGTACGGGTGCGTGTAATCGAGCGACTTGATGCGATAGAACGAATCGAAGATCGGATGCTTCAACGTCAGCGGTACCAGCTTCGCCTTCGGCAACACACGCTTCATCTGCGATTCGAAGTTGAACCAATGTTCACCAGCGAAATCGTCGAAGATGATGAACCCGCCCTTCGTCAGATAATTCCGCAGTCCGGCGGCTTCGGCATCGGTCGGCCGCCAGAAGCCCGGCTCCGCCATGTACGCGACGGGATAGCGCGTCAGTTCCGGATCGTCGAGCGTGAGGATATTGCTCACCGTGGTGCGTACGCGCGCCGAGGAGAGTTCGCTGAAGATCTTGGTGAAGTGCCGCTCGCCGCGCGGGTAATCGTGCGCCCACTTGATATCCTGCCCGCGAAAGCCGCCACCGCTCGGGATGTCGTACTTGATGCGGACAAACGTGTAGCGACCGTCGTACGGCGCGTTGGGGAGGACGTCGGGCTGACGTCCACGTCCTCGACTGCCCTGCGCGTGCGCCGCACTCGCCAACGCGACCGCACACGTGACGACAGCAAGCGTCAACGCCGCGGCTCGAAGCAACCTGCTCTGGCATCGCAATATCATCGCACTCCCTCCGGACTCTTCTTCGCCCGTAGCTCGAGGAACAGCGCCTGCGCCTTCTCGAACGATGGCGCCTGCTCCAGCACATCCAGCAATTCGCGTCGTGCCGCCGCATTGTCGCCGGCGGCCGCGAGCGCCTTTGCCAACTCGTAGCGCGCTTCGAGCAGGTCGGTTGGACGCAGCGCGACGACGGCGCGACGCTCGCGGACCGCCCGCAGAAAGTCGTTGCGCACGACCGCCAACAGCGCGAGGCGCACGTGCAGCGTGGGATCGTACGGCGAGATCCAGAGCAATCGTTCGAGCGCGGCCATGGTACCCGCCGCGTCGCCGCGTCGCTCGCGGAGATCCGCCTCCAGCATGTTTGCCTCCCACGCGACTTCGTTGCGCGTGGTCACGTCACTGACCAATCGGATCGCGGCGGTCGTGTCGCCGCGATCGCGCGCCAACTCGGCGAGAAACCATGACGGACCATCGGTACCGCCGTACTCGGGGAACATGCGCTGCGCCTCCTCGAGTGCGGCACGGGCCTGATCTTTCTCCCCACGCTCCAGATGCTGCATCGCACGACGCATCGTGTTGGACATTGCATCGGAGCGCGGACGCGTGGTGTCGCTCGCCGCCATCACATCATTCGACGCCATCGCTCGTAGCGGGGTTGCCAGTCGCGCGCGAATCCACGTGTTGAATTGCGCATCCACCTGCGCCGGCGTGAGTCCGAAGACGCGCTGAAAAACGGTCGGTGTGTCGGCGCCGTCGCGATAGGCGACGAGCATCGCCGACAGAGACGTGATTCCCTTCAACTCGACGGCCATCTCGCAGAACAGCGAAGCCTGGTAGTAGCCGAACTGCGTCTCCTCGGGAAAACGCGGGCGCAGAAAGCTGTCATTGAGTTGACTCATCGGACGCAATCGCCCGGCGCTCAGTGCCGACACGAACGACGTCGTGGCCGAGGCGCCCCACCCGGCCTGCGCGCGTCGCTCTTCGAACACCGACATGCCCTCCGACAACCAACGCGGCACACGATGGCCCGACGCACCGAGTGTGAACGCGTGCGTCAGCTCATGCCACGCCGTCGAGCCCCAGTTGAACGTGCCCCGCTCACGCGCACTCGGCGCGTCCATCGCCAGCAGCGATCCAAAACTCACCCCCAGCGCACCAAGACCGACGGCGCCGAGGGTGCGCACGGAGAAGTCGGCCGACTGACGGAAGAACTCCAGTCGAACCGGCGGTGTCGGGCGATACGCGTAGCGCACCGCCAGCGTGTCGTAGGCGCGCTCCAGCAGTGGCACGATATACAACGCCAGCAAGTCCGCTTCTTCCGGCGGTGCAACAATACGGAATCGCCCGGTGTCGATGGTCTTGAACGAGGCCATCGCGTCGAGCAGGTCGAGCGTGTTCTTGTTTCGTGCATCGGACGCATCGAGCTTGAAGGCGCGATCGAGGGTCGCCTGCCCTTCGCGCATCAGGCCAAGACGGAGCTGGTTCGTGCCAAGCACCGTCAGCGCAAGAACCGACGACGTATCGAGCGACACAGCTCGCTGCGCGAGCACGTTGGCGTCGGCATAGCGGCGATGGCGGATGGACGCTTCCGCCAGTTCGGTGTAGAAGTCGCTTGGCTGCGGCTGCAGTGCTTCGGCCGCCGCGCGCGCCGTGCGAAAGGTCGCTGAATCGCCCGTCAGCCAGGCGGTCGCACCAAGGAGAGACCACGCGGGTACCGACGCTGAATCGACGGCGATCGCCCGACGCGCATACACGCGCGCCGAATCGTAGCCCTCGCCTTCGAGATGCAATCGCGCCGCAAACGCGAGCGCATCGGTGAGCGACGGATTTGCTGCAAGACTCTTGCGCACCGTCGCCAGCGCGGTCGGCTTGCCTTCAAAGTCTTCGACCCGTGCGAGGCCGAGATGTGCGCGTGCATCGTTTGGCGCACGACGTAACACCGCGCGGTACGCCGAACGCGCGTCCTCGTTGCCGTGACGCAACAAAAAGAGGTCGCCGGTGCGTCGCTGCGCTTCGAGGTTGCTGGAGTCGGCCGCGGTCGCCGCGTCGAAGGCGGCCAACGCCCGCGATGCTGCGCTACTGCTGCCGACCATGAGCAGCATCTGCGCGCGCCCAGCCGCAATGTGCGCGTCACCCGACGGGGCATTCATGTTGTTGTACGCGTTCACCACGCTCGTCGCGCGCTGCGTCGCCGTTTCATGATCGCCACGCCGCCTGGCCAGTTCGGCCAACGCCACTTCCGCGCTCAGTCGGTCGCTCGATCCAGCGGTGATGGCACTCGCGTACGTCGACTGCGCCTCGGCGAGCTTGCCGCGCAGCACCAACACATCCCCGAGCAGCACGGTCATCGCGCCACCGCCCGCCCGCGCCGCCCGTTCGGCCTCGGCGTACTGCCCGGTGTCGACGAGACGACGTACTTCCGCGCGCGGATCCTGCTCCGCCAACGCCAGACAGGCGGCACACAACAGCGCAAGAAACGGCGCGCGCGTCAGCGAAGCATGCCTCACCTGGGCATCCCCGCCTTGATGGCCTGCGTCTTTTCCGCAATCGCCACCAGCAGTCGCTCCAGCTCCGCGTCGTACGCGGCGGGCGTCATGGTGGACTTCTTGAGTCGCAGCGCGCCAACGTCTGCTTCGAGCGATTGCCGTTCTGCCACGAGTGCGGCCACGCGCGGGTCACCCGACGATGTGGACGCACCAAAGGAGACCGAGCGCGCCAGCAACGAGTCGCTGAGCATCGCGTGTTCCGTCTGCATGCGATTGCTCGATTCGTAGGCACGTGCCACTTCCGTCCGCGCGTAGCGAAACGCCTCGAGCACGGAGACACGCCCGTCCTTGTCGCCGTCCGACTCGTCGCTGGCGAGGGCCTTGGCGAAGTAGCCCACGAACAGCGCTTCGTTCTTCTCCATCGCGCTGCGCGTCGCCGTGAGCACAACGCGACCGGGCGCGCGCAGCACCTCGAGGAAATCGCCACCGCCACTGGCGGTATTCACGAAGACGACTTGCTGTCGTGCAAAGCCCCTTAGCCACGTGCCGTACTCGGTGGCCGTCGCGTCCGGCCCAGGGAGATTCAGCTTCGATCCTGGTCCGTCACCACTTCCATGTCCCATCAACACCACGAGCAACACGTCACCATCGGCAACACGGCGCGAGAGGGTCACGAACGCTGCTGCAATGTTCTCGCGCGTTGAACGTGCGCGTTTCTGTCCTGCGACGATCGTATCTTCGCTGAGCACGACGATGCTGGAATCCGGCACCTTCCAGCGCAGTCTTGCCGCGTCATGGATCGCGTCGGCGGCGGCATCGAAGGTTCGTTTGAACGCCGGCTCGCCCGAGAGCCCCGAAATGACGATTACATGCGTGCGCTGCGCCTCGAGCGATTGCGAGACGCACAGCAGTGCGACAGCGGCAGCGGCAGCGACCGGTACGATCAGACGCATCATGCCAAGCCCCGCCAGCGGCGGTAGCCCCACTCGGCGCCGAGCAGCAGCGCGAGCAACAGGAAGACCGCGGGCATGTCCCACAGATCCTTCGCTTCGCGCACCGTGACACCGCTTTCCGTATAGATCGCATCGTCGGCCAGCTCGCCCACATTCGCCAGCGGGTAGTACCGACCACCGGTTTCATTGGCGATGCGTGTGAGCAAGGGCACGCGCAACTCTGCCTGCGCCATGTCCGCGCCATGCTCGTCCACCAGCAGGGTCGTGCTGACGCTCTGCACCGTGTCACGTCCACCACCGCGCTTCGATGTTGCCGCAATGGAGTAGCGACCGGAATCCGTGGCCACAAACGCACCGGTGTACGATCCGTCTTCGCGCAACGACCATTCAAGCGGCACCGTGGTCATCGTGCCCGTTGGCGAGGTGACGAGTGCCGTTACCGCAGCATCGTTCACATCGACGTGAAAACGGTCGGCCACGTGCGCACGCAAGGTGACCGATTCGCCCGGTGCGACGCGGGCGGGTGTCGCGGTGATCTCCATCGGCTCCGGCACGTCGTCCACCAACCAGCGCACGAGCTGACGGAAGAACGTCTGATGCGTGTCATCATCGACGGCCATGCGGAAGTCCATCTTCCAACGCCACGCGTCCTGCACGGCGAGCACCGCACTCATGCCTCGACCGTAGCGCTGCCATGCCAGCACGGGCACATCGGCGCGTCCACCTTCCACCGTGCCGGCCAGCAACATCGTGGCACCGGCGCGCAGTGTGCCGCTGCGATTCACCGATGTGAGCGCCGGCAACGAATCCCACCGCTGTTTCGATGCTGATGTCGTCGCGCCAAGCTGCAGCGCGGCCATCGCCTCGCCGGCGCGCGTCGGGCGCACCTTCACCGAGAGTGCGGGACCTTCTTCGTTGATCTGTGCGCGTGCCAGCGTAATCGGCAGCACATCTGAGAGCGGCGTATCGGCGAATCCGCCTTCCGACAATGACGCGCGTCCACCAAGCACCAGCAGTCCGCCGCCGCGCTTGTTCACGAAGTCGGAGATCATGCGCAGCTGCTCGGCGGTGAAGAACGACGCTTCGATGCTGCCGAGTACGAGCGCGCGATACTGGAAGAGCTCCTCGCGCGTGGTCGGGAATCCGCCCAGCAGATCGAGACTGTCCTTGACGCCAAGACGAAGAAACTTGTTCTCGGCGCTGCGCATCAGCCCGACCACCTGAATGCCGCTGTCGCCAGCGACGGCGCGTCGCAGGAAGGCAAACTCCGGACGCGGCTCGCCTTCGACGTACAACACACGATCCGGACCCGGTCGCACTTCGAGCCCAGCCTGCCACTCGTTGTTCTCGACGACGATTTCGTTGGCCAGCGGACGCGCACGCACCCCAAGTCGGTACGTGCCCGGCGGCATCGGCGGCACACGCAGTCGCACATGCGCAATATCGCCCTTCTCCGGCGCGCGCACCACTTCGGTTGCCACCACGCGACCATCGGCTTCGGCGACGACGGTCGCGGCATCCTTGCCGATACCACGCACGCGGACGTCCGCCTCGATCAGCATCGTCGCGCCGGCGAGTGCCCGCGTTGGGGCGTTCACACGTTCGATCGCGAGATCGCGCTCGAAGCGCTCACTGCCCACGCCGACGGTGTACACGGGCACTCGTCGCGCGCGCATCGCGAGGAGCGCGTCTTCATACACAGAGTTGCCGTTGTCGGCGCCATCGCTCACCAGCACGATGCCAGCCAGCGGCATCCCGGCGAGTTCTTCGCGCACGTCATCGAGCGCGCTCGCGAGATCCGACTGGGTGCCCGACGCGGTCAGCGATGCGGCATTGGCCAACGGTGATGCATGCGAGGCAAAGCGGAATCGGCGGAGCGCGAATCGTTCGCCCAACTTTTTGGTCAGTGCACTGGTGTCGTCGAAGACACGTTGCGTGGCGCGCAATCGCGTGGTGTCGCCCACGTCGCGCACGCGCATGCTGCGCGAATCGTCGATGAGCACTGCCAGCACGTTGCGCTGCGGGACGGCCGACGCGATCACGAGCCCCGGTCGCAGCAAGCAGCCAAGCACGAGCAGCACGGCAGAGGCGCGCAACGCGCCGAGGACGATGCGATCGACCGGCCTGAGTGTGCGCACACGGGAGTACAGGAACGCGACCAGCGGCACCGCGATCGCGGCGGCCACCGCCACGGCGAGCAGCGGCACGACCGGCGCAATGACCACATCTCCACGCGCAAACATGCGCAGCGGATACTTGAAGAAGAAAGCAACGACGGCGTCGAGTGCAGATCCCACAAAGTCCTGAGTAGGGCGTCGATCGTGGCGGTGCGAGGACAACGAGACCGGTGGTCGGCCGGACTCGAAGGTGGAAGTCCACAGTGCATCACCGCACTCAAGGCGTCTACCCCGTGACGCAGTTCCCGGTCATGACGTTGGGACATCGGGACCAAGGCGGGGACGACTAGCCGCAACGGTGTTGCGAGTTCGTGGCCAACGAACGCCTTAACGCCGCGCCCGACACCACGTCTCAGCACATGCAGACCACATGCAGACCACATGCAGACCACCTGCAGACTTGTATGTTGCGCACGCCTGATCAGGCGAACGCGCCAAACTCCCGGACGGTGCTCATGCGACACATCACCCGACACATCGCGCGCCACGGCGTCGCGCTGCTGTCCAGCGCGCTCGCTTCCTCTGTTTCATTTGCACAAACGCCACCGCCTGTGCAGCCGCGTCAACCGGCGCGCGCGCCGCAGGCCGGACCGGCGCCCACTCGTCAGTCCGGACCGGCAGGCGCACGTCGCGCAGCGCCCCCTCAGGCAGGCCCACGCAGCGAGTTCGGGCCCGGCGGCGGCACCGCCGGCACGCTGCTCGGCATGCTGCTCGGCATGCGGCAGCAGCTCGACCTGACGGACGATCAGGTCAAGCGACTCGAAGCGTTGCGCGCGGCACCGCGTCGTCAGCGCAATGAGGCGGATCAGTTGCGTGCGCGCGCCGATATGATGGACGCGATGCAGGGTGACGGCGATCTGGCGAAAGCACGTGCGGTGATGGATCGCATGAGCCGGATGCGCAACGACGAGGCAATCGCGCGTTTGCAGGAACGGCAGGACGTGCGCAATGTGCTCACGGCGACGCAGAAGACGACGATCGACAACATGCGCGGTACGATGCGCGGTCGCATGAAGCAGGGGATGCGCGAGGGCGCGCGTCAGCGCCTGCGTCAGGGCAGGGACATGCGCATGCGAGGCCCCGAGCAGAATCGCCTGCAGAACAGCATGCAGGATCGTATGCAGCACCGTATGCCCCGTCGCCCCGGCGCACCGGGTGAGATGGGGCCGCCGATGGGTCGTCGCGGTCGAGAGATCGAGCAGGATGTGGTGATGGAACGTCGGCCGCCCGTGCCGCCGACAGACTCGCTGATCCCCCGCTGAACCACGGCACGACGACTATCGCGCGATGGCCACCGCGGCAATCAGCCGAATCAGCGCGTCCACGTCGCGCAGGTCGAGCACTTCGCCGGGGGAATGCGAATAGCGACCGGGCCACGACAGTCCAATGTTGGGTGCGCCAAACGCGGCGACGGCTGAGCCATCGGTGGAGCCGTGCGTGGTGCCCACCTGGAGCGGAATTCCCTGCTGCCGCGCGATACGCAGAATGCGATCGCGTTCGGCCGGCGGCGCCAGCGATCCATCATCGAGTCCGCGCAGCACGGCGCCTTTTCCCAACGGCGCGAACGCAAACATCGGCTGCTCGAGTGGCGTGTCCGACGAAACGAACGTATCCACGCTGTAGACGCGACGCAGTCCGCGACCATGATCGGCGCCGAATGCGCTGGCACCATTCAGCCCAGCTTCCTCACGTGTGGTCCACACAAACAGCACCCGATGCGTGAGCGTCTTCGGATCGATGCGCTGAAGGGCGAGCAGAAGCGCCGTCGAACCGGTGCGGTCATCACTGCCGCGGCCGGTGACGCGCGTGCCGGCGAGTCTCGTGGCCCGCTTGTACGCCGTCACGCCAAGTCCAACGCGTACACCGCGCGCCACCAGCCCGGCCGAATCCACGCCAAACCACGCCGTATTTGCCGCGATGTTCTTGGTGCGCGCCGAATCCCGGGGCACGAACGCACCGCGCAACGACTCCGCCACGTTCCCTGACGCATCACGATCGAAGTGCAGCAGTGCCGGCTGTCCTTCCCACGCCGTGGCGACCACACCACCGCGTCGCCCGAGTCGCACGGTGCCGTCGGCGCTGATCCCTTCAACCTCGAAGCTGACCTCATCCATGTGCGCGAGAAACGCCACGCTGTCGCGCTCGGGGCCCGCGCCAACGATCAGATTCCCCGCCGTATCGGTGACCGCGACGGCCTTCGCCCAGGCAGGCAATTGCGCGATGATCGCGTCGCGTACGCGGAACTCGTGTCCGGGGACCGCCGGCAAGTCGGCGAGCGACATGAAGGTGCGTTCGGCACGCTCGTGGATATCGCGTCGAGCGCTGCGCGCACGCACGGTGTCCGCTGAGGGAGCGATCCACGTCGCACGCGTGGTGTCGGCGCCCGCAGCACGCAGCGCCGCCACCAGCAGCGCGCGCGCATCGCTCGCATGCACCGACTCCACCATCGAGCCGGCAAAGCGCACCCGCGGATTGATGATGCGCACAGTGTCCCGACGCAGCACGCGACCGAGCGCGGCCTTTCGGAGCGCCCCCAGTCGCGAGGCCGGCACGGTCGTCGCCGCGCCGACAGGTCGACCATCGTCGAGCAGGGTGATCTGATCGACCGCACCAAGGCGCGCCAGCACCGCAGCGAGTCCCGTCCAACCGAAGCTCCGCTGCGCCGCCAGGACAAAGATCGTCTCGCCGGATGCTGGAGTTGCCGTGGACGCACTGGCCACGGCGGCACAACCGGCGCGCGCGCCGGCGGCAGGCCCCGAGGCGAATCCCTCATACGTCCAGAGCGGCCGGTCGGCCACCACCGGATCGAGCAGCGACACCCCAAGTGCCTCGACCTCCGCCCGCGAGCCCGCACCGAGATCGACCCATAACTGATCGACGGTCACGATCGCCGTGTCGCCGCGATGCTGTCGCGCGAAATGTCCATTGGCGATCGCCACCACTCCCGGCACGTCATCAGCCGGGGTGAGGATGCGGACCTGCTGCGCCTCGTGGAATTGGGCCCAGAGCGGATGTGCCGGTGTGCCGGTGGAGTGCAGTCGAACAAAGCCGTCGCTGGTGATCTGACTGACCACGAGCCCCGGCGCATCCATCGCGCACGCCACCACCCGCCTGGGCGATCCGGTTCCGACACGACGCACGAGGTTGCCGAAGGCGTCCGCGCTCCACGACGACAGTGTGCTGCGGAGCGCCGCAATTGCGTGGCGTTCGCCTCCCGGCGGCGCATCGAGATGTATCCAGGCCGCGATGGCGGCGGCCACCGCGTCATCGCGCGACGCGGCGGTGGTTTGGGCGTGCGACGGCGAAGACGGCAGCAGCACGGACGCGGCCGCAACGACAAGCGCCGCGACGGTCGCGCCAGCCGGTTTTCGATTGGTGGCGCAGAACATCGCGGCGCTCCTCGGAGATAACGACTTCAGGAAAGACTACTGCTCGTCGGCACTGGGACCATACAGGCCCGGCAGCGGCACGTCGAGCATGCGGAAGTAGATGGACAGCTGCGCCCGATGATGAATCATGTGGCTGATGACCGTGCTGCGGAGCACCGACACGCGCGGCATCGCCATGATGACGACCTCGCCGTTCTTGAGCGTCCACGTCTCCATCATGGCTTCGTCGGTCGCAACGGCCAGCGCTTCGCGAAAGCGCACCAGCCGATCGTCGAACTGCTGCACGAACCCGGCCGCCGTCGTTGGGGGCGCCGGACGCGGCGGCATCGGTGCCGCGAAGTCGAGCATCGATTGCGTGAGCGTCACTTCGCCCCACCACGGGAACTCGGTGAGATGGTCCGCCAGCTTCGCCAAGGGCCACGACTTGGCGTGCGGCTTGAAGTCGAGGTGGCCTTCGGGAATGCGCTCGAGCATGCGGCGCGTATTCGACATTTCGTGTTCGAGATCGGCGAGTGCAGACCGGGCAATGCTGGACATGAGGAGACTCGGGCGTGGGGAGAGGGACGGTGGTTGGAAGGCGCGCCAGGCGGAAACGTCAGCGGGCGTGTCGAGATCGAACATACCCCGAAAGAGGGGAATCGTCAGGGTCGCCGATTCAGCGAGCAGCGGCTTCGCGCCACGATCGCCGGTGAGTTCGCTGAGCCAAGGCCAATCGGCGCGCGGCAGCACGGCCGGAATACCACGCATCATCGGAGCACCATCGGGCTCGTTCGGCGACACATACGGCGAAACAAACGGCGACACATACTGGGAGGCGACGCGTGCGCCGCCAACCCGCGACGTGGCCACCAGTTGCGCGAGATGCGCGGCGTCGATCGAGGGCATGTCGCAGGCGGCGATCAGAACCCCGCCCACCTGATCGTACTCGGGTGATGCCGCAAGTGCGCGGACCGCGCAGGCAATCGATGTTCCCATCCCGTCGGCGTGGCGCTCGTTGAACACCAACACCACCGGCTCCCCCGCCAGCGCGGCGGCCACTACCGTCGCCTGGGAGCCCGTGACCACGACCACAGGCGCGCACCCCGCTTCGCGCAGCAGTCGCGCTCCGCGCCGTACCAGCGGTTCGCCATGCTCGTCGAGCAGCAGCTGTTTGGCTGTTCCGAGTCGCGTGGATGCGCCGGCGGCGAGGAGCACGCCCGCGACACGTCGCGGACTCCTACTCGTCGTCGACACGCAGTGTGCACTGCCCGAGGTCGACGACGAGCGCGGCCGGACGAACGTCCGGCGTCGGTGTGCGCGTGTGAATCGGACTTTCGCGCTCGCGCAGGAATCCACCCGGGCGGCCATTCATCACCGCCTCGATTTCCGCGACCGCCGCCAGCGCAATCGACTCTGGTGTCTCGCCTCCAAGATCAAGACCGATCGGCGCATGCAACACGCGACCGGCAGGTCCGAGTGCCGCGATCGTTGGTGCGACTTCGTCGAGGAGTCGGGCTGCGCGCTGTCGAGAGCCGAGCACGCCGAGATAGCCGAGTGACTGCGGTAAGAGGGTGCGCAGCCACGCCGCATCGACATCGAAAATGTGTGTGAGCAGGGCAACTGCGGTGCGTTCGTCGGTCACAATCTCAACGCCACCATCGCGCGCGCACTGTTCGGCGCGTGCGCAGTGAACCCGCACACCGTCCGGCAAGGTGAGCGCCTCAAGCAGCGAAGGGCGATGATCGATCACCGTGACCTCCCAGCCGATCGCGGAGGCGATGCGCGCAAACGCTTCTGCACCGCGACCCGCGCCGATGAGGTAGAGCGATACCACCGGCATCAACGGTTCGACGAAGTAGCGTGACCGCGCGGACGAGCTGCCGCGCAACGCGTTGTGCACGTCCTCGTGGAGCGCGTCCTGCCGCTCCTCTAGTGCCGCATGCGCCGTCTTCTGTGCGGCGTCGACCAGTGGCGCCGCCCGCGCCCGAACCGCCGGAGCAAGCACGTTTTCGCGGTTGACATCATCGCGATCGAATTCGACACGCTCCCACGACCCCGTGCTCGCCTGGCCATGCAGCAAGGCGATCGTCCCCGCCGAGCGGCGCGTACCGCCGGCGTGATCCGCCGCGGCAGCAGAGGCCGATTTCGTCTCCGGTATCACCGTCAACACCGCGCCTCCGTGGCGCGCGTGACAAATTGCCGCCGCCGTGTTCAACCACTCCGCATCGGGCAGCGGCTCCAGCACGATGTGCGCGATGCCATCGCACGCACTGCCAAACCCCCAGATCGTCTCGAGGTCGTCGCGCAAGTCGTAGCGCAACGTGATTGCACGACGCTGTCCGCAGACATCGGCAGCGCGCGCAGCGACGTCTCCCTCCAGACAGCCACCGCTGATCGCACCCGCCAGTACACGCGCTTCCGCGTCCACCAGCAAGCGCGCACCCGGCTGCCGATACGACGAGCCTTCCACCTCGACGAGCGTGGCCAGCGCCAGCGGGACCAGTGGCCGCGCGCGCAGTGCCTCGGTCGCGGCGTGAGCGAGCTCAGAAAACCCGGACATGCGTCGTCGACCTACAGCAGGGATGACGGAGTGATCGGCAACGCGCGCACCCGTTTGCCGGTTGCGGCATAGATGGCATTGACGATGGCGGGCGCAACGGCGGGCACGGGCGGCTCACCAGCACCACTCGGCGGATGGTTGCCCGGCATGAGATGCGTTTCCATGACGGGCATATCGCGCATGCCCGCGAGTCGATACTCGCCGAAGCTCGTGCGCGCTGCGCGTCCCTTGGCAAAGGTCATGTTGCCGTGGAACGCTGCCGTGAGTGCCCACACGATGCCGCTCTCCACCTGTCCGATGATACCGAGTGGATTGATGACGAGTCCCGCATCGAGCACCGTGGTGATCTTCGCGACGCGCACAACGCCTGCCTTCGACACTTCCACTTCCGCGACTTGTGCCACGTAGCTGCGATCGTCGTACGAGAGACAGGCGATACCACGACCGCGTCCCTTGCCGAGCGGTACATGCCACGCGGATTTCGTCGCTGCCATCTGCAACACCGCGCGCAGTCGATCGACGTTGACGATCGGACGCCTGGGTTGACCGGCAGGCGCTGGCGCGGCGGCGAAGTCCGCCTGACTGTGTTCGTTGAGCAGCTGCAGCCGGTACTCGAGTGGATCGATCTTCGCGGCGGCCGCGAGTTCGTCGAGGAACGCTTCCCGCGCAAAGACATTCGGCACGAACTGAATCGCCCGCCACCAGCCCATCGGCATCGGCACGGGCACGTGCGTGTACTCCACGCGAATGTTGGGAATGGCGTACGGCACGTCACGCGCGCCAAGCGCTTCCGCTTCCATTGCCACGCCGCCGAAGGACGCGGTCACGGCAGGTGCCGCGACGCGATGACGCCAGGCGGTAGGCAAACCATTCGCTCCGAGTGCAGCGGCAAGGTGCGACTGCGACATCGGCTGATAGGGGTCGTGTGCAAAGTCATCAGGGCGCGACCAGAGCAGGTGCACCGGTGCGCCAACCTTGCGTGAGATCAGCGCGGCGTCGGCGGCGTTCTCATTCGTGATGCGTCGTCCGAAGCTGCCTCCGAGCAGCGTGACGTTGACCTTCACCTGATCCGGCGTGAGTCCGAGCGTCTGCGCGATGCCTTGTTGTACATCGTTCGGACTTTGCGTGCCGATCCACACTTCGCAGCCGTCGGCGGTGACATGCGCCGTGCAGTTCTGCGGTTCCATCGTCGCGTGCGACTGGAACGGAAACTCGTAGCTCGCCTCGAGACGTCGATTGGCGCCATCACGGGTTGCCTTGGCAATCGTGGCCTCGGCGTCGCCGACATCGCGCGCGTTGATCGCGCCTGGCTTCTGTGTGGTCGCGCGCAACGTGGTGCGCAGACGCGCGCTGTCGAAGGTCGCATGTTGGCCGTCGTTCCACCGAGCCGCCAACGCCGAACGTCCCTTCATCGCCGCCCATGTGGTGGTGGCCACGACGGCAATGCCAGAGGGCACGTCGACGAGATGCGTCACGCCGTTCACGGCCAACGCCGCGGCGCGACTGGATGTCGCTAA
>ENA-ORBV01011046-ORBV01011046.1-microbial-mat-metagenome-genome-assembly--contig:-NODE-11046-length-14282-cov-13.120099_pt1 | contig 14282 bp, 12 predicted proteins | sample MGYA00237777_ERZ505514 | MGnify/ENA primary metagenome ERZ505514 (study PRJEB26160, sample SAMN06269048) | microbial mat metagenome | isolation source: Oligotrophic lake microbial mat | place...
TGGTCGCTCAGCAGCGGAAAGTTCACCGCCTGCTCCGACTTGAACTTCTCGAGCGCAGCGAGGTTGTCCTTAGATACTCCGATGACCTGATAGCCCGCAGATTTGAGGGAATTCAGGTTGTCGCGAAAGTCGCAGGCTTGCGTCGTGCAACCGGGGGTGGATGCCGCGGGGTAGAAGTAGAGGATCACCTTCTGCCCGGCGAAGTCCGCGAGCGAGACCGACTTCCCGTCCTGATCACTGAGCGTGAATGCGGGTGCCACAGCACCTGCCTGAAGACGTTCAGCGGTCTCGGCCATGCTCTCTCCTTGCTCTGGATGCCCCTATGCTAACCTTGTCCGTCGGTCCAGATAGCCATCCGACCGCGCACCTCTAGCTCAATTGGCAGAGCAACTGACTCTTAATCAGTGGGTTCCGGGTTCAAGTCCCGGGGGGTGTACCAGAAAGCCCGGTCAGAGGCATAATTCGACAGCAAATCGGCCCATAGAATCCCGCCCGTGCGATATACGTGCAATAGCTAATCTCGGCACTGCTGCCCTTCCGGCATGACAATGACGTTAAAGCAGATGCGCGAAGCTACCGACGATCAGTTGATCCAATGGCAAGACGAGGTCGCAACTGGACGCGCTGCGGGCCATGACTATTACTTAGGCGAACTGCGTGCGAGGCAGTCGGCCCGGGCGATCGACGCAGCCGACAATCTCGCGCACCGCGCATATTGGCTCACAGTCGCGAGCACTGCTCTGGTCGTCGTCGCGGCGGTCGTCGCGGTAGTCGCCCTTTTCTTGAGGTAGGGATCGAGTGATCCGTAAGCTCTGAACATGGATGAATGGGAACTCATCGAGGGTGACGCTGCGCGACGCCGAGAATGACGTAATCGACCTCAGGCCATAAACTCGAGTCCAGAATCACAGTAGGCCGAACTGCCCAACATGGAGCATCATGGGCACGAATAAACGGTACGCCGAGCGCACAGATCAAACAGTCGCGGAACGTCCCCAGACACGATCGCAGCTCTAGTTCTAGAAGATTGGAGGTCAACCCTTGACCACGTGGGAAGAGCACGAACAACTCAGGGCACGTCTTGAGAAGGACTACCCAGCATTTGGCCTCGCGGATCGATTCGGCGACCGGACACATCGAAACCAATTTCTATCTGTAGTCGTCGCAAGTCTCAATGGTGAAGAGATCTCCTCATGGACATTTAGCCACAAGGATGAACCCTCAGCCCCACTGACTGTGACTTACAACATGGTCATCCTGACCGACACCAGGTGGCTGTTTATTGGCTGGCCGCCCGATGCTCAGTACCCCACTATTGCGAGCTATAACAGAGCGTCCATAAAGGTGGTCACTGTTCATTGTGTTCAAATGGATGTAAAGGATGTACCGGAGGCATTCACATGGTTCGAGGTGAGCCTGGATAACTACGAACACGAATTCTCTGAGTATCCGCCGACCCACAGATTTGGCGATGTGTCGGTCTTGCTTCGCGCCGCGCTATCGGATCAAAGCGCCGTATCGGTGCCGCGGGCGCGCGACCCCCTCAGTGCAGCTCGGGGGGAGAGCACGTCGATGGCGAGGTCGGGGAGCCGATTCCCGCCCTAAAGACTTCGCCGGTTTTCTGCGGCCCGCCTTGGGAAAAAAAGAATAGAGAGACGGAGGACGGAACTGGGCGGCTGTAAGTGCTGGGCCTGCCCTAAAGAAAACTCATGTTTGTGGTGATCACCAGTCGGTGTTTGTGCACGACTGTCGGCCCCAGTCATAGTCGGTGGTTGATTGCCCTAGTCGTTTGGCTTCGTATCGCTTGCCTGCACGTTTGGCATTGTTGCGGCGGGCACTGGATCCGTTCGAAGACTTCTGGACCAGCCTGCTCCGCTCGCTGAGGACCGGCGGCCCCAATGGGGTGAAGCTGGTGATGTCGGACGCCCACAGCGGACTGCGCAACGTCCTCGTAGCGGTCCCGAAGGCAGGTCGGGACATGGTGGCCTCGATCATCCGTAGCATCTTTGCCCAATCGGACGCGAAGCACATCGCCAAGGAGTTCGCCGAGGTGACCACGATGCTCGACCGCTCCCATCCGAAGGTCGCCGCGGTGCTCACCGACGCCGAGCCTGATCTGCTCGCGTTCGCCGAATTACCTCAGCGCCACCGGCGACAGATCTGGTCCACGAACCCGCTGGAACGCGTCAATAAAGAAATCAAACGGCGAACGCCGCTACTCCTCCCGAGCCTCCATGCTCGAACTGACCACGATGAACAACCCCACCGAAACCATCGACGAGGTGATTATCCTCCCGGAACTCGCCGCCGCCTAAGCTAGAACCACTGACCTGCACGGTGCTAAGAAATTCCACCACTCAGCGGGACGTGACCCTTATGATTTCGGAGATGGCCCGCCTGAACGTCAAACAGTCTGAACTCGATCGGCATCATGGCGGGTTCCTGCAGTCGACGTGAATATGTACCGGCTGAGGCTAGTCGCCCGATGCCCTGTGTCGCCCTGAGTGGCCCTCGCCTACGCTGAGGATAATGCTCAGCCTGCTTGCCCTCACGCCAGTGCTCATCGTGCTCGTGCTCATGACGGTCGCGGGTTGGTCTGCTGCGCGCGCCGGCATCGTCACGGCGGTGTTCACCGTGGTGCTCGCGGTGGTCGCATTCGGGTTCGGGGGCGACAGTGTGTCATACGGCGTCGTCGAGGGAATCGCGGGCGTGCTCGCCGAAGCGGGCTTCATTACGTTGACCGTGGTGGGTATCATTGGCCCGGCCCTAGGCATCCACTATCTGCAACGCAGCACGGGCGCGGCGGCCCGGCTGCGTCAGGCGCTCGCGGTGCTGCACCCCGACCCGCGCCTTGGCGCGATTCTTGTGGCATGGTTCTTCGCTCTCTTTCTCGAGGGGGCCGCTGGGTTCGGAACGCCCGTAGCGCTGGCAGCCCCGTTCCTCGTCGCGGCGGGCATGCCCGCCCTTGCGGCAGTGTCTGCGGCCCTCATCGGGCACGCCGCGGGCGTGAGCTTCGGCGCCATCGGCACGCCCGTGCTCGCGCAGAGCACCCTGGTCGATTTCACTCCCGCAGAGCTGGCTCAGGCCACGGTCGTTTTTCCGCTCACGTTGGGCATTGTGCTCACGATCGCCATGCTCGTCGTCATCGGTCGGGCTTACAGGCACTTTCGCGGGCTGTGGCTCTGGGGTGCGCTCGCGGCCCTGTGCTTCTTCGTTCCCTTCGGCCTCATCGCCTGGTTCGTGGGGCCAGAGCTGCCAACGCTCGGCGGCGCCTTAGTCGGGGTGCTGCTCTTTTCAGTGGTGCTCGTTCGACACCGCCGGCACGTGGAGGTCCGCGGCTTGCCCGCCGTGCCCGAGCAGGTCACCGTGACTCATCCGCATCCGGATGCTCGAGACGTTGTAGCGGCCGACCTCTCGGTGCTGCGTGCCGCTGCTCCCTACCTCGTGCTCGTGCTCGTCGTGTTGATTACGAGGCTCGTACCGCCGCTGCGCGAGGCGCTGCAGAGTGTCGTCATCGCGTGGCAACTGCCCGGTGGATTCGCCGCCTCGTTGCAACCGCTCTACCACCCGACCATGCTGCTCACTGTGGCGTTTGTTGTTGGAGCACTCATTCAGCGGGCATCGTGGAGACGCGTGCGCGTGGCCTTTGTCACCGCAACGCTGCAGCTCGGGCCGGTGATCGTCGCGCTCGTCGCCATGATCACGATCGCCCGCACTATGTCGTCGTCTGGCATGACGGCCGAGCTCGCCCTGGCCGCCGCATCCATCGGGCTGGCGTGGCCGCTGCTGACCGTGCTCGTCGGCGCTTTCGGCACCTTCATCACGGGCTCGGCAACGGCCTCGAACCTGCTCTTCACCGACCTGCAAGCCTCGACGGCGCAGGCGCTCGCCTTGCCTGAATTACCGCTGCTCGGCGCCCAAACTTTCGGCGCCGCGGTGGGCAACATCATCGCCCCGCACAACATCGTCGCCGCCGTCGCGACCGTCAGCCTCACGGGGCAAGAGGGCCGCGTATTGCGCAGCACCGTGCCGACGGCGCTCATCGTGATCGCGCTCGGGGGAGTGCTGGCGCTGCTGCTTGTGCTGTAGCGGGCGACTGATTCGCCCGCGCGCATCGACACGCACACCGAAGGCGTAGACCTCGAAGTGCAGGTGCGCAACGGTGCCGTAGCCGGTGTCGCCGACTGCGCCGAGGTAGCCACCGGCCGAGACTGCTTGGCCGGCTACGGCGTGCCGATCGCCTGATACCTTGCAGAAGTCCGCGAATTAAGGTTGTCGCGAAGGTCGCAGGCTTTCGTCGTGCAATCAGGGGTGGATGCCGCCGGGCAGAGGGACAGTGCCACCTGCTGCTCGGCGAAGTCCGACCGCGAAACCGATCCCCTCCTGATCGGTGAGGGTAGATGCAGGTGCCAGCGCACCATGTCAACGACCTTCAGCGGACTCGGCTTCGCGGTGGGGCTCGTTAGCCTCCCTCGCACCGAAGCCTTACGAGGACAAAGGAGGCAAAATTGAGACCGTTTGAGAAGCCGCATCTGTCATGGGTGAACTTGGACAAGAACGCAATTGGACACAGAGCGCGTCGCTCAAGCACCTAGGTGCCGATGTGGCGGGAGCGGTTCAGACCGTCTCTCCCGGGATAAAATTGTCGGATCCATCAGGAGCACGTCACAAAAGTCTTGCAGCTTCACAGCAGCGGCAACCGTCGCTAACGGTGTACGGTAAGCCACAGTTTGAGCGCGAAGGGTTTGGCGTGGTTGTGGTGCGAAGCGAACGTACGGAGCGCCGAGTCAGCATCGGGGATGTTGCCGCAGCTGCTGGGGTATCTCAAGCCACCGCAGCCCGCGCGCTTGCGGGCCGGGGGTATGTCAGCACAGACACCCAGCACAAGGTCGCGATCGAGGCAAAGCGTCTCGGCTACCTCCGCAACCAAGCCGCACGAAGTCTGCGAACGCGACGTTCGATGACGATCGGGCTCCTAGTCGCGGACGTCGACGATCCTTTCTTCGCAACGCTTGCGAAGCACATCGAGGCCGCGAGCGTTCGGGCGGGCTATCGAGTTCTTTTATGCAGTTCAAACGATGACCCTCAGTCTGAAGCGGACCAGCTGCAAGCACTCGCGGAGTACGGGGTCGATGGCCTGATCGTCACGCCGGGACAGGAGAACATCGAGATCCTCTCCCGCCTCATCCGCGCGGGAACGGCGGTCGTGCAGGTCGACCGTCGCGTAGCGGGTCTCGATGCTGACGCCGTGGTCCTCGACAACGAAGCGGGTGCAAGTCTTGCCGTCGAGCATCTGCTGAGCGCTGGTCATCGTCGTATCGCGATGGCAACCGGCCCGCTGCACATCGACACCGCGCGAGACCGGCTCCACGGATACGAAAAGGCTCTCGGCAGTCATGGCATCGAAGTGGATCCTGCGCTAGTTCACGTTGGAAGCTTCCAGCGTGGGGGCCAAGAGGCGTTAGTCCGCCAGATTCTCAGGGCGCGCCCAGCTGCGACAGCAATTATCGCGGCCAACAGCATCATCGCCGAGTCAGTCTGGGTGGCATTTTCTAGGTCGCACCTGGGTGCGGTCAGGGACGTGGCCTTAGTCGCGTTCGATGACGTGCCATGGATGCGCATGGTTGACCCTGCAGTAACGACAATCGCGCAGCCCTGGGAAAGCATGGCCCTCGAATCCGTAAAGCTACTTGTCAGCCGCCTTGATGGCCAAGATGCGGATACTCAGGCCCGCACGATCGTGATGCAGCCCAGCCTCATTTCGCGTGAGAGCGTAACGGCCCGGTAGACGATCCGAGCTCTCGAAACTCAGACTTTACATCCTTCGTTGACTGTGAGAGAGTAACCCACACCAGATGTGATAACGATGTCAGATCAAGAGGTGGTAGTCGTGCGGAGCGTTCAAATAGATCGTGATATGGGCTGCGTCATGCGCGATGGCGCGACCCTTCGTGCAGACGTCTGGCGCCCAGCTGATTCGGACGCGTACCCCGTTTTGCTGCAACGCACTCCATACAACAAAGCCGATTCGCAACAGGCGATCGTCTACGGAGCGCTTGAGCCGATCCGTGCAGTGGAAGCTGGGTACGCCGTGGTCGTGCAAGATGTCCGTGGTCGTTTCGCGTCCGACGGTGACTTTGATCCGTTCCGCTCCGAGGCATCTGATGGTGAGGACACCCTGACGTGGCTCGCCACGCAGCCTTGGAGTGACGGAAGGGTCATGATGTACGGCCAGTCATACTTCGGCGCAACTCAGCTTCTTGCGGCAACGACGAGCCACCCAGCGCTGAAGGCAATCGCCCCCCACCTCACGGCATCCGAGTACTACGAGGGGTGGACGTACGAGGGCGGGGCGTTCCAACTCGGCTTTGCTCTCTACTGGGTGTTGGCAGGCCTAGCGCCTGTGCAGTTGGCGCGCCTCGTACCGTCCGAGCAGGAGGCATTGCGTCCCGGACTCGAAACCCTCCTGAACGACACGAGCGCAGCCTTTGCCTATACCCCGTACGCCGACCTATCAGGAGTCGACCTCTTGGCTCCGTACTACCGTGAGTGGATCGACCACCCGCGGCGCGACGGCTACTGGAACGCGGTTGCGATCAACGAACGATACGACCGCATTCGGGTGTCTGCTCTGCACATCGGTGGTTGGCACGACATATTCCTGAAGGGCACGCTTGAGAACTTCACGCGGCTAGTGGGTGCGGCGCGCCAGCGTCTCATTGTCGGGCCGTGGGCTCACGGCAATCTTACCGACGCGGTCGGAGCGGTCGACTACGGGAGCGCCGCTTCCGAAGCGTCGCTCGACATGACGGCCAAACACCTTCAGTTCTTCGACGGGGTTCTCGGTCGCTCAATCGACGATTCGCCCGAGGTTTCCCTGTTCGTCATGGGGGAAAACCGGTGGCGAGAGTTCGACAGCTGGCCTCCAGCTGAGTCGAGCCCGCGCGATTGGTTCCTTGGCGAGGGAATGTTGCAGCATACCGCCGCAGACGGGGCACCTGACACATTTGCGTATGACCCCAATGATCCTGTACCCACCGTCGGTGGACCGAACTTCCTTCCGGGCCTCTTCATCTCCCGACTCTCGGGCGAGCAGCCCCAAACAGTTATCGAGGAGCGCGACGACGTGCTCCTTTACACAAGCGCGCCCCTCCTTGAAGACCTGGTCGTGATTGGCCCGCTGCGCGTTCACCTGTTCGCCTCTACCGATGCCGAAGACACCGACTTCACCGCCCGACTCACCGACGTTCATCCGGATGGCGGATCGTTCTCAGTTGCTGACGGCATTCGCCGCGGTCGCTACCGGCTGTCCACTGACAAGGCGCAATTCGCCGAGCCGGGCAACGTCGAGGAGTACGTGATCGACCTCGGAGCCACCGCACGGGTGTTTGCGTGTGGTCACCGCATCCGGCTTCAGGTCAGCAGCTCCAACTATCCCCGGTTCGACCGCAACCCAAACTCGACCGTGGAACCGGCTCTCGCGGCGGAGAATGACTTTCGGATCGCCCACCAGACCGTGCTCCACAATCCCACGCATCCCTCGCGATTGGTGATGTCGGTGATGAGCAAATGACCTCAACAAAGGATCGGCAAATGACCGCAACAATGAAAAGCCCGCCCGAGCAGTTCTCGCTCGAGCCTGCAGGTGAGCCGACTCGCACGAGGTTCTTCGCGCTCTTTCAGAGCAGGTCAGGTGGCGTCATTGCGGCGCTCGCAATCTTGATTGTCTTCGGTTCCTTTTTCGCCGACGGCTTCCTCTCTGGTCCGAACCTGCTCAATGTGGGCCAGCAGATCTCACTCGTCGGCATTATGGCGGTCGGCATGACCTTCCTGATTATCACGGGTGAGATTGACCTGAGCGTCGGGGCGATCTATGCGCTGTCGAGCGTGATAACCGGACTCGCCATCACCAATGGAGTGAGCTGGCCAGTCGCAGTGCTCCTTGGGGTTGTGGTGGGTGCACTGTGCGGGCTTTTCAATGGAGTGCTCACCGTCTACCTCAGCCTGCCGAGCTTCATTGTCACCCTAGGAACCCTCAGCATTTTCCGTGGCGTGATGCTCCTCACGACGGGCGGATCGCCCATCTCGCTGGATAGCTCGCTGTCCGAGGTTGCGAGTTTCGCTGTGCTCGGATCGGCCCGCCCATTCGGAGTGCCGATCCAGCTCATCATGTTCACGACGATCGCCGTCATCGGAGGACTCGTGCTCGCGTTCACGCGATTCGGTTTTCACGTTTACGCCGTGGGTGGCAGCAGGGAGTCAGCGCGGCTCACGGGTGTACCAACAGATGCCGTGCGACTTGCCGCGTTCTGCATTACTGGTGCCCTGAGTGGGGTCGCGGGCATCGTGGGCCTCGCGTTCCTTCTGTATGTGCAGGGCACCAGCGGAACCGGGCTCGAGCTTCTCGTAATCACCGCCGTGATCGTCGGTGGCACCGCGCTCTTCGGTGGATCCGGAACGATCCTCGGCACCGTTGCTGGCGTAGCGCTCATCGGGGTCCTGCAGAACGTACTGATCCTCGGCGGAGTCTCGTCGTTCGTTCAGACCATAGTTGTTGGCGCGGTCATTATCATCGCCGTCGCCCTAGATACCTGGCTGCGTCGGCGGCGTCGCACCTAACCCGGGCTCGCCCGGAACGGTGAACGCTCCACGCTTTCCTAACACCGAGAGAAAGAACACAAATGAGATCCAACCGTATTATCGCAAGACGCAGCGCGCGAGTTGCTGCTGTCACGGCAGTCGCCCTATCCCTCACGTTGGTGGCGGCAGCCTGTTCAAGCCCGACGCCTGTTGCTCCGCCTGCAGACGGTGCGTTCGTGCTCTCGCCTGCTATTCAGGCGCGGGTGGACGCCGGGGAGGAACTGTCGTTCGCATACATCAGCAACGACACCTCCATTGCATACATCGAGCCGCAAAAGGCCGGTGTGGCGAAGGCTGCCGAGGAGCTGGGTGTGAAGGCCGAGACACTGGGGTCGTCCACGGGTAGTGCTGAGGAGCAGATTTCGATCATCCAGACGCTCATCACCCAGGGCAAGATTGACGGCATCGCCGTCGCGGCAGTCAACGTCGACTCGCTCAAGCCGGTAATCGAGCAGGCCTTCGATGCGGGCATCCCCCTCATCTCGGTCTTCACCGACCAGCCGGACTCGAAGCAGCTCGCCTACGTCGGCACCGACCTTGAGGCTGCCGGCAAGCTCGAGGGCGATGAGCTGGTTAAGGCACTTGACGGCCAAGCCGGAACCGTCGTCGTCGTCTCCATCGACGCCGCCGCAGGATGGTCGTCGGGGCGCTTCACCGGATTCTCGGCCGCGCTTGCTGGCAACCCTGAACTGAAGGTCGTCGGTCCCATCACAACGGGTGCTGAGCCCGGCCAGATGTACAACACGATCGAGAATGCGATGACGGCCAACCCAGACGCAGTTGCGATCGCCTCAATGGACTGCTGCAGCCTCACCTCCGCCGCATTGTGGGTGGTCACCGCAGGCAAGGGTGGCGTGATCAAGGTCGTCGGGCACGACGCCCTTCAGTCGACGATCAACTCGATCAACGAGGGAGTCATCGAGTTCGGCATTAGCCAAGATCCGGTCAACCTTACGTACACCGCGATCAAGGCTCTGAACGACTTCGTTCGTGGCGGCCCATTGCCTGAGACCAAGCCAATGGACTTCCTCTTGGTCACGAAGGACAACGCCTCCGACATCATCCCGGAAGGCTAGTCAGCAATGGTGACTGGATCGGCATCATCCATCGCGCAACCGGCAGTTGAGGTGCGCAATGTAACCAAGAAGTTTGCGGGAGTGCTCGCTCTCAATGACGTCACCCTCGACCTGAAGCAGGGCGAGGTGACGGCTATTGTCGGAGAGAATGGCGCGGGAAAATCCACTCTCATGAAAGTCTTGGCGGGTCTGTACTCCCCGGATGCCGGTTCAGTCACCATCTTCGGTTCGCAATCGACCTTCTCCCCGACTCGACTCCTCCACACCAACGGGGTCGCTCTGGTGCCACAGGAGATCGCACTCATGCCGGAGCGCACGGTCGCGCAGAACATCCTCCTCGGCATGGAGGCGCCGGTCTCATTTTTTTCGCGTCGGAGCGATGCCACTGCGAGGGATCTTCTCGAACGCATCGAGACCCCGCTCGACCCTTCTCGGTCTGCCGGCAGCCTCACCGTGTCGGAGCAGCAACTCGTGATCGTAGCTCGGGCGCTCGCGCGCAACTGCCGCGTGCTGATCTTCGACGAGCCAACCGCATCTCTGACCCCTCACGAGGCAAACCGTCTGCTGCGACTTATCTCGTCGTTGCGGACGCAGGGCGTCACGATCGCCTACGTGAGCCATCGCCTTCCTGAGGTCTTCTCGTCGACCGACACGATTCACGTGCTGCGTGATGGCGCACTGACTGGTACGTTCGTTACCTCAGAGACTTCGTCGCCCGAGATCATCCGAGCGATGGTAGGGCGAAACATTGAGCATCGAACGGCGAGAGGCAAGCCGGCGGCGGCCGGATCGGCCAAGCAGACCGATCGTATCGAGGTCGTATCCTTGACGGCCCGGGAAGTTTCGGTTCACGACCTTCGGGTTGCGCCCGGCGAGATCGTCGGCGTCGCTGGTCTTGCAGACTCTGGTCGCAGTGAATTGCTGCTGTCGCTCTTCGGCGCGCTGCCGTCTACTCAAGAAGTGCGGATGGACGGGCGCCCGGTCAGGGTGAAATCCCCGAAGGATGCGATTGCGCTGCGGATTGGCTTCGTTCCGGCCGAACGACGATCGCAGGGAATCCTCGCGTCGATGACCGTTGCACAGAACATGGCCTCGCTTGATATTGATCGTACCCGCTTCGGAATAGTGGCACCCCGCTGGCTGCGGAGCCTCGCGGCGGCCCGCGCGCGCCTGTTCGACGTGCGGGGGAACCTCTCGGGTAGCATCGCGAACCTCTCTGGAGGTAATCAGCAGAAGGTTATCCTCGCCCGTTGGATCGCGCACGAGCCCCGCCTGCTCTTGCTGGATGAGCCAACGCGTGGTATCGACGTCGGCGCGCGGCAAGAAATTCACGACCGTATCAGGGCACTCGCTGAGCGGGGGTGCAGCGTGCTGCTATCGTCGTCCGATCTCGCTGAACTGGGCATCTTGGCCGACCGTGTCATCGTGATGCGGCACGGCGAGATCGTCGGCGAGATGTCACCAGACGCTTCGGAGGAAGACATTATTGCGCTCGCTGCTGGGGCATCCCAGGTGAGAGTGTGACTGCCAAGGCAGCCCATAGACTGACGGGGCGTTCGCCTGCGCGATGCCAGGCCGCTGGCGGACCCCCGTCTCTTAACCCGCCCACTCGCGAGCGAGGGAATGTCCATGCTTAAGGGAATTGATCCTCTTCTCACTCCCGATCTCCTCTATGCGCTCGGCACCCTCGGGCACGGCGAGGAGGTCGTTCTGGCCGACCGAAACTATCCGCCCACCAAGGATCATCTTGTCGTCCGCTTGCCTGGAACCGATTTGGCCGAGGTGGCGGCCGCCATACTCACCGTGTTCCCGATCGATGACTTCATTGCGGAACCTATCGCAGCCATGCTCGATGTCGGCAATCCAGGGGTAATACCCGACGTGCAGCGTGAAGTGTTCAACGTGATCAATGAAACAGAGGGTCGAGTGGTTGTCCACCGGTCCCTCGATCGTCATGCGTTTTACGAGCGCGCCGTGGCGGCTCGGTTGGTTATTCTCACCGGGGAGACGAGGTCGTATGGATGCCTCATCCTCACGAAGGGCGTTGTGAAGTGACCGCACAACCCCTTGTCGTTGTGGTGGGATCAGTCAATCGCGATACGACGTGGACAGTTGAGCGCTTCCCGCTTCCCGGGGAAACTCTCGTTGGCTCGAGCATGAGCCACCGGCTCGGTGGCAAGGGCGCGAACCAGGCTGTCGCGGTGGCACGCGCCGGGTCGTCGGTGACCCTCGTTGCGACAGTCGGAACGGATCCCGCCGGTGAGGCGCTGGTGCGAGAGCTCGCTGAATTCGGAGTAACCACCGATCTCGTTTTCGCAATGGAGGGTACCACCGGTTCTGCGCTGATCGTCGTGGATGGCGCGGGTCAGAACCAGATCGTTGTGCTGGCCGGCACCAACGCGCACACTGGGCGAGTTCGGTTGGAAGCCGTGAGTGACTCGCTTCGTGCGGCGCAGGTTGTGGTGGTGCAGGGCGAAGTGCCGGCCGCCAGCGTGGATTTCCTCAGCGTACTGCTTCAGGATTGCGCGGCGCTGTTTCTGCTCAACCTCGCTCCGGTCATCCCGGTGGCTCGAGGTACTTTCAACCGTGTGGACGTGCTCATCGTCAATGAGAGTGAGGCGAGTGAGTTGCTGGGCATCCGCGGTTTGGATGGCGATGAGAGTGCGAACCTCCTCACCGAATGGGCTCCGGTCGTACTGCTCACGCTCGGCCCGAGTGGTGCAATTCTCGCGCGACTTGGACTGCCGACTCTGTACATTCCAGCTCCGCCTGCCGAGGTCGTGATTGATACAACCGGCGCCGGGGACGCATTCGTTGGCGTGCTGGCGGCTGGTCTCGCGCGCGGCAACGACATCGCGGTCGCGGCCAGAGATGCCGTGGCTGCTGCTACTCAGACTGTGAGCCGGCCGGGAGCAGCTTCTTCCTACCCACTCTTTCAGTTGACATGAGGCCGTCAGTGCCAGCCAGTGTGAACGAATCGAGCACTGCTGGCGTTGAATACGACGTTGCCCGACTGCGAGGTGAAGGTCCCGGAAGTCGGAAACTCTGGGGCGCTATACGGCGAGCAGGATGGCGGGTTAGACCATTCTCAATCTTGCTCGGCCTTCCCGTGGGCGATACTGACACGTCGGCGAAAGCGCTGCTGGCGCTGCCTCGATTCGACTAGCTACGGCAGCAGGAGCATCGGGTCGACGCGCACACCGTAGGCGTAAACCTCGAAGTGCAGGTGCGAGACCGTGGCGTAACCGGTGTCGCCGACTGCGCCGAGGTAGTCACCGGCCGAGACTGCCTGGCCAACCGCGACCGCACGAGTGCCTTCGATCATGTGCGCGTAGAGGGTTGCGATGCCCCCGCCGTGGTCGATCTTGACGTATTCTCCCCAGCCCCCCGAGTAGCCGGACTCGACGACGACCCCGGGTGAGGCAGCTGAGATGGGGGCACCGTTCCCGGCCATGATGTCGATGCCGTTGTGGAATTCTTCGCCACGGTAGCCGAAGCCATCGTTGACGTTCCCCGCAGCTGGCCAGATCGCGAGCGAACCAGAGAAGTTGGCAACAGCGTACGCCGGTTTCTGTTCGATCATCTCGACAGTGAAGGTGTCACGCGTGATCACGGCGGCGGCGCTCGCCTCGGCGACAGCGAAGGCCTGCGGTGCTTCAGTGGTTGCGGAAGCCGATTCCTCAGCGGCCTCGGCGCTACTGTTCGTCTGAATCGCGCTCGGCAGAGCCGCCGCAGGGAGGCTCATGCCGACGGCTAGGGCTGCGACGGCACAGAGAGTGGCTGTTCGTTTCACGGTGGCGCGGGAAATCATTGGTGCGGAAGTACCTCGGTGATCGTCGGTTGGCCGTGTGCCAACGTGCCTCGCGCATCCAGCATCATCGGCTTCTGGCGCGGCAACCCGCGTTGTCGATCCATTCGAGATCGCACTGATCGGCGCACACATGCTGCCGAGGCGGGTTCTTTACTGTAACCCACGACCTTGCGGAGTGCGTCCAGCTTCGGGGAGAGTCATGATCGGTGGCGTTCACGGACAGCCCGTCGAGTCGTTGCTAGCCCCGCGGTTCAGGTGCGCCGCTAGCCTTGCTGGATGCATACTGACCTTGTACGGCCTGACTTTGCGCGGCCTGACTTTGTGCGGCCTGACTTTGTGGATGGCGCCCCGATCGGGCCGTGGGCCAAGTCCTTTCCGGCCTCGAGTTGGGGAATGACCCCAGGCGAGTTCCTCGCAACTCAACCGAGACTGTCTGACTTCGCGACGCCCCTGTTGACCATCGAGTCCGCTGCCACCGCACACAACGTTGCGCTGATGGCGCAGTGGATCGAAGCTCGCGGCTTTGAGCTCGCGCCGCACGGCAAGACGACGATGGCTCCGCAGCTTTGGCAGCAATTGCTGGATGGCGGCGCGTGGGGAATCACACTCGCGACCGGGTGGCAGGTGCAGCTTGCGAGGGCGTTCGGCTTCAGCCGCCTCATCCTGGCCAATCAGCTCATCGATCCGATCGTGCTGCGCTGGCTGGCGACCGAGCTCGAAGACCCGTCGTTCGAGTTCATGTGCTGGGTCGACAG
>ENA-ORBV01011047-ORBV01011047.1-microbial-mat-metagenome-genome-assembly--contig:-NODE-11047-length-14281-cov-4.389679_pt1 | contig 14281 bp, 12 predicted proteins | sample MGYA00237777_ERZ505514 | MGnify/ENA primary metagenome ERZ505514 (study PRJEB26160, sample SAMN06269048) | microbial mat metagenome | isolation source: Oligotrophic lake microbial mat | place...
TTTTCAAGCAGAAGACGGCATACGAGATTCGCCTTAGTCTCGTGGGCTCGGAGATGTGTATAAGAGACAGGAAACTGGCTGGCGTCAAGTTGGCATCAAGGCTGGGGATGACTGCGGTGGGACGGCTAAAGCCGGTGTCCGCACCGCTGGCATTTTGCCCGAGGTAACTCAAGCCATAGCCGGCGCGGAAGACCCATTTGGGCAGGAACTGCCAGGCCATGCCAACGCGGGGTTGCCAGTTATTGAGGTCGCGCTTGAAGGCCTCGCGGTTTGCCCCGTCTGCGCCGGCAAAGAGCAGACCGCCCCTGAGTTGTAGGCCTTGCACTTGCGATTGCAATGGGCTGGACTGATCGAAGGCGAAGCCGCGAACTTGCCGGTTGTAACGCTCGACGATGGGAGCTTCATAATCCCAACGGAAGCCCAGATTAAGCGTGAGCGTGCGCGTGATCTTCCAGTCGTTCTGAAAAAAGAAAGCCATGTAGTCATTGCGGTAGGCGGGCCAAACGTTCTTTTCGACACTGCCCGATGTGATCGTGCCGGTGAGGAATGTGGCCATCTCATTGCCGCTGGTGGCGTCGGCGCGTTGAGGGTCGCGCTGCGTCCAGTTGCGGCCAAAGGTGTAGTTGCCACTGGCCGAGCCGGGGTTATGGTTGTTGGAATTGTAGCGGCGGACTTCAGCGCCGAGCTTCCAGGACTGACGTCCACGAATCCAGGTGAGATTCGGCTGGAAGGAGTAAGTGTCCTGGGTCTCGTAGTTTGCCGTTCTGGTAGAGCCGAGTGGGGAGTAGTTGTTTCCAGAGAAGTTGAAGCGCGGGAATTGTAGGACGTCGAATTGGCTGGCGAGGGATTGTGGAAAGCCGAGGTCTGCGGGGTTAAAGCCACGGCCGAAGGTGTTGCCGGAAAATCCTTCGTAACGGGCGAGGCCACCACGGAGATTGAAGACCATCGACGGGCTAAGGGTGTAAGTCCAATCCGCGCCCCAATTTCGCGAGATGCGGGTAGATGGGGCCTCGGTAGAGGGTTCGGCGGCGTTGGTGCCCCACTGGACGCGGGCGAGGTTATTCCAGGGCGTCTGGCCATAGCGCCAATTGATGCGGCTTTTTGAACTTAGGACGTAATCCATCTTGCCGAGCCATTGATCGTACTCGTTTCGTGAACTGTTGATGAAGAGGTAGTTGTTCTGGCCGTCGGGACTTTCGCTGACGCGATTGGGAAGCGGAAAGAATCCAACGGCGCGTGAAGCCAGAGGGTTGATACGTTGGCGCGGAATGACGTTGCCGGGGAATTGCTGGCGGGCGGTTATGCCATTCGACGACAAGGGATCGAAGATCGCAATCTGTTGGTTGGCGTTGGTGACCAGCTTCGAGAAGTCACCATTGCGCTGATCGGCGGTGGGAACGGTCCAAAGCTGTGTCTGTGGATTCCGTTCGCGGAGACCTTCGAGCGAGAGCATCCAGAACAGCTTGTTGCGGCCATCGAATATTTTGGGTATAAAGACCGGGCCATCGACACGGAAGCCAAAGGTGTTGTTGCGGTAGGGAGGGCGCGCGATACCGACGGCGTTGCGGGAATAGCCGTTCGCGTTCAGTTTGTCGTTCTTGAAAAATTCAAAAAGCTCGCCATGAAGCTTATTGGTGCCGGATCGAAGGTTGATCGATGTTGTGCCGCCGCCCACTCGACCGTATTGTGCATCGTAGGTGTTGGTGATGATGTTGACTTCTTCAATCGCTTGAAGGCTTGGAGCAAAGGACGCACTGCGGCTTCCTCTGGTAGAGGTGATGCCATCGAGCAGGATTTCGTTTTCACCGCTGCGGCCACCGTTGATCGACACTGCGTTGATGTTGCCGAAAGCGTAGAGTTCGAAGTTTCCCCAGTAGTTACTGTTTTTGGTTACTCCGGGGAGGGTGTATTGAAACTGGAAGAGATTGCGGCCGGCAGTGGGGATGTCTGAAATCAGCTTTTGTTCGATGGTGCCGGAACGAAGCGCGGTCTCGGTTTGTAAGAGTGGAGTTTCGCTGGTTACGGTGATGCTTTCGGTCAGGGCGCCGACCTCAAGCTTTACGTTGATATTGACCCGGTCGACAGCGCTTAACTGAATTGAATCGCGCACCTGGGGTTTGAAGCCAGCCTTTTCAAAACGCAAGGAATATTTGCCGGGAGGTAGGAATGGCGTGACATAGCGCCCCCCTTCATTGCTCAGGCTCGTGTATTCGACGTTTTGGTCGAGGTTGCGTGCAATGACGCGAACGCCGGGCGCAGTCGCTCCAGTAGAGTCTGTAACATCTCCTGAAATTACAGCACGGAAGTTCTGTGCGAATAGACCAAGAGAGAAAATTGCGAATGCGGCCAGAGTTCTCATCGCAACAATTTAGCAGATCTAAATGAATTTTGCGTCAAAGCGAGTCGATACCGAGTGGATTCACTTCATTTTTGAAATGAATTAGATACTTATCGGGGCAGCGGACCGCCTTTAGCTCATTATTGATAAACAAATGTCGCGTGGCGCCGGTAGCTAATAATACGTGGTCGCTGGCGCGATGGATCTTGTACTCGATACGCATCATTCGGCTCTGAACCTCGACAACACTCGCGGTGACATCGACAAGATCGTCATAGCGGGCGGCGGCTTTGTAGTCTACTTCAACTCCAAGAACGGCAACCCGCACGCCTTCCTTCTCCATATCGGAATAGTTAAGCCCAGCCGATCGCATCGCTTCCACGCGACCCACCTCCATCCAGACCACGTAATTGGCGTGATAGACCACGCCCATCTGATCGGTTTCGGCGTAGCGGACGCGGATTTGAGTTGTATGTTCAAGCATGATTGGCTGTCAATCAGTGATGTTAACTCGCATGGGATACTGAAAGTACCCCTTTATGAAGAGAATTATCCTTGCGCTCGCGGCGCTTTTACCCGCAGCGATGTTGGGCCAGAACTTGGCCGATATTGAGAAGCGCGTCACAGAATTCAAGTTGGCGAATGGCATTACCTTCGTCGTTTATGAGCGCCACCAGGCACCGGTGGTCAGCTTTTTTAGTCACGTGAATGCAGGCTCCGCCGATGACCCGAAGGGTCAGGCTGGCCTCGCCCACATGTTTGAACACATGGCTTTCAAGGGCACCAGGACAGTTGGCACGCTCAATTTGCCTGAAGAGTTGAAAGCAATGGAAGCAGTCGAGGCGGCATACGATGCTTTGACAGCGGAACGCAATAAAGGTTCCGAGACGAGTGCCGACAAAGTGAAGTCGCTCGAAGAAGGCTTGAAGAAGGCTATCGAGAAGGCCAATGGATTCGTCGACAAAGAGCGCTTCACGAAAGTGCTCGAAGAGAGCGGCGCGGTTGGCTTGAATGCTTTCACCAGTCTCGACGAGACGGCCTATATGATGAGCCTTCCGGCCAACAAGCTGGAGTTGTGGTTTGCGATGGAGAGCGACCGGTTTATCAATCCTGTTTTTCGCGAGTTTTATAACGAACGCGGAGTGATTCGTGAGGAATACCGGCAGCGGATTGAATCCGATCCTACAGGCCGTCTGGTTTATGAAATGTTGACGGTAGCCTTTGCGACTAACCCTTATCGCACTTCGCCTGCCGGCATCCCAAGCGATATCGAAAGCTATCGTTTTGCCGATGCTATGGCCTTTCGCAAGCAATACTACGTGCCGTCGAACCTGGTGATCGCAATTGCCGGCGATGTCGACCCGGCCGAAGTGAAGCGTTTGGCGGAGAAGTACTTCTCGAAGATGACCGGTGGCCCGAAGCCGACGGGCATGATGACCAAAGAAAACGAACAGTTTGGCGAGAAGCGTCTGTTGGTAGAGAGCCCATCACAGCCCCTGGTGCTGATTGGGTACAAGCGCCCGAATTCGCTCGACAAAGACGACGTGCTGTTTGATGTGATGGCGATCTTGCTTGGTACTGGCCGCACCAGCCTCTTCTACAAGGAGATGGTTCAGGACAAGAAGATCGCTCTGGCTGCACAGGCGATTCCGACCTTTCCCGGTGGCCGTCGCGAGAATCTCTTTGCCGTGTTTCTTGTGCCCAACGCCGGCAAGACTACTGAAGACTGCGAGAAGGCAGCTTACGAAATCATCGAACGTTTGAAGACGGAGAAGGTGAGCGAGGAACAGATGAAGCGCGTGAAGACTCTTCTGCGCGCACAGTTGATTCGCAGCCTCGATTCCAATAGCGGTATGGCTCAGAATCTTGCAACTACCAAAGCAATGTTTGGGAACTGGCGTGCGTTGTTTACCCAACTCGACGACCTCGACAAAGTGACTGCCGAAGATGTGATGGTTGCCGCCAAGAAGTATCTGATTGCCAAGAACAGAACCGTGGGTGCCACAGTGCAACCCGCCCAGCAGGCAAAGAAGTAGGAGTATCCGGATCATGAAAAAATTAATCGTTTGCAGCCTGATTGTGGTGAGCGCCTTTGCCCAGCAGAAGCCAGTCAAAGCTCCCTTGCCGGTTTACCAGACCTTGAAGTTCCCTCCTCTGAAGCAGGTACAACTTCCCAAGGTGGAACAATTCACTCTGCCCAATGGGTTGAAGGTGATGATTCTTGAGAACCATGAACTGCCGCTTGCCAGTGGATCTCTGCGTGTTCGCACGGGATCGCTGCTGGAGCCAGCCGATAAGGCCGGTCTTTCTGGAATTGTCGGTCAAGTGATGCGCAGTGGTGGCACTAAGAAGCGCAACGGCGACGCGCTGAACGCGAAGCTCGAATTGATCGCGGCTACGGTTGAGGCAGGAATCGGCGATGACAGTGGGAGCGTTGGATTTAACTGCCTCAAGGAGAATTTCGACGAGGTATTGGAGCTGTTCAAGGAAGTGATTGTGGAGCCTGTGTTCCCTCAAGATCGCCTCGACCTTGTGTTGACGCAAACCCGCAGCGGCATCTCGCGCCGCAATGACGACCCGGGTGGCATCCTCAATCGTGAGTTCCAGAATCTTGTCTATGGCAAGGACACGGCTTATGGCGATCGTGAAGAATACTCGACGATTGCCAACGTTAAGCGGGAAGACCTTGTAGCCTTCCACGATCGCTATTTCTTTCCTGCAAACGCGATGCTTTCGATCTACGGCGATGTAGACTCCGCTGCCGTGAAGGCGAAGCTCGAGAAGCTCTTTGCGGACTGGACTACACAGCGTCCCGCTGTGCCTGCTTTCCCGGCTGTGACCAAACAGAAGGCGGCTGGCGTGTATATCGCCGACAAGTCCGACACGGAACAGACCTTCTTTTCCATTGGTCACATCGGTGGTAAGCTGAGCGACAAAGATTATGCGGCACTGACTGTAATGTCGAATATTCTCGGTGGGGCAGGTACTTTCTCCAACCGCTTGATGCAGAGCATCCGCAGCGACAAAAGCCTTGCATACGGGATCTCAAGCAGTTGGTCTGCCGACTATCTGCATGAGGGGACCTTCCGCATCACCGGTAGCACCGCTGCCGCTACCACCGATCAGGCGATCATGGAATCGCTCAAAGAAGTGAAGCGCATGCGTGAGGAAATGGTGGGCCCAACTGAACTCGAAGCAGCCAAACAACGAGTCGAAAACACTTTTGTGTTCAGCTTTGCTTCGCCCGTGCAGACGCTCAATCGTTTGATGAACTACCAATATTACGGCTACCCTTCCGACTTCATCAACCGCTATAAAGACGCTGTTTCGAAGGTTACCGCGCAGGACATCTTGCGTGTTGCCAAGGAATACATCAAGCCTGAGGAATTCACGATCGTCGCCATCGGGCAGACCGAGAAATTCGCCGACAAACTCAAAGCGCTTGGTGAGGTGAAAAAACTGGATATCAGCATTCCTCAACCGAAGGCAGAGGCTGCCAAGGCCGATGCCGGGTCTTTGGCTGCAGGCAAAGCCGCAATTGACAAAATTGCCGCAACTGTTGGTGGCAAGGACAAGATTGCCAGCGTAAATGACTATGTTCAAAGTATCTCAAGTGAATTGAACATGGGCGGCAACAAGGTGAATGTGAAGCAGACCAATTCCTGGTTGAAGCCGATGGTTTTCCGCCAGGTCAATGAGTTGCCCTTTGGCAAGATCATCGCCTTCTTCGATGGCGAAAAGGGCTTCCTCAAGGCGCCTCAGGGTGAGCAGCCTTTGGCCGGGCCGTTCGCCGCTCAGGTGAAGGGTCAATTGCAGCGTGACTATTTTGCGATTCTGCAAAGCAACGAGGTTGCCGGCCGCAGCGTCAATCTGGTTAAGGAAGGCGAACTCGAACTGAAGGATGCCAATGGTTCGATGTTGAAGCTGTTCTATGATCCGAAGACGATGTTGCCATCGAAGCTCGCCTTTACTGAAGGTGGGATCGGCGCCGAGATCGGCTATGGTGATTTCAAGGAAGTAAGCGGCCTCAAGCTGCCGATGCAGTTGAACATTACCCAGAACGGGCAGGTATCAACTCAGACGGTGACCGACTGGAAGCTGAACACTGGTTTGACGGTGGCCGCGATGAGTAGCAAGGAATGACACGTAGACACTTAATTCGCAGCAGTGTGTTTGGAATTGCGCCCGCCTTTGTGCGGGCGCAAACCATGCAGGAGAAGGGCCGAAAGCTTATCGCCGACGCTCAACTTGCGCTAGGCGGAGAGAAGTTTATGGGCATGCGGGACCGCACTGAAGAAGGCCGCGCCTATAGCTACTACCGGGAGCGACTGAGTGGTTTGGATGTAGCGCGCTTCGAGACGATGTACGCCGATGCCGCTACCGGTATCAAGCAACGCGAAAAACAGGTGTTTGGCAAGAAACAGGATTACTATGTCGTTTTCGGTGGCGATGGCAAGGCCTGGGATGTCTCTTATCGTGGTGCAAAGCCCATGGAAGAAGAGCTGATCAAGAACTGGGAAGAAGGCGTGCTGCGCAATGCCATGTACATCCTTCGCTGCCGGGCTAATGAGAGGGACATGATCTTTGAGCGTCGTGGCCAGGAAGTGTTCGAAAATCAGCCCGTTGAAATTGTCGATGTTACCGATAGCGCAAATCGAGAAGTAGCGATCTATCTTCATGCCTCAACCAAGCTTCCGGTGCGCGGGTATTACAAGCGCCAGAATGCCAAGGATAAGGGGTGGGACGAGCAGGATACACACTACGCCAAGTACCGTCTGACTCAAGGTGTGATGTGGCCCTGGGCGATTACACGCAGTCGCAATGGAGAACGCAATCTGGAACTCTATTCCAACGAAGTGACGATCAACTCCGGGTTGCCTGCCAGCAACTTTGAAGTTGGTGCCGGGGCGAAAATGGTGCCCACCAAAAAAGCTTCCGGCAAAAAGAAGTAAAGCTTAGACCATTACGAATCTTTCTGTGTGGATATGGTTGGGGGGAATCCCTATTTCCGGCAAGATTGTTTCGATCGAATCCATCATTGGGCCCGGGCCACAAATGAAATATTGAAAGCGTTTGGATTGTTCCGGCAGATGTCTTTGCAGTACATCTTGAGTAATGAAGCCCACCTCCCCTTTCCACCCTGCGGGTGCATTCTCCAGCGCATAGATCACTTCTAGATTCATTCGAGTCTGAAGAGTCTCAAAGCGGTCTCGAAATCGAAGACTCTCGAATGAGCTGCCGCCGTAGAAGAGGTAAACCGGGCTTGGATCCCTACGGGCGGCAAAGGTCTCGCACATGGAAAGCAGCGGCGTGATACCGACTCCGCCTCCGATCAGTACATAACCCGGGCCCTGCTCTCTGTCTGGGGTGAAGACGCCGTACGGGCCATCCACCCAGATCTTTCTTCCCGGCTGCAGTGTAGGTACAACCTTGCCCGACCAGTCACCAAGTTCCTTCACGGTGAACTCAATTGGCCAGCCCAACTTATCGGACGCCGCGGACGACATTGAGATTGGGTGGCGGTCTTTGTGGAAAGGCGAGCTACCTGTGTTAAGCCAGGCGAACTGGCCGGGTTCGAATCGAAAGCCGGGGTGATTATCGGGCCTTAACTTCAGCGTGCGTGTGTCGGCTGAAAGCTTGAGATTTTCCACGACGACCCAAGGCCTGGACCACATCCGGAATGGCTTGAGTAACTGGAAGTAGATCGAGATTCCCAACACCACTAATACATAGGTGATCAATACAAATTGCATTGGGCGCTGTGAAGAAAAGGCACCCACAAGCAGCAGATGCGACAGTGCCGCCAGCACGACAATTTTGGCAAGAATACTGTGGGACCATTGCCACCACTCATATCGGAGTCGCAACTGTTGCCGGGCCAGCGACAGCGAGATCAGAAGTATCAAGGCTGCCCCTGAGACAATGGCCCAGCGCATGGCCCATGTCGTTTCAGGCCCGAAGGGATTGAGCCAGGCCAGAGGATAGCCGTTGTAGATGAGTGCGATTGCATGAGCGATCACGAAAAGAGTGGCGATCAGCCCCAATTGGCGGTGGAAGCGAATGAGAGCATCCATTCCGAAGGCACTCGCCACGGATTGGATTTTTGAGATCAGCGAGAATTCAAGGCCCAGAATTGTGAAGGCCAGAAAGCCGAATGCTACGCCGAGCTTCATCAAGAGTGGAGTGTCCGCAAAGGGCCCCGGCCAGATTGCCGCCACCGCGAGCGGCAGGCAGATCAGGATCATGTAAAGCGAAAGCCATAACAGGCCTCTTACTGACATAGTCTCTACTTAAAGTATGAAGCCGGAAAAAGTTATTGGCGTGACGTTCGTGTTGGAGTAGACGGGCATGGGGCGGGGAAGACCCGCAAGGCGGGCCAAGTCTTCTGGTGAAGCCGGGGCTACAGAGCAGGCCGCAACCAGGCCCTGCGCTTCTTCAAAAGTGAGTGAGCTTCTGTCGCCGGTGTATCTGAGATCCGCAGCGGTGTGCAGACATAACGGCGTCGAAACCAGATCGTGAATCTGGCGCAGCAACCCATATTGAACGCTGCGCCGCCACAGAAGCATGGTGTCGACAGTCGGGTGCTTTGTGGTGGGTGATTCGATGGCCTCTCTTGCGACATGTTCGAGGATCGATCCTGCCGCGCCGTAGCCATACTGACAGGCGGCGCAGAAGCAAATACTGCGGTAGAAAGGGGCCTCTGCATTGTCCTCTGGCTGTGGGTGGAAGGCTCTAAATCCAAGTCCCATCAGTTGCAGGCTTGCCCAGGGGAATTGTGCCGCCACTCTCTGGCAAAGATCGAGACAACGATCCTGGGCCAACGGTTGTGACGGACACTCAGCACCTTCCACGTGCTGCCCCAGCGTATTGGTAGGAGACGTATCGCTGATACCGGGCCTCTCGAGCAAGCGTATTTTTGCATGCACGGGCACGCCATGCTTTGCAGCCGCTTCCAGCAAGGTGGAGAGGTTTGGATCTGCAGCCTCTACATGGATCGCGTTGAAACCCTGCGCTTCCAGTTGATCGATGTGGGCTGTATTCGAGACAGTAATGGAACGCAGCATCCGGTTATGTCTTCACCATGCCGCGGTAAGGCACGTCGATCTTCATGGGGCCAGCCCATTTTTTTGCCGCCTTCTTATCAAGCTGCCAGAAAATCGCGTTCACGAGCAGACGCTGAAAAGATTCGATCGCAAAGTCTCCGGGATGGCCGAGGCTGGTGTAGAAAGCCTTGGCACCATATTTGTTGCGCCAGGTCCAGGCGACAGGATTACGTACGGCCGGCTTGTTGGGGTTGATTGCGTCTCCGTAAAGCAAGACCTGAGCGTCATTTGGCGGGTATTTGGGCAGGACGTTGTAGAGCCATGAGGGAGCGACAAATTCGCCGATCACTCCAGCGAGCAAAGGGTTCTTGCCGGCGGCTGGATTGCGTGTGACGCGTGTTGTTGCCTGATGGCCGTAGTGGGTGTGACCTTCGGCATTCCAGCCCGGAGGCGTACCAAAAATATCAGGCCCCCAACGATTCCAGGCGGCCAGCGGATCGTCTTTAGGGTAGTTGAAGGCGTGGGATGTGGTGCGGAGGCCAAGGATCGGTTTTGCCGACTTAAGGTAGGCTTTGATCGGCGCGAGTTGACTTGCAGGCAAGCGCCTCCAACGAAGGCAAAATACTACCAGATCGGCGACAGCGAGAGCTTCAAGCCCCGGGATGTTCGTCTCTGAATTCTGATCGGGACTGCTCTTGAGTACTTGCGTCGAGAATCCAAATCTTGACTCGAGTTCTTTCGCGAAAAGGGGAAGCGTGGCTTCTCCGGAATACTCATGGTCGCCGGCGACAAAAACGATCCTGGGTGATTTTTTCGATGCTGCAAAAGCAAACGGGGACAGTAGAAACTGTCCCCGTGAGATGGAAGCGGAAGCTGACATTAACGGCCTTCGGAAGAAGGAGGAACCATGCCGTTCATGCGGAGCAGGGTCACAAGGTTGCCGTAATGTTCCCAGCTGTGGCTGAGGTTGAGGATCATCGGCTGGGCTGCAGGTACTTCACGCGTGCCCATCTTGATCATGGTGCCGAGGCTCTTGTCGGTGGTCATGCCCCAGGCTTTGGTGCATTCAGCGACGGCAGCGCCCCAGGCTTTGGCGAGCACATCCTTCGAAGTTTCCTTGCGGATGCTGGCGGGCTTGGTGCCACCGGTGACGGCGGTGCAGAAATTCTGGTTGGCATCGGTCAGGTGGCCGACAAATTCCGAAAACGGCATGGTGCCGTCAGTGGACTTGAAGCTGAACTTGTCAGCGGGCATCTTGTCGATGGACTTGGTGATGTTGGTCGAGACAGCCTTGTACAGGTTGGAGCTGACTGCGGCGATCGGATTTTCCTTCATGTCCTGGGCGAACATAGACAGGCTAAGGGCGCAGACGGAGAGAACGAGTTTCTTCATGGATTAATTACCTCGTGACGATTATAGCCGCAAACCGTAGAACTTCGCAGCCGTTGACCCCAGGATTTTCGCCCGCTCATCGGCAATCTGTGGCCCCAGCGCCTGCGTAAATGCCGCAAGTACTTCCTTCCAACTGCCCGCCAGGGTGCACACAGGCCAGTCGGAGCCAAACATCAACCGGTCGAATCCGAAGAGTTTCAGGACGTGTTGGACGTAAGGAGTCAACTGCTCTGACTTCCAGTTTTTGTGGTCTGCTTCGGTAATCATTCCAGAGACTTTGCAGTAGAGCTTGGGGTGTTTGGCGATACGCTCCATGTCCTGCGCCCAGCCATCGAAGGTGCCTTCCTTGATGTAGGGTTTCGAGATGTGATCCACCACCATAGAGAGGTTGGGGACCTTTTCGATTAGTGCCGGCACATAGGGCAGGTGAGGGGGACGCAGAAGGAGGTCATAAGGTATTGTGCGGTTCTCCAGTTCCTTCAAGCCGCGGATGACCTCTGGCTGCAACATCCAGCGCACATCCGGCTCGTCGTGAATGATGTGCCGCACGCCGACAAACTTCGGATGCTTTTGAAGTTGATCGAGGACAGTGCCGATCTTCGGGTCTTTCAGGTCGACCCAGGCGACGATGCCGAGGATCGACTTGTGCTGCGAAGCGAGGTTGAGCAGCCACGTAGCCTCTTCAGGCACCTGTGCGGCCTGGACAACAACGCTACCATCAAAGGTGTTCTGGGTGAGCGTCGGTTCCAGGTCTGCGGGTAGAAAGTTTCTTCGCAACGGGCTGGGCCCGGGCGGCATCCAGGAATATGTCAGGAGATCTGGATTCCAATAATGTTGATGAGAGTCGATGCGCATCTTACGGAGGCGATTCTATCAAGAAGGCGGGCACTGCTTGCGCCTCTCTTGTTGTTTGGTTGCAAACAGGAAGTCAAGCACCAGCGCGTCGACGCCGCTTTAGCCCCATTAATTCCGCCCGATAGCACCACATTGATTGGTGCCAGAATTGACAATCTTCGCAAGACCCCGGCCTGGGACAAACTCTTTCCAGCCACTGGCCCGATTGCCCTGGAGACCCTTAAGAAGCAAACTGGCCTGGACCTGCGCACCGCTATGCATGAAGTGGTGTACTGCCTTGGTGGCAAGCATCGGGTGGCGCTGATTCGGGGCAAGTTCGTCGATGGTGGTATCACGAATGCCGGCCTTGAACCAGATCTCAAGATTGAAGGGGCGCAAAAGCTTCCTTACAAGGGCTTCGTGCTTGTCGGCAAAGAAGAAGAAGCCGTTACGTTCTTCAACTCAAGTGTTGCCGTTCTGGGGCGGGCCTCTGCTTTGCGCTCGATCATCGACAACCGCCAGCTCAAGAACTCAATTCCAGCGGGCTTGATTGCGATGGTGGAAACCTTGCCCCCGGAATCTCATTTCTACATCGTCTCGAATGCACCTACACTGCCAGAGGGCGGAATCGGCGGCCTACAGAGTCTGCCCTTGGCACTGAAGTCGGCCAAGGGCTACCTGGACGCACGCACGGGTGCGTCGTTCCGAGCCGAAGCCGAAGGCGTAAGCGTCGAAGATGCAAAGAAGTTGCTCGACGGCTTGCGAGGGATCTCCAACCTGCTTCGTCTGACGCTGAAGGGCGAGCAAAAGGATTTGGCCCGCATGCTGGATGCCGTTCAGTTTTATCAGGAAGGCGCAACCGTCAAGATGCAGGCCGAGTTGTCGCTCGATAGCCTGATGAATGCATTCAAGTCGCTGGACTTAATGGGCTCTGGCCGCGCTTAATTTCGACATGCAACTGCTGCTGTCGTTTTTCCTTTCTGCCGCCGAAACACTAGGCCCCGACACGGTGTTGGTGCGCTTCCCCAAAGAGCCTCACGGCATTCGAGGTGCTTTCCCCTCACACCGGGTCCTGAAGGTGGAGCACATCCTCCAGTGGTTTGAGCGGCACTAGGTCGAAGCCTTCGAGCCGGAAGGCCGGTGCCCACTGGCGCTCACGCTCGATGCGGCGCAGCCCCGTCTCGACACTAGCCAATTCTGAATTCCACCACTCGCTCTCGCCGCCACTCGAATAAAGCTGATGGCATTGCTCCAGGTGTCTTCTCATTCCACCTCGCAACCGTTGCTCGTAGAGGGCTTGCATGGCTGCCCAATCCTGCCCTCGCTCGTGAGCTTTTAATATCGCGGTAGCCAGAATGGCTTCCCTCAAGGCATGGCCAGTGCCTTCGCCGCACAGGGGGTCAAACGACATTGCAGCTCCACCACAAGCCAACCAATTCGGGCCCACTAATGGATCGGAGATGCGCTGGCAAGCGGCAAAACTCGATCGCTCGATAGACAGCGATTCTACGATTTCCGCCACTACCGCGCTTTGCGCCAGCAGAGCTTCGCTGCGGTCGCCAACCGCCAGCATCCAGGCCTGATCGTCACTCACCGAAACCGCAAACAACCACCCACCAGGCACTGACTCGACCCAGCATGCATGCCGCGCCGCACTGGCCCGCAATCTGATCGCGACAGCCTCTGCGCGGCGGTTTCCAAATACTGCTTCGCCATCGTCGAGAGGCAGTGGCCTCACTGCATGGATGGCGTATCGGGCTGAGCCGTTCCCCAACTGCTGCGAACCAAGACGATCCAGAAGCGTTTGCTCTGCCACGGCAAGCGCCTGATGTGGGATCGTTAGCGTCTGCGACCCAGTGCCCCAGCGCACAATCCGTTTGTCGATCGGATATAAACCGTCGAGCAAAGTGGCGCTGGCAAAAACATCGCGCATCAGGTTTTGTGAGGCCCCATTCAAGAGCACCACCGGCAACTTCGGGCGTTCCACCAGCTCATGAAAAACCTGCCAACCCGCACGTGATAGCAAGCTCATGCATGCAGCTACAGCCAACCCGTCTCCCCGCAACAGTACTTCAGGCATGAAGAGAAGATAGCACTGCGATCAGTTCTTCGGGATGGTCTGTTTGAATGCCTGTCGCTCCTCGTTTCACCGCATCGATCCAGGCGTCTTTGTTGTCGTTTGGCCCCAGCCTGTCCACGTAAATGTCGACTTTCGCCTGCCTGGCAACGGCGATGATCTCGTCGGTGAAATCACGATGGTTGAAGGCAATGACTCTGGGCTTCAATACACTCAGACATTGATTGAGTTGGGTAACCGAAACAGACTCTGGCATCACCTTCAGTTGGCCATCCAACTTAGCAAGAGCCTGAAGCTTCTCGAAACTCCCGTAGACGACCGTCTTCTCGATCATCTTGTGTCTGCTCAGCGCGGCCATCAGCGCTTCGGGTGCCGCTGCCTTCCAGTCCAGATATAGCCCACACTTGCCACGCAAGAGCTTGAGAGCATCGTCGAAATAAACCATCGGTTTAGTCTCATCGAAATCGGCGTCATGGCTCAGGATTAGCTTGTCGCTTTTAGCAGTGCGCACATCCAGCTCGACAAAGTCGACCCCGATCTGTATCGCCTGTCTCTTATACACATCTCCGAGCCCACGAGACTAAGGCGAATCTCGTA
>ENA-ORBV01011048-ORBV01011048.1-microbial-mat-metagenome-genome-assembly--contig:-NODE-11048-length-14280-cov-12.959938_pt1 | contig 14280 bp, 7 predicted proteins | sample MGYA00237777_ERZ505514 | MGnify/ENA primary metagenome ERZ505514 (study PRJEB26160, sample SAMN06269048) | microbial mat metagenome | isolation source: Oligotrophic lake microbial mat | place...
TTTTCAGTCACATATTGCATCGTTAAGTGACCAGGGGTGGGGGAGGGGAACACGGCTGAAATACCAAATGCCTCTCCCTGGCGCGTGAGCAGAATGCTGTGTGAAAGAGCGGTCCGTCCATCGAAATCCACCGACCGAAGCCTGTAATAAGAACGGGCGAGCGGATCCTTGTCGTCGAGCACGTAGCGAAGGGCAGCATCCGAATTGCCTGCGGCAGACCGGCGACCGACTTCCAGCCAGTGTATATTGTCTGCCGAGCGTTCCACGATGTGCCAGGCCACATTTTTCTCCGTGAGGGTTTCCCATTCGAGGATGTTCAGTTCGCCCTGAATTTTACCGGTAAATGATTTCAGCACCAGCGGGAGCGGCACGTTGCCGAGGTGTACGCCGACTTCGCCCATCGAATCAATTTCCAGTTCGACATAAAAAGTACCCGACGTTCCGACGTGGATGCCGTCAACATCTGTGATCAGGTCGTAGTTGCTGCCGAGCGGACCGTAAATATTTTTTGGGATTTCACAATCCTGCAGGATGCCGCGATAGTGCGTGGCATTCAGGTCGTCAATGGTGGCGGACGGGTTGTTGACCTTTGCTTTGAGCGCTTCAAATTCGGAATCGTAGAAAAACAGGCGCAGGCTCACCGGGCCGACCGGCGCATTTTTCGATTTGAAATTGAAATAAGCCGGCAGGTAAGCGATGCCGTTCCCGGACACCTGAATGCTGTCGAAGTTGCTGATCTGGCACCACACGGAGTCCAGGTCCTGCGGGCCGGGCTTGATGGCGGCCACCAGACCGCCGATCTCATAAATGCTTGGGACGGTATAGATGTTGTACCAGTGGTTGCCGCCGATCGCGGTGCCATCCACATTGGCGAGGACAAAACCTTCGGCACAATTGTTCTCCGAGGTGCGCGGGCCGGTTTCTAACACTTCCACGCAAAATGTACCGGCACTGGTGCCGTAGTCATCTACCTGAATGTAGTACTCAGCGCCTGCCAACAGGCCCGTATAGGTCAGAATGGCTTTATAACCCAAGCCGGTATTGCCGCTGTCTTCATCGCTTTCCAGCAGTTTGAAGGTGGTGTAATCTGCCGGGTCGGTGGTGCTGTAGAGCGCCACTTGCGTGTCGAAGTTGGAGCCTTGTGTAGTTTCCGTGTTGATCTGCACCGTCCCGGAGGCGGGTGCGATGAATTTGAACCAGACCGTGCGTTCGATCGTGTTTTGCCAGCGGCCGATCAGCCCGTCGGAGGGGTCCACATCCGGGTCGGGTTCGTCGGCATGGATGGTGGCCAGTTCATTGGCATACACGTTGGAAGAACAAACTGCATCTACCTCCAGGGAGATCGCGTCCACCGCTTCGTCGTTGACCGGGCGACAGCCGCTGATTCGGATGGTTTGGTTGACAATCACCGCGGGATTCTGAGATTCAAACCGGATAAAATATTGGTTTCCAGCCACTAAAGGGCCAAAAGTTGCAGAGTCCGGTTGGTTAAAGTCATCAATACACTGCCAGTTGTCAGGACCGCAACCCAGGTTGACCGGCTTGTAAAAATAGCCGACGTAGGTGCCCGTGTTGTTTGTACTGATCACATGAAGTTTATATTCCTTGGTATTGGGTGCGGTAAACCGGACGATTTTTTCTTTCCCGGGAACGGGAATGGCACATAAGGGAGATTGATAAATACCGGTTCCAACGGAGGAGAACAACCAGGTGCTGTTGCCACAGCTCATATCGCCTGCATTGCAGTTGGGCGGAGTCAAAAACGGCACTTTGACCCAGCCGCTTGAATCACCACTTTTGCACAATGTCCTGACCCAGAAATCATAAAAAGAAGCCTCCGTCAGCCCGCTTACAACCACACTGGATGCCACGGTCGAGTCTCGAAAGATCGTCGGCTGGCTGGGAGAATAAGGCTGGATTCCGACGCGCCATTCATACTTTCTCGCATCGAACATCGGCAGCCAGGTAAATCCCGCTTTGTTGTAAAAAGGAGAAACCCCAAAGGTTTGTGGCTGGAGAACACTGAAACAATTATCTGGCCGTGCACATGTGATGTCGGCGATCCAGCCCAGGCCAATGCCGGAAGAATCCGACGAAAACTGCACGGTCAGACAACCTGACGCTGTTGTGGCTGTGAACGGGCCGGGGCCAGGCAAAATGGAGCCTGCGAAGGTACCCATCAAAGGTGCATCGTTGGAACTGCCGTTGAAAATCCGCAACGTATCGCCTGCTGCCAGATTGAATTCGGTGAAATCCAACGTGACGATGTGGTTGGCCGAATCTGCACAAATGACTTCCTCATAACTCTGGTTGTTGGAATATCCTTCCAGCAAACCGCCGGTGTCGAAATATTCTTCCCCGCAGCCGGGCAAGGTCCTGAATTGTAAGGGTCCGACCCAGTCGCTGAACACGCCGTTTCCACAACTAGTGCGAATGTACACGTGGTAAAATGTGAGCGACGACAAGCCCAGCGCTGAAAAAGTCGAGTCTGAAGTGGTGCCGGTGAAGAAAGCGGTGCCCGTTCCGGGCATATACTTCTGTGCGCCGATTTCCCACTGGTAGGACGCTGCACCGCCGGGCGCAGGATTGAATTGAAAACCGGCACTGACGGAAGTGATCGAATTCAGTGTCAGGTTGGAGGGCGGATCGCACACAAAGCGCAGAAGCAACACCGGGCGGGAGGTCGCCAAGCCAAATTGCATCGGACTCGTGGTGGTGCATACCCCGGCATTGTCGTTGGCAGCAAAGGTGCGGGAGGCGTTGAAAGGAAGTCCGGTGCTCCGGGCTACCGACGCGTTCAGCGAGGTAAAATCGCCGCTCAACGGATCGGACGGGTTGTGGCAGACTTCCACCAGCAGGTTGCTCGTGCCGTCCCAGGAAACGGGTGTATCCAGCAGGTGCAGGTTGCCGCCGCTGACCGGCGTATACGTGCCGACCTCATACACCAGCGATCCGGCCGGCTCCCAGCCGATGCCACTCAAGGAAGTCTGGATCGTGTTGCTCAGGCGGATAGAGAAGTTGTTGATCAGGCTGCTGTTCGGGTCCGAGACCAGGAAACCGATGCTGCTGATCGTGCCGGCACCCAGCCCTTGGGCCGTCAGTTCCGCTGCGGTGTACAGGTATTGTGCCCGCATGCCTTCGTAACTGTCGCCGTAGGGAGTGGGGAATTCAGCGGCGTTGTTGGAGCCATTGTTGGCACCGATTTGAAATGTTTGAGCGAAAACCGGGCTGATGAAAAACAGGGAGCACAGGAAGATTGCCGCCGACGCGGTCAGAGCAGGGATGGGTAATTTCATGGTCATGGAACAATTACGGGTTGTTAATCTTGGAGCGTTGATTAACCGTAGGCGTGGGATTAGGATGGGATGGGTGGTCAAAGATACGGGATCAGCATTTGTATTTTTACCGTTTGCAGTAACTTTGCTGGTATGGCTCCGCAATTCAACATTTCAACATCTTTTTAAATGAAATATCCAAGGAAACTATCATCGGGCGCCAACAACACGGTGATTGTGCTTTCGGACACGGAATACAACGACGACCTGGAAGCGGAAATGCTGGTCATGGAGCGCCTGAAACCGCTGGATTACCGGTCGTATGAAGTCGAAATACGCGAACTTTGGTGGAGCGTGTTTGAAGATGAATTGACAGCACTGCATCAGGGGGGATTTGTCCACCGCGACCTCAAACGCCCTTCGGGTCTGGACGGAATGACGTTTGACAATATCCTGCTGACCGAACAAGGGCTGAGGCTGATAGACGTTGGAATTTCCGCGCTTCGCTCGCAGGTCAGTGATAAAATATTTGACAAGTTTGTGGAGATGGAGCGACAAGAGATGGTTCTGTTTAGGGAGTATTTCTTGAATAGATAGGAATCCCGGAAACCTTTTACCGGCGATACGCGAACGCTGATGAAACGTGTGGCTTGGGTTTTCGGCGGTGTCGGTGGTATCGGTGTTCTAGTTGCGTCACGCGAAATATCGGCGACTACCGGACGGACATGGCCCAAGTCGTTATTTTCTGATCACCATCACCTTTTGGTCGGAAAACTCCATCCAAGCGTAGTCGTATACCAAGTGGTAGCACTTTCCTTTTGCCCACCCGCATGAAACAGATTAAAGGCAGCCGCTGGGCGCCCGAACTGCGCTGTTGGCATATTCCGTATACGACCGAGGCATGGGATAGCCTGAAAACGGTTTTTGCGGATTACGAGATCATCAGGGAAGCGTACAGCCCAGCAGTCAGCGGGCAAGTAGAAGCAGAAACAGCAATGAAAGCAGCTTCGGACGAGAAACAGCTACAACAAACGATCATACCACAACCTCCTGTCGCGCCCTTTAAGGAAGCGCAGGACAAATTGGCAAACCCTAATACTCAACCGGGCGCAATGCCAAAGGGCCGCCCGATGGAGAACCCTAATCCGCTCATAACATCATAGAACGTTTGCCGGAACCGCAAAGACTACTGCGGACGCCCGATAAAGTAATTCCTGCCCGCTTCGAGGCTGCGGTTGTGGCCCTGGAGCAAACCCTTATGCTCAAGCGTTACAGTTGGCGCACGGTGAAGGCTTATAAAAACTGTTTCAGACAATTTATCCGGCATTATGATCAGATCAAACCGAGTCAGATCACCCGGCAACAAGAGTGCGCGGTGGAAAAGGTAAAAAAGATCGTTGTACCATCCTTTCACCCAAGGTATGGGAACAACTGCAAGTATATATCGAGCTACACAAGCCCGTTGATTGGCTTTTTGAAGGGCAAACCGGCGGGCAGTACAGCGACCGCAGCATACAGGAAGTTTTTACCCGGGCCAAACTTCGCTCGCGGGTCAACCTGAACGCAACTGTGCACACGCTCCGCCATTCTTTCGCTACCCATCTCTCGAGAAAGGAGTGGATCTGCGCTATATTCAGGAACTTCTCGGCCATGAAAGTACAAAAACCACTGAAATCTACACGCATATCACTAAAAAAGGGTGGGATCGTATCCAAAGCCCTATAGATGGGCTGTTAATATAACAAGCGCCAAAGTATATTTTGTGTTCAAAAATTTTTTTCTGAAAAATAGTGCACCATTTGCGCGTACTGCTTTACCTTGGCCGTGCATTTATAACACCGGCCACAAATGAAGCAATATCTCTTAAATACATCAGGCCCTCATCTGTTTCCGAGTCAGGAAGCAGATGAGGGCTTGCCGCATATAAGGGGCATACACGCAACGCCGGATAAGTGAATAAAATGGGAGGTATCAAGCAATGCGTTTATGTACTGTTTTTGGCAGGGTATTGCGCAATGCGGGAGTGTTTAAGTTGAACGAAATTATAAATAAATTAAACCACATTAAACAAAACAACACACGAATAAATATTCCGAAATCAGAATAATAAATTTATTTGTAGTATTATAAAAACTTCATACATTTAGCAATTGAAAAGACAATTGTCATGTGTTTGAAAAACAACATACCAGCCAAAAAGTATTCTTTACCAAAGGATATTATAGCCCCGTTCAGGATGGCCTACCAAAGCCATCCGGGACGAAAATTGGTGTTGTTGGCCAAACATTTTGAGGCATTGAACAAAATGATGGTGTGCCGCACAAGTACTTTAGGTGGTGCGATGTTTGTTTGTTTGGGTTGTGCTCAGGTGTTTTTTGTCAATCGCTCGTGCAAGCATCGGTTTTGTGTGACCTGCGGGATTCAGGATACCAACCGTTGGGCGGAAGCGGTGCTGAGCAACCTGCTCAACATCCGACATAGCCACGTGGTGGTGACCCTTCCGGCCTGGCTTCGTGGCCTGGCGCAGCGCAACGGCAATATGCTGCACAACCTGATGTTCAGTTCGCTCAAACACGTAATGATGGATTGGTTTGGGGAAAAACACGGCATCGAGCCAGGTTTGGTAATGGTGCTGCACACGGCGGGCAGCGACCTGAAATACCACCCGCACATACATTGCATCGTCAGTTTTGGCGGTGCCGACCTCAAAACGCGGGAGATCAAAGCATTGAAAGGCAACTTTTTGGTGGATCATAAGTTTCTGCGCAGCCGATTTCGGCACGTTTTTCAGGGTGGCCTGATCAAGGAGTATGATAGTGGGCGCTTGCAAGTATCGGAGAACTTATCGGAACGGAAGTATTTTATGGGTTTTTTGAAACGCAACAACGCCACGGATTGGATAGTGAGCATACAGGAGCCGCTGCACGATGCGACGAGCATCGTGCGCTATGTGTTCCGCTACGCCAAAAGGGCTTGTTTGAGCGAGCGAAAAATAGAACAGATAGAAGGCGAATATATTACCCTTCGTTACAATGATTATAAAAACACGCCGAAAGGCGAAAAGCCGAAACAAGGTTATGTTCGGTTGCATTATGTAGATTTTTTGGATCGGCTGTTGCAACACGTTCCTGATAAAGGATATCGGCAGGTTCGTTATGCGGGAATATATGAAGGTCGGAAGCGCAAAAACCTGCCTGCGGAGTGGAAAATGCCCGTTGCGGCGGCGGCGTCGGATACGGAGGTGCCACCGGAAGAAAACGGCGATTTTTGGCAGTACCGTCAGGATGTAAAGCGGCAGGGCGGACATGATCCTTTGTGGTGCATGACTTGTCAGCAGGCGATGGTGTTGTTGGGCGAAATATCTGCCACCACGCGGCCTAAGTGGCCTGTTTCGGTGAGTCGGAGCGAAGGGCGGGCGTGGGATCGGCAGCCGGTCTTGGCCATAAATAGCAGTTGAAAGGTATGAAAAGGATAAAAAACGACCAAAATTAAGCCCCTTTGTGTTTTTATCGGCTCGTCCGTCCGATGAACGGTGCTTGTTGTGGGTCTTAGGCTCCCACTTCCATCCAAACATCCCCAAAAACACAAACGGAGTATCTGATGGTGGCTATTTTGAGGTGAAACGGCCCGCTGTATCCGCTCAAAAATACCCCGAAGCGCAAAAAAATAAAAAAAACACCCCGCGAATCCGCTATAAAAATGTGGGTAAAATAGTAAAATCCATAGTATAAACGAGTCGTCCAACTCTCGTTTGACGATAATTTTGCTATACGCAAAAATACGTTAAACTAATTGTTCGGGTGTTTTGCGCTGCTTTTATCAACATTTCGGAGGATACGTCCACTCCGATTAATTGCAATCGGGCGTGTTTTCGGGCTAATTGGCGCAGGTTATAACCCGTGCCGCAACCTATTTCCAGCAGTGTTTTGATCCGACCGTCGGCCATCGGCAAATGGCGCAATACCGACCGGCGACCCAGCAAAAACGTCCATCGGGTGGCATCGTAAATAGCCGCGTGGATTTTATAATACCGACGAATGGTGTCTTCCTGAAGGTGGGCAGTAGTGGCCATAAAAGCGCGTGTGTTTTGAGTAAACGGGTGAAGAAAGATGGTGGGCTGCAAAGGTAGGTAACCTAATATTAACCCATTGTTAATTTCAGGCAGATTCTGCTTCGGTCGGACACGTCCCCACGTCCCCGTTCCTGCTTCCCCTCCTTTCGCCTTCTTCCGCACCACCAAAATTTTTTGGTCAGAAAAATTCACCCACGCGCAGTCATCCACGAGGCGGTACGTTTTACCTTCTTTGTTGAGGCAGGTACCCGTGTGGTACTCATGTCGAAAACCCGTGCGGGTCAGCACGAAGCGGTCCAATTCCACTTTCACGGCGTTACCCGGGAGGGTAGCCAATATTTCCCGGTTGCGGTGCGGGCAGCCGTCTACCTCGGCCACCGCATCGCGGGTGTCGCGGCGCGGTGCGAAATGGTGTGGTTTTTGCAGTCGGCAGCGCAAAATTTTTTATCGCTTCGGCCTTGTGTTTCCTTACCACAAACCCTGCATTTCTGTTTCATGCGGCAAAGATACGGCAAGTATTCATGCTTTAAACGTTTATAACGGTTTCATCCGATAGTTACCCGTTAGAAACGTTTATTTTTCATAAGGTGAATCCACCGGCCACCGTACTTACCCTGCGCCACGCTTTTGCCATCCACTGGTTGGAAAAAGGGGTATACCTGCGGTACATCCGGGACTTACCGGGCCATGAAAGCAGCAAAACCACCGAAATCTATCCCCACATTACCAAAAAAGGTCGGGATAAACTGCGCAGTTCGATGGATGATTTGGATATTTGAATAAAAAAAATATTTTTTACCGTTTTTATTTGGAATTCCAAAAAGACCCGTATATTTGCCGTTGATAATATCAATCACATGATCTTCACTGGCCTGGCGCAGCGCAACGGCAATATGCTGCACAACCTGATGTTCAGTTCGCTCAAACACGTGATGATGGATTGGTTTGGGGAAAAACACGGCATCGAGCCAGGTTTGGTAATGGTGCTGCACACGGCGGGCAGCGACCTGAAATACCACCCGCACATACATTGCATCGTCAGTTTTGGCGGTGCCGACCTCAAAACGCGGGAGATCAAAGCATTGAAAGGCAACTTTTTGGTGGATCATAAGTTTCTGCGCAGCCGATTTCGGCACGTTTTTCAGGGTGGCCTGATCAAGGAGTATGATAGTGGGCGCTTGCAAGTATCGGAGAACTTATCGGAACGGAAGTATTTTATGGGTTTTTTGAAACGCAACAACGCCACGGATTGGATAGTGAGCATACAGGAGCCGCTGCACGATGCGACGAGCATCGTGCGCTATGTGTTCCGCTACGCCAAAAGGGCTTGTTTGAGCGAGCGAAAAATAGAACAGATAGAAGGCGAATATATTACCCTTCGTTACAATGATTATAAAAACACGCCGAAAGGCGAAAAGCCGAAACAAGGTTATGTTCGGTTGCATTATGTAGATTTTTTGGATCGGCTGTTGCAACACGTTCCTGATAAAGGATATCGGCAGGTTCGTTATGCGGGAATATATGAAGGTCGGAAGCGCAAAAACCTGCCTGCGGAGTGGAAAATGCCCGTTGCGGCGGCGGCGTCGGATACGGAGGTGCCACCGGAAGAAAACGGCGATTTTTGGCAGTACCGTCAGGATGTAAAGCGGCAGGGCGGACATGATCCTTTGTGGTGCATGACTTGTCAGCAGGCGATGGTGTTGTTGGGCGAAATATCTGCCACCACGCGGCCTAAGTGGCCTGTTTCGGTGAGTCGGAGCGAAGGGCGGGCGTGGGATCGGCAGCCGGTCTTGGCCATAAATAGCAGTTGAAAGGTATGAAAAGGATAAAAAACGACCAAAATTAAGCCCCTTTGTGTTTTTATCGGCTCGTCCGTCCGATGAACGGTGCTTGTTGTGGGTCTTAGGCTCCCACTTCCATCCAAACATCCCCAAAAACACAAACGGAGTATCTGATGGTGGCTATTTTGAGGTGAAACGGCCCGCTGTATCCGCTCAAAAATACCCCGAAGCGCAAAAAAATAAAAAAAACACCCCGCGAATCCGCTATAAAAATGTGGGTAAAATAGTAAAATCCATAGTATAAACGAGTCGTCCAACTCTCGTTTGACGATAATTTTGCTATATGCAAAAATACGTTAAACTAATTGATGGCTGAAACGAAAAAAATAAATAAATATGGAAATTTCATTTTTGAAAATCGGACCAATCATAATCGACTTGCTCAAAAAACACACTTGGCAAACTTTGCTAGCCCTTCTCATACTCTCTTTGTTTTTCAACTATCACCTGTATTTCGGACAAGGGAAAGATGCTGTGAGTAAAATTACTTCCACCGCAACTTCTGTTTCCGATTCAGTTTTTTACCAATCTGTGATTCCGAAAGTAAAAGAGGCTGAAAATCGGTATTCGGTTGACGCATTATTTCTCACTCAATATAGTGAGGCATTGGATGATTTGTTTAGATACGTTGAAAAAAGCAACGACATCTTGGAAGATTTCGGAAGAAATAAAGTGCTGAATGAAAATGAAAAAAAAGAATTGGAAAGGAAGTTAAATAAATTGCGAGATAGTCTTTTTAAATAGAAAACCCAAAAAATAAAAGATGAAATATATTTTGTTTTTCATTTTTAGCATTTTTTCCTTATCGGCTTTTGCTCAGTGCGAAAGCGAAATATGTAAGACTATTGAAAAATTGCAAAATACCAACAAAGAGTACAAAACTGAAATTGCGAAACTCAATACGTACATATCACGCCTTTCAAGGGAAAATCGGAGATTAAAATCCGAGAATGAAAACTTAAAGAAATTGTTGAAAGCACAAAAAGAATATATTGACAAACTTGAAAATATAATAAAACAAAACGAACAACTATATAAACAAAAAATAGACTCTCTAAATTTTTATAGATTAAAATTTAAGGAATTGGATAAACAAGTGATTTCTCAAAGCGACACGATAAAAGCAAATTTTAAGGAAATTGAAATTTTACGTCGTGATAGCATCGAGAGGGGACAAATGTATGAACAGTTTAAAAAGGTAAACTTCTTTTTTGACGATAACTATATAGTTCCGTTTAATTTACCCGTAGCACCTATTGACTATGATGAAGGTGGGATTTTGGACCCTAAAAGAGAACTCAACGATTTTCTTACAAGACTTAGCCTTCTTAATAATTGCGACAAGATAATAGTTGTCGTAAAAATCAACGGCAACGTAAAAAATAAAACAAAAATTGAAAATCAAATTAAACGACAAATTGAAGTCCGTTACAATATTAAATGTAACGTGCAATATGAGTTTGTAAACGAAGATAAAAGGCAAATTCACTTTATAATTCAATCTAGACCTCAAGTTCGTCCATGAGAAAGATAACAGTATTTCTTTTTTTGCTTGGCTTTTTAAATGCTCTGCATTTAAAAAGCCAAAACTGTGATTTTAAAGTTACTGGGGTAATAGTAAATAAAAATAATACCCCACAAAGCAACCAAATAATTAATATTAAATACTCTGCGTTTAAAGATGACCCGGTTATTACACTTACTCAATATTCTAATAACGATGGCTCATTTACTTTCTGTATAGATGGAATAAAATCGATGTCGAAACTTCAGATAGAAATTCCAAGTGGTTACTATAAAAAACAAACGAAAACATACAGCAACGAACAAAATAATATAAATATAGGGTCGATTAGTTTATCCGAAATTGAGCCACTTGAAACTCCCAATCCAACGGAAGAAATTTCCGAAAAAAGATTGTACTCCTTTGGTCAAAATTCAGTTGGGAAATCCCTCCACTTAATTTCAGCCGGTTTTAATTCAACCGTTCATCCTATTTCTGATGGGAGTTGTCATTTTAACCCCACTGATTTTCACAACTTAGGTTCAAGCAGAACTTTATTTTTAATAAATGGCGTAAGGAAAAATTTTTCTTCATATATTCATGTAAACGATGTTCCAAACAAAGGTGAATCTGGGGTTGATATTGAATCAATACCTTTTTTCGCTCTTGAAAAGGTTAAAATTGAAAAACAAGATGCGTCCACTCTATTTGGTTCAGATGCAATTGGTGGTATAATTGATTTTCAATTGAAAAAATATACACCTGAGTTGACTATGCGGATTTCATCGGGTGCAAACTTCAAAAATACTGATGGGATCAATTATGCATTAGACATAAATAAGGCTTTTTCTGTTGGAAATAAGGGATTTGTTTCTTTTACTTACTCGTATTTAAATCAAGAAGAAACTAATCGAGCAAATAGACCTGGATATGATTCTCTTTACACAGATTCAAGGAATCCAGAATGGCAAAATTGGTTAAAAAGCAACCCTAGCTTAGGGATGCGAATTGGTGAACCAAATATTTTAAAAAATACAGTATTTTATAATTCTGAATTATTTTTTAGCAAAGATTCCGATGATAAATTTTATTCTTTTGGAGGCCTAACTTCAAGATTTACTAAGAGTTATGCAAATTATAGAGCACCGTATTGGGTAAAAGATAATTTTAGAATATTTTCTACTTCCGACTCAACATACAACGGGTTTTTACCCACTTTTGAAAGCACAATAGTTGATAACTTCTTTGTTTTTGGATTTAAAGGACAAATTACTCCTTCAAAAAGTAATTCACAATTTGAGTATGATATAAATCAAACCGTGTCTGAAAATGACGTTGATTTTTTTGTCAATAACTCCTTTAATCCTTCTTTGGGGAAAGATAGTCCGACCTCATTTTATTCAGCAGGATTTAATTTAGCAATGAAAAGTACAAAGGCTAGTTTAACTTGGACAAAAAACGAACAATTTAATATTAAATTTGGTAGCGAATACAGGAGTGAGAAATACCTTATCAAAGCAGGGGAAGAAAATTCTTATTTTGGAGAAGGAACGGTTTCATTTCCCGGAACACCGATAAAAAATAGCCTTGTCGCCAGTCGAAACAATTTTGCAGGATATGCGGATTTAAACTACAATGCTAACCCACTAATTATAAATTTATCTGGAAGATATGAAAAATACAATAACTTCCCTGAAAATTTCGCAGGTAAAGCCAGTGCTTTGTACGAACTCAACAATCCAAAAGACAAAAAGAGTTTTAAATTTATAATCAGAGGAAGTATCTCTTCTGGATACAGGGCTCCATCACTTCAACAAATTTATTTTGGTCGCATCCAAACGGTAGCACTCGGTCCAGATGTCACTAACAGGGGGGTCTTTAATACGAAGAGTTCTGTCGTCAGGCGGTTGGGTATTCCTGAATTGCGTAGTGAATTATCAAACAACTTATCGTTTGGTTCGGCAATAAATTGGGATATAGATGACTTAAAGCGATTTTCTGCCTCAATTGATTTCTATAATATCAATATTAAAGATAGAATTGTTCTTTCAAGTACGATTGATGGAACACTAATAACAGACACTACGCTTATTTTAAAAAAATTGCTAAATGAAAACAAAATATCAAGCCTTAACTTTTTTATCAACACCTTGAACACTCAGTCATCAGGTTTAGATATTAATATTAAATACCGGAATACTTTGCAAAATGAAAAAAATTTCTTTGAGGTTAGATTTGATGGGAATTTCATCATTAAAAATGATATTACTACACCTGCGTTTACGCCAAATTCAATTTCAGAAGCAAATGTTGACATATTCGATAGGCGGGCGCAATCAATACTATTATATTCAAGACCAAATAATAAACTAATAACTTCATTTGAATTTGGCAATTCTGAAAGTTGGAGTTTTATGGTTAGTTCTAACTATTTTGGCAAAGTTAAATGGCAACACCCTACTGACCCTGTAAAAGACCAAGAGTTTAAACGTACAGTATTAATTAATATAAACAGCGAGGTTTCTCTTTCTAAATACATATCATTTTCACTTGCTATAAATAACCTATTTAATTCGTACCCGGAAGAACTAGACCCCAAGGGCGATGCAAGAACAAATTTGGGAGGTAGGTTTAAATATTATAGGGAAGTGAATCAGTCTGGCTACAACGGCACATCCTTTCTTTTAAGCCTGAACGTAAGGATAAATAAATAAATCAGCCATCAATGCACTCCCGAAAATGCCACCCGAAGCCCACCCGCAAAGCCAACGCAGGGCGGCACATTCGGGAGTGCCCCCGTTAGCCACAAATTTAAAAAAATTAAACAATGAATAGTTTACTCACTTTCCCAAATAGAGAAGAATACCTCTTCACAAATGTACCGCTTGGTCTTAACCAAACTATGGAAAGCCTAAATCTTAGAGAAAATGAAGTTTGGTATGATGAAGACGGGTTAATTAGGCTATTTTCAATGAGATTTGAGGATGATATTATTGGTAATTTTATGTTAATGCCAAAAAATAAGCCAGTCGACGTTGCACTAAAAATTATTCGAGATTTTTTAGTCCCACTTGGATTAAGTTATACAGGCAATAAAATTTTCAATCAAAACACAAGAGTGGATAATGTTGGAAAGTTCATATATAATACAGGAGGAAAGGTGTTTTTACAGGATTTGGTAAACCAACAAATACATTCAAATTTAGGATATGTCGCCATGGACAATGGCGAAATCGTATTTAGAAGTTCGATGACAATTAGTATGGGAACGCCATTAAGTAAGTTAGTTATTAAAATAATAAATAAATTTAACCAGAATCTACAAATTGATACAAGTCGTGATGGAACCAATTGGAAGCCTTTTGAAATTCTTGCAGGGCAAGAATTTTCCTTTCATTTTGGAAATGCTCAAAAATTTGGGTATGTTCGGTTAAATACTATGACTGGTTATCTTTCATATAAAATTGAGGCACGAAATGTGTACAACATTTCATGGAATCTGAATAAAGGACACGTTGACCTATTTATCTGTCTCTTATACACATCTGACGCTGCCGACGAATAGAGAGGTGTAGATCTCGGTGGTCG
>ENA-ORBV01011049-ORBV01011049.1-microbial-mat-metagenome-genome-assembly--contig:-NODE-11049-length-14280-cov-5.738224_pt1 | contig 14280 bp, 11 predicted proteins | sample MGYA00237777_ERZ505514 | MGnify/ENA primary metagenome ERZ505514 (study PRJEB26160, sample SAMN06269048) | microbial mat metagenome | isolation source: Oligotrophic lake microbial mat | place...
CTGTTGCCTGCTGGACGTTCTAGAGATCGTGATCGATTCAGTCATGGATCCGACGTTCCACATGACTATGTCTCACATGGTGCAATGTTTTGTGGGCAGAACCAGCAGCAAATTTTCTGAGAAATCAAATGGGGAAGAAATTGTCACCAAGACAAAAAATCGACTCCATGCATTCCAAGATGCAGCAAGATGAAAAAGTCTTTCACAAGCTCCTGCGGGCAGAAAATGGAAAAATCCACACAAGCCAGAGCCAAAACTCAGTCTCAAACCTGTCAAGATCAAGAACTCAGTGGTGGAAGTGCAGCTAGAACAGCAAGTGTTCCATCAGAAGCAGGTGTGCCCCTGTGGGTAGCTTGAAGTGTGGCTGAGTCAACAGATGGAAGATTCTAGAAAGATCCGCAACAACAACATTGCTTGCAATTTCCAATGAACTGAATGGTTTCAACAATTGAGCAGGTCTCATCAATTAATCATCCACTATTCAGACCCCAGAAAAGATGAAAAATTTGAAGCACTCCCCCCAAAACTAGAATCAAGGAAGTGTCTAGCAAATCCAAAAGAAAACCGTGGGAAAAGGGGACAGAAGGAACATCAGAGGAAGTGAATTGACCTGTTTGCCAAACCTTGTTACAAAACACATAAAGTCAAAACTTCATCATTCACAGATCACACTAAACAGCAAAGAGTGAGGGATTCATAGTAAATTATTGGAATTGTTTCTAAGGCTAGTGCTCTGGAAACCAAAGGAAAATAATTTCTTTTTGTTGGTCCTCAGAGTGCTTCCAGTCAGACATCAGCTAGGCAAACATTGCACCTAGTAAAATCTGTGGTAACTTCGTATGTTGGGTTGGTGACAGAATTAAACAACAAATTGTCTTATGACAACATGTGGAGAGCACAGTTTCAGAACTCTGAAAACAAACTGGTGTGGAGTGAAAAAAAAATCAAGCAAAGAAGCCCTACACAGAGAAAATGACAAAACAAAATCAATCAGGTTGAATCCAAAAACTTGCTTTGGGTGTCTGAACACAACGGGAAACTTGTCTGGTCAAGAAAAGAAAACCCAAACTTTCAAGTCTTTCTGAAAACCAACCAACAATGAAAGCATCTAAAAGTGAAAATGCCAAAATCATCACAGAGTATTTCATATATGGAAGCATGTTTCTGTCACTGATACAATTACATTTTCTACTTTTTATTTTGCTGGTCGTCCTGTCTACTGTGATCCCATGCCCAATGCTCCGTTGCTAGTAGGTTTTAGTTATGTAGTTGACTGGTTGTTGCTTCTTGTTTTTCAAATGCTGCTCTTCCATCAGTGGGGATTGGCAAAGCCACACGTACGAACGCTGTCCTTCGATCAGTGGGGATTGGCAAAGTCCTACGTACGAGCTCTGAGACAGAGCTGGCCACCCCACCCCGTCCTGTTTTTTTATTCTGATTTTCCTCGAATCGACTCGACTCGACACAACCCAACCCAACCTCTCTCGAAGCCCCCTTGCAATGCAAGTTTCCTCTTCTACGTGTACGTGTACTGTACTAGTAAAGGCGGGGCGATGGAAGTTCCACCGCTTGGGCTCAAAAACTAAATCCATCAATATTCCACTAAAAGGTCTGCGTGCACGGCACCGTAAAAAAACCAGAGGAAAATAACAAAACCACCATCCAACCATAATACCCGAAACACAAACAATCAAGTCCACCATAAAAATCTCAAGTCAATTGTTATAGTAGTAGTTTAACTTTCATTGTTGGCCGCCAGGACTTGGTCACAGGCCGTTTCGAGCTCGGACTGGGCTCCCTCCAGTAGTTCTCCGGTATACAAAAGAACCGCTTGCGGTACGACAATGGTTCGAAAGGCTTGTGCCACTTCATAATCCATGTCAAAGGCCACTTCCAAATTGGCGGCGGTCTCTTCCGTCATGTCCTCCAACGACGGCATGGTCGGAGGATCAAACCAATGAAAAAAAGATTCCACTCGCTCTTGTTTCAAGACGGTCCGTAGTTGACCAGCGTGTTGGCCCTTGCCTTTTTGTTTTTTGGTCGTGGTTTGATGCGTCAAACACAGGTCGGCATGTTTCCATGTGATGTTTGTGCCTTGTACGTTTTGCAAAATGGGTTCACTATTATTTCCCGACGACAGTAGATTGGGGACTTGATACCTTTTGGTCAAGACGTCATTTTCAAAAAAAGGATTGGGAGCAAACTGGAATTTCAAAGTAAACCCCTTGCCGTCCTCGTCATCGATGCATTCGATATTCCTCAAAAAGGCCAGACAATCCACATCTTGTTCGGAAATGGTGGCGGCCACATCTTCTTGATGGCTCATGACTTGGATCCAAAATTGAGGAATTCCAGTCACGGCGTCCTCTTCTGTACCACTACTAGTAGTCGTGTCGACGTCCTTGCGGCTGCCCTGGACAATGGCGGCTCGTTCCTGATACAATTTGGAGTAGCTTTGATTGTACTTCGCTTCGAGGGCGGCGCGCTCGTTTCGATAGCGAGACAATTCTGTCCTGCGTTCTTCTTCCAGTTCCTTGAGGCGATCTATGCGAGCCAAAACACACGCTGGCAATGCCTCGCCTTGTTCTTCTTCTTCTTCTTGTTCATCATCTTCTTCCTCGTGGTTATTAGAATGTTCTTTCTCCGGCGACATGGTTTTGTTGTTGTTGCAATGAATGAATGTAGTGTATATTGTGATGTATCCTACAGTAGTCGACTCCTACTGGCTATAGTAGCTGGTAGAAGCTGAGCATGTAGCATTGGAGGGAGGGAGCTCGATCGAGGCAAAGGATAAGAGCGCCAAAAAATGAGGGGCTTCTAATTCATTGGCCGGAAACCCTTCCTCTGTCTGTGCGGTGTCGGTGTCGGTGTCAGTGTCGGTCAACCACACAGTCCGAAATTTGTGAATTTTTGTGACACAAGTCCAGCTGCTGCTGCTACTAGCTAGATTCGTAGCAGCCACCAGTGCCTTTTTGCCAACCAAGGAAAATAACGGCATCCTGTTGTGCAAAAAGCAATGGCAATGACCAATGAGCGCTGTGGAGCAGTCATGGAATGAAACTTGAGAGCAGAAGAGTGCACAATGTTGTTGAAAACAAAATCATGGTTGGACACGCATTTTTTCAGTTGCAATAGAAACAACCCTCACAACAATTTCCAATGACGCTTTGACCAAAATTTTCTTTGGGACGGTTGAATGTGTTCAGCGACAGCATGTCTGGTCATGACCATGTCAGTTGTGCTGCCCGTGTCTTGGATCCAAGAAGTCAAATGAAATGTCATCAACAAACACCAAGTTCACAAAACAATTGTGCACATGACAACATGTTGAGAAGTGTGAAAGCCACAAGTTTCCAGATTCCCGCATTTGTGGCATCATTGGTGTTCGTGGCATCATTGGCATTTGAAATTCTTTGTCTGTGTCGATGAAACACTGCACGATGATAGCTGTGAAAGCCACGTGATGCACAATTTGCAGATCCGATTTTTGACTGACGAATGATGTCAGAATGCAAACTGCTCTGACAGGGACTCATGACTGCATCGCCATGTGCAATTCAGATTCGCCAGCTGCATCAGGCTTAAAAGAGATTAACGTGTTGCAATGTGTTTTCCATGGGTCTGCATTGTTTGCTGTCATTCTGAATTCACCAGTGTTGTTTTTTGTTTTTGATGACAATTGTTCTCAGTCCCTCAAAAAACAATTTTGTCATTGCTTGGCATCCCCAAAGTGATGATTCACAAGGACTTTGCACACTTTTGTTCAAATTCAACAACATCCATTTCTTCCCAACTCAAAATGCATGCAATTGTCAACTTTTTGTGTGAAAAACGAAACAAAAACAAAGACAAAGACAAAGACAAAAACAAAAACAAAAACAAAAACAAAAACAAAAACAAAAACAGCACACCAATGCAAAATGGTGCATTGTTCAACATTTCAATGCAAAGGACAACAATTTGAGTCTGCAGCATGCAGGACTCGGTTGTCATGGTCCAAATTGCGCTGTGTCATGTGACCCACCTTGTCCATGACAAAAGGATGTTTTCACCAGTCCCAATCTGGTCTGTGAAACGGTGCACTGCAAAATGGACAGCTGCAACACTGATCGTTTGCAGACTTTCTTTGAATTTGGCAATGATTCATTGTTGTCAGTGCTTCCCCATGAAAGCATGTTGTTGGCAAATGCTAGCCAGCAGCAGACTGCTTGCTTGACCCATGCCAGCAGCACAACAGCTGGGCCCTCCAAAAAGGAACCCTCTTTGGGTTTGAGCTGGGGTTCCTTTCCTCTGACACGGGGAACGTTACAAGCACAGGGAACGCACGCACTTCAACTAATGTGTCTCGGACTAATGATTTATAATTGTCAGAATGTGCGACACGCTGGAAATGTTCTTTGCGACTGCCGACTTCATGAGCCTGGTTCTTTTATCCTTTGTGGGAATGTGGGTGTCGTGGGCACGCTTGAGAACCGCAACGCGATCGGATTTGATAAAAGAATGCAATAGCCTACTACAGGCTCTGCAGCTGCCAAGGGGTACTGTTCATTAGTTCTGTGTTGAAATTCGATTCGATTCGAAGAACAGGCTGTGTCAGTCGGATCTACAGTGATAATTAGGAGGTTCCTTTTTGATCTACAGTGAGAATCAGTAGAAGGCCAGAGACAGTTAGTGTCGCAATCATCCCGCTCCAGTTCCTGCGGCCATCAAGGAAGACAATAGGCACCTTTTGGTCTGTCTTTAACTTTTACGATGCGAACATGTTTGTGCAATAGAGTTGTCTTGTTCCTTTAAAATTCGTGCACGGCCATTGAGAGCTACTTGAAGTACCTAGCTATTATGCGCCATACTTCAGTAATACTAGTACATGTAGGTACTAATAGTGGCAAGGTTCCTTTTTTCAATCCACTAAGAGCGTGTTCTGGTGATAGTATGTCTGGTTCATCCCACTTCAAAATGAACCACTGGCAAAAGAATTGACATCAACTAACTAGAAGCCAGCGTACATCCACGCAGAAGAACAACCGGGAACTGTGAATTGTTCGAACAGCCATCTACATCAAGATAGAGCGCTGCCACAACAAAAGACACGTCAAACTATCCCACTGGAATACATGTACTTGGTGATGAATATGTTTGTGTTTTTTTTGGTAATTTTTTAAATATTTAGTAAAGATCTTTCACGATACTACAGTGATCTTGTATATATGTAGCGTAGTCAGCAGTCCTTTCGACCGGCTACTCTCTTCTGTTTGTAGTAGTAGTGTATGTAGTTTCAACGTTTATGCATCCAACATTATCGATACAGTCTGGCGCCTCTGTTTTCTTGTCTGCGTTCGTACTTGTTTCTCGCCTTGATGTTCCCCCTTTTGTTTCTGCTTATGCCGCATAGGCGGTGGAGGTTTGAAAGTCAGTAGTTTCTTCGGCGGTGGGTGCAATCTTGAACCAGTCCGATTCAGCGGCAAAATAGTGGCTCAAGCTGTGACGCTTATTGTTCTGCTGCTGATGCTGGCGAAAGGCTTGCTGCTGCTGCTGCTGTTGCTTGGGGTCAAAGACCAAGGGAGGCATGCTGTTCAACTGCTCCCAGAGATTCTGACCCGTACCGGCGTTGTTTTCGGAGTGGTGGTGATCCAAAGTAGACGCCGCCGCTTGCACCACAGGAGCTGTGGTGGTGGCCAATGGAGTAGGCTCAAAGCATTTAAAGCAAACATTCTGGCTGTTGTGGTTGCCATGATGATGATCCATAGGATTATTGCTTACAGAAGCAAAGAGATCCGACAAGGTGGAAAACAAGTCCAAGCTGCTTCGGCGAGATGGAGCCGAGCGAGTGGCCTCGAATCCCGTACCATTCGAAAAGCCTTGATTATTGCAGCTCGAGTCCATCGCATACATGTTGTTCGTAGCCATGTTGGTGTGATCACCGCCGCCGTTGTAGTGGTTCTGTTCAGATCCTGCGGCTGCTCCACCCATCAAAAGATTGGTGAGAGCATCGAGATCCAAAGTACCGGGCACAGCACTACTGACATTCTGGACCTGGGGCTTGGCGGACGCAAAGGCCGTTGTATCCACGTCAAAGATATTGGGGAGCTCTTCCGACGCCATGTGTTTGTGATGGTTGCTCATCATGGACATGGCCAGAGACGGAGGAGGGGCCAACTGCTGCTCGGTGGCCATGCGCATGCGCTTGATCCGGCTGCTGGAGCTGCTGCTCTCTTGCCCTTGAAAGATCTCAGCCATGTTGTCACGAAAGGTCTGACTGACCTTTTCACGACAGAGCAAGGGTTCGGCGTAGACCCATTCTCCCGTCTCGATATAGCGCTTGACAAAGCGACCGTTCTGGTAAATGTACTCGACGACTTCCGAAATAATGTTGGACTTGTCAGACTTGGTCTGGGCTTCCTTGTAGTCTTCCAAAAGACGAGCCACCAAGTTGCGCAACCACTGATTGCCTTGATGGAAATAGAACTTTTTGCCTGAGGGTAAAGATAGAGGTAATCATGGTTAGTTAGCTGATTAGCAGGTATCAGCACAGCACAGATCAGCCCAGATAGCATAGGAGATAGTTACATACCTTTACCAATCACAACATCTTGGTTACCAGGAAGGAAGCCAGCAGGGAGTGGTTCAGAAGTAGTATCGTTTGTGTTGGACATGTTGGAATTGTTTTGTGGGTGAGGACGGTATGTGGGTGTGTGTTATGGTATTTTGGGTTGCTGTAGTTGGCTTGGCCTGGACTGAAGAAAAATAAAGTTTCAAGTTGGAAGGAATTGAGACTGGGATTGTTTTTCTTTTGCAGAAAGTTTATTTGTGAGCTTTCAATAATCGGCAAACTTTGGAATTGCGAAAAGGGCATGAATTTACCCAGAATGCTAAAACGGAAGCATAGAATACTACGTACTTACTCGTAGAATTGCTCTAGTACTAGTAGTACTACTTTTACCGTAAGGCAATACTACGTCGAACCGGTTACTCTTACGGGTCACCGGTACTACCTACTAGTACAGTAGTACGAGTACCGGGATCCCTGTAAGTGACATTTTGCGGAAAAACTGTCGCACCACGAATCTGTAGATGAACACGTAGATGAAGAACGTTAACTGCATTATGATGAGCTACAAAGAACAGTTCTTATTGAATCGCTTAGACCGGTAGTTTTCTTCGCCGAGTTCAAATAGGGCCTATGCTTCCGGTTCCTTTCGAATTATAATCGTGTATACGAACTGGACTACTAGAAGCATTAGTAGGCAAGTTTTGGCCACTGCTGGGTAATCTAACGGACCAAAACACTTCATCCATGACATGCGGCAGTTCAGACTTACCTACCGTACCAGGGCTGTTCCAAATGCCGGCAACGCCGGGGTCAAAGCGACACAACACAAGGACAGGCTAAGAGTGTCAAAATCTGACTCACACTGGTAATGACTTTCTATCTTTTTGCTCCCACGACGATGCTCCTTGCGCTCCTTTTCGAGACGACTTTTATCACTGGTCAACATCACGGAAGGCTCTCTTCTTTAAAAAACCTGAGCAGCAGATGTGAAATTCGTTTCTCTACAAGCCTCTTCATCTGAGACACGATAATGACCGCATACTTGGTTGCTGCCGTGGCGGCGGAAGAAGAGTTTATTAGCATGCTTGTTGTCACTGTTTATCAGCGAGTTCGTCAATGTTCGAATTAAAGAGAGCGATTTGGGGGGACCGAACCTAAATTTGTGGGTGGAAGACGACTAGGAAATAATTTGGCCATTGAGAAAGGAACCTTCCGTTCCGTGGAATTCTTCCAACATCTATCGGCGGCCAATACCGTTGCTACTGTAGCTAGTACTAGTTGTCACTGTAGTAAATGGCTTGACCAGTGGGTTATACTGGAGATGCTAGTTTATCCTCCCGTTCCTGTCTTTTACTACCTTGGATTAGAAGAACTCTCTATTATCGATTAGAGGGCTACGTGTTCTTATCATGATTCTGCTAAGTTCACGTTGCGTAAGTGATACTACAGTACAGTACTTGGAAAGTGCCCAAAACTCAGCTAACTCTGCGACGCTAATACCAACTCATAGTAGTCTACTCCGAGTAGCTACTAGAAGAGAAAAATTTCTCCGCAACTGGTGCTGGTATCAAGCATCTACAGTCAAGATTCGCTCTGCGTTCACAATAGACGGAGTGTGCCAGTACGGTTTCGGAAATGGAACAACGTGGTGCGTACTTAGGTTTCGGAAATCGAACCACATGGTGAGTAGCATTCTCGCAACCAAGAACTTGAACTACAGTATCATGATTCATGAATTCGTTATCACTCGGGGCCTCAGCTCTGCTTCCGTTCATCCTTGTAGTCCTTTGCCTTATTCGTGAAGTGACGTATCTGGTTGGCATCAAAACACATTCACGTTCATGTAGGGCCATTTGTGCTGTAGATCATAAACACAGTCTAGTCAGTCAGATGCTGTAGTCTACTGTAGAAGCCGAATCGACTTTGCCCTACGTATACACCAGGTACGTACACAGCAAGTTTTAGTTTATCATCATCTACAGTGAAAATTCGCTCTCGTGTCTGAGATATGGGAGCTCTGACCGAACGCTTGCAGATTTTACCCCGTCAAGGCAAAGGTTAGACTATCATTCTCTTGTAGGGAAGGAAACGAAGATTTATTACTGGACAAAAACGAAGGAAGTATGATGTCAGCGAAGAAAGGAAGCCTGCTTCCGATCAAGGTATAGAAACTGGTCAACTTCTGCTGTAGATCAAGGCCGTAACAAGCCTCCGTTCCACTGTAGATTGCCTTGCTCTTCATGGTTCTAACGGTAGCCAGCAACTCAGTAACGAGGTCTATCACGTTCGTTGGCAGCTGGGTTGCATCACGCTATAGACGTCATTTCACGTTAGGCACCGTTCCCCCGAAGTGCTAAAGATATTCTTGAAGAGTCTATCCCCGGCATCTCCAGGCCAACGCACTTATAGAGTAATGATATAGCTATTGCTCACGGGAACTTTGAAGATTGCTATCTCATGCATCACTCCACGTTACAAGTGTTTGACCTGACGTGTTGTTAGAAATCATGCACAGGATATTCCTCAAAGTCTCCTGATACGGAACTGTTGTCAGTTCGTGACCGATTCTGGTCTGCTAATCGAAAATGGCACCGCCTTGCCCCGGCTACGACCACTAGTCGTAGAGTATCTGCTCGTCATACTAGCTAGCTAGCTAGACCTAGTAGTACCGACATCGCAGTGCCTACTGGCTCTGCAACCGGTTGCACCAGGAACCGATAGAGGCCCAGGAGAAGGAATGGACCATCAAGATGATGTCCAACTACTAGAAACTGCTTTTCAGGAGATGACCCAAGGTAAAAGAGATGAAGACAAATTCAACTGAAAGGCAAAGCCGATCAGTTACCAAGATGACAAGAATTTGACTCCAGAAGTACTGTATCTGATTCCTGTTTTTTTTAGTTTCTGCCTTGGGGCTTGAAAAAATTCCTAGAAAATTCTCATCAGGCTGCGATATGAACGCTTGCGGGTCGCAACGGAAGAAAGCAAACCAAAGTTTACTTTCCATCACCGTAACTTAAATGGAGCCATGATAATGTCCTGCATATGATCCTTACTACCTACTAGATCACGCCTTCTGATACTCTTTCAATTTTGTAACGATTCATATGATGTATAATTATCATACTGATTATGTGGTAGTATGAAAACTACTGGCCATGCGTTCGTATTTCGCTTTTTGGACAGGATCGGTTTCCCAGGATTGTTTGGGGGCTGTGACGGTCAGCGTAATCAATTTGGTTCCAGCACCTGCCGATGCAATGACGGAAATGGCCCGCAAAATGGGTTTATTGGTGACGACGTTGGAAGTGGTAGCGAGGGTGTCGTCCGTAGTATTACTAATAGTACTTCTTGCTACGTTGCGATCAATCTCATATTCTAATTGATACAAGCCATCGTCTCTGCTCGTCGCCGACAGCAGGGCAATGCTTCGGCCACTCCCCGGAGGTGCCAAAAACAACCGAATCAAGGCTTGGGCTGCCGCCTCGGGTGCCCCCAATGTTTCTTGCAGAGAAAATCCTTTCAAACCTCCGGCCACAATGACAGACACGTTGGTATCTCCTTCTTCGGAAACGCCCGTCTTGGGATTCAATCGTCCCGGTGGACCAAAGGCAGCGTCGGGGAGTGTGGCTTGACCAACTCCGGTGCCACCGTTTTTCATGTTGTAATCCAAGGGCCTCGTGACGCGTTGTGCTTTGGCCAATTCCAGAAAGGTATCTCCCACCCATTCCTTGGGAATGACAAAGGTGTATCCCTTGCCCTTGACGCGTTTGTAATCGCCTATATAAAAATATACAAGAGTACAAATAGTAAGAAATCAAAACTGTGAAAAATCAAATGGCTTTGCAAGAGACAATTTCATTGACACTTTGCATCAGTACCTCTTGGAAAATAGGTATCCACTCCTGTAGCTTCCACAGCGGATTCTGGCACGAGCGTAAGCAACTTGGAAGTGACACCCAAAAAATTCCCCGCCAAAGCAATGCCCGTGGCGGAAGCCGTGCCCAACAAGATCCGTCGTGGATTCGTCCCCATGGCGGCCATGATTTGTTGTGCCGTGGGTTGTTGCTGTTGTCGTTGCTGTGTGGGCGGTGATGTTTTTGTGTTTGTGATGGTGGGAGTATCGGTGGCTACCGGCTTTGTCGCTATGCTCGGATTGGGATACGAGAGAGAATCCGCAAAGGCAGCAAAATCATCGTCGTCGTCGTCCATGATTTGATTTTGATTGATGTTGTTGTTTTCAGAAAACAAGGCCATGGATCTAGGTAACGGACTACGAGTACAAGTTCTTGTGGACTGTGCTTGCCGTGGCAACATTGTTGGTCCACCATTTGGTGTTGACATTGGCGAAAAGGAATGTACCACCACCACAACAGTTATTAGCAGCAGCCCAAGCTGCAGCAAGATACCCGCCATGGGGCGTCGAATCATCCTAATGGATTCCGGTACGGTTCTCCTCCTGTCTGTATCCGTTGTTACGAATATCGAGACTGTGGCTACTGTTCTACTTACTAGCTAGAGTTAGCTAGTCAGATACATTTAGCAAAACTAACAACATGGCGACGACGCATAGTGCATGTCATCGATCCAAAGGCCGCCACCATGGTGGACTGATTCATTCATTCTTTCAAACAAAGGATGATGATTCATTCGCGCAAATTAGTAGTAGCGCTAACTCTATCATGTCGACGCCACATAACCGGTTATGATTCTAAAATAACCGGTTATGAGCATCGAAGAGTTGCTAAGACCCAATTATCTACGACTATTCATCATTACCGACTATTAAGCCAGTGTGCGACTATGAAAGAACATAACCGGTTATGAGCCGATCAGGATTGCTATCATAAGATCGACCCCATAATGAACGACTATGTTGGGCCGATGCAACTGTAATTCATTAGAGCTCGTGTGCGACGAAAAATAAGATCGCGAGAAAGATGACCGTAACCTTCCTGCCCCAAAACAGCAACAACACACACAGTCACACACAACCGCTGACTGTCTGCCAACACAAGCACACCGAAGGTGCCTTCCAGCACCAACCATGCGCCACATGCACAGTGTGCACACAAGCAAAAAAGAAAGCCAACAAGAAAAAGCTGCAGAGTCAGACAACTGACGTGACAAGAGAAAGCCAAAGGGAGGAAAAGAAGGAAGGAAAAAATGAGGGGAAAAAAAATCGACAAAAAAGAACATTGTCTCCCTTGTTGTTGTTGCCCTTGATGACCAAGTCCCAGTCTCCGACACCGCTGTTTCTCCCATGGCGGCTGTGGGAAATCGACTGTCGAGTTTGCAGGGCGCGCTGGTTGTGATCATGTGTTTGGCCATTGTGATTCAAATTCAATGGGCCTTGAACAAAATGCGTCACACTCCTCATTTGCACGTCAAGTGTGGGGATGTCGAAGCCATGGTGCGCTTGCCGCCACCTCCCGTTGTGGTTGCTGGAAGTGGCAGCGTTGTTGCTGCCAGCAGTCTGGTCGCTGACCGAGGCATGATTGTCTTTTTTTTAACATTCTCAAAACGGGCGGGACGGCCATTGTGGCTCCCTTTGAACGTCATCCTGGTTGGCGGCATTGCGTGGTCCATGGGCAGAACAAACAAGAACAGCGTTGACAAGAAATGCATGAGACACTGGGTGTTTTGAATTTTGCAAGCACTGACAGTCCTTCTTCTTCCAGTCACCAAAAACATGTGGGTTGGAAGCCCGGCATGAAGATTTTTTGTGAACATCATGCGGGACTCTGGTCACCCCATGTGGATCAACAAGTCCAACGCGACATTCAAACGTGGTGACATCTCGCAAACAAACAGAACACACCATTTTTTGCCTTCACTCACTTGAGAGAACCAAGGAGCTTTGTCATTTCCTTTTTCAATTGTTGTCATGCCGGCTTCTCTCAAAAAAGATGATTCACAATGTTTGTTTTGCGTTCTCACCGAAGAAGCATGTTGCCAAAAACACCGCGAGGTGGGCAAGCCCCTTGATGTGTCCGAGACGGGATGTCAAGCTGCATGACGGGCCTTTCAAACTGATTTTGATTGGATTGGCACCACGGAAGGCTTCAGTTGTCCCAGAAAACTTTTCAAGTCTTGGAACACCTGACCAATGTTCGCATTTCCGGCATGCCCTGAGTCTGAGTCAAGAACAAATCACACGACAAAGTCTCCAAATCAACCACCAGCCAAGCAGTTTTGGATCATGTTTGTGACATCATTTGCTGTGAACAGGACACATGTGATCGTGTCAAGCTTGACCAGAACGTGGTCCAATTTGCATCGGAATGCGAGCACAACCAAAAGCAATGCGAATGCAGCGTGTCCTTTTGGTCTGCTGTGTCATGATTTGCATCAAAAGATCCCTCATGGGTCATGAAGCAACATGAAGGAACATGAAACGCCTGATTGGCTGGGAATTGAGGCCCAAAAACGAGAACGCGAGGCACGACCTCAAGAAAAAGAACATTGGTGCCATGAGCTGTGTTTCACAAAAAACTGGCCAAAAATGAAACTGAACAAGCAGAGTGGAATTTGGGGATCCATGGGACAATTCTGTCCATGCATGAACATGTGATTGGGTGAGAAAAGCGGAAACAACAACCACGTGTCCCCTCTGAAGCTGAACCGTGGCGGAAAAATGACAACATGTGGCTGTCCATGGTTTGCCACATGGCCAAGAAACCCAGTTGATGCTTGTGCCATCAATCACAAACATCATTGAAATCAAGACACGTCACAAAAATGCTCGGACGGGACCGATGACGGCACCGCCAGATTCCTGCGTTTGACAGGAAGAAGTCAGTTTCGATCGTTGACATTCTCGGTCGTTCGCAAAAAACAATGGACGGTGTTGCTGGGATTGGTGAACATCATCACAAATGATCACTGGTCATTGATTTTGTCCATTTGTGCTTGAATGTTGACTGTCTGCTGTGTCGTGGACATTTTGGTCCAGATTTGAGCAGAGCGCATTGGACAGAGCAGTGACTGCAAGAATTCAAAATGGAAGTGGCTTTGTTCTGTCCATGGAAAGGACAGCAATGAAAACAACTCTCTCCCTGCACTGCAGTGTTCAGATCAAGTCAAGACACCCAGTGTGGACTGAAATCCCACATGAGCACCAAAAAAGACAAAACTGACAAACGACAATTCTTCACCGTCGAATCGCCAAACAACAGGGGGTGAAATGCAGCAAAAAACACCTTAAAAAGAAACTTTCCTGCTCTGATGTTTCGCCAAAAGAACAGCTGCTGTTGCACGCAAATTCAAAAGTCGTGAGTGTCAGTCTGCCACAGAAACAGCTCCATGTTCGATCGACAATCCAACAAGATTGGCATCTTCGTTGGCAAGATTTGTTGCACGGCGCGCATGCTTTTGTCATGGTGAGACACGCTTGTCACCACATGCCCGCAGGATCACACAACATCGTGATGGAACACGGCATGGGAACTCATCGTTTCCGTTCCACTTTGTGTTCCGGATTGGATCTTGCATCTTTTCCATTAGGGCGCACATCGGTTCTTGGTCTAGAACTCGGGACATGACTCTGATTCGTGGGTTGAATCACGGATGAAATCGCACCATTGTCACTCCCCTCGATTAGGACGTGATTGTTCTTTTGACCCTTACCTTGTGCTGTAGCCTTCACATTGCACTTGGCATCGAGCTTCGACACCAATTCGGCAACATCCTTCTGCTTGATGTTGCTTCCTTCCTTTACTTCCTCCGCG
>ENA-ORBV01011051-ORBV01011051.1-microbial-mat-metagenome-genome-assembly--contig:-NODE-11051-length-14279-cov-5.117378_pt1 | contig 14279 bp, 14 predicted proteins | sample MGYA00237777_ERZ505514 | MGnify/ENA primary metagenome ERZ505514 (study PRJEB26160, sample SAMN06269048) | microbial mat metagenome | isolation source: Oligotrophic lake microbial mat | place...
GATAACCGCCGCCTTCACGCTGGAAACTTCCTTGACTTTGGCCACCGCCCTGAGTTCCGTAGGGACCGCCCGAGCCCCCACCGGCACCGCCACCAGAACCGCCGCCGAAATTGCCGCCCGATGCACCCGATTGCCCGCCGCCCTGAGTCGAAACTTGGCCGCTGCCGGGTGCGGAGGCCGAACTCGAGCCTTGCGCGCCGGAACTACCGGTGTTCATCGAACTTTGACCGACGGGCGAGCCGGAATTGGGGGTTGAGGATTGAACGCTCGGACCGGAACCACTGTTTGCAAGGGGCGCGGGGCTCGGGCGCACCGCCGGCGAACCCGAAGCACCATCAAACGGCCGCGGCGTGTCGGCTCGCGGTGGGAAAGGCCGAGATTCGCCGCGAGGCTCCCCGCGAGATTCGCCGCGAGGTTCCGAACGCGGCTCGGGCTTGGGTTCGGGTCGAGGGTCAGAACGGGTGTCCGGGCGGCTCTCCGGAGGGCGCGGCTCCGATCTTGGGACAGCCCTCGCTTCGGGCCCGCCCCGCACGATGGGCCGCGAGTCGGGGTCGTAGAAGCCCCCGCGGGATTCGCCGTCGTTATCGCTGCGCGCGGGCGTTGCGGGTTTCTCGGTTCGCGGCGGAGTTGCCGGAGCTGCGGCGGCATCGGCGTCGCGACGCGGGCGGCGCGCTCGGGGAGGGGCGTCGTCGCCCGGATTGGATTTTGATTCGTCGGAAGCCTTCGAAGAGGTTCTGGGCATCGGTTCGTGAACTCGTGATGAATGTGTGAGGCTGGCGGGAACCCTGGCGGATTCCGGCATGAAGCACGCAACGGAGACGACCGTTGCGAAGGTCTCGAAGTTGGATATCCGCTGGGTAAGGACTTCCGGTTGAAAGACCCCGGTCATCCTTTCCGATGTTGCCTCGCCGACAAGGGGAGTCGCGGCGCGAATCGGAGGGCCAACGGGCCAGGTGTGATGGTGGTTTCGGGAACGGCTCTTAGCGGGCAATCGTTTGGTCGAGCAATTGTCGCGCTCAGAAACCACACCTGTCGGGAAACACTATAGCCGGTTGTTTCGGGCCAAGATCGGCGAGCACGGGCGGCGGAGAAACTTCGGGAAGACCTGTCAATTCGCATCAACGGCGCGTGGCGCGCCGGCCGATGCGAGAACGGCGCGAACGAACGGAACGAGGTCCTTGGGCGAACCGTCGTTGACGATCACGTGGTTCGAGCGCCGCCGTTTTTCCTCAATCGGAAGCTGGACCGCCTCGCGGCGATCCAGTTCGGCCTCAGTCCACCCGCGTGATTCGGCGACCCGCGCCAGCCGGACGGAGCGTGGGGCGTCGACAAAGACGAGCGTGTCGCACTCGGCGTCCGAACCGACCTCGAAAAGAAGCGGGGCGTCGATGACCGCGCCGATCCGACCTTCCGCTCCGGCCCGAGCCACGACCTTCCGACGGTCGGCCTTGACGATCGGGTGGACGAGTTCTTCCAGCCGCTTACGTTCGACAGGGTTCGAAAAGACGATGGAAGCCACCTTCGACCGGTCGATGCTCCCCTCGGATGACAGCACCGCCGGCCCCCACCATTGAACGATCTGATCGCGGACATGGGGGAGCATCAGGGCGGCCCGGGCATCGGCGTCGGCGTCTATGACGAGGCAGTTCTCCGCGGCGAACGCCCGGGCGACCGTGCTTTTTCCGGAACCGATACCGCCGGAGAGCCCGATGACCGGGATAGGAATCCTTGCCTTTGCTTCCGTGACGCTCATCTTCGATCTCTCGACCGCCGCTCGGAGGGAGCGCAGCACGCGGGCGGCCCTCGGAACAAAGAGGAACTGAAGGAGGGGGCCGTCGTTCCCGCCCAGCGCAATGCTGCCCGCGCCAACCATCCGCTGCAATGGTCCGGCCGTCAGCGTCGTCTGCGTGATGCTCCGCATCGGGAAGGACGAATCGATGCGGGTGAAGACGCCCGCCCGGACCCGGGCGGTATCGGGCGAAAGGGTGTAGCGGCGGGCCGAGCGACGGACAACGCCCTGAACCAGAGCGAGCAGGCACACGCCCCCGCCGATCAGCCCCGTCAGGACGAGGGGAATCTGCAAGAACAGAAGCGATACCGTGTGAGCAACGAGCAAGACGAGCCCCACGATCCACCACGGCTGGCCGAACGGAACAACGGACCACCACGAGGGGCGGAAATCCATGGTGGGCAGGGCTGGCTCACTGCCCGCGATCGGACGAGGCGACTGGCTCACGTCGCGGATTCCTTCAGCACGCCAATCTCAGGGAGGTTCCGGTAAAAGCCGTCGTAGTCGAGGCCATAGCCCACCACGAACTCATCGGGAATGTCGAAGCCCACGTAGTCGGGGGCGATCGGTAACGACGATTTGCCCGGCTTCCGCAAGAGAACGCACGTCCGGAGGCTGGCCGGTCGCTGGGCCAAGAGTAATTTCGTGAGAACGTCCAGCGTGTGGCCGGAATCGAGGATGTCGTCCACCACCAACAGGTGTTTGTTGGCAAGGTTGGGCGGCAACTCGCCCTTGATCGAGACCCCCTTGCTCTCGACGGATTTCCCGGGATAACTGGAAACTCCGACGATCTCGAGGGAAAGTTTGAGAGGGATCTCGCGGACGAGGTCGGCAACGAAGATCATCGAACCGGTCATCACGGGGATGAGAGTGACGTGACCGTCGTCGGGCGTCACGCCGCCCCGGTCGAGTTCGGCGTGAAGGTCGGCGGCGATAGCGGCCCCCAACTCGCGGACGCGGGCCGCGATGGCGTGGCGGGTCAGCAGGATTTTCTGGATATCGCGGGTCATCGAGAGGTGAGAAAGCATGAGCGGAACTCAACTGGAAGTCCGCCAAGGAGCGGGAGGAAGCGTAGTTCCCGCGGGCGGTGTCTCGGGTGCGCCAACTGACGCGGGCTACTTCTCCGCCGAGATGTACACGATGAAACTCGGGCCGTCCTCGCCTTTTTTTCGCGGCTTGAAGACCCCATTGCCACCACCCTTGCCGTCGTCACCCTCCCAATAGACAGTGACGTTCGAGAACCCCGCGGTGGAAAGCATCTCCGTGATGTCGGGGATCGTCCAGAGTCTCCAGCGGTAGGAGAACGCCCGCTTGATCGAGGTCTTGTCGGGGAACGCGAACCCGATGTGGCAGACCTGTTCATTGGTCATCGGGTCAAACGAGGACTGCTCCCACACATACGTGAAGCCGCCCTTGATGCGGCGGCGCTCGGTCATCACCTTGGTCGATTCCCAGCCGCCGTAGGCGTCCAGAAAATAAATTCCCGACGGGGCGAGGCTTTTTCGAACCGTCCGGAAGTACGTCAACAGGAGTTCCCGCTCCTGGAAGAGCCAGTACGAGAAATTCATCGAAAGGACGATGTCGACGCCGGACGCGTCGGAACCAGGTTCGAGCACGTTGCGCTTGAGGAGGGTGACGCGTTCCGCCGCGGTCCCCAGCGGAGCGCGGTTGTTGGCATCTCCCCATCTGAGAACCGCGGCGTCCAGATCAAGGCCGATGGAGCGGTTCGTGGCGCGACGTTTCACCCATTCGCAGGCGGTCGCGCCCGAGGCACAGAAATCCTCGCGCAGGAGGGTGGCCGGCTTGCCCCGGATTTTGCGGTAGGTGGCGTCGACAAAATCGATCTCTGCATCAGGGGATTGGACCGCCAGTTCATAGAGCTTGTAGCGGTCAGCGGTACGGGCGGTGAGTTTGGGTTGGACAGGGCGTTTGCGGCGAGTCACCAATAGTTTCCTTCGTGGTTTCCGATGGGGGAGGGGCGGAGGCGGAGACGTTCGGATGTTTCGCGATGCGGGATAAACGGAGGGTTCGGACGGGCCGATAGAGGGGTGAAGGTATGGGCTTGGTCTATAGTGTTTCCGGAGCTGTTTGGGCCTGGAAGGTCCGAGAATAGCCCTCGTTCAGATCAGGGAGCATTGCGATGAAGTTGACCATGGTGGGCACTGGGTACGTCGGACTGGTGACAGGCGTCTGCTTTTCGCAGACCGGAAACGACGTGACGTGCCTCGACGTCGACGCACGGAAGATCGAGAAATTGCGCCAAGGTGTGTGCCCGATTTATGAGCCGGGGCTGACGGAAATGATGGTCGCGAATAATCGGGCCGGCCGCCTTCGGTACACCCTTGACAAGAAGGACGCGTACCGCGACGCCGACATGATCTTTATTTGCGTGGGGACGCCCAGCGACGAGCGCGGCCACACCGATCTCAAGTACATCCACTCGGCGGCGGACGACATCGCCGACACGCTGAAGGAATTGGGGCCGACCCAGAAGCCCAAGGTTATTGTGATGAAAAGCACCGTGCCTGTCGGAACGACGCTGTCGGTGCGGGACCGAATTCGTGAGCGGGTCGGGGCTTCGATCCCGTTCAAAGTCGCCGACAACCCGGAGTTTCTGAAGGAAGGCGCCGCGATCGAGGACTTCATGAAGCCCGACCGCGTGGTGGTGGGCATCGAGGACGAGACGGTGGGCGAATCGTTCCGGCAGTTGTACGACCCGTTCGTGCGGAACGGGCACCCGATTTATCTGATGGATGTCCCGAGCGCGGAGATGGTGAAGTACTGCGCGAACAACTTTCTGGCAACCAAGATCTCATTCATCAACGAGATGGCGAACCTCTGCGAGGCGTACGGGGCGGACATCCAGAAGGTGCGCGAGGGGATGTGCAGCGACAAGCGGATCGGCAACGCGTTCCTGTATCCCGGGCTCGGCTACGGGGGCTCGTGCTTCCCCAAAGACACGCTGGCGTGCATCATGATGGGCGACAAGTGCGGAATCGAGGCGAAGCTGAGCAAGAGCGTTCACGAAGTGAACCAGCGGCAGCGGGACCGGTTCTTCGACAAGATTGTCGCCCACTTCGGCGGCAAGACCGGCGTCGGCGGCGGCCCAGCCGGCCTCCAAGGCAAAAAGATCGCCTTCTGGGGGATCGCCTTCAAGCCCAAGACCGACGACATCCGGGAGGCCCCGGCGTTGACGTTGATGCGCAAGGCCGTGAGTTTCGGCGCGACCGCTGTGGGGTACGACCCGGTGGCCGGGCAGAACGCGCGGGAAGAACTCGGGCCCGCCGCGCGGATCGTGGACGACATGTACGAAGCGGTGAAGGACGCGGATGCGCTCGTCATCAGCACCGATTGGGACGAATTCAAGAGCCCGGACTTTGTGAAACTCGCCAGCCTGATGAAGGGACGAGTGGTGTTCGACGGCCGAAACCTCTACCGCCTCGGACAGATGAAGGACGCGGGTTTCACCTACTACAGCGTCGGTCGCGCGGTGGTGCGGCACGAAGCCGCCCGCTCCGTCTGACTTTGGCGTCCTGCGTGGATGGCACAGGCGTCCCGTTCGTGGGCCTTTGGCTTCATCGGCTCTTTGCTATTTTTACCAGCTCCCACACGGCCACGAACGCGTTCGTAAACGGCCCTTCGCGCAGGAACGTCACCTCCTTGCCCGGTGTCCCGACAAAGGGCCGCAGCATCCACCCCGCTTGCGTCCCCACCAGCGCATAAAGCGCCACCCAGATCAGCAGCGTCCATCTTACTTGCTCATGGCTGTTCCCGATCGTCCTTACCCATACCCCAGCCTTTCCAGCTCCTCCTCATCCAGTCCAAAATGATGCCCGATCTCGTGCAGGAGCGTCACCTCGATCTCTTCACGCAGCGCCTCCAGATCCTCCCATCCCCCCGCTTCCTCCACGATCCCCCGCCGAAACAGGTGGATATCGGCCGGCATCTCCCCCGTCCGCTCGATGGATCGTTCAGTAAACGCGATGCCGGTGTGCAGGCCGCACAACTCGCCCGCGGCGTCCGGTGGGATACCCATCTCGGTGAGCATTTCTTCCGTCGGTTCGTCGAGAACGATGATCGGGACCTCGTCGATCAGGCGGCGGAGCGCTGCGGGAAGCCCGTCAATCACGGCTTCCACAATCTCATCGAAGGTCCTTCGCGCGGACTCCTTCACGCGTGCCCCCCGTCCGGACGCGTCAAGCGTTCGAGCGAAAGCGGCGGGGCCGAGACAATCGGCACGAGGCGGACGCAGTCGACCAAAACTCCTACCAAGCCGAGGATGAAGAGGGCCGAACCGACCAGGATCAGGAAACTCCCCGCCATGTGCAGACCCGCCGAGAGGCCGCCGGTCGTGTTGGCGGAGGCCAGTTCAGCGAGATCGCCTAGGAACGGCAGGAGGAGCGCCGACGCCAACGCCCGCAGCGTCTGCCGGTCAACCTGACCGGTTCTCATCAGCAGGGAACGGGTCGCGAGCGCACGGCCGTTGGGCCGTAGCCCGAGAAGTATCAATCCGATCAGCGCCGCCCCGATGATCCGCAACGTGATCCGCTCAACGCTCACCGCCTCGGTCCCGCCATAGGGTGAACCGATCGCGGGGTCGATCACGCAGTGAATATAGAAGAGCACGCCCGCCAGCGGAACATACAGGGCCGCGCCCGCTCGGGCCGCCCACACCGAACGCGGCGAGAGGCCGGCATGCGGCCTGATCAATGAGAGAGCGCCCACGCCTGAAAACACGACCAACGTGCTGATGAGAATTCCCAGCAGGCGTTCATTCCCGCGCGACATCACATCCGGCGACAGCACATCCGCGACGCGCCATCCGGCGATGATAATGGCGGCACCTAAGGCGGAGGCGCTCCACAGGAGCAAACCGAGCGAGGTCAGCCGGGGGCGGGTGATCGGCCGCAGTTCTTCCGCCTGCGGGTCGACGACGGCCAAAAGCGTCACCCGAACCGGCGTGCCGCACTCCGGGCACCGCCCGCTGATGGAGATTCCGCGGAGGTTGTAGCGACAGCGGACGCAGGGAAGGTCGCCCGTCAGTTCGACGGCGGCGCGGAGCGAGTGTGCTTTGCTCGGCGAATCCGGGGTGAGCGGGGGCGTTGGATGTTGATAATCCCGATTCAGATCCGCTCTCTCCGAAGGGTCCGCCAAACCACCGGCCCGGCGGACGGGGTGGTCGTTCAACAGCGTAGCAAAAAGGGAGCCGCGGGGTCGGCGAGAACGGTCGTCAACGCCTGACCACACGACATCCTGCTTTCCCGGACCAAGGCGGGGTATACTCGTTTCGTGTGCCGCAGTTGTCTTGCGGCGGTTCCCACTACCGGGTGACCCCCCCTTTTCTTGGCGGGGCCGCCTTAGTTGCGGGAGTGGGAAGGGAATTCCGCGGCACCCTTCGGAGATTTGCGCGTGAGCGAACAAGAAATTGAAGCCAAGGTTTTCTCGATCGTCGCGGAAAAGATGGGGCGAGACCGCTCCGAGATCCGCCGCGAGATGAGTTTTCAGGATGACCTGAACGCCGACAGCCTCGACCAGGTTGAACTCGTGATGGAACTCGAGGAAGCGTTTGACATCGAAATTTCTGATGAAAAGGCGGAGACCATGAAGTCGGTCGGGGACGCGATCACCCACATCTCCGCGGAACTGGAGTCGTCCTGATGCAGATCGCCCGGCTCGGCGTGTTGCCGCCGGGGCTCGCCGCAACGCCCTCGTACCCGTAGCAATCTGTTCGTGTCGGGCCCACGTGCCTGCCAACTCGTCTTCCCCAACGAATGAACCCCGGATACTTTTCGGCCCAGCGTATTGTCATCACCGGGTTCGGTGCGGTGACGAACATAGGACATGACGCCCAGTCGACGTGGGCCGGGATGCGGAGCGGCAAGAGCGGCATCAGCCTCATCGAGGGTGACGACTTCGCGAAGTACCCGCCCGAGACATGGGATTGTCGCATCGGCGGACAAGTTAAAAACTGGGATCCTTCGTCGTTTATCGATGGGCGGGAGGCGAAACGGCTCGACCGGTTCAGCCTCCTCGGTCTGGGGGCTGCGAACGAGGCCGTGCGGCACTCGGGGATCGATTTTTCCAAGACGAACCCGGAACGCTGCGGCGTGGTGGTGGGTTCCGGGATCGGTGGGATCTCCACGATCGAGCAGGGTGTGATGACCCTTCGTGAAAAAGGCCCCCACCGGATCAGCCCCTTCACGGTGCCACGGCTCATGGCCAACGCGGTATCGGGCAACATCTCGATCCGGTACGGTTTGCAGGGACCCGCGAGTTGTCACGCGACCGCGTGCGCCAGCAGCGGGCACGCGCTCGGCGATGCGATGCATTATCTGCACCGGGGCTTGGCTGACGTCATCGTCGCCGGCGGGGCCGAGGCGGCCTGCACCCCGTTGTGTCTGGGCGCGTTCATGGTGATGAAGGCGCTCTCGACCCGCAACGACGACCCGACACGGGCCAGCCGCCCGTTTGATAAAGATCGCGACGGATTCGTCCTTTCCGAGGGTGCGGCGATGTGCATCTTGGAAACCGAGGCCCACGCGAAGGCCCGCGGGGCGACCATCTATGCTGAATTGGTCGGTTACGGCAATTCGTGCGATGCCTACCACATCACGGCGCCGGACGCCGAGGGCTCCGGGGCCGCCCGGGCGATGAAGATGGCGCTGGCGGACGCCCGCTTGCCGGGCGATGCCATCGGCTACGTCAACGCCCATGGCACTTCAACGCCCCTGGGCGACAAGGCCGAGGTCGCGGCGGTGGGACGCGTCTTCGGCGATCACGCCCGCAAGAGCGCAGGCGGCAAGTTGCTGATGAGTTCTACCAAGAGCATGCACGGCCACTGTCTGGGTGCCTCGGGGGCGGTAGAACTCATTGCGTGCATCCACGCGGTGAGGGAGGGCGTGATCGCCCCCACCATCAACCTCGATACGCCCGATGAAGGCTTCGATATCGACCTCGTCCCGAAGGAAGCCCGCGAACGCCCGGTGAAATACGCGATGAATAACACGTTCGGATTCGGCGGGCACAATGTCACACTGATCGTCGCACGGTACGAGTGATGGCCCGCTGCCCCGAGTGCCCGGGGTCGTGCGTGCTGCCGTGCGTGTGATGCAGGCCGCAAACGCGAACCACAACGAACTAAACCCCGGTCAGGTCGGCTTGCACAAGCGTTCCCGGCAGGGCGGCGAGCGTTCGGGCTTCGCTGATCGTCCACCGTCCGACGCGCGTTCGGCGGAGCGCGGTCAACATGCCGCCTGTTTCAAGCACACGACCGACGTCCCGCGCCAGGCTCCGGATATAGACGCCTTTGCCGCACCGCACCCAGACCGCGAGTTCGGGCCAAACATACCGCGCGATGCGAATCTCGTGGATGATCACCCGGCGGGCGGGCATTATGGCGGCCCGACCTTCGCGCGCGAGGTCATAGGCTCGCCGCCCGCCCACGTGCAGGGCTGAAAAATCCGGCGGGATTTGGTCGATCTCGCCGGCAAAGCCGGCGACCGCGGCTCTCACACGAACCTCATCCGGGGCTTGATCAACCGCCACTTCGCGAATCACCCCCTCGGAGTCGTCGGTATCGGAGGAGCGTGAGAGGTCGATCGTCGCCTCGTACTCCTTTTCCCCCGCCATCACCGTTTCGCACCGTTTGGTGGCAGTCCCCACCATCACCACCAGCACGCCCGTGGCCATGGGGTCCAGCGTGCCGCCGTGCCCGACCTTGATGCGCTTGGGGGCGCCGGCCCGTTTAAGTTTGCCCCGCACGATCGCGCACACGTCCATCGAGGTGAAGCCCTGCGCCTTGTCGATGACGATGATGCCGGATGGCGTCGGCCGGGGTGCCGACTCGGTCGCGGCCTCGGCCGGTGTGTCGTTCATGGCAAGTCCCGCGTCAGTTCGGCCACGACCAGGTCCACGCGCCTGCCGATCGAATAATTGACGCCCGTCACGCCGCTGACCTCACGCATCGACGGCCAGTGTTGCAGCCGTTCGCGTTCGAGCACCACCAGGGCCCGACGCCCCGGTCGGTCGTTCGCCCTGAGCCACTCCTTCAGTTTCCATTCATCGATCCGCCGGCTCCGGCCGTGGGTTTCGAAGATGAGGCTGTCCTCGTGCCAGCCGACCGCCGCGATCGGACGCTCCCGGTCGATCTGGGCCTCGAAGACGGCGTTCAGGTTTCGGCTGACCCGGATCGCCGGCGTCTGACCGGCGACGGTGCCCAAGGTCACCGCGATGATGAGAAACCACGCGACGCCGCCGACCTGCAATTCGACGATCCGGCGTGGACGCAGGTATCGGGCGGTCCATTGCATGATGAGGCACGAGGCGACCGCGCACGCCAGCCCCACCACCACCCCCAAACCCCACATGGTCTCCCACAACGTGGCCACCGCGAGGGTTCCGAAGAAGAGCCCGAATGCGACGCACCCCGTCGCCCAGATCCAGATCAGTCTTCCGGCCCGGGCGGTCAACACGCCGGGCAGCTTGCGGCCCGCATGTACTCCGCGGGCGGCCAGGATGGCCAGCACGGGGTAGAGCGGCAGGGTGTAGTGCGGCAACTTAGTCCCGGAAACTTCGAACATGATCCACCCCGGGAAGAGCATGCACACCAGGAAGCACTCGGGCCACGCCCCGGCGCGGGCGGTGCGAACCGCGCCAATGGCCTGCCGAAACCGCCCGCGGAGAGACCGTTCCCAGGAGCCGGACTCGGATACGAAGCCGCGTTCGACGGCCCGCCACACCCCAAGCGCCACCGCCATGCAGGCCGGCAAGAAGACGATATAGAGCGCCACAACGTGAAACCCCGCCGGCCCGCCGTGCCCTTCCATCGCCACCAGTCCGCGATTAATAGTCTCGGTCTTGATCGTCGTCAGGTATTCGGACAGTTTGATCTGGTCACTCACCGCCCATATCCACACCGCGACCGGCAAGACGCAGCACGGAATGCCTATCCACGGCCGAAAGGCCGTCAGCAGCCGCAGTTCGCCGCGGACCACGGCGTGGACGACGACGCCGAGACCCACCACCAGGGGCGTTATGGGTCCCTTCGTCAAAATACCGGCTGCCACCGCGCACCAAAACCCGGCAACCCAAGCCCCGGATGTCCTTCCAAATCGCGCTCTTCGAACCACCTCCCAGGACGCCCACATGGCCATTGCCGTACAGGCGAGCAACAGCATGTCGGCCCGGGCCTGACGAGCCTCCCAGAACATCAGCGGGTTGGCGGCCATGAGCGCCCCGGCCATCAACGCGGCACGCCTGTCGAACAGAGCCAGCGCCCATCGCCACGTCATCAGCACCGCTGACGCCGCCGACAAGAGAGACGGCAGGCGGTACATCCAGATGGAGTCGCTCTGGACGGCTTCGCTACCAAGCCCTCTCCATCGATCGGTGAAAACCCGAGCCGACGTCGCTTGCAACCAGTAAATCAACGGCGGTTTTTGCAACCGCGGTCGCTCCTGTACCGCCGGGATGATCCAGCCCCGCCAATCCGCGGCCGCGGCCATCTGACGGCTGGCTTGGGCGAACCGGGCCTCGTCGCGGTCGATGGCGGGAATGGCAAAGAAGCCCGGAAGGTACAGAGCGGCGCATAGCGCCACCAGGAGAGCCGCTTCCGGCCATCGGGCGCGGGTGCGGATACGCTGCGCTCGTACCGAAATGGACCTCAAAGCCTCGTCCAACGCCGCCGACTATACCACCATCGAAGGCGGGCGCCGACGCCGCGCGTGGACGCGGGCGTGGCGAGCGGTCGGCGCGGGCATCGTGGTTGGCGCAGCCCTTCTTCCACTCGATGGAGTTGTCGCGACCTGGTGCCGCCGGTTCCAACCCGATGGCAACCTGCGGCTCGGGGGCGACTTGCGGCGAGAGATGGAATTCGTCCAACAGTTCGGGGCGATCACCTCGATCCTTCTCACCGCGGCGTTCGTCATGCTCCTCGACCCCGGCCGTCGCCGGGCACTGCGGCTGCTTGCGATCGCGGCGTTAGCGAACGTGGGCGTGATCAACGCCATCAAGATGCTGGTCGGCCGCCCTCGCCCCAAGTTTCTGGACCCGCTTGCGTTTACTCCGCCTTGGGACACTTACACGCTGCCGATCGACGGCGTGGCTCAACCCCGACACGCCTGGGAGGTCTGGCGCGGCATCTCGTCAAATTTGTGGTCGATGCCCAGCAGCCATACCGCGGCGGCGGCGGTTTTAGCCGTTTTCATCGCCACTCTGTACCCCAAGTGCCGGTGGCTGGTATTCGGATTGGTCGGTGTGGTAGGCGTCTGCCGGGTGCTGCTGGGAGCCCATTATCCGAGCGACGTGATTCTTGGTGGAGCGATCGGATACGCCGTCGCGAGCCTTGTCATGGCGCACCGGTCGTTGCAACGTCCCGAACCGCCCGCCGCAGCAGTGGCGGCGTCAGTTGCGGTCGATCGGGAAGGTCGGGGCCTTTGAATAGACGTTGTCAGCGTTGAAGTCCTCGAGAACACGGCCCGCCGCATCCAAGACGCGACCCACCCGACCATCCGCCCCCGCAGAGTAGAAGTAGCCCGAGGCACCGACACAAGCGGCACCATCGCCGTCGGGGAAGTCTTCGGCGGCGGTCGGCGACGGGTTCTCCGTGGTCCGGTTACGACGAACTTTGTCGGTGCCGTAGGTCCCGCGCGGTGGTGATCCGAGACGATCAAGGACGTCGACATTGGCTTGCTCGTCCGACCCGATCACCAGCCCATCCATCGCGGGGTGAACAAAGCGGATCGGGTTGTTCCAAGCGTCGAACACCGTAATCAATTCAGGCTGACTCCCGGGCCCGTCGCCGTCGGCATCGAATGTGGAGACAAACTTCGTCGGCAATTGATCAAGGGCGGCCTTGGCTCCGGCGACCTTCGACGCCTCGTAGATGAAGAAACCCACGCTGTTGACCATCTGCTGACCGGCCGGTGCAATCGGCGACCCGCCCCGGGCGCCCGGCGTCGTCGTCATGTCACGCACGTCCGACATCGTCCAGACCTTGATCGGGCCGGCGTTGTCGGGAGGTACATAGACGCACTGAATCGGCGGGAGATCATCCTTGGCGGACTTGTACGCGGCGAGGGCGGTGTCGAGAACCCGCAGCGTCTGCTCGGTGGCGGTGCGTTTGCCCCCGTCCATCACTTGGCTACCAACGGCGAACGAAATGCCCACCAAAACCCCGATAATGGTGATGACGATGAGCAGTTCGATGAGGGTGAATGCGCGACGAATCATAAAACCTCCGGAAAACATCGATTCTGCCTCGGGTCGCCCACACGCCCACATCCACGCTCATTACACAAGAATACCCGATTCGCCGCTCCGGCGTCATCGCCCCCCTCCCTATGTACGAACCTGTGATGCGAGAGTTGCATCAGCGGGGAGCGGCCGGGTGCGATCCATGGAATCGAGCCACCATCGCCGAGAATGAGAGGACGGTGCGTATCCACCAAAACACTGGCTTTTGCCCCGAGCACGCGCTTTAACGTTGAAACAACGCCCGATGAATGCAACACTCCTCTTCACGTCAGCGAAAGCAATCGAAGGAGAGGGTAAGGCGCCCGAGATTGCACCGATTGAACTTCTGGAATTTGTCGCTGTTCGAGTTCTCGTCGTCCTTTTTTTTACAAACGGTCCCGCCTCCGACGGTCGCGTCGTCACCGTTGTCCTGTCCTCCAGATTGGAAAGCAAATGAACACCTCGCTCGCCTCGAAGCCGGTCACAGATATGTCGCTCGTAGAGATTTCCGAGCACCTCGAACGCATCACAAAATTGATCGAGGACGAACGCGTCAAGGAACGCGACGCCCGCCTTGTCTACGACGCGGTCGCCAACGCGGCCGAAGCCGGCGGCATCGCACCAGTGACTGCACCGATTGTTGTACAAAGTGATGTCATCCTCTTGAGCGGCGTATAGAGCAGCACATAGGTCAGCATCGTCAGGAATGCGCCCATGCTCGTCAGTTCATTCACATATCCTGCCAGAAGAAAAGCACCGGCAATCGACAGCAGTCCGCCGAATGCAGCGGCTTCCAGACGTGAAAGCCTGCCACTGGCGACCGGTCTGTCGGCTGTGCGGTTCATCGCCCGATCCGTGCGGGCTTCGATCACCTGATTCAGAATGCTCGAAGCTCCGACGAGGCAGCAGATACCGACAACCGCGACCGCCATCACGAGCCAGGAGACAACAATCGGCGAAGCCAGCAGAAATCCGGCCACGACGGCCGCTGCCGACATGACCATGATTCGCGGTCGCGCCATTTGACGATAGTCGGACAGCCGCTGGAGAATTGGGCCAAGGGCAACCGAAGACGGAGCGGACTCAGCAGGAGTCAGCGGTCTCACAGAAATCGGTGATACGGAACTCATAGAGCCGTCCCCCGATCACTCAGGGCGGACATTTCAATCCGCAGTCCGCGCAGCATTCCGGCTCGATACAAGACCACGAAAGAAGCCGTGCCCGCCACCGACGAAGCCAGCAGCAGCATCCCGAACAC
>ENA-ORBV01011054-ORBV01011054.1-microbial-mat-metagenome-genome-assembly--contig:-NODE-11054-length-14278-cov-5.228294_pt1 | contig 14278 bp, 15 predicted proteins | sample MGYA00237777_ERZ505514 | MGnify/ENA primary metagenome ERZ505514 (study PRJEB26160, sample SAMN06269048) | microbial mat metagenome | isolation source: Oligotrophic lake microbial mat | place...
CCCCTTGTGGGTGCCCGGCCGTTCCGATCTCGCAGGGCGGCCACGAGGGCCGCCCCTACTAGAACGCCAGCCTGGCCAAGGGACCGACCACAAAACGCGTGAAATGTAGCGTTCGCGCTTGGGTTTTTCAGCAGGCCGACTCACGGACTACGTGGCCAGAACCGCGCTGCCCCAAGGCCAGCTACAGTTCATCCCAGGGGATCGCGAGAACCCGGTCGGTGAGTTGTTGCCTCTTGGACGCTCGGCAAACCACCAGCCCTCGTCGGGCCCGGCGAGGGTAAAGATCCAGAAACGTTTCCACGTGCCTGGCATCCTCCGGACGTGGGTTCTCGGTCCACTTGACCTCCACCGGAATATCTTCCTTCGCGGTCTCCCAAACGAAGTCAACCTCGGCCCCGGTCACCGTCCGCCAGAAGGTCACCGCAGCACCTGAATCCCGGGAAAGCGCCCGGGTCTTGAGCTCGATGCCCACCCACTGCTCCAGCAGATCACCGCCATGGAGCGCAAGGAGCTTGGGATCGAACGCGCCGTCTACGGCCGCATTCCGGACCCCGAGGTCGAAGAACAGACATGAACCCGCCCTGGATCGAGGGGCGAGCCGCAGCGGGCAGAAAGCGGCCCGGCAGATCGTTCGCGGGCTCGCTCAGCATCGACCCTCGCCGGTAGCTTGACCCATAACGCGTCACGTTATACGCTTCATAGTCGTGATCGTCTCCTTCTCGGACCCGAAGACCGAGTCGATGTTCTCCGGCGTGCGAGTGCCGCGTTTCGTCAACATCGAACGAGTCGCGACACGCAAGTTGGAAATGCTCGACCGCGCCCACGAGCTTCGCGACCTGGCTTCGCCGCCTCAGAACAGACTTGAGGCCCTGAAGGGGAATCGCAAGGGACAACACAGTATTCGTATCAACGACCAGTGGCGGATCTGCTTTCGCTGGACCATGGCAGGCCCTGCGAACGTTGAAATCGTTGACTACCATTGAGGAGGGACATCATGAACGGAATGCGAGCCATCCACCCGGGAGAGATCCTGCGCGAGGAATACCTCGAGCCCATGGGCATGTCAGCAAGCGCTCTGGCGTTGGCCCTCCGCGTCCCGGCGCCACGCGTGAACGACATCGTCCGCGAACGGCGCGGTGTTTCACCCGACACAGCGCTTCGACTGGCGCGTTTTCTCGGCACGACCGCGCAGTTCTGGCTGAATCTGCAGTCGGGCTACGACCTCAAGGTCGCGATGCTCGCGACCGGCAAGCGAGTGGAGAAGGAGGTACAACCCCACGCGGCGTAACGTTGCCGGCACATCGGCCTCGCTCAGCGCCCCAACAGCTGACGGCGCACAGTGGCCGTGTCGGGCGTGTCGCGGGGATTCCAGAAGCGATCGCCGGTGAGACGCATGTAAAGCTCCATCCCCGTGCCGATGATTCCGTTGACGCCCGGGTAGCCGTTCGCGGCGTTGCACCGGAACACTTTGACATCGAGCCTCTTATCGGGCACGAGATCAAAGCTTTCCATCTCCTTTGTATACGAGCCAAGGACGCAAGTCGTGCCTCATTGCAGTGGACGCGGCCCTTGTGCTGGCTTCGGCTGCGTCAGCAAGACGGGTGGCCGCCATGGAAGCCTCCTTGGAGGTTTCAACTGCTTTCCTGGTCTCGGCCAACTGGTCGGCGGTGTCCCTATCACCGGCTTGGGAAATCTCCTTCGAGAAATCAATACTCTCGCGGGTCATTTGGTTGCTTTCCCGTGTCAACTTCAGGCTTTCGGAGGTTTGGCAGGACTGATAAGCCAAGAGCGGGATTCCAATGACCCCAACCCAGACCGTGGCCCAATCCGCGCTGATTGGAGACTTCATCTCCCTCCTTGTCTTCTGGCCTTGAATGCCACCGTTTGCGTCGTTGTTCTCCATCACTACTCCACCCGTGGATTCAGATTCGTCTCTAGAATCCGTATGGTCATTCTACGGACGCCACGGGCTTGATGGTGCTCGACCCCACTAATTGTCGGTTGTATTGTGGCGGGCCTCGTCACTGCTTTGAGTCGATGATCGCGTCTTTTCACCTTGCCGATTCCGTTGGCTTCACGCTCAGGAGCGTAAGTGAAACAAGCGCCTAGCCTGGCCGACCCTGGCACAAGGGCGTGCGTCATCAATATGGGCAAGGCGAGAGTGTGGCCGCAGGCCAATCCAGGCTGATAGTAAGGAATCAGACCAGGTGGCGTGGAACCCGGCCTTCGCCGGGGTGACGGAGGCTCTCGTCGTTTGAGGGAAAGCCGGAATCCACTTGAAACCCAGCTATAGCTCGTGGATACCGGACCTACATTTATGACGCACACCCCGGCATGGCGAGGGGCGAGGGGCGATTTGTTTATGGACTTTCAGGGGACTCTCTTCAGTCCGCGTAAAGTCCTTCTCAACAAGGCTCAGCTACAACGAAACAACTATGTCCGATCAGGTGCATCCGGGGACGACTGGCAGCATTCCAAGACCCGGAATGCTGGCCGTGGTGCGCAACCGCCGGGGCGTCGTGGCGGCGGTTCAGCCCTTTGATGGCACCCGCGGCCGACTGCATCTCGTTCAGAAGACGGCCTACAGCGTTCTGGAAGCGCTTCGGTTTGCGGCTGCGAATGTGCTCGACATGCACATGGATGATCTCCAGGTACTGGTCGTCGGGCACGTCGATCGCGACGAGGTTGACGGTCTCTTGTGGGATCCCATGCCCGGCGGTTCAGGGTTGATCGACCAGATCTGCGAACGATTCGACGAGATCGTCAAGGCAGCGCGGGAGGTTGTGCACGACTGTCCTTCCCTCTGCGCGACCTCATGCGTGGACTGTCTCCAGACGTTCCGCAACGGTTTCTACCACGCGCAGTTGGACCGCAACCTCGCGAGTGAGCGGCTTGAGGCGTGGGGTGGCCGGCTTGCCGCATCCCACGACATACCCCCCAAGCAGCCATCGGCTCCGCCAGTTGAAGGCTCTCACCCGGTCAATGAGGCCGAGCGCCGCCTGCGCCACCTTCTTCTAGCCGCGGGGTTTGAGGAAGGCCTGCGCGGAGTCCAGATCCGGCTCGATCCGACGATCGGTACGACGACGCCCGACATCATCTACAGGGCGCCGCATCATGGAGAGCATGAAGGAATCTGCATCTATCTCGATGGCCTGAGCGGCAGCCTGCATGGCAATGTCGCCACCGCCGCGCACGATGCCCTGATTCGCGGCTGGCTCCGAAACAACGATTACGAGGTGATCGAGATCGCGGTGATCGATCTGTATGACCCGGGAGCCATGGTTAGGCATTTCAAGAAACTGGCGGGCTACCTCGGCGATGTAGTCCGGCGGGAGGCGATTGCCGCCGATCGATCATGGTTTGAACGAGCCGATGAGCAAAAGGGCGGCCCCCGGGGGACTCTGCGCCTGGTTCGGCCGCGGCCCGACGAGAAATTCGCAACCTGCGTTCCCGTGCTCCCGTTTGCAATAGCGGCCGGGGACTTCGGCGAGCGGATGGAGTCTTCCGACTGGATTCAGGTCAAGGGACGGAAGTTGAGCCGAGGCATGTTCGTGGCCCAGGTTCGCGGCCGGTCGATGGAGCCCCGGATTCCGGACGGCGCCTACTGCCTGTTTGAGGGGCCCGTCGTGGGTTCACGGCGCGGGCGCAACGTGCTCGTCGAACTCACGGACCGCAAGGATCCCGACACCGGCGAGCGGTTCACCGTGAAGCGCTACGAGAGCGAAAAGGTAGAGGCCGAAGACGGGACATGGCGGCACACCCGGATCACGCTCAAGCCTCTCAACCCAGCGTACCAAGCGATTGAACTCACCGCCGAGGATGAGGATTCCGTCCGCGTGATCGCCGAGTTCACCGAGGTAATTGAGCACTGAAGTAGCCAACGAACGTTTCCACCAGGACATCGTAGTAATTGCGGAGGGGTGAGAGCCCAATGCCTGCTTCCTGCGAAAGCCGGGTCAGCTTGGATGGGCTTGCCGGAGGCCTCCCCTGCAAATCGGCCCGGGGAAATCAGTCGATCTCCGCGGCGAGGTACCACGTGTCGTTTCTTGGATCCCTGAAGATCTGATACGCCGCCGTTCCGTCCTCGTTCGTGATCTCCACATCCCACTCCTCGCGCGCGAAGGTTTCCTCGTTCCACCATTGTGTGGAGAGGAGATAGGGGCCGGCGCACGCCTGCACACGGCCGCGGATATTGAGGAACCGGTCGCTATCTGTGACCTGAAGGAAAACCGGGGCGCCCGCCATGTCCACGCGGACCATCGCGTGGGCGGGAGGACGAACGGCGCGGAGCGCGGACGCGGGCGGCCGGGATTCGGACGTGCCCGGTTCTTTCGCCGTCTTCTTCCCCCTTCGGGGAGGCTGCGCGCTCGACTTCGCTTCCAGAACCGGATCGAAAGGACGCATCACGAACTGATCGGGCGTGTGGGTGTCCACCAGATACGGCGAACCGATCCGATCCTCCGGGAAAAAACGCTGAAGCCGGGCGAGAGCGCTCGCCACCTTCTCCGGGCTGCTGCGTCCGGCCCCGGTGAAGGAGAACTGGATCGCGCGGGCGCTGGTGGACTCGGCGCGCAGCGAAAGAGCCAGCACCGGGGCCGCGGGAGGACGGCCTTCAAGATGGAGACGCACCAGGGTTCGCCAGGCGGTGTGGTCCGCGGAAGGAGAAGGCGAGCGGATCAGGCGGACGTCGGAGTTTCCGTTCTCGAGGGCGAGGGTCACTTCGAATGCGGTGGCGGCCCGGCTGCTGGATTTGAGTCGGGCGCACAACGGGTCAAGCAGGCGGAACATCAGGAAGACAAGCTGCGACAGATCCTCGACGCCGAAGCCGGGATCAAGACCCAGACCATCGAAAGGCTTCTCCACCATCGGAACGAGCAGACGGTCGTCGCGGCCCGAGGACGATTCATGAGCCCGCACCAGGGAAACCCCGCCGCGCGCGCGAAGGTCGCTTGCGGGCAGCTTCGCGAGATCGCTCGATTGCCGAAGCCCCCAGGTCTGCAAACGGGCGAGAGTGCGATCGTCAAGGTCGAGGCTTTCAAGGGGAAGAGCGCCCAGAAGATCCTCTTCCGCCTTCTCATCAAGAGCGATGGAAAGGCCGGGGCGAAAAAGAGCCAGACGCCGGGCCGCCTGAAGACGGGTGGCGAGGGCAATGCGCGGCTCTTCGATGCCGTAGTCCAGAGCCGTGGTGCGAAGGGACGCGGCAAGGTCGTGAGGATTCAGGAAGAGGTGAGACAAACCCGACAGGTCGAGAAGAGCCAGAGACCCCTTCTCGACTTCGTATCGCGGAGTGAAATCGCGGGAGAGCCGGATCAGTTGCGCCGCGAACTGATCCGCCTTGGCCACCACACAACCGAAAAGGCGGGAAATCTCCGGACTCATCGCGCGCGCACCCCCGTGCGCCCCCCTATCTCAAGATGGATGAGCGAAGTCTTGAGCCGGGGCCAGCTTTGGGTGGCGGACAGGGTCACTCGCTTGAGCAGACGCCCCTGCCCGGTTTGCGCGAACAACCGTCTCTCCGCGCTCAAACGAATCGACAAACCGCGGGGGCTGCCTCCCCAATGGGAGCGCGTGAGAACGATGCACGCCGTTTCCGTGGACTCGAAGGCGCGCAGCAGACGGACATTCCACGCCGTGGGCAGCGCCTTCAATAGACGCTCGGGAAGGTCGGCGAAGTCGAGGATCACAATGTCGAAAAGCGAGGCCGCGGCGAGGGCATGGGTGGCGCCGATGGCGTCAGCAAGGGCGCGCTCCTTGTCCGGGGTGCCGCGCAACCAGACGAAGTTCCTGAACTCGACCCCTGCATGCAACGCGGCCTTTGGAGACAAGCGATCCAGCGGATCGACCCAGGCCACAAGATCTTCCCGCGAAACCTGGGCGGCGATGGCGAGGGCCAAAGCGGTGCGGCCGGAGGAGGCCTTCCCCACGATCTCGCCGACGCTCCCTTTTCGGAAACCCTGGCCCAAAATGACGTTCCAGAGAGAGACCCCACTCACCCGGCCATCGGGCTCCAGAGGTACATCGAAAACAGACGAAGCGCCCAATAGCCTTTTTTCGGCGAGAAGGTCCTCGAGGATTTTTTTGCGGGGAGAGAAGGCGGACACGTTCGCCCTATTTTCGCCTTCCGGGACGGCGAGTCAAATCCCCTTGAACTAAAGGCCTGGAATCATCCACGGGAAGACGTAGGCCTGCAGAAAGACCAGCACGCCCACGAGACAGGCGAGGGCGAGGCTGTGGAAGAAGACGTAGCGCAGGATGTCGCCGGGAGACGCGGCATCCCCGGTGGCCACACTCGCCACCACGATGCTCTGGGCATCGATCATCTTTCCCATGACGCCTCCCGACGCATTCGCGGCCGCGGTGAGAAGGGGAGAGACGCCGATCTGCTGTGCGGTCACGGTTTGAAGATTTCCAAACAGAACATTCGACGAAGTGTCGCTGCCGGTGAGCGCCACCCCCAGCCAGCCGAGAAGCGGAGAGAAGAACGGGAACAGGAAGCCGGTGCTCGCGAAAGCGAGGCCCATGCTGGTGTCGGAGCCCGAGTAGCGCGTGGTGTAGCCAAGGGCCAGCATCGCGGCGATCGTCAGCAGCGAGGTCCGCACTCGCCACAAGGTCTGGCCATAATGGGCGTGCCGAGGGCGCCAAAGGCCACGGGGGCGGTGTTGCCGATGAGGACGAGGCCGGCCGCCTCGAGTGGTCGGAAGCCGAGGCCGATCAACATGGCTCCCGAGATCGCCACGGGCGTACCGAAACCCGCGGCCCCCTCGATGAAGGCGCCGAAGCTGAATGCGATAAGCAGAGCCTGGATGCGCCGGTCGTCGCCAAGCGAGGCGATGGTCCTCTTTACGATCTCGAACTGGCCGGTCTTCACGGTGACGTCGTAAACAAAGATGGCGTTGAGCACGATCCAGCCGATAGGGAAGAGGCCGAAGGCGGCACCGTACCCGGCAGCGGCAGCGGCGAGCGGCGCGGGCATGCCGAAAACGAAGACCGCCACGAGCCAGGCCGCGGCCAGGCCGGCGAGGGCGGCCACCTGAGCCCGGGCATGAAAGAAAGCCAACAGGCCCAAAAGCACCACCACGGGCAGCGAGGCCACGAGGGCCGAACTCAGGACGTCGCCGAGGGGTGCGTAGATCTGGGGCAGGTCATTGGGAGGTCAGAATCGGCAAGACTAGGCACGAGGCCTTCTCCTACGATTTTCCTTTTCGAATCGCGGCGGACGCGGCGAGCCTCTCGCCGATCTCTTTCTCGCGGCCGCGTTGGGTCGGCTTGAAGTAGGTTCGACCCTTCAGGCTCTCCGGCAAACAATCCATCGCGGCCACACCCTCGGCCGCATCGTGCGCGTACTTGTATCCCTCGCCATAGCCGAGCGACTTCATGAGTTTCGTGGGCGCATTGCGTATGGCGGGAGGGGGGGGATCGGCGCGGGTTTCAAGCGCGTCCTTCCTGGCTTCGTTCCAGGCCGCGTAGACCGCGTTGCTCCGGGGCGCCGCGGCGAGGTACACGACAAGCTCGGCGAGGGCGAGCGCTCCCTCGGGGAGACCAATGAAGTGAACTGCCTGCTGCGCGGCCATAGCCAGAGTGAGGGCATGGGGATCGGCAAGGCCCACATCTTCGGAAGCAAAACGCACAAGACGGCGCGCGATGTAGAGAGGATCCTCGCCGCCCTCGATCATGCGGGCGAGCCAGTAGAGCGACGCATCGGCATCCGAGTTGCGGATCGACTTGTGAAGCGCGCTGATCAGATTGAAGTGCTCTTCCCCGCTTTTGTCGTAGAGCAGGGCTTTGCGGGAGAGCGCTTTCTGCGCGATGGCGAGATCGATGCGGCCTTGGCCGCGCGCGAGCGAAGCCGCGATTTCCAGGGCGCCGAGAGCCCGGCGGGCATCCCCGTCGGTCACTTCCGCCAGGAACATCAGGGCGTTGTCGTCGATTTCGACGCCGAGGGCGCCGAGGCCTCGCTCCTGATCCTTGAGCGCGCGGCGCATCAGATCCTGAACGGCCTCGCCTTCGAGCGGTTTCACCACGAACACGCGACAGCGTGAAAGAAGAGCGTTCACGATCTCGAACGAGGGGTTTTCGGTGGTGGCGCCGATGAGAACCACATCACCCGACTCAACCGCGGGAAGCAGCGCATCCTGCTGGGACTTGTTGTAGCGGTGGATTTCGTCAATGAAGAGTAGGGTCTTGCGGCCCTGCGCCCGGCGGCGATGGGCGGCGCTCGCAAGTACTTCGCGCAGCTCCTTGACCCCGGTGAGGACGGCCGAGAGCGCTTCGAAGTGCGCTTTGGCTTTGGTCTGATGACGGATGGCGTGGGCGAGCGTGGTCTTGCCCGAACCCGGAGGGCCCCACAGGATCATCGAGAACAGTTCGCCGCCCGAGAGAGCGTCGTGCAGGGGCTCACCCGGTCCGAGCAACGATTCCTGACCGAGGATTTCGTCGATCGAGTCCGGCCGCATACGTTCGGCGAGCGGCGCGTCCTTTGTCTTGCGACGCGCCGTGGCCGTGGCAGATACCTCTTCCCCGCTCGCGATCGGCGACGCCTCGGACGTTTCCTCGAAGAGCGAGGCCGTGGACCGCTTCGCGGTCACTTCTTACCGAAGTTCATTCGATCGAGGACCACGCCGCCGCCACCATCCACGCGTTTCTTGGCAGGACTGAAATTGCGCATCTAGGTTCTCCTGTACTCGTGAGGGGTTACGCGGACGACACTTTAAGATACGTCAAGTGAGTCGACGCTCTCCGCACGTTCGGGAGTACAGAGTAGGATCCTGTTTTCAGACCCTGTTTTCAGCCCTGAATATGGCACTGTTTACGGAACGTCCATGACCCTTCGTGTAAAAGACGACATCATCCCGCTCGGCGAGTTGAAAGCCCACACCTCCCGCGTGTTGCGAACGCTTCGCTCAACTGGACGATCCATTATCGTCACCCAGAACGGGCGGCCGGCCGCGGTTGTGATGACGCCCGAGGAGTACGACACGCTCAGCTACCGTCATCGAGTGGTACGAGCCGTTGGCGAAGGTCTCGATGATCTGCGAGAAGGGCGGGTCACCTCCGATGCCGACCTGACCAGGGAACTGGACCGCGAATTCGGCCCGGTTCGCTGACGTCTTGTCGCTCGTTTGGTCGAACCGGGCGCGGAACGATCTACGAGAGATCGCGCGTTACATCAGTCGATCCAATCCGGAGAACGCGCGAGCCTTCGTCCTGCGTTTGCAAACCCGGGCTCGCACCGCGGCCAAAGCGCCACTCGCCGGTCGGCGAGTTCCAGAGTTCGATGCCGATGACCTGCGCGAGGCCATCGAAGGCAGCCATCGGATCATCTACAGGCTTGCCCGGCGCCGGGTCGAGGTGGTCACCGTCATTGAGGGCCACCGCCTGGTCCGGTCGACCCCTGGAAAACCCGAAGTCGGCTAGCCTGCCTAGCCTATCGAGAGGGGCACGAGAGCGATCGCCCCTGCGTGAGAAAGGCCGCGGCGGCTTCGGCGGCCACCGCCTGACCCCGGGCATTCCAGTGCGAGTCGGTCGCGAAGTAGACCGGTTTTAGGAGTGAGGCGTGCTCGCGCAGGACCGGGGTGAGGTCGAGGAAGGCTATGCCGAGCTTCTCGGTGATCTCCGCAACCCGGTCCCGAACCGCGGTGCGCGCGAAGTTGCTGGCATCGACGCCGTATCGCGCCTCGGTGACTTCGTAGTCAGAATCGCTCACTTCCATGCGGCTCGGGATGTAGGCCACGATCAGTTTCGCGTTGCCGCGTTCAACCAGCCGGTTCAACGACTCGACCGTCCAGGTGTAGGCGGACCACACCGAGTTGAAGTGGCCGAAAGGAGGAACACGGTACAGGTTGATTTCCTCGTTCTGCGGCAGCTGGCGGAGCGGTTCCCACAAGCCGAAGGAGGCGAGGCGGTTGTAAGTGCGGGCCGAGGATCTTTCGATGCGGTCCTTCACGAACTCGAGAAGATGGGAGCCCTGGAACGGAGCCTCCGGCCCGGGAGCGGAAATGGGTTCGGGCACGTAGGCGGGGACCGGTTCATTCTCGACCCGCGGTGGTGATTCGTCGAAGTTCAGCCGCGGCTTAGGAAAGGCGTAGTACCGTTCGCGGATGAGGAAGGGCAGATCGTTGTGGTACGTGAAGAGAATGACGACGTCGGGTGAGTACCTGTGGCCTTCATCCCGATAGAAGAGGTATTCCTGATCGGTGCTGTAGCCAACCGTGCCACCGTTGATGACCTCGGCCCGGCAGCCGAGCCGGCCCTGCAGCTGACCCTCGAGTTGCGCCGCGAGCGTCTCCGCCTCGCTCACCATGAAGGCCTCGAGGAAAGAATCCCCGAGAGCAAGCACACGCACGGTTTGGGGCGGCTTTTCATGCGGACGCAACGGGCCGCGCAGGCCCTGAGCATTGATCGTGAACTCGGAGCGGTAGTCGCGGCGAACGTAGCGGACAAGGGCTCCCGGTTTCTTGCGCCAGCCGAGAACAGGGTCGTATTCCGTGTAGGTGTTTCGCTCGACCTGCTCTTTGCCCCCTGGCTCATTTCGCGCGAGCACCCGCAAAACACCCTCGGCGAGCAGCAGAGGAAGGGCGAGGCCGAAGGCAAGAAGGATGAGATTCCCGACCGCGGACCGAAGGCGCGTCACGGGATTGGTCTACCGTAACTCCAGCTCGCGCACGTCGCCCTTGAGCCGGCTGATGTCGAGCGTTTCGCTCTCTCGGGGCAAAGAGCGGTGGTATTCGACCTGAGGAAGGTCGTCGGTGAGCAGGGGGCCCGCACCCACGAAGGCCGCCATCTCCTTCGGCCCGGCGGTGTACCAGCCTCTCAAGGTGTCGTAGGAATCAAGTCCGACCGCGAGCATGGCCGCGCGCGCGTGAGGAAGGCCGAACTTCGCTTCGATGGCGGCACGGTCGAGCCTGAGCGGTTCGAGGCTGCCGATCATGAACTGCCCGTTGAGCCACAAAGTCGCATCTGGAAAGACGTCCAGGAAAGTTCTCATGATCAGCAGATAGTGAGACTTCTCGCGACGGCCGATCCACTGAAGCACCAGGCCACCGGGCTTGAGCGAGCGCCGCACGAGTTCGAAATACTCGCGGGAGTAGAGGTTGCCAGCACCGGCGTGAATCGGCTGGATGATGTCGGCGGTGATCACATCGAATCGCTCGCCGGAGAGCAGCAGGAAATTGCGGCCGTCGTCCACCCGCACGCGCACGTTCCTTTGATTCAGAACGTCGTAGGTGACGTGGGAGAAGAAAGCGGCGGCCTTGCGCACTCCGTCGGAGAGTTCCACCACCTGCAGCATCGCGCCGTCGTGCTGGCTGACCGCACCCGCGGTGGCTCCGCCCCCGAGGCCGATCACCAGGGCCTGCGCGGGATTGGGATGCAGGATCATGGGCAGAAGCCCGATCTGGCGATGGAGGCGGACCATCTGAGCTCCGTCGTTGGCCTGGTGCAACCCGCCCACCACAAGGGTCTTCTGACGTTTCGTGGCAAGAACACTGACGGTCGTTTGCACACCCTCGTCTCGGAACACTTCGTCGGCCGAGGCGGTGTCGCCCTGATTCACGTGCGCCGCGATCGACAGGGGATCGGGCATGGTGAACGCGAGGAGGAGGAAGAAGGCGACACTCGGAACCACTGTGAAGGTGAGTCGTGACCGTCTTTCGTGGGTGAAGAAAAGGGCCAGCCCCGCGAATACGAACACCGAAGCGAGGGTGACGAGTGCGAAGCGCGCGCCCAGGGCGGGCAGAATGACGAAGCCGCCGAAGAGGGAGCCGGCGATCGCCCCAAGGACGTTGACCCCGTAGAAGCGGCCCACCCTTCGACCGCGAACCGCATCGTCAAGGCCGCTTTCCTGAACCCCCAGCTTCACCAACAGCGGAAAAGAGAAGCCCATCATCAAGGAGGGAAGGAGCACGGCAAACATCACGCGCCAGTCTTCAGAGAGCCCGCCCAAAATGGGCGTGGCGCCCCGAACCACGAAGTGGACCCCGAGAACCGCGAGGGCTCCGGTGGCGATCTGCGTGAAGGCGAGAAGGGCGTGCCAGTCCCGTTTTCGGGTCAATACACGGCTCGCCAGGGCACCTCCCGTGGCGATACCGATGAGAACCAGAGCGAGCATGCTGCTGAAGGCGTAGGTGGTGGCCTCGACGTACTGGGTCATCATGCGAAACCAGACGATCTCGAGGGCGAGCGAGCCAAAACCCGAGGCCGCCATCACTCCCCAAACTACGCGCGAGCCGAGAGAGAGAGCGGGGCCTTTCACCGCGGATTCCACGGAATCGGGAACGGTTGAGGGGCCCGTCGGCTCTTCTCTGGTGACCAGCCATCGGTCGAGGGCCAGTGCGGCCAACCCGACGAGAGTGTTGAGGACGGCCGCGGCCAGGAAGGTCCGGCGCATTCCGAGGGTACCGATGAAGATGAAGCCGGTAAGGAGAGTCCCGGTCACCGCACCCGCAGTGTTCACCGCGTAGAGGGCGCCGATACGCGCGGAGGCCTGAGGCCCTCGTACCAGAGAAGAAGCGCTCAGCAACGGAAGAGTGAGGCCCATCAGCAGGGTTGGCAGCAGAAGCACGACAAAGGCGCACACGAAGCGGGCCGCGGTCTGAAGGGCAAAAGCATCGGGAACCGCGGCATAGAGGGCGCGGTAGATGGTCGATGCGAGGTCGAGGGCAACGGGTGTGGCGACGGCGGATACGCCAATGACGATCTCGGCGACGCCAAAGGCTTTAAGGGGCCTGCGGACCTTCTTCAGCAACGGCCCGGCGAGCCAGCTCCCAAGCGCCAGACCGGCCATGAACGCGGCGAGCACCGTACTTGCGGCGTACGCGGTGACGCCGAACACATAGGACAACTGGCGCATCCAGAGCACCTGGTAGGCCAGACCGCATGCTCCAGAGCAGAAAAAGAGGGCAAGCAGCAGGGGCATGAGGGCCCTTGAATGATACTCGCGCAGACGCGGACGCTCCTCCACACGATTACACGATTCCGGAGTCCCGAGGGGCAGATCTCGACTCGGCCGCGCAGGCTGGTAGCCTTCCTCGCTGTGCATCAGTTCCGAGCGTTCCTTGAACGCCTTCCGATTGCGTTCCTCGGCTATGTGGCGCTTCTGGTGGCGAGCCTCATGCCCCTCTCGCTGCGCCCCTGGGACACCATCGCCTATGTGGGCGACTCCCTTGACGCCATCTATTTCATGGCCTGGAACGCTCACCAGCTCTTCAACGATCCGCTTCGGCTCTTCGACGCCAACCTGCTGTATCCCCACAAGAACGCCGCGCTCTTCGACACCCACCGCCTGCTGCCTTCGATCCTGGCCGCCCCCCTGATCGCGATGACCGGAAACCCGGTGCTCGCGGCGAATCTCGTGACCGGGTTCGCCCTGGTTTTCGCGGCGATGAGTGGCCGTCATCTGGCCCTGGCACTCCGACTGGGGCCGGGGCCCGCGTGGGTCGCCGGGGCGCTGTACGGATTTCACACCTATCAGATCAATGAAGCGCCGCGCGTGAACGTGGTCTTCCACGGATTCTGGCCGCTCGCCATCGCGGAGCTTCTGGCCTACCTGAGAAGCGGCGAGCGCAAACACGCCTGGCGCCTTGGCGCGGTGATGCTCCTGCAGGGCCTCGCCGACAACTACAACGTGGTCTATGCGGTGCTGATTCTTGTCCTCGTGACTCTGGCCGCCCTTGCCCTCGATGGCCGCAACACCGTGGCGCGCTTACCGGGCCTCGTTCCTCCCGCTCTCGTCGCCGGTCTTCTCTTCCTCCCCATCGTCATCCCCTACTCCCGGGCCGCGCGTACTTACGACTATGCGCGCGAGGCGCCGGTTGGCATTGATCTCCAGCACTACGTATCCACTTCGCCCGGCAACCTCATCTATGGACCCATCGGCGCCCGGGTCACGCAGCAGCAACGCGGGCCTCATTTCGTCGGATTCATCTCCCTGGGCCTCGCCCTTCTCGCCCTGGCCGCGGCGGGCCGGAAGACTCGGGAGGACGAAACAAACAGCCTGGTGCCGCCTCGGGTATGGGTGCCGCTCTGCGGCGGACTGGGGTTCGTGTTCGTTTGGCTGTCGCTGGGTCGCGACACCATGGCCTTCGGGGAGTCGCTCGGCCCGGGTCCTTATCGTCTGCTGCACGCCCTGCCGGTCTTCGAGTACATCCGCATTCCGGAACGGCTGAGCCTGGTGGCCATGCTGTTTGGGGCCCTGCTGGCCGCCAGGGGGATCGCCCTTATCGGCGAGAGGTCGCGATTTCTGGCGGTTGGGCTCGCGGTGCTGGCACCGCTCGAGCATCTG
>ENA-ORBV01011057-ORBV01011057.1-microbial-mat-metagenome-genome-assembly--contig:-NODE-11057-length-14275-cov-9.429849_pt1 | contig 14275 bp, 10 predicted proteins | sample MGYA00237777_ERZ505514 | MGnify/ENA primary metagenome ERZ505514 (study PRJEB26160, sample SAMN06269048) | microbial mat metagenome | isolation source: Oligotrophic lake microbial mat | place...
GTCACCGTGTCACCGTGTCACCGTGTCACCGTGTCACCGTGTCACCGTGTCACCGTGTCACCGTGTCACCGTGTCACTCCATGCGCCAGATCTGCGCCCCGACGTCGGCGAGGCCAACCAGGGGCAGCGCGCCGCCCTGCACGCTGGCCTCGGCGCCGGAGAGCAGCTCGCGCAGCCGCGCGCCGTCGGGGAGGCCGGCGTGGCGCACGGGCAGCGCGGCGAGCCCGTCGGCGGCGCGGCGGGCCACGACGATCAGGCGCTCCTCGGGGGCCTCGCGCTGAAACGCTAGCGTGTTGCCCTGGGCGTGGAGCAGCTGGAGGCCACCCCAACGCAGTGCGGGGGCGCTGCGGCGCAGCCAGATCAGGCGCTGGTAATAGGCCCGCAGCTCGTGATCCCACTCGCGCTCGTCCCAGGGCATAGTGCGGCGGCAGTCGGGGTCGCCCGCGCCATCCAGCCCGATCTCGTCGCCGTAGTAGACGCAGGGCACGCCGAGGTAGCAGAAGAGCAGCGTTGCCGCCACGCGCACGAGGGCCAGATCGCCCCGCAGAATATGGCGCAGGCGCGGCGTATCGTGGCTGCCGAGCAGGTTGAACTGCTGGGTGGCGATCTGCCAGGGGATAGCGGCGCGAAACGCGGTGAGCTGCGCGGCCAGCTCCGCCGTGGGCATGGGCTGCGGCTCGACCCACGTAGCGTCCCAGGCGGCGGCGATCTCGAAGCCGGCCAGCCAGTGCCAGACGGGGAGCGTGAAGCCCTGGTAGTTCATCGAGGCGTCGAGCTCGCCGCCCTGGAGCTGCGGTGTGCCGTCGAAGAAGTGCTCGCCGAGGATATACGCCTGCGGGTTCTCGGCCTTCACGGCGCGACGGATGCCCCGGCCAAGCTTGTGGCCCAGATCCAAGGGGCCTTGGCGGCCAAGCATGTTGGCCACATCGATGCGCCAGCCGTCGATGCGATAGGGCGGGCGCAGCCAGCGGCGCATGATCGCATCGGGACCTGCATACATCAGCTCGCGCAGCCGCTCGCTGCGATAATCCAGCTTGGGCAGGCTGCTCACGCCAAGCCAGCTCTCGTACTCGTGCGGGTGGCGTCGGAACGTAAAGAACGCTGCGCTGGGCGCCTGTGGGTCGGCCTGGGCGGCGACGAACCAGGGGTGGGTGGCGCCGCAGTGATTCGGCACGATGTCGAGCATCAGCTGCATGCCGTGCGCGTCGAGGGCGCGGCGCAGCGTGGCCAGGCCCGTCTCGCCACCAAGGTGCGGGTCCACCTGCGTGTAGTCGGCCACATCGTACTTATGGTTGCTGGGCGCCAGAAAGATCGGGTTGAGGTAGAGCGCGCTCGCCCCCAGCTCGGCCACATACGCCAGGCGTGCGGCGATGCCCTGCAAGTCGCCGCCGTAGAACTCGGTAGGGCCGTGCTGCTTGCTGGGCGGCTCGCCCCAGCGGCGTGCGCGCACAGGGCGCCCCTGGATCTGATACTGGCCGTCGCGCAGATTGTTGGCGGGGTCGCCATCGGCGAAGCGGTCGGGGAAGATCTGGTAGAACACCGCGTCGCGCACCCAGCTTGGCGCGCTGTAGTCGGCCAGCAGCTTGAAGTCGTTGGCGTCGGTGGGGTAGTGGGCCAGCAGGCCGGCGGCGTTGTACCAGAGGCTGCCAGCCGGGGTGCGCAGCAGGAAGCGGTAGCCGGTGCGCAGGGCGTAGAGCGGCAGCTGCACCTGCCACCAGCGGCACACGCTATCGGAATCGGCGGGCTGCATCGCCACGACGATCTGCTCGCCGTCGGGGCAGCTGCGCAGAAAGACTGCCGTGATAGGCGCGTCGACGTCGGACCGCAGCCGGATCGTCGCGGTGTCGCCCAGGGCGCCGCTGTTCGAGCGCACGTAGAGCGGCGAGCCGTCGTGATGGATGGAGTGGGTCCAGTTTGTCATGGTGAATGCAAAATGCAAAATGCAAAATGCAAAACAGGAACGGCGTCCTTCTTTTGCATGTTGCATTTTGCATTGGCTATACGAGAGCCTCCGCAGCCACAGCGATCCGGGCCAGCACCTCGTCGCGCCCGAGGGCGGCGAGCATCTCGAAGAGCGGCGGGGCCACGCTGCGCCCGCTCACAGCTACGCGCAGCGCGCCGAACAGCGGGCCGGCCTTCACATCTAGGCTCGCGCAGAGCGCCCGCAGCGTCTCCTCCAGGGTGCCGGGTGTCCAGTGCTGCTCCATGTTTAGGGCGGCGTGGATGGCGCGCAGCAGATCGTGGGCCTGGGCAGGCGTGAACTTCTTGGGCACGAGCAGGGCCGGGTCGTAGCCGCCGTCGCCGGGTGGTGGGGCGCGGAAGAAGAACTCCAGCAGCTCGGGGGCCTGCTGCAGCTCCTCCAGACGCTCGTGGACCATCGGCGTAAGCTGGCGCACATAGGCCCGCTCGGCGTCGGAGGGCGGAGCGGCCACCAGGCCAGCTTTGGCGAGGAAGGGCAGGATCAGCTCGGCCACCTCGCTCGACGGCAGGCGGCGAATGTAGAGCCCGTTCATATCGCGCAGCTTGTCGGGGTTCCAGCGGGCGGGGCTGGCCTGCACGCGATCAATCGTGAAGCGCTCGACGATCTCGGCGCGGCTCATCAGCTCGGTCTTGTCGTCGAAGCTCCAGCCCTGGAGCGCGAGGTAGTTGAACATCGCCTCGGGCAGGTAGCCACGCTCCCAGAAGCGGTTGGTGGCCACATCGTCCTTACGCTTCGAGAGCTTCCCGCGCCCGTCCTGGCGCAGGATCACCGGCAGGTGGGCGAACACAGGCGCCTGCCAGCCGAGGGCCGCGTAGAGCAGGACGTGGTAGGGCGCAGAGGGCACCCACTCCTCGGCGCGCAGCACGTGGGTGATGCCCATCAGGTGATCATCGACGAGGTGGGCGAAGTGGTAGACGGGCATGCCGCTGGCTTTGATCAGCACAATATCCTGAAGCTGATCGTGCTGCACAGTGATCCCATCGGCGCCGCGCACCAGGTCGGTAAAGCGCGTCGCGCCTGCCAGCGGGGTCTTGAGGCGGATCGTGAATGGCTTGCCGGTGTCGGCGAGCTCGCGCTGCTGCTCCAGGGGCCAATCGCGCTCGGGGCCACGGAAGCGAAACGCCTTATGGCCCTGGGCCTCGGAGGCGGCGCGCAGCTGGGCCAGCTCGTCCTCGCTGGTAAACGACATGTAGGCATGGCCGGACTCAAGCAGCTGCGCGTGGTAGGTGCGGTAGATGCCCTGCTCGTTGCGGAGCGACTGGACATACGGGGCGTGGGGGCCACCGATATCGGGGCCTTCGTCCCAATCCATGCCAACCCAGCGCAGCGAGGCGAGAATATCGTCGGCGGCGCCTTGCACAAAGCGCTTCTCGTCGGTGTCCTCGATGCGCAGGATAAACTGGCCGCCGTAGTGTCGGGCGAAGAGCCAGTTGAAGAGGGCGGTGCGGACGCCGCCGATGTGCAGGAAGCCCGTGGGGCTAGGGGCGAAGCGCACGCGCACGGGCGGCGTGATCTCGATCATATGGTTGGCTCCAATCGCTCAGCTTGCTGCGCGCATTATAAAACAGGAACGCGCGGCAGCGCTCAGCGCTCCAGCAGCGCCATCAGCTCGTCGAGCGTGTCGGCCACGGCGTAGAGGCCGAGGTTGCTAGGATGCACAAAGCCGGTGTCCACGGCGTGGGCAAAGAACTGGAGCAGCGGGTCGTAGTAGCCTGCGGTGTTGAGCAAGATAATCGGCTTATCGTGGTAGCGTAGCTGGCGCAGGGTGAGCGTCTCCACCAGCTCCTCGATCGTGCCGAAGCCGCCGGGCATGGCCACAAAGGCATCGCTGCGCTCGAACATCAGGCCTTTGCGCTCGCGCAGCGTCTCGGTAACAATCAGCTCGCTCAGCTCGGCGAGGCCCTGCTCGCGCTCCAGCAGGCCACGCGGGATGATGCCCACCACATGGCCGCCGGCGGCGAGCGTGGCGCGGGCGGCCACGCCCATCAGGCCCACATTGCCGCCGCCGTACACAAGGCGCCAGCCGCGCGCGGCGATCATAGCGCCCAGCTCCTCGGCCGCCGCGCCATAAGCTGGGTCGTTGCCAAGGCGCGACCCGCAGTACAGACAGATGGTACGCTGCATTCTGACCCCTTTATTAGAAAGATGCTACGACGCTGGGGCTTATTTTATACGAGGGGGTGGAGGACGTGGCCGGTAAGGGGTGTAGGGAAACGATGAGCAGGGCGCCCTCGTGGGGCGCCCCTACGAGGGCGATCCACCATTAATTAAGGATGTCGCCAATGCTTCCGCTGATGGGGGCGCGTGTGAACTGGCGATCCTGGGCGTGGATCTCCATCGGGAGGCCGCCGCGTGGGCGCAGGGTCAGGCGCAGCTCGGGGTCCACGCGGGCGCCCGCTGGCAGGGCCAGGCGGAAGCGCTGGATGATCATGGCCAGGGCCAGCTTGATCTCCATCAGCGCGAAGCTGGTGCCGATACACATGCGCGGCCCGGCGCCGAACGGCAGGTAGGCGTAGGGCGAGGGGTCGAGCTGCGCCCAGCGCTCGGGCCGGAAGGCCTGGGGCTCGGTGTAGAGCTCGGGGAGGCGGTGCGTGATAAAGGGGCTCAGGAAGATTGTCGTGTTGGCGGGCAGCGCGAAGCCGCCAATCTGGAAGGGCGCCGTGCTCTGGCGCACCAGCACGCTGGCCGGCGGCATCAGGCGCAGGCTCTCCTTGACCACACGGTCGAGCAGTGGCAGCTGACCTAGCTGCTCCAGGCTCGGCGCTTCGCCGTGGAGCGTGCCCTGAAGCTCGTCGTGCAGATCGGCGAGCACGGCGGGGTGGCGGTCGAGCAGAAAGAGCGTCCAGGCAAGCGAGTTCGAGCTGGTCTCGTGGCCGGCAGCGAAGAGCGTATAGGTCTGCCCGACCAGCTCGTCGTCGCTGAGGGCCTGGCCGTCCTCGTCGCGTGCTGCTATCAGGGTGGCGAGCAGATCGTGGCTGTCGTTGCTGCTGGCGCGGCGCTGGGCGATCAGGGCGCGCACGTGGGCCTCGATGCGCTCGGCGAGGCGCAGCAGGCGGTAGCGACCGGTGCCGGGCAGCTCGCTGGGGAGCGCCATCTCCAATGGCGAGAAGCTGATCGCCAGGCTCTGCTTGAACAGCTCGCCGAGCGTGCGCGCCTCGGGCGTGGTGTCGAGGCTAAACAGCGTGCGCAGGGCCACGGCGAGCGCAAGCTCCTGGAGCTCGTGGGCGATGTCGCGCCGCTCACCTGGCGCCCAGCGCTCCAGCACGCGCTCGATCTCGGCCACCATCGCGTCGCGGTAGCCGCTCACCTGCTGGCGATGGAAAGCCGGCAGCATCAGGCGGCGCTGCTGGCGGTGCTTGTCGCCATTCATAGCCAGGAGCCCGTTGCTGATCCGGCTGGCCGACGAGAAGCGCGGCAGCGGCGAGCCCCCGCCGAGGTTGGTCTCGAACAGGGTGGCGTCGGAGAGCAGCAGGCGGTTGTGCTCGGGGCCGAAGGCGAAGAGCATGGCCGGGTCGCTGCGCGACAGGCCAACCAGGGTGCCGTAGCGCCGGTAGGCGCGCACCACGTAGCCGAGCGGGTCGCTGCCAAACGGGATCAGGGCGCCGCGCCAGCCCAGGATCGGGTTGGGGCGCGGGCCAGGCAGGAAGACAGGGGCGAACGAGAGCTCCATTGGGGGCCTCTTCTAGTGCTGAGTGCTGAGTGCTGAGTGCTGAGTGCTGAGTGCCGAGGACTGCCGACTGATCCTGAGACTGTGAACTGAGCCTGGTAACTGCCACCTGATCCTGCCACCTGAATCATGCTACCAGACTCGCCCGCCCCGCGCAGGGGCAAAGCTGTGCTATGATTCTCTGTCGGCGCGGCGCAGCCGGGCGGCGCGCGGGAACGGCATGGGCAAGGGCGATGGACTGGATCAGCGTGCGGGGCGCCCGCGAGCACAACCTCAAGAATCTCGACGTGCGTATCCCCAAGCAGCAGCTCGTGGTGATTACCGGGCTTTCTGGCTCGGGCAAGAGCACCCTGGCCTTCGACACAATCTTCGCCGAAGGCCAGCGCCGCTATGTCGAGAGCCTCTCTAGCTACGCCCGCCAGTTCCTTGGCCAGCTGGAGAAGCCAGATGTAGACGCGATCGACGGCCTCTCGCCGGCCATCGCGATCGACCAGAAGAGCGGCAGCCGCAACCCGCGCTCCACGGTTGGCACCGTCACCGAGATCTACGACTTCCTGCGCCTGCTCTTCGCCCGCGTCGGCCGCCCGCACTGCCCAATCTGTGGCCGCCCCCTGGAGCGCCAGACGCCTCAGCAGATGGTGGACGCCGTGCTCGCCCTCCCCGACGGCAGCCGCGTGCTGATCCTCGCCCCCGTGATCCAATCCCAGAAAGGCGAGCATCAGGCCGCCCTGGACGACATCCGCCGCCGAGGCTTTGTGCGCGTGCGCGTGGACGGCGATGTGCGCGAGCTCGATGAGCCGCTCAAGCTAGACAAGCGCCGCGCCCACACCATCGAGGCAGTGATTGATCGGCTGGTGATCAGGCATCAGCAAGGGGACAGGGAACAGGGGACAGGGGACAGGGGCGAGCAACCGCCAACCTCCAATAGTGACACTCAGCACTCAACACTCAGCGCTATGCCCGGCGCACTCAGCACTCAGCACTCAGCACTCAGCACTCAGTACTCCGACCACCCCGACCGTGTGCGGCTTACGGACTCGGTGGAGACGGCGCTGAAGCTTGGCGGCGGCCAGCTTGTGGTGCAGATCGTGGGCGGCGCCGCGCTCACCTTCTCCGAGCAGTACGCCTGCCCCGTCCACGGCCCCGTAAGCCTGGGCAGCCTGGAGCCGCGCGACTTCTCGTTCAACAGCCCCCAGGGCGCCTGCCCCACCTGTGGCGGGCTCGGCCTTGTGCCGGAGCCCGACCTGGATCTGGTGATCCCCGACCGTGCCCAGAGCCTGGCCGGCGGCGCCGTGGCGGCCTGGGGCGAGGGCGGCAAGGCCACAAAGCGCTACTACGATGACCTGCTCGCCTCGCTGGCCGCGCATCTCGGCTTCGCCCTGGAGACCCCGGTGCGCGACCTGAGCCCAGAAAGCGTGGGCGCGCTGCTCTACGGTACTAGCGGCGATGTGCTCACCCTGCGCTACCATCTGGCCGGCAAGGCGCGCGAGGTGCAGGCGCCGTTTGAGGGCGTGATCCCAAACCTGCGCCGCCGCCTGGCCGAGACCAAAGATGAGCAGGAGCGCGAGGCGATGCTCCAGTTCACCACGCCCCAGACATGCCCCGCGTGCAACGGCGCCCGCCTACGCCCCGAGGTTCGCGCCGTCACTGTGGCGGGCCACACCATCGCCAACATCGCCGGGATGACGGTGAGCCAGGCGCTTGCGTGGGCAACCCGTTTCTTCGACGACGGACGACCGACGACCGACGACCGACGACCGTCTGCTTCCCCGTCCACCGACGACCGACGACCGTCTGCTTCCCCGTCCACCGTCCACCGTCCACCGTCTGCGCTCTCAGAGCGCGAGCGCCTGATCGCCACGCCGATTCTCAAGGAGGTGCAGGGCCGCCTCGCCTTCCTGATGGATGTCGGCCTGAGCTACCTGGAGCTGGATCGCTCGGCGGTCACGCTCTCTGGCGGCGAGAGCCAGCGTATTCGCCTGGCCACCCAGGTTGGCGCCGGGCTCTCCGGCGTGCTCTACGTGCTCGACGAGCCCTCCACGGGGTTGCACCCGCGCGACCACGGGCGCCTGCTTCAGACGCTCCTGAACCTGCGCGAGCTGGGCAACAGCGTGCTGGTGGTGGAGCACGACGAGGCGACGATCCGCGCCGCCGACTGGGTGGTCGACATCGGCCCCGGCGCGGGCGCGGCGGGCGGCGAGCTGCTTGTGAGCGGCACGCTGGAGCAGCTGCTCGCTGAGCCACGCTCGCTCACCGGGCAATTCCTGAGCGGGCGGCGCAGTATCCCCGTGCCCCAGAGCCGCCGCACAGGCAACGGCAAGCGGCTGGAGCTGCGGGGCGCCCGTGAGCATAACCTCCAGAGTATCGACGTGCAGATCCCCCTTGGCACCCTGGTGGTGGTGACGGGCGTGTCGGGCAGCGGCAAGAGCAGCCTGGTGGTGGACACGCTCTACCCGCGCCTGGCGCAGCTGCTGCACGGCGCCCGCGCCCGCGCTGGCGCCCACGACGCGCTGAACGGCGTGGAGCAGCTCGACAAGATCATCGCCATCGACCAGAGCCCGATCGGGCGCACGCCGCGCTCGAACCCGGCCACCTACACCAAGCTCTTCGACCCGCTGCGCAACCTGTTCGCGATCACCAACGAGGCCAAGGCGCGCGGCTACGACGCGTCGCGCTTCAGCTTCAACGTGAAGGGCGGGCGCTGCGAGGCCTGCCACGGCGAGGGGCTGATCCAGGTGGAGATGCAGTTCCTGCCGGATCTGTTTGTGCCGTGCGAGGTCTGCGGCGGCGCCCGCTACAACCGCGAGACGCTCGACATCCGCTACCGAGGCAAAAACATCGCCGAGGTGCTCGCCATGACCGTCGAGGAGGCTGCTCAGTTCTTCGCCCGCGTGCCAGCGGTGTTCGAGAAGCTCCAGACGCTCAGCGACGTGGGGCTGGGCTACATTCAGCTTGGCCAGCCGGCCAACACACTCTCTGGGGGCGAGGCCCAGCGCATCAAGCTGGCGGGCGAGTTGGCGCGGCGGGCCACCGGGCGCACGCTCTACATCCTGGACGAGCCCACCACCGGGCTGCACTTCGCCGACATCGAGCAGCTGCTGGCCGTGCTCCAGCGCCTAGTGGATGCGGGCAACACCGTGCTGGTGATCGAGCACAACCTGGACGTGATCAAGACCGCCGACTGGGTGATCGACATCGGGCCGGAGGGCGGCAGCGGCGGCGGGCAGCTCGTGGCGATGGGCACCCCGGAGCAGGTGGCGACTACGCCTGGCTCGTACACGGGGGCGTACTTGCGGGAGAAGCTGCTACAGGTTTCTGGAAATCTGTAAGCTTGTTCGGGACGGTGGAGGCACCAGCTGCCGAGCCTGCTTACCGACGTGATCAGTTAATGCATGCCACCCTCGCTGATTGGCTGGCGTAGCTTTGGTATTTGCGCTTGGGCTGGCTGCGGTAGTCAGGCTGTTGAACTTGGCCTGCGAGAACAACAAAACACGCGTTCGTGTGCTAGAATATGCGCAGATACGAGCGCTGTGTCTACACGCCAGGAGTGATTTGATGACAACAATAACGTCTGAGCAGACCAGGCTTGATGAAGCTATCGTGCTGTATCACGATAATGCCTGTAGCCTCGGTTGTGCAGCTGAACTCGTCAGCATTACGCACCGGGATCTGCTGAATGCGCTGTAGGGGCTTTTGTGAAGCTGCCGAAATATCAACAGGCGGTTGTCCCAGAACGCAAGATCACGGCCTATCTGCTCTCACTTACCCATCGCGATGGGCGCAGCAAGGCTGCCTTCTTCATGCGTTTTGGCTTCACGATCAACAATTGGGAGACCCTGGCAGAGGCATTGATCCGCCACGCGGCTGACTATGCGGTCGCCGAGATAGAAGACACGTCCTTTGGTACGAGCTACGTGATCGAAGGGCCACTCCTAGCGCCGGATGGTCGCTCGCCACGGGTACGCGTGGTCTGGTTTATCGCGACGGAAGAACGTATTCCCCACCTGGCGACGGCCTATCCACTGAAAGGAACACGTAATGATTGAGGAGCTCGCAAGCGTGGTGCTGACCACCAACCTGCCAGAGCGTGGCCTGCAGGCGGGCGACATTGGCACCGTCGTAATGGTTCACGAGGAAGGCAAAGGTTACACGGTCGAGTTTATAACCTTGAGCGGCGACACTGTTGCCGTTGTCACGATTACCGCTGAACAGGTTCGTCCCATTCGCACCAATGAGATTGCGCATGTACGCGAACTCGCGGCGGCATAGGGGAATGTGGCCTCCGCTCCTAGTGGCGCTGCTCTTCCTGGCGCAGTGTGGCGCCACACGCCCGGAGCCGTCGGCGACTGCGCCTTCGACGGATGTACCAGCACCGCTGATCTCTGAAGCGGTCGCACGTCAACTGGCTGTCGAAGCCGCAGCGCTGGGTGGGCCTGAGTTGAGCCCCGCCCAGGGCACGCCCGAGATCCGCACGCTCACGCAAACAACGTGGCAGGCCGTGCAGGAGGAGTACGGCACGGATATGCCTAGCATTGCTGCGCTAGCGCCTTCCTCCGAGGTCTGGGTGGCCGAGCTTACGGGCGAGTGGTTCGGCGGAATGCCTGCGCCGGGCATCACACCGACGCCGGAGCTCTACACGTTAGCGGTGGTTGTGTTAGATGCGCGCACTGGGGTAGTCTTAACCACGCTTCATCGGCCGTAGCAGATCGAGCATCGAGATGGATGGTGGACAGCAGTAGCGCCACCGTCCACCGTCCACCGTCTACCGTCTACCGTCCAGATCCTTGCCCCAGTAAATAATCGTCTTCCAAACCTGCGTAATATTGTCCGCGAAGATCACCACGAGGTCGCCGGGGGCGGCGGCGCCCAACGCGCGGCGCACCGCTGTGAGCTCGCCGTAGGTCTCGACGATGCCGTCGGCGGGCATGCCTGCGCCAAGAGCGGCCGCGCGCAGCAGCGCGATGATCGAGCCCTCCGGGCGCCCGCGCCGGTCGTCGTCCTCTTTGAGGATCAGCAGGTCGAACATGGTGCCGGCAATCGCGCCGATCTCGGAGATGTCCACGTCGCGCCGGTCGCCGGGGGCCGCCACCACGCCAATGGTGCGCTTGTAGCTGGGCCGCAGGCGCTGCACCAGATCCTGCATGGCGCGGAAGGCGGCCGGGTTGTGGCCGTAGTCCACCAGCACGCGGAACGGGTGCTCGTCGAAAATGTTCAGCCTGCCAGGCGCCTGGTAGAAGCTGGTGGTGAAGGTGCGCAGCCCCTGGCGGATCTGCTCCACGCTCACCTTGTGCGCGTAGGCCACAGCGGCGGCGGCTAGGGCGTTGGCCACATTATGGCGCGCCTTGCCCTCCAGCGTCGCTGGGATCAGGTGCGTCCAGAGCAGCGGGATGTACTGCTCGTCGTCGTAGATGGCGATCATCTCGCCGCGCACGCCAGATTGCAGCACCACGGCACCGCCACCCTTGGCGATATGCTCGGCCACCAGTTCGCTCGCCGTCTCGCCGCCGTGCATGCTGAAGTAGATCAGGCGCCCCTCGGCGCGGCCCGCCATCGCGGCCACCAGCGGGTCGTCCGCGTTGAGCACCGAGCAGCCATCGTCGCGCACCACCTCCACGATCAGGGCCTTGATCGTGGCGATCTCCTCCACCGAGTTGACGCCGCGCTGGCCGAGATGGTCGTTGCTCACATTCAGCACGCAGCCGATGTCGCAGCGGTCGAAGCCCAGGCCCTCGCGCAGAATGCCGCCGCGCGCCGTCTCCAGCACCGCCGCGTCCACCGTTGGATCCTTCAGCACCATGCGCGCCGACCAGGGGCCGGTCATGTCGCCCTTCATGTAGAGCTCGCCGTCGATGTAGATGCCGTCGGTGGTGGTGAGGCCCACGCGCTGCCCGTTCATCTTGAGGATGTGGGCGACCATGCGGGCGGTGGTGGTTTTGCCGTTGGTGCCGGTGATGCTGATGATGGGGATGCGCGAGGGCTGGCCGCGTGGGAAGAGCATGTCGATGACGTGCTTGGCCACGTTGCGGGGCGTGCCCTCGCTGGGCTGCAGGTGCATGCGGAAGCCAGGGCCGGCGTTCACCTCCACAATGCCGCCGCCGATCTCGCGCAGCGGCTGGGCGATATCGGGGGTAATGATGTCGATGCCGGCCACATCTAGGCCGACCACGAGGGCAGCGCGGCGGGCGATCTCGCGCGTCTCGTAGTTGATCTCGTGGGTGCGGTCGATCGCGGTGCCGCCGGTGGAGAGGTTGGCGGTGGCGGCGAGGAAGAAGCGCTCGTCGGGCGGCAGCACCGTGCTCAGGCTGTAGCCAGCGCGCTGCAGCAGCAGGTCGCTCTGGTGGTTGAGCTTGATCTTGGTGAGCACCTTCTCGTGGCCGAAGCCGCGGCGCGGGTCGCGGTTGATGATCTCGATCAGCTCGGCGATGCTGTGGCGCCCGTCGCCGATCACGTGGGCGGGCACGCGCTCGGCCACAGCCACAACCTCGTAGCCGATCACGAGCACGCGGTAATCCTTGCCGGGCAGAAACGTCTCCACCAGCACCGAGGAGCTGTACTCGCTGGCGATGGTGAAGGCCGTCACCACCTCCTCGACCGTGGTGAGGTTGAGCGAGACGCCGCGCCCGTGGCTCACATCCAGCGGCTTGACGACGAGCGGGAAGCCAAGCTCCTCGGCGGCGGCGGCGGCCTCCTGCGCGTCGCGCACGCGGTGGTGGCGGGGCACAGGCACGCCCACATCGCCGAGCAGCTTAATTGTCAGCTGCTTGTCGCTGGCGGTCTCCACGGCGATGCTGGAGCTGCGGCCGGTGACGGAGGCGCGGATGCGCTGCTGATACTTGCCGTAGCCAAGCTGCACGAGCGAGTGCTCATCGAGACGAATGGCGGGGATGTCGCGCTTTCTGGCCTCGTTCACCAGCGAGGCGGTGGTAGGGCCGAGCACAATATCCTGGGCGCGGCTGATCAGATCGTCGCGCTCGGTGGCGAAGTCGAAGCTGGCTCGCTCCTCGCCGCGCAGGGCGCTGGGCAGCTCCTCGGGCAGCAGCCAGCGCACGAGGCGCAGCGCTAGCTCGCCGGACTCAAGGCCCACCTGCTCTTCGAGGTAGGAGTAGATCACATCGTACACACCGTGGCCATCGCGCACCGAGCGTGTCTTGCCGTATGTCACCTCGGTGCCGGCGAGGCACTGAAGCTCCAGCGCAATATGCTCAACGATATGGCCGATCCAGGTGCCCTCGTGAAGCCTGCGAATGAAGCCGCCTGGCTCGCCGTAGGAGCAGCCGTGCTCGTGGAGGGTGGGAATGCGCTCGACCAGGCGCTCGTTGAAGCCGGGGAGCTTGTCGGAGGGGTACTCCTCCAGCTCCTCGAGATCCAGGGTGATGCGGACGACGGGGCGGTAGCCGTAGGGGTTGGGCCCGCGAAAGACCCGCGTCTCGATCACGCGCATGGCAGCCTCCATGAATGCAAAATGCAAAATGCAAAATGCAAAAAATGAACACCGGCGAAGGTAGGGTATCCGGCTATTATACGCTGAAAGAAGCGGAGCTCAGGCGTGGGGATTGGGCGCACATGCAAAAAGCGGCTGAGCTTGCGCTGCCGCTTTTGCATTTTGCATTTTGCATTACCGACTAGGCGCGCAGGGGGGGGCTGCTTTGAGCCAGGGGGCGAAGACGATATTTGCGCCAACCGAGTCGCCGCGGCCGTCGGCGTTCTGGTCGGGCTCGTAGGGGCCGCTGGACTCGCCCCACCAGTTGTTGCGCATATCGAGCAGGATCTCGCTGGTGGCGCCGCGCCCAAGGCCGTAGCGCAGATAGACGGGGATAATCGGCGGGAGATGCTCGTCGATGAAGTTGTCCTCGACGCGCAGCTGCATGGGCGGGAGGCCATTGGGCGCCACCTGAGGCGTCTGGGTGCGCAGGCTGAAGCCCTGCATCTCGCCGATCAGGGCGTTGCAGGCCACGGTGCCCTTGAGCGGGCCGTTGGTGGCGAGCTGCAAGTTGATGGCGCCGCCGCGGATCAGGTTGCCCTCGATGGCGAGGTTGAGCGTGTCGAAGGTGCTGCTGCTGGAGACGCGCACCTGGGGTGCGCCCTCGCTCAGCCGGTTGCCGCCGAAGCGGTTGCCACGCATTGTCACAAAGTTGCCGCGCCCGTAGCTGGCCTCCAGGGCGGCGCCGAAGGGCATATCGTTGCCGGAGACCTCACTGTCGCGCATTTCGAGCTTCGTGTCGGTGAGCAGGATGGCGCCGCCGTTATCGGTGAAGCGGCTGGCGCGCACAATCAGCTCGCCGCGATCCACGGCCATCACGGTGCCGCCGGCGCCGCCGCCGCGCAGCTCGCTGTTCTCTAGCACCACAAAGCTGCCGGGGCGGCCGAAGAGCCCGCTCCAGCGGGCGCCGGTGTTGCCCACGAAGCGCACCGTGCGCTCAGGCAGGCCGAGCGCAAGCAGGCGTCCGCCGTCCACAAAGATCGACACGCCTGGGTCGAGGCGCACCTCTACGCCGGGCTCGATCAGCAGCTCGGCGCCGGGGGCGATCTGCACATCGCGCTTGAGGATGATCGGGCTTTGGCCGGTAGACCAGCGCACGTTTCCGCGCAGCACGTCGGCGGGGGGGGGCGGCGGCGGGGCCTCGGTG
>ENA-ORBV01011059-ORBV01011059.1-microbial-mat-metagenome-genome-assembly--contig:-NODE-11059-length-14274-cov-5.714095_pt1 | contig 14274 bp, 10 predicted proteins | sample MGYA00237777_ERZ505514 | MGnify/ENA primary metagenome ERZ505514 (study PRJEB26160, sample SAMN06269048) | microbial mat metagenome | isolation source: Oligotrophic lake microbial mat | place...
AAGCTATAAGCGAGACCAAAGCGCGGGGCCCAATTGTTGTGGTCGCCGTTGACGATGGCGCGGGTGAAGCCGTCCTTGCCGGGCAGGGCCATGCGCCCGGTGCGGGCGTCGAACAAGCCGCCGCGATCGCGGGCGTCGATGGGTTGCGTGTAGAGCTCGTAGCGAAGGCCGTAATTGAGCGTCAACTTACTACTCACTTTCCAGTCATCCTGGAAGTAAGTGCCGACATAGACGTCGCGCTGACGGCTCCAGTCGAGTAACTGGGTGCCCTGGGTGGCGGAGGGATAGCCGAACAAAAAGTCGGCCAGGGGCGCTCCAGAGCCGGGGGCGTCGCTTGAGGAACTGTAGATGGAGCCAAAGATGTATTGGCCGCCGCCGCGGATGACGTCGTAGAGATAGCGGCGGGCATCGATGCCGACTTTGAAGGCGTGCTTGCCCTTCATGATCGAGAGGTTGTCGGTGAGTTGGTAGGTATTCTCAATGTTGATGTTGGGGTCGCCGCCACCGAGGCTGCTGAACTGGCTTTGGGTGTTGATGAGGCCCGAGAAATTGAAGGCGATGCTGGGAAAGCTTTGCACCGGGAAGGGGAAGAGGGCAATGTTGTTAGTACGCGCAAATTCAGCGCCCAAGGGACCGAAGCCGGCGAAGCTACCGTTTTGCCGGGTGTAGCCGGCGCGGAATTCGTTCACGATGGACGACGAGAAGATATGGGTGTCGTTCAAGACTGAGTGCACGGCGTGGCGCAGATTCTCGCCGCCGCCGCCGAGGAAACCGTCAAAGTTGCCAGGGTTCGGGTCAACACTTTTAGCCCGCGAAATACGGCCGAACATATTGTTTTTGGCACCGAAACGTTGGTCGATCTTGATGTCGAACTGGTCGTTCTGAAAAGGGTTCGAGGCGATGCGCAGGAAGTTGCGGGTATCGACGCCCGCGGCGCCGAAGTTGGCTTTGGGCAGCAGCGCCAAGGTGGCGGCGCTACCGCCAAAGATCAGGGATGAGGGGATGGTGTTGTTGGGCAACGGCGTGGAGATGACTTGGCCGGTGGGCCCGACTCGGCGAGCGCGGGGATCGTAGATGGTGGCGCGGTAGCCCGAGAAATTCCCGACGCGGTATTGGTCCGGCGGAATGTCGAGAATATTCGAACTGGCCGTGGTACGGCGGCGCAGGCCTTCGTAGTCGGTAAAGAAGAAAGTCTTGTTCTTGCCGTTGTAGAGCTTGGGGATCGTCACGGGTCCGCCGAGCGTGAAACCGTATTGATTCTGCTTGAAGGGTTGACGTGACACGCGCCCGGCATTCGAAAAGAAGTTATTTGCATCGAGTTTTTCGTTGCGCAGAAAGTTCCAGGCGCTCCCGTGGAATTCGTTGCCGCCACTCTTTACCGTGGCCGAGATAATGGCGCCGGCGCTGCGGCCGAATTCAGCGCTATAGTTATTCGTCTTCACCTTAAATTCCTGCACGGCGTCGACGCTAGGCGTGTAGTTAATGCCATTGCGGCCAATACTGTTGTTGTTGACGCTGGTGTTGTTGTCGATCCCGTCCAGCATGACGTCGTTGGTGCTGAAGCGGCCGCCGCCAGCAACGAAGGGCAGGTTGGTGCCCATGCCGCTCATCGGTATCGTATTGCCGGCGAGAAGACCCAAGGCGAAGGCATTGCGGCCATTGAGTGGCAATTCCACGATCTTCTTATTCTCAATCACCTGCCCAACACTCGAGGTGGCCGAATCGATTAAAGGCGTGGAGGCGTCGACGGTAACGCTCTCGGTCATCGAGCCGAGTTCAAGGTCGACGCGCAGGCTTACCGTTTGGTCGACGCTTAAGGGGATCGACGAGATGGTTTTAGACTTGAAGCCTTGGGCGGTGGCGGTGAGCGAGTAATCGCCGATGCGCAGAAAGGCCGCCGTGAAGTCGCCGCTGGCGCCGCTGGTGAGTTCGCGTTTATCGCCGTTTGCGAGGTGGCGAAGCGTCACTTTGACGCCGGCGATGGCCGCGCCTGTGGGGTCGGTGGTGGTGCCCGAAACCGTTCCAGTGGAGACCTGTGCCAACAGGCCGCCGGCGCAGGAAAAAACGAGTAGAAAGCGAGTGACCATGAACACCTATGCGCATATCATATATCAGCAGCGGCGCGGGCCAACGATTCGGAGACATTCGGCAAGAGAGTTTGGGAGGGTTCGGTGACAGACACCCACGCTCCGCCTCGACAAATTTCCCCACCAAACTCAGGAAACACTCCCGGTCCTCCTCGCTGAGGCTGTCGATAATTCCCTCGCTCGTGATCTCCAGCGCCTAGATTTTCGAGAAAGATGGGGGGGGGAGTTGGCGTCGGGAAACCCTTTCCCGATCCGCGGAAACGAACATCTATCCCCATCTTTTTCTAAGCTTTACCGGAACGACAATTGAGATCGGGAACGGGATCGGGATCGGAGGGTGTCTGTCACCGATCTCGTTGTCAGCCAACTTAACCCTCCCCATCGTCCCCGACTCCGCAGAAAAACACGCGCGCGGGGGAATATTCACGATCAATGCCGAGATGTTCCAGACAGAACATAAAAGGATCACATTTCCCAATGAGCAGATACACTCGCTTGCCGTTTGCCATGATTTTCGCTGGCGCCCATCTACTGTCTTTAAACGCGGCGCTGCAGGCTGCCGATCCTACCTACCGGCGCGTGCTGCCAAGCGTCATTCACGGCCGGGGGGCGGACGGCGCGCGCCTCGGAACGAGTACTTGGCTCGTGAATCTGGGCGCATCCTCCGCCTCCTTTGAATTCGGATTCCTCCCAGTATCCAACGCATCCGCGCCGCCAGCCCAAGCGCGGGTGTTGGGGCCGGGCGAGACCCTGCGGTTGAACAATGTGCTGCAGGATCTGTATGGGCTCAGTGAGGGCGAAGGCGCACTGCTCGTCCGCGGGAATCAACCGTTCGAACTGCGCGGTGTCAATGCCAACGTCGCGAATCCGCCGGGCGCTTCCGGATCGGGCGCGAACGGGTTCCAATCCTCCGAACTGCTTGGACCGAATGCCAGTGGACACGCGATCTGGCTGGCGAACCGGGCGGAACCCAATCCAGAATTTCGCACGGACATCACCGCGGTGCTTACGGCTCCGAACACTGCCGTTACCGTCTCGGTCTACGATGCGACTGGCGCGCTGCGGGGAATCGAAGTTGTCTCCTCCAAAGAACCGGCGATCTGGCGAGCTTCGGCTTCCCAGTTTCTGCCCGATCCGGAAATTCCGCTCGGCCGGGTGACGTTCGCCGTCACGGCTGGGGAAGCGACGGGATTCCTCTCGGTATCCGGCAGTGCTGCCGGAACCGGACTGGTGGTCCAGCCTGAACGAATCGTGACCGCCACGCCGGAAGGGGCGAACCTGCTCCTCAACGGGGTTACCGCCGCGACCGATCTGCGGCTCTTCAACCCGAATGAAACCGAGCAGGAGATCACACTCGAGGCGCTCGGTTTTCCAGGGGGTCCGGCGACCATCCACCGTATGACGGTGGCCCCGAACGGCCTGCTCGAAATCCGCGGCGTCCTGGGCGCGGTGGGGTTCGTTATTCCTGAAGGCGCGGTAGGGGCCCTACGGCTTCGAGCGCCACTGCCATTTTTGGCCTCTGGCCGCGGCCTGCCCATGGCCGTCTCTTCCGAGATTGGATTTGCCACGCCGAACCAGCCCGTTACCTTGGTGGGCTTGAATGAGAGCGTCAACCAGCCCGGAGTTCGCAGCCGGATCGCCCTGCTGGCGGGCACTCGGGGAGCGATCGGCTTGTTGCGCCTCCGAAACAGCCGCGGCGTCCCGATCGCGACTTCGCCGATCCGGCTCGAAGCGAGCGAGTGGCAAGGCCGGGCGATCGGTGCATGGTTTCCGGACGCGGAAATCCCACCCGATGCGCGAGTGGACATCGAATTGGAAAACGGGTCCGCGCACGGCTACGCGGAAATCGTGGATAACCTCACGCAGAGCCGGGTGGTGGTGGCGGCAGCCGCCGTGCCCACGGAAGCGCCGGCCACGCCGACCGCCAGACGCCTGGTCTTTTCCGCACTGCCGTCCTCGCTCACCGCGGATACATCGTTCGCGGCGACGATTCAAGCCTTACGGGCAGATAACTCAATCGATACGGCTTTCACGGGCTCCGTCGACCTGCGCGTCGCTAGCGGACCCGGCGCATTTCAGGCCGCGGTCACGGTTTCACAGACGGCCGTGGCAGGCAACGTCTCGTTTCGGGACTTGCGCCTGACAGTACCTGGACGCTACACCTTTACCGCGCTCGGGGCCGGTCTTGAGTCCGCCGTTTCTGAGCCTTTCGAGGTCGCCCCCGTGCCGGCACCCTCGCCCACCGTGATCCGCCTCGGCACCTTCGCGAGCCAGAACGGTTACCTTGCCGAGGGCACCCTCCAGATCGAGCGCGCCCCGAACGGCAGCGAAACGCTCAAGCTCAACCGAAATTTCCGCGTCAGCGGCGGCGCCGGCGCCGTCACCGTTTGGCTAGCCCGGGGCAGCGGGGCCTTGAACACCAGCACCAGCGTCCGCGTGGGAACGATGACACGGGTGTTCGCGGGCGAATTCACGTATCCGATCCCCGCGCCCGGGTCGAGCGCATTCACCCACGTGATCGTTTATTGCGATGCGTTTCGCATCAACTTCGGTGCCGCACCCCTGCGGAACCCGTAAGCCTGAAACATGTCGAAACCGATCCTTGGTCTCATCATCCTGCTACCCGCCATTGGCGCGGCGCAATCCGGTTGGACCCGCACCCCTGGCACCGGATATGCGCGGTTCAGCTTTAGCACGCTGGGCAGCTCGAGTTTCTACACTCCCTTCGGCAACAAAATCTCCTCGGCGCGGTATCGCGACTTCACCGGCTCTTTTTATAGCGAGTACGGAATCACTGACGACTGGACAGCTTCGGTGAACTTTCCGTTTCTCCGAAACCACCGGCTGGACTCAACGAGTTCCCTCACCGCGGTGGGCGACGCTGTCGTGGGCATCCGGCGCCGTCTCGTTCGCGGCAAGACGCCGCTGGCCTTGGCCGTCGACTTCGGTCTACCCGTCGGTGATTCGCAAGGCACGGTGTCGATTCGGGATTTGCCCGATGGCACTTTTCGTCTACCCACCGGTGACGGCGAGTTCAATACCCGGGTAAGCCTCTACACTTCGAGGGCGTTTCGGGAGGGTAAGTCTGTGGTCTCGGGCGGAGGCGGGTACAACTTCCGTACCCGCGGGTTTACCGATGAGTTTTCCTACACGGCGAGCTACGGACAGCGGCTGTCTCGTTCGGTTTCGATTTCGGCCACCCTGACCGGTCTGGAACCGGCGCGCGCGGCCGACGCGTCGCGTGCGGTCGGATTCGGGGTCGGCGAAGGGGTGGCGTTCCTCGGTATCGGCGGCGAAGCGCAGTATCGAATCAACAAACGGCATAGCGTATCGGCCGCCTACTACAAGCCCCTGCGGGGAAAGAACCTGCTGGCTGGCGGGGTCTTGGTTTTCGGATTCGGTATCGCCTTCTGAAAACATCGGGAATCGGCGGGAAGTACAATTTGCCCACTCGTTTTAGCCAAATCTCCCCGCAACTCTTCCGGATCCGAGGTCAACGGGTCCGGGAGCAGGGAATAATCCGGCAACCGACCTGGATTCTATTGCCTAGAATGCAGTCGATTGCAATGGCGCTGCTGCTGAGCAGTTCGGCGGCGGTATATTTGGCGCTACTGCGCCTGGATGCGGTGAACGGCATATGGCCCGTGGCGCTGTTTCTGGGCGCGATGGCGGCTCTGTTTTTGTTGTATGCCCTTGCGATTCGGGTAGTCTCGCACAGCAGCGCGGCGGCTACATGGAAATGGGTGATGGCGGGAGCGTTACTGTTCCGGCTGATACTGATTCCGGCCGGATTGCCGGCACGGTCGGGCGATAAGGCGGCGTTGCTCGCCAAAGATCTGGCGGGGAGCGCAGTGACGTACGAACGCTTCCTGCTGTTTGACAACGATATTTGGCGCTATCTGTGGGACGGCCATGCCACGGCTTCGGGGGTAAACCCTTACCGGTTTGCGCCGGCGGATGAGGCGGTGGATCGGGTTGCGGAAGGCTCGGCAGTCTGGTCGGAGGTTCGGGAGAACGTCAGCTTCCCGACCGTGCCGACGATTTACCCGGCGCTGGGGCAAATGGTGTTCCGGTTTTCGCACTGGCTGGCACCGGGCAGCGTGGCGGTAATGAAAATGGTGCTGGTGGCGTTCGATCTGGTGGCGGCGATGTTTCTGGCGCTGACGCTGCGGGCCACCGGCCAGAATCCGGCGCTGGCGGTGGTTTACGCGTGGAACCCGCTGGTAGTGAAAGTGTTTGCCGGAAGCGGGCATGTGGACGCGGTGGCGGTCGCGTGCCTGGCGGCGATGGGCTACTTCCTGGCGAAGGCGCGGCCCGGATTCGCCGGTGTATGTCTGGGGCTGGCGGTACTGGCAAAGCTCAGTCCGCTAGTGCTGTTACCTTTTTTCTGGCGACGGGCCGGGTGGCGGGCCACGGTAGTCGTTTTCGGCGTGGTGGGCTTGGGTTACGCGCCGTTTGCGGGTGCCGGGCCTGGGTTGGTGGCGGGATTGCTTACTTTCGGAAAGTTCTGGCAGTTCAACGCCGGACCCTACGAGCTGTTCCGGAGAATGGGTTCGTTTGTCCTGCCGCTGCATTCTCCAGTTACTCCGGAGGTGGCGGCGAAGACGGTCTGCGGTTTGTTGTTTGCCTTGGTTTTGTGGCGGGTGTGGCGCAGGGAGTCTCCTTCAACCGCGATGGCGAATGAGGTGGCGCCAGTTTTGGGGTGGCTGTTGCTGTTGAGTCCGACGGCGATGCCTTGGTATCTCACGTGGGCTTTGCCGGCGGCAGTCGTGGCCCGGCAGTGGGTGTGGGTGTGGTGGACGGCGACGGCTTGTCTGTCATTTCTAGTAATGATCGACGGGCGGGAACGATGGTTCATTTTGGCGGCCGAATACGGCATCCTGTTGGTCGTGTGGTGGTCAAAAAGTTTAGCGGGAAAAGGTTTAGAGGAAAAAAGGAGAACGTTATGAATAAGCTGGCTTTTTTGTTTGTTGCCTTGATGATTCCGGTGGCCGCCATGGCCCAGGGAAGCGGCTCGGTCACGCCGTCGACCGGTACGGTGGGGCCGGGTGGCGGGGATCCGTTTGAGGTCACGAAGACGATCAAGCTCACGGTGGTTGAAGTACGGGCCAACGGCACGATCGCGGTGAAGGATGAGACCGGACAGGCCGTGGTGGTCAAGGTAGAGAAGTCGGTGTCGATCAGCGCGGAAAAAGGAACGGAACTCGCCGGCCAGAAGAAAATGAAAATCGATCGATTAGAACCGGGCATGGTAATCCGGGCCACCTACCGCGTGTCGGACAATATCGTGGTGGCCATTCGGATTCTGAAAGTCAAGAAGGTGGCTTAGTTTGGTGCACCGTGCCATGCCGCCAAGTTCCGATGCGCGCCGCACTGGTAATTCCCGCTCTCAACGAAGCTGAGGTCATCTCGCAGACGCTGGCGCAGGTTCCGACAGGTCTGTTTGCGACGGTGCTGGTGGTCGACAACGGGTCCACCGACGAGACGGCGACGGTGGCGCTTCGATGCGGTGCCCAGGTCGTGTCCGAACCCGACCGTGGCTACGGCAACGCTTGCCTGCGGGCGATAGCGACGCTGCCGGAATCGACCGACGTGCTCGTGTTTCTGCAGGCGGATTTGTCGGAAGACCCGGCGGAGGCGGCGCTGCTGCTGGCGCCGATCGCGGCTGACGAAGCGGACCTGGTAATCGGCTCGCGCGTTCTGGGCCGCGTTGAGCCGGGCGCGCTGCTACCGCACCAGAGGTTCGGCAACCAGCTGGCCACGGCCATGATCCACGTCCTTTACGGCCAGCGCTACACCGATCTTGGGGCTTTCCGGGCCATTCGGCGGGACGCGTTGAAGAGGCTGGGAATGCAGCCAGGGCGGTACGCTTGGACCGTAGAGATGCAAGTGCGCGCGATTGAGCACGGGCTGCGGGTGGTTGAAGTGCCGGTGAGTTACAAGAAACGCGCGGCGGGGGTGAACAAGATCTCCGGGCAATTCGTGGCGAGCGTTTCCGCGGGGGTAACCATCCTTTGGACGATCGTGCGGCTCTGGTGGCAGTACCGGCTTTCGCGGGGCTGAGGAACAAGTCCTATTCCTCTAACTCGAGGCCAACGGGCTCCACTTACTTCCCATAGAAAACCGGTGTGAGATTGCCCAACTCCTGGGGCGAACGCCAAGCCCGCCCACCGCCGCGTGGAGATGCCGGTGTAACTCGCGAAAGCGCCGTCTTGAGGACCAATTGCAGCGGAAGGCGACCCAGATCTTCCCCTTGGCTCACCTCTTCAAGCCGGCATGAGGCTCTGTTTGACGAGTATCTCCACGTCCCTAAAAATGCGGCGAGCTCAGACCTCACCGCATCTCAAGGCTTCTAACATTCCTATTTGTCATATATTTATCTCGAAGTCCGGGATGCCGGGGGTTGCCCCCACTTACCCTCAACTTCCGCGGCGTATGAAAGAGCGCCCAAAGGCCGTGCGAACCCAGACAAACGCCAAAGGCTAAGATTCGGTGACTTCCCATTCCAAACTGGCCGCGGCGGTCGATCATAATGGCGAAAGGGAGATACAGTCCGCCTATGTCCATGCTGCGACCTGACACCATCAAGCGCTGAAACGTCAACCCCTGAAACGCCCCTCACTCGCCAAGCGTCAACCACGGTGAGACGATAATCATGATGACCAAGACCCTCCTCGCCCTCGCCCTCACCGCTACCCTCTTCGCCCAGGACCGTTATAAAGGCCCCAAGCCCCCCAAATCCGATATCCCCTACCTCCTGCACGCCACCAGCCTCGTCGAAACCGACTCCGCCGAAGCCCAGGAAAGCAAGAATAAGAACGACACCGTCTACACCGTCTCCGGCTCAGCAGCCAAAGCCCGCACGCCCCTCGCCGAGCCCATCTTCCTCATGCAGGTCGACAAGATCTCGGCCGAGAAATTTTCCTGTTACCGTATGGAGACCAAGGGCGGCAGCCGGCAGTTGATTCTCCCCCTAAAGCCAGGCAAAAATGCCCCCAAGCCCCTCCGTCTCAATGTCACCCGCGTCTCCGACGGCCTCTACCGCATCGAACTCGCCGAATCTCTCGTTAATGGCGAATATACGCTGTCGCCGGAAGGGTCAAACCTAGTATTCTCTTTTGCGGTGTACTGAACCAATTTAGGCAGGGCGTAAGCAAGGCGAAGCTACATCCGATCTTCGCCCAAATGTCACCGAACGAAAACATTCATTCATTACTCTTGTAAATAGATGCCCCATTCAGAGCTTCCCGCCCCGCGGGTCTCCGACGTCCTCCGCGACCTGGTTACCCGGCCGCGTGAGTATCTGCTCCACCGCTGGCATTGGAAAGCGGCCCTTTGCTCCGCCTGCATCCGGTTCACCATCTTCTTCGCGGCCAACGCATCGGCCGGATGGAAAGCCGCCTGGGGCGCCGCCTTGGCCGAATTCGTCTACCGCCTGGTTGCCTCGGGCTGCTATGGCTCCATCACCCAGGCCTTCCGCCAAGCCCAGCCCTTCTGGCTCGCCAACCTCACCGCCGCCGTCCTGGTGCCCATCTTTCAGCACCTCTTTGAATTCCTGATTCACTGGCTCCGCGGCACGCCGAATCTCGAAGCCTCCATCCTGATCTCCGCCGCCTTCACGGTCTTTTCCACCCTCTTCAATCTCTACTCCATGCGCCGCGGATCGCTCGTCGTCGGCGCTGGCGCCAAAACGCTCTGGGAAGATATCTTGGCCTTCCCCAGGCTCTTGCTCGGCTTCCTCTCGAGCCCCTTCACCGTCACCGCTTCCCGATGAAAGGCTCGCGATGAAAAGCCTCCATCTTACGAACTCCTGGCACGCCCACTCCGGCGGCATCGCCACCTTCTACCGTGCCTTATTGGACGAAGCCGAACGCCAAGGCCGCCAAATGGCCATGGTGATCCCCGGCGAGCACGACGGCTGCGAGCGCCGCACCCATACGCGCATCTACACGGTCCGCGGTGCCCCGTCGCCCTTCAACTCCAGCTACCGCGTCATACTCCCCAATGCCTGGCCCGGCATCAATCGCCGCGTCGCCGAAATCGTCCGCGAAGAACAGCCGGACCTGATCGAAGTTTGCGACAAGTACTCGCTCCACTACCTCGCCGGTTTTATTCGCCGCGGCCTGTTCAGCCTTCCGCACCGGCCTGTCCTCATCGGCCTCAGTTGCGAACGCATGCGGGATTCGGTGAAAGCCTATGTCGCCTCCGGCCGCCTAACTGACCGCCTCAGCCGCTTCTACATGAAGTGGCTCTACTTCGCATTCTTCGACCATCACCTCACCGTCTCCACCCACACCGCGGACGAACTCCGCGACGCTGGCCGCGGCCACGTGCGCCAACGCGGCGTCTGGATTCGCCCCATGGGCGTCGACCTCGCCAACTTCAGCCCCCACCTGCGCGATTCGGCTTTCCGCCAACAACTTGCCCGCCGCGCCCAAGGCAACCCCGACTCCCGCCTCGTCCTCTACGCCGGCCGGCTCGTGCCCGAGAAAAATCTGCCCCTCCTCCTAGACACCTTCGAGCAACTCCTCCCCGACCACGACGCCGACTACCGACTCATCGTCGCCGGTGACGGCATCCTCCGCCCTTCGCTGATCGAGCAAGCCGAAAAGCGCTTCCCAGGCTACTCGCTCTGGCTCGGCCACCTTGAAGACCGTGAAGCCCTCGCCCGCCTCTACGCCAACGCGGACATCTTCCTCCACACCAATCCTCACGAACCCTTCGGCATTTCCCCTCTCGAAGCGATGGCCAGTGGCGTGCCGGTCGTGCTACCCAATTCCGGTGGCGTCCTATCTTACGCCGACCCCAGCAACGCCATCCTTGCTGAACCCAACGCCGCCGCCATGGCTGCCGGCGTGCGTCGCGTCTTTACTACGGATCCCACGGAACGAGTCGCGCAAGCCCGTGCCACCGCCCTTCGCTACGACTGGCCCGTCATCGCCCGCGACTTCCTCCACCTCTACGCCGGCTTCCTGCGCGGTGAATCTTTCGCCCAACCCGACTTCCTCTCCACCCCCGGCTCCTGGCTGGGCCTTGAAACCGGGAATTAGATTATGATTCATTTAGACTTCATCTTCGTTCGCTAGGATCATCTATGGTGGATATGCGCCTTTTGTTTGCCCTTCTCACCTGCGGCCCTCTGCTGATGGCCAACCCCCTCGAGCTGGCCATTCGGCGCGCGAGGCTCTCCCGCACCAGCGGCACCCAAACCCTGGCTACCCAGCATCGCCGCGAAGTGGTCTTATTCGGCGCGATCCCGCTCGAATGCGGACTCGATGCCTTCGAAACTCGCGTCCGCGGTATCCAAAGCTTCAAAAAAGGGCCGGAGGTCCTCGCCGTCGGGCTCTTCCAGCCTCATGCCGCCCTCAACGATCTCCGCGCCCTTAAGTTCGCCGACGCCGAACTTGACTCGCTCCGCCGCTGCCGCCCCGGCGAATGCGATTGGCGCCTGCCAAAGTCCGCCATCGAGCGCCTCCATCGCGACGCCCACTGGGACCAACCCGGCGCTCGTCAACGCGCCAACGACATCGTCCGCGACGAAATACTCGCCAGTATCCGCGCCTATCAGGAAGGCGGCGCCGCCCGCCTGTCGGCCTATCACGACAAAGCTGTCGCCCTCTCCACGGGCCTGGAATCCCGCGAAATGATCGAAGCTTCCCGCAGCCTGCTGGCTGAGGTCCCCCAGTTACAACAGCACTTACTCACTTACCCGGCCGCGCCCCTCTCCGGCGCCGAAGACTTCTTCTATTGGTCGCTCGAGAAAATGGGCCCCCGCCCCGTCTTCAGCGCCACCCACATGACGATTTACCGCACCGGCCCGCGCCTCTATATTGTTTCCCGCCAAATCTACGCTAATCACTATCTCGATGGTGCCCTCGGCATCAGTCGCCTTGAACAGGACCCCGTCCACGCCGATCGCGCCTGGCTCGAATACGTCAACCGCTCCCGCCTCGGTCTGCTCGATGGGGCCCTTTCCTCTATCCGCCGGATGATCCTCGAAGAGGCCCTCCGCCGCACTTTACAGCGTTATTTGAACGACTTGGCCCACCGGGTCCGCCGCCCCAACCTCACTGCAGCTTCCTTGGAGTAACCGATAAGTTGAATGACCATCGCCCCCCTCATCAACGCTTTCCTGTCGAACTAGCCTCCCCCTCAAAGTACTTCTTCACAATCCACTCCGGCTGCCACTGATCCGGCTCCCGCTTCCGCCCCGTCAGGTCGACTCGCTCCGGAGCCTTGCTCTCCGACGGAATCGCCACCGTATCCCCCACCTTCGCCTGCCACTCCCGCATCAGCCCCCGCAAGCGCACAATGTGCGGCGCGCTCTCCGGCCGGTCATACAAGTTATTCGTCTCATAAGGATCTTTTTGTAAGTCGAATAACTGTAAGTAGCCCAACTTCGGATAAGCAACCAGCTTCCAACGCTCATCCCGCACGGCCCGCTGAATATCCAGGAACGGTAGAAATACGGAATCCCGCAACTTACTCTTCTTGCCTTCCCATAAAGGCCGCAAGCTATAGCCCGCCATCGCCGCCGGCGGCGTCACCCCGGCGACGTCGCACAAAGTCGGAAACATATCCAACAAATAAGTAAATGCCGTCACCGTCTTACCCTTCGGCACTCCAGGTCCGGCGACGATCATCGGCGTCCGCATGCTATGCTCAAAGACGCTCTGCTTCCCCAACAATCCATGGCTTCCCAAGGCCAAGCCATTATCCGCCGTATATACGATGATCGTATTCTCCGCCTGGCCCGTCTTTTCAAGCGCCGCCAACACCCGCCCAATCTGCTCGTCCAAATGCGTGATCATCCCATAGTATTCCGCTAACTGATCCCGCACCATCGCTTCTGTCCGCGGCCACGCCCCCAGATTCTCGTCGCGCCCGCCTTTCATCATGCCGTTGTCAAAACCCAACTGCGGCCGAAAATTCTTCGGCAACGGCGGTAATTGTTTGTAATAAGCCTCCCGCTGCGGCACCGGAGGCATCCGCGGATCGTGCGGCGCCGTAAATGCCGCATAAGCAAAGAACGGCTTGGCGGGGTCGCGCGTCTCCAGAAACTCAATTACCGAATCCGCAAACATCTCACTCGAGAACTTTTCGCCTTGCCGCTGCGGCGTTAATTTGCCATCCGCCCCCAGATCATGCACCGGCACCTTTGTATGGTCACTCATGCCGCCGAACATCACCGTCTTGCCCCGCTGGAAGGCCCGCAGCCACGATCCCTGCCCGTTGTGCCACTTCCCCGTGCCGAACGTCGCGTAGCCATTCTCGCCCAATAACTCCGGCAGTAACTTCTCGCCCTTCAGCGCGACGGTATCGATGTGCATCCACGTCTTGCCGGTCATCAACATCGCCCGGCTCGGCATGCACACCGCCCCGCTGTTGCCGCCAAAGATGTAATTGCCACGGAAACTGACGCCCCGCGCCACTAACCGATCCAAATTCGGCGTCCGGATGTGCGAATTGCCGTGCGCATGAATCGTATCCGCGCGCTGATCATCGGCAAACAAGAACAGGATATTCGGCCGTTTCCGGTTCTGCGCCGGCAAAGCCGCCGCGGTAAAGGCACCCAACAGGTTTCGACGCGTCATCCCGCCATAGTATCTAAGAAACTAGGCCGGTGGGCTCCAACGCCGCAGCGCCTTATCGAGCGACAGCAGCATCAGCGGCTTGCTCAAGCTTCTGCTCCGGCGCCCCCAAGGGCAACTTCACTTCACGGCCGGCTCGCTCCTCGCAAAATACCCCGTCTTATGGCGCGTCCGCATCCCCTCCCGCTTACACCGGATCCGGATCTTCCGGAACGTCCCATCCCCTTCCGGCTGGCCGCTGGTATAGCCCAAATCGTAAGCGCTCCGAAGCATCTCCGCCATCTGCCGGAACGCCGCCCGCAGATTGTCCACTTCCCCGGCATCGAACTCCAACCCGCCCGTCTCATTGGCCAACCGCCGCATCGCCGATCGACCGTACTTGTTGCGCGCCGTCCACTGCCCCTTCTTCAGTTCCGTATACCGTAACGCAAAGATCGTCGCCCCATATTCCTGCGCCGCTTCAATCGCATCCAGCAGATTCCGGGCACTCGCGTTGTCCTCGCCATCGGAGAACACAATGATCGCCCGCCGCCCCTCCAAGCCCTGCAACGCCTTCGCCGCCTCCACCACGCCGTCGTAGAAAGAGGAACCCTGCT
>ENA-ORBV01011060-ORBV01011060.1-microbial-mat-metagenome-genome-assembly--contig:-NODE-11060-length-14273-cov-5.130530_pt1 | contig 14273 bp, 10 predicted proteins | sample MGYA00237777_ERZ505514 | MGnify/ENA primary metagenome ERZ505514 (study PRJEB26160, sample SAMN06269048) | microbial mat metagenome | isolation source: Oligotrophic lake microbial mat | place...
GTGTATGCTCTTCGTGTTCAAGTTTTGAAGGCTAACCTCTCGCTGATTTGCTCTCGACACCTCAACAACACCATGCAACTACTCGTAACAACCAGCCGAAGTAACATTGATGGCTGCTACCAAAGAGCCAACTCATCCTTTGGAGGTTCTTCAACTAGTAGCAAGTGCCACGACAGAACCTGCGGTGCGACAAGCCGGAGCAATCCATTTCAAAAACATTATTAAAAAAGGCTGGGACGTCAATCGGGAAGAAGGCAACGAGGGAATTGTCATTTCGGACGCCGATCGCAAAACTATCAAGGACCACGTGGTCCAGTTGATGTGCACTGTCCCACCGAAAATCCAAGCCCAAATCTCGGAAGCCATCAATCTCATTGCGGCCATTGATTATCCCGGCCAATGGGACACTCTCTTGCCTCAACTAGTGTCTCAATTTGGGTCTCCGGATCCCGCCGTCGTCAACGGGGTCTTGCAAACCATTGCCGGAATTTTCAAGCGCTTTCGCTACGTCGCTCGATCCGATGAACTTTACGGGACGATTCTGTACAGTTTGAAGCAAGTCCAAGCTCCCCTCCTTCAACTCTTTGTGCAAACGGGACAAGCCGTCGATAACTACGCCAACGATCCTAATCAATTGGCACCTCGCTTGGAATCCCTCTCCAAAATGTGTCACATTTTTTATTCCCTCAATTATCAGGATCTTCCCGAATTTTTTGAGGATCACATTCAGGATTGGATGTCGCAGTTCTCCAAGTACCTGCAGTACAAAAATCCATGCGTCACGGACGATTCGGAGGAAACCGAACCAGGCCCCATTGACAAACTCCAATCGGCCATTATTCTGAACTTGGACCTTTATGCCAGCAAAGACGAGGAATGCTTTTTGCCATTCTTGGGCGAATTTACGCAGCTCGTCTGGGCCCTCTTGATGACTGTCAGTCCGTACCCCAAACACGATACCTTGGCGACAACCAGCATTAAATTCTTGAGCTCCCTCGTGTCCAAACTCATGCACAAGAATTTGTTCCAGGAAGAATCTACCTTGAGAGAAATTGTCTTGAAAATTGTCATTCCTCAGCTCATGTTTCGTGAGAGTGACGAGGAATTGTTTGAAGACGATCCGTCCGAATTTATTTTGACCGAAGTCGAAGGCAGCGACAGTGCGTCTCGACGACGCTGCAGTCAGGATCTCCTCCGTGCCATGTGCCGTCAATTTGAGGCACAGACCACGGCCATTTGTTCGGAACACATTGGAGTCATGTTGGCGGAATACGGAAAGGATCCCAACAGCCAATGGAAGAACAAGGATGCCGCGGTACGTTCTTGTCGGTATTTTTGTATTTGTTTAATTTCTGGTAAGGCACCTTTGCTCACTATGTTTTAATCTCTTCTTCAAAAATATAAATTACAGATCCACCTTATGCTGGGTATTTCCGTTCGCAAGGAAAGCTCTCTCGGGGTCTCGGAAACCAACGAAGGTGTAAACGTTATGGATTTTTTTAATACGCAAATCTTGCCCGAGTTGCAAGATTCCAACCATGGCAGCCGTCCTGTTGTGAAAGCTACCGCTTTGAAATTCGTGACAACCTTCCGCAACCAATTTTCAAAGCAAGAGCTTGTGACACTTTTCCCCATGGTCATCGCCCATCTCGGATCTCCTGTTGTCGTGGTGCACACATTTGCAGCGTTGGCCATTGAACGCATCCTTGTGACCAAGGAACAGATCGGAAGCAAGCAGTGTAAATTTGGCAATGCCGAGCTCAAGCCTTTTCTGGAACCTCTCTTTACATCGCTTTTCGGGATTGTTGACAATACGGATCTCAACGAGAACGATTATGTAATGAAGTGCTGCATGCGTGCCTTGGCCACGGCGGAAGCAGACGTTGTTCCCATTACGCAGATCGTTATTGAAAAGCTTACAAATGCGCTCGCGAGAGTTGCCAAGAATCCACGCAACCCTCAATTCAATCACTTTTTGTTTGAAAGTATTGCTGTGCTGGTCCGTTCTGTGTGCACTGGCAATCCTGATGCTGCGCCAGCTTTGGAGTCGCTTCTTTTCGGTCCTTTCCAGACGGTGCTTCAGATGGAAATTTTGGAATTCACCCCCTATGTCTTCCAAGTGCTGGCACAATTGTTGGAGTTGCGATCTACCGACGGAGGAATTGGACAGTACGAGGGACTTTTCCAGCCCCTCTTGACACCAGCGCTCTGGGAGCGCAAGGGTAATGTCCCGGCCCTGACGCGACTGGTGCAAGCCTACCTCATGAAGGCTGCGCCAATGATTGTTCAAAACAATTTTTTACAAGGTGTACTCGGATGCTTCCAAAAGCTCCTCAGCAGTCCTGCCCACGAAGGTGACGCTTTCAATCTTTTGAACTCGCTCACATTGTACATTCCTCCGGAGTCTATGGATAATTTCAACCCCACAATTTTCCAGCTTTTGATGACGTCGCTTCACAATGCCAAGTCATCCAAGTCGACAACACGCTTTCCCCGTTTTAGTCGCCATTTGATCAAATTCCTTGCCCTTTTTGTGGCCAAGCGAGGTCCTGCTGGCTTCTTTGCTCTTCTCGAAGCGATCCAACCTGGCATGGGAAATATGTTGATTTCCCAGATCTGGTTGCCACGTCTCCAAGCGGATCCTCCCAAAGACTTGGACGCCAAGTTGCAAGTGCTCGGACTGGCCAAAATTCTTTGTGAGACGCCTGCCCTGCTCAGCGACCCGGCTGGACAGCACCTCTGGTGCGCGCTGTTCTTGTCGGCTTCCACAGTATTAGCTGCGATGTCTCTCGCTCCGTCCACTGGTGATGCCGATGGCGAAGTGGAAGGTTTGATGGCGGTTGACGTGCAGTACGACTCGGCCTTCACTGGTCTTGTAAATGCCAAGAAGCCAAAGATCGACCCATTCCCCGAGATTGCCGACGCGGGGACAGCGTTTGCCCAGGCTATGCAAGGGCTATCGGCTGCGCATCCTGGCCGTTTGGCACCCATGGTCCAGGAGAGCCTCAAAGATAGTGACCCCAAACTCTCCTCCGGCATGCAAGCCTTGTTCCAGACGAACGGTGTGCACATGTAAACGGGAACGAGGAAGAAGAGCGCGCTACAAGCGAGGGTAGTTTTAGAGCTATTATACGATTCACACAACAACGCACGTATTCCATTATGTGCCTTCCCGTGGATAGGAGGCACCATGCCATAGATCCATGATACTATTGGATACTACAAATGCGTCCACTTGTCACGATGTTGCTCCGAATTCCACATAGTGCGCCAAGAACGAAAGAAATACATGATGATGGATCATCTGTGTTTTTTATTCCTGCCAAATCTAAATTGGAAAGTTGCTTTTATAATAATTAGTAGAAACATGAAATCACTTCATGCGGCTGTCTGCCTTTCTATATTTCTTCGTCATACGGCTTGCTCCCTTTCTAAATTTCTTTTAACGCGTGTACTGGTTGAAATATTTTCCATACCATGCTGTAGAACCATTAGTAAATAATTTTATCACTTCATAGAGCTCTTTGAAACCGTTCAGCATTTCTTCTTCATACGGCTTTAAGCCTTCTAAATATGCACTGGCTAAAAAATCAAATGGGATCGGCGCAAACATTGCCCAGAGGTCCCAGAAAACGGTCCGCATTCATCAGTTTGACCCATGCTTTGGCAAAGTCACCGATGTAATCCTCAGGTGATGAGGCATAATGCTCCGCCCAAAATCGAAGTTCGGGATAATACATCAAGCCTTCGCCCAGGATAGAAGTAGCGCTCTTGGATTTCAACTGGTCCGCCAACTGCTCCGATGAACCATACTCCATAAAAGTAAGAGCCACACATTCTTGCACAGTCTGACCGCGACGCTTGCACAATTCGATCATGGCTTTGACGTCACCAGGTTCTTCTGTGATGCCATAATCCAAATGACGCCAGCCGTTGCCATCGGTGGCATCCACACGACCGGGACAAAAATCCATGCTGGGAGCGCCCATTTCTGCAAGAGCTGTCGTTCCAGCGAGCACTATCAAATCTGCATAAGAAAGCTGCTCCCCATATTTCTCCTTGATCGGTGCCAACAGGTCCAGCACCTTGTCCAAGCCGGCATTGATCGGCCAGTCCCGCCCCGGCGGAAACCTGATCCTGGCTCCATTACATCCGCCCTAAAGGTGATATCGTCGAGAGAAAATAAAAAGTAAGAATAGTCTGTTTACTTGTCAGAGATCACATCAATCGAGACGTATCGCAGACTTTACCTGATAGTCGGTAGCCCGAAATGTACTGGCACACTGAAACGCCAAGCGCACCAACTCTCGGCCCACCTTGGTGCCCTGATTTTCCTCAATCATATTCCAGATATCATTGGCAACCGCATCCATGTCCGCCATTGTTTCTGGTGGATCTGGAAGTGGATGTTGAAAGTGTTGAGGAGGAGGGACTCGAGGCCCAAGGCAACGTTCTGCAGGGCCAACATCACGTGTCACCAGTTTATACCACGCTTTGGCAAAGGTTTCAGCGAGAGCAGTGTCATTGGCAGCAAATTCAGCAACATATTCTTGATATTCAGGATCCGCCACCAAGGCAACATCTGTGGTCAACATCATCACGTCTTGAGTTTGAGTGGAGTTCGGGTCTGCTACTGGAGCCTTCGGAGAAGCAGTTGTGGCATTTCCTATTTTCACTCGCCACTGGTGATGCCCACCAGGGCCAACGATTGGCTCCCAATCAAAATCAATCAAGTATCGAAAGTACGCGTTGTCCCATTTGGTTGGTTCCGAGGTCCAGGGCCCCTCGAATCCGCTTGTTACAGCCTTCATGCCCGTGGCTCCGGCCCACGAGGCAAATGGACATTCCTTGGGAGGTTTTCCGGGGCTGTCCGTGGTGGCTCCATGCGCTTTTCCAAACGTATGGCCTCCACCAATGAGAGCCACAAGCTCTCTTCCTTTCCAATCCATGCGTCCAAAGACATCGCGAACAGTGGCAGCAGCACCCGCCAGATCTGGTTCACCCATTGGCCCTGACGAAGGAGAACAAAATTCAGATATGTTGGCGTGTTGCTTGGGGATTACAGCGCAAGAAAATGTTCTAGCTGCAATGGAAATGTAGGGTGGTAAACAGAACTCACCTTCAGGATTAACATAGATAAGCCCTAAAGTGTTGGAACCCAGGGGAAAGGGGCACTTGCCATTGACCTCACTGCACATTATAACAACAATAAGAAGAAGTTATGATGTAAGAGGACAATGAAAATACCCTGGATCCCAGAGCGACATGCCTTTATCTTCTTACCAATGAGCAAACTCGTCTTGTTCCGGTGTTGGTCCCAGCGGTTGTGTTTGGGCAGCATTCTGAAAATCCAAGCGACCCGCACAAAATCCAAGGACAGGCCCTCCCATTTGCTTGATGGCTACCGTACCGCTGAGAGCAAACAAATCACCCCACGACAACCCATTCCCATACTTGAGCTTGATGGGTTGGAGCAAACGCCTTGCCTTGTCGAGGTTTGTATTATCGGGCCAACTGCGTTCGGGGTCAAACCTGCGTGTTTTTGTTTTACGAACGAAGAAACACCAGTTATTTGTGAGTGGTGGTTTCGCGTTGGCGAATACCAATACGAGCACAGCACTGTTCGTCCACAAGATAAAAGCAAGAATTAGCATTATAGTTCACGTACCGTTGTCCTCCTCCATCGCAGCCTCCACGTCCATCCGAGGAACGATAGGACCCACAGCTATGCCAGGCCAGTCGTACAAACAGGCCTCCGTAATTACCATAATCCGCGGGCCACCAATCTTGACTGTCCGTCATTAAAGCTTCCAAATCGGCTTCGACCGCATCCCAATCGATTGCGGCCAAGTCCTTCATGTACTCTTCTTGTGCCTCCAAGGAAGGATATCCTTCCAATCTCAAGTTGTCGGCAGAGACTTGGTACCGGATACTCTCACCGTCGTCATCATTGCCGCTCTTATTGTCAACATCCTCCTCCTCATCGTTAGATTCAGCATCACTGCTGCTCTCCTCGTCGTTATCTTCCTCCTCATCTTCATCCGCGCTGATCTCATCTTCGTCCTTATCTTCGTCCTTATCTTCGTCCTCCTCGTCCGTATCCTCCTCCTCGTCCGTATCTTCCTCCTCTTCGTCCTCGTCAGGGGCACCCGCATCGTCACTGTGCTTGATGCTGTGTTTGCTAGGCTTCCTTTTCTTAATGTGAAGATGATGAGGTTTGACAATCTCATCCTCATCTTTTTCTTTCGTATTGTGCTTGTCATGCTTCTTCATCCTGATAGGATGATGTTTGATACTAGCGGCAGGCTCACCCTTGTGCATGCTATGCTTCTTCTTCTTCTTGCTGTCAAGAGGAGGTTTGGGATGAGGAGGTTTGAGATGAGGAGGTTTGACTCTCTTCTCGTCGTGATCCTTGTGCTCGTCGTGCTTCTTCATCCTTTCATGATGATGTTTGAGACTGTCGTCGTCATCTTCTTCGCCGTGCTTGCTGTGTTGGCGCATCTTCTTAATGTCATGGTGGCCTTTGATACGATATTCATACTTGTCATCATCATTATCATGATGCTTGTGCTGGCTGTGCTTCTCCTTGTTGTTGTAATGACGAGGTTTGGGACCATCGTCGTCCTCGTCATCATCGCGGTGCTTGCCATGCTCATGCTTCTTCTTGTTATCATCGTGATGATGGGAGGATCCCCACAAGAGACTCCAACCACTCTGCTGCTCCAGAGTATCGACAAGATCTTTTTCTTGTATAGATCCAACAACGAATCCTCCTGCTGCTGTGCTTCTTGGACTCCAATACATATTCGAAAGGCCCGCCAGGACCGTGCAGGCCACGATCGTCCATCCGAGGGTTCGCCATTTACGGCTGGACCTCGTCGCCGCCAGGAATGACGCTGGCGCTGGCGATGGCGAAGATGTGGATCTGGATGAGGCGGCACCACCCTGCGGCTGCAGAAGAAGGCCACCGTGCTGATAACTATTCATTTTAGTGTCATCCGGCTCCAATCCAAAGGATACCATTGTCGTTCTTCTTAGTATCTCTGGCGAAAGATTTGGTAGGAAGAATGAATCGACCGTTCTAATTATTACTGAATGAGTACCAGTACTGCTTGTAAAGCTAATGTAGTGGTCGATCGTGTCAGCAAGGAAAGTGCTTGCTACTCCGAGTATTTGGAATTGCAACCAACCATTCAATTGACATAGATTCGGTTGATAAGATGTACTACGACGTACAACTAGTAAGAATCAGAATCCATGAATCCTGTAGATACTTATTTTCTACCGCGTGTGTGGATGGACGGATCCGGAAGGAGTGATTGGAATCCATTATCAAGAACCCTGTTGCTACATACTAGCTAGTAGTAGATACTTCTCACTAACAGCTACCAGCTATCGATCTTGCTTGTCATCCATCCTGCATCATCATCGTTCCCAATCAACCACAAGCATCATCCTTCTTCTTGCATTTTCCATTTTCCCACTAACGTAACGGATCCTTTTTCGCGATCTTTCGCTTTGGTTGATGGATGGACGTCATTCAAGAAGCTTGGTATTTGTGCGTCCAAGTACTCGGCCCCATGGATTGAAACGCATGTTGGTCGAATCCTTCGTTTGACGTCATCCCTAAACGGCTGCACAAGGTATTTACCTAAGATCCAACTATTATAGGGATGAGGGTTAAAAAGATCCAAGACCCGTGTAGATAAAAATAATGAGAAGCCACGTACAACGTAACAATAACAACATCACAAACCCAAATGAACGCAAGCTAAGCAACCAAGGTACAAGCTACAGTAGTTAGTAACAAACCGGCACATCCATCAAGCAGAGAAAGCAATCATCTATTGTTCAATTAATAATAGTCGATCGAGTACATTGGCTTTTGGACAAAACCAAACAATTATTATAGAGGCCCACGCTTCGATTGCTTCTCACGCACGTGAAGCAATTCGCAGCATCCATATATTGATGATTCTTTAATTTTTTGGATTCGCGGACAAACCAAACCAAACCAAACCATGATGACGTTTTCGTCGTATCTACAAAAGACCTTTCTTCTCTATGATCCTCTTCCAGTTCGTACGATTTCCTCGAAGGATCTGTTCCAGTCATCTCCCGACGACAATCAACAACAACAAGAAGAACAAGTCGTTGTCGATGCGACCATGCCATTGTCTACAAAGGCAGCCATGAAACAAACACGCCAATTGTCCTTTCCCAAACATTTTTATTGGGGTGCTGCTACAGCAGCCTATCAAATTGAAGGTGGACTGAACAAGTGCAATTGGTCTCAGTGGGAAGACCAAGGCGTACGAACACACGATGGACGACCCACGGTGGAAGGCCACCAAAAAGCTGGCAAGGCCTGCAATTCTTGGAATTTATGGGACAAGGACGTTCACGCCATGAAAGCCTTGGGCATGACCATGTACCGATTTTCCGTCGAATGGTCACGCGTCCAACCCACGTCTGGCGACGCCTTTGATGACTCTGTCTTGCAACGCTACGCCAACTTTTGTCAACAATTGTTGGCCGCGAACATTGCGCCCATGATTACCTTGCATCATTTTACCGAACCGACGTGGTTTGTCACATTGGGAGGTTGGGAACAACGCTTCAACTTGAAGTACTTTCAAGCCTTTGTGGATCGTACGACTCACGTATTAGCGCCCTACTGTCGTCATTGGACGACGTTGAATGAAATCAATGGATATGTCATTGGTGGTTGGATTGCCGGAGTGCACCCCCCGGGACACGTCAATGAGTGGGAGACGATGCTCCGGGTCTTTCGACACTTGTTGGTAGCGCACAGTATGGCTTCCAAAACCATTCGCGCCAATGCGGCGGTGGTGAGCCTCCACGATCCCGTTGTCTGTTTGGCCCTGAGTCATGTCTTGTTTTTGCCGTTGACAGACAAGAGTTCGTCTTTTTGGAATCGAATGCTGCCGCGGTTGGTATCCTTATTTTTGAATTATGTTTTTAATTTTGTCGTCTTGGATGCCATCTTTTCCAAACGGCATGCCGGACGATTTCCGCTCTTTCCCTTTCCCTTTCATTTTGTGGCGTGGCTGGCGGGATGGGGCAAGGACGTGCGTGCTCTCAAAGGCGGTGCCGATTGGATTGCCGTCAACCATTATTATCGATCGTACGTACAATTTGCACGCCTTCGTCAACAATCCCCATCCCAACGACAACGAGGAGCCTCTCCTACCGACATGTTTGTGGCCTGGCCATTGGTAGGATTGGAGCTGCGAGCGACGGCCATTGACAATTTTGAAAAGAATGAAATGGGATGGGATTTGACACCCTCCAGTATGGCCCGATTGTTGCGCATCCTGTGGGATCGATACGCGCCGACACCCATCATTATTACCGAAACGGGAACCGCCGACAATACCGATCACAAACGGGTCCGGTACATGGCCGCCATTTTGTCGGCCATTCATAATGATCTCATGATGTTACAAACGAAAAGACAACCATCATCATCATCATTATCATCTTCGGCACCAGTAGATATTCGGGGGGTTTTGATTTGGACGCTCATGGATAATTTTGAATGGGCCGAGGGCTTTCGTCCCAAGTTTGGTCTCTTGAAAACCAATTTTTGGACCCTGGAACGAACCGAACGAAAAGATACCTGTGACATGTTACGGGCCGTCTTTTCGGACAAAACGAAAAGAGTCTAGTAGAGTCTTGTTGGTTTTTTCTATTTTTCTTGACACGGTCATGCACGCTGAAGTGGGTAGCACCTACATTGGCGGCGCAACTTTTCGATCCCGTCCAAGACGAAATCGAAGCTTCTCCGTCTTCGGAAAAAAGGCAAGAAAGCATACATCCAACACCATTATAATTAAAAGGAACACAGTCGGTACTCAACATCGACCGAATCCTGTTTGATCCAGTAGAGTGTAAATATCAATAAGGTCCTATTACTATTAGTTTTTTGCCTGCAAATAACAAATAGGCACGCTTCAACCAAAACAGCAGTATTCTACCATTACTACTGTACTGTACTGTACTGTACTGTACTGCAGTATTCGATCAAGCCGGAATCGCGGAATCATCGCAAAGGCTCTCTGCCATTTCTCCCGAAAGGACAGCAAAAACACTACATCGGCGCTTGTCTTCCTCGGGATTGTCAATCAGAGGAATGCCCATGAATTGTGCCGAGCTGCGACGATTGGCTTCGGTAGCCGGATCAATCTTTTGTCCTAGAACCATGGCCGAGGATCTTCGTCTAGCTACCAGGCTGGTTCGTTCGTTGGCTTCATCCTCGCCCTCCAGGGGTAGTAATGTTTCTCCTACAAGAGGTTTGCAGATGGCCACATAGAGGATTCCCACAGTGCTCAATACGGGAGCAAAAATCACGTACAAGGCCCAGGGACTCAATTCTCGATGGTGAATATCGGCATCGACTTCCTCGGGACGCCTCAAAATATACGCCGCCACAAAGGAAGGCGTGACAAATCCGGCCACGCTGGCAAACATACTCAGGAGGGCGTGCATAAAGGCATGCCGCGTTTCCAATATAGGATTGGCATCGACTCGGCGGGTGAACAAGGATCGATTGCTGGACCCGATAAAGGGAAAACCACTAATGCAGACAATGACGGGCAGTACAAAATGCCATTCCACGGCGTGGGCCGTCCACAGGAAGTACAGAAAAAAACCACCGACTATCCAAAACATGTTTCCCATGATGATCAACGTTTCATCACGGGTATTCTTGGCCGATAGATAAAAGACAAAGAGCATGCAGACAAAGAGCAAGACCGAGGAAGAACCCAAGACGGCCGACGTTTGAACGGGTCCCCATCCCAGTGCGTGATAGGCCGCCGGAGCCAATCCGGTTTCAATGAGTTGAAAATTGGAATTGACCACAAAGAGGGTAAACACCGGGACGGCAATTTCCGGTGTACAAAGGGCCTTGACAAAATCCCACTTGCTTCCTTCAATATACTGTTCGTCCATCAAATCCGTGCCTCCATGCATGGATTTTTTGCGGCCCGGTTCTTGCAATAAAAAGAAGACGGCCAAAAAGGCTACCATATTGGCCACAAACAAAAACAATCCGACGGAATTGAGAGAATCCACTTGCACCACACTGCTTCCCAAGGAAAAGGTAAAATCCACATTTTTCAGAAAGACATTAAAGCCAGGAGCGACGGCCATGCCAATGATACGGGTCATACTGAGGAGTGAATTGACGCGGGTTTGTTCTTCGACGGGTACCACACTGGCCATGTAGGCAAAGCCCAAGGCGCTGTTGGCCGCACCAAAACCTCCCAAAATGCGACCGCACGCAATCAAAGCAATGGCGGTATTGGTTTTGTCTTTGTAGAGCGAGGCATAAAAATACAAAAATCCTCCCAATGTCGCCATGGCAATCGAGGTCAAATAAGGCAGTCGAAATTTATTGCCCGTAGAATCCGTCCAACTGCCCAAGACGGGTTTGGCGGCAAAACTGGCAAAGCTAAAGACGGACAAAATAAAACCATATTGTTCCTTGGTACCACCCACTTGCCGGATATAAAAGACCAAAGAAGGTGCCACCACCATGTAACTAATGGCATCGACCAATCCAATGGCAGCTTGGACCACGAGGGCACTTGTTTTCGTGTCCCATTTCATGATGAATAATTTGTATCAATTTCTTGAGAGATTAGTTTGTTGTTTTCTTGCAAGTTGTTGTCACTCTCGTTTTTGTGGCTTCTTCTTCTTCGGAGTTGATTGTTTTATGGGAAGTAAACTGCAGGTGTACTGTAGTGACCTGCTGGATATCTTTCAGTCAAAACTGGTCGAGCTTTTGTGATGCATGCAGCTTTCAGAAAATCGCGCCACGCCAGAGTGGAGACGATGCTGTGCTAATTTATAAGAGTCTAATGGACAGCTGAAACCAAAATAATAACAATGTAGTGCGACTATATAGATACGATGTAGTCCGTTCTAGTCGGTGCAACATCAACCTCATCGATATCTTCCAAGCTGTTCTTCGAGCATCAAAACTTCAGCTGCGTTGAGTTTGCATGCAGTTTTCCATCCCTGCCAAAAAGTGAGATCCATCGCGCCACGCCAACACAAAGATTCATTCATTCGTTCATTCGTTTTCGATATGCTTGAGTTTGACCCGAATCCTAAAAGATCTGTTGGTGTAAAAATTGGATCTTAAATAAATACTTTAGACGTGCGTTTGCCCCTAATAACAAACGAATAGAATCGATGAACACCGACTCATTCATTCATTCATTCATTCATTCATTCATTCATTCGTCGTCATCACTGACTACGTACTGTACATAATTATGACATGCATCGTAATGAAGTAACTGCTCGCACAGATGATCTTTAAATTGGACGCATACTTACTCCTTTTGCTCAACTAACCTGGTCCGGTAAACGTTCTATTATTTTCTTCTCAACTCTACACAGTACTTCCCGCAACTACAGTGCTGCTACTAATACTTTTACGAGCAGTTAGCTCACAGACTATACGCCAGACTGGATCTAAGCGACATGTACATTGCTAGCAACTACATGCAGTGCTTGTCACCAAAAGAGGAACAGCACTACACCTAAAGAAGGAAGGGAACTTTCCTGTGGCGAGGATGACGAGGCACATACATTGTTTATTTCATTACTATTCTTGTACCCAAGTTGCCTAATTCTGACTACTTAATATAATAGGTATGGTAGTACAGTAGCCATTTTAATAATGTTGTGACTTGTTTGGAGAGAGCTCTTTCTCCCACCTCGAGGCAATGACGTGATACAGACGATGACGAAAAATTATTGCAATGCTCATGTTGACTTTGGCGATGGAGCCATGACGATGACTGATGCATTCCAGCAGTACTGTACGAAACTCTTCACGATGCGGACAAAAATTCCAAAAATGTGTGTTTGTTGTGAGTGCGTAGTTGTGTACAGGATGATAGTAGATTGATTGGTACAGTACGTGCTGACCGACATGGAGCGGTCTTTCGGGTGGGCACATTACCAAACCGTTTTCAACTTGCTCGTGTGTCTTTCTTTTTTTACTTTTTTTCCATACCCGTTGTTTGGCTTTTTACTTTTTGAAATGGCCTATCGTAATTGGTATACTGTAGTTGCACGTATCCTTGGACAAAAACGATCCCGAAATGATGGTCACCTCCAAGCGATGAGAAAATGTTACCAAGGTCCCCTTGTAACTGCAATTTATGCCCTCGGCAGGAATGTCCACGGTCACGATACAGTCTAATTTTTTGAAGGCCGCTGTAATATCGGTTTGAACACCCCGCTCCATTTTAAAGGCATTATTGACACGTTCCAAATTTTGGACTTTTTCTTTAATGTCTTTGGACGACATTTTTTCCGTGACAATGCTCGGTTTATCCGTGATATTTTGATCCGGTACCATGGTATGTTCGCATTGATTGTCGAGGTAGATGAGATTATGAAGACCCCGTCGGTTCGGAGCGTTGGGGGTTATTTTCGTTTGCCACGTTTGACTCTCGACCAATTTGACACAGACTTTTTTAATGTCTTTGGAGGATCGATTGCGAAGGACGGCCCTCAATTTGAGCACCCCCCCCGGTCGGACGCGGGCATCCTCCAACATAAATCCCACACTGACATTGCCCTTGCCGCCATTTTTGTACGGCCGTAGCATGGAATACGGCGTGACACCTGGAGTGGGCGACGCCAAATTGACAAGCCGAAATTCCGCCTTGGCATTGGGTTTGTCTTCGCCTTGGACTTTGGCGCGCACGACATGCCGAATCCGACACCAATAATTAAAGCCTTTTCCACTTCCCTCTTCGACACTTCCCGTGGGAACCGTGATGGGCTTTTTGCCAGCTCGTGGCGTCGGAATGTTGATTTCAAATTTTATGGGGTATTCGCCAGGTTCGACCGTGTGGCCGCTCAGTTTGGGGAATTCCAGAGGATGACTTGCCTCGTACAGAATTTTGTTTTCTTTGGTTACATATTCCGTACCTGCCTTTCGAGGAGGAGCCACCACTTCGGCCTTTTCTTGTCCCATAATGGTAACGATAATTGGCTTTTTTGGTACCTTCTTTTTGACTGTGACAGTCACCGTTCCAGTGACCTTGTCTCCAGGAGCATAGGCTTCACCATTTTTAGGTGGATCCACTTCGACGTTGAGGCTGATAGAGGCTCCCATATTGATGAGTTACCTCGGAAGTGCTTCTATTATATGCTGTCTCTTATACACATCTCCGAGCCCACGAGACTAAGGCGAATCTCGTATGCCGTCTTCTGCTTGA
>ENA-ORBV01011062-ORBV01011062.1-microbial-mat-metagenome-genome-assembly--contig:-NODE-11062-length-14273-cov-3.474500_pt1 | contig 14273 bp, 22 predicted proteins | sample MGYA00237777_ERZ505514 | MGnify/ENA primary metagenome ERZ505514 (study PRJEB26160, sample SAMN06269048) | microbial mat metagenome | isolation source: Oligotrophic lake microbial mat | place...
CTCTCTATTCGTCGGCAGCGTCAGATGTGTATAAGAGACAGACCCGAGACACCGTCAGCTGTTGGGACACAACAGAAGTTGCGATGAGATACGCAGGGACCAGTCTGCCGTGCCCGGCAGCGCGAATGCGCTCAACCACTCAAGTACAAGCGATGGAACCAGCGCATTTGCATAAGGCGGGATGTTGTCCCATACATCATGATTCACGGATCAGTAATACCGTACCTCCACAAGCTTCTCCTCGTCGCTCTCCAGCAGCGGTCGACCTTCCATGTTGTCGTTCTCTTGGATGTCAATCATACGAGCCAGGTACGCCAGGAATACTGGAGACAAGTATCGACCATGACTGCGGCACTTGCGCTCAGCGCATTCGCCGATGCGTCGCAGTGTCTGCAGGAACGCTGAGGTGGGTCCAGACAGGGCGGGGGACTTGCTATCCGCTTTGGTCTCCATGCTGTGCCGATTTCAAGCACTCGATGTGAAGCCTCCTATGCGTGTATAGTCAACTGCCCTTGCTGATACAATTGCACCCGATATACAATAGCGTTATCGTACGCGACGCAACGCACAATGTCAGTTCACTGCCTGGATCGTTATTTTTTCCACATTTCATTTTTGCAGAGGCAGAAAGTAGTCAGCTGATCCAACCTCGTGCACTTGGCAATGGCGGTGCCGTATTGATCCGCTCTCAGCACGCCGAGCTCGCATGGCGCATGACACCGTCCGTATGGATGGGAATGTGAAGCAAGACGATGATGTTGTCGCAGAGGCGACACAAATGCTTGCTTCCTTGTCACTACATGGCAGTTCACAGGACGCCGCCACCGCAGCTGCCACATCTGGTGCTTCAACGGCAGCTGGGTCTCCATCGATACGGCATGCTGAAGCCCGTACACATCTTGGTGATCCCGGTCATCTCGTCAACGAGAACGATCTGTCATCACTGCTTTCCATCAAGCCTATCAGGCCAGCCCCTGCAGAGCACGCGAATGGTGTGGTGGTCTCGAGTGCACCGCCCGTGTTGGGAGCGGGGCCTGCATTTGGAGCACCCTCGTCGGTGCGCTCGCCGCCTCCTTCAATATCTCTTGCGATCGAGCCGAATGAATGGACTATGGCCGATCTTTTGGACGCTGAACAGTTTGCTGCAGATTTTGTTTTCAGAGAAATCTTACCTCGGGACGTGCCGCAGCTGCGCGTGCTCGATGTAAGCCTAATAACCCCCCACTGCCTATCTGTCTGTACTTTGTCGCCATCTCTCGCTCTACTGACCTGCTACCCGATGGTTCTCGCACGCTGATCACCATGTTCATGTGTACACTGGACTCATGCAGACGCATCTGTTCCCAGTCACGTATCAAGACTCGTATTATAACGCGCTGTTCGACGAGAATGAGGACTACCTCACCATGCTCGTATTTGAGAAGGCGACCAACGAGGTACCCGTGGAGAAACTGCCTTGTTTATATCGAATGATCGAGCTCACGATGTCGTGCACTCTGCTGTCTGCTGTTGCTATGCCCTCTTCGTACTCAGCTGGTAGGCGTGACCACAGCCAGATCAAGAGAGTCCGGCAGCTGCATGGTTGATCGATCTGGGTATGTCGTGCAATGGTGGATGGGGTGCGTGTTGAGCAGCAGTGGAGTAATGGCTGAGCATTGTTCTGTCCTGGGCAGCTACATCAGCACACTGGGGGTACATGAGCGGTTACGCAACCGCAAACTTGGATCATTTTTGCTCAAGGTAGATAACAGCTGTGTTGTTGACTGTCGCTTGGGAGGCGGGGTGGCGTGCGTTGCCGATGCTTTGTGTGAAGCACCTTCTTGATCAGCATGTGCATGTGCGGTTTACAGAATGTGGTACATCTACTGCACACCAAGCGGAACTGTCAAGTGATCAGTTTGCATGTGAAGGTGAGATGCGCAACATCATGTGTCCAAGTCGAGCTTTCTTCTGACGAAGCTCCTATCACAACAGGCGGACAATGTTGCGGCCATTCGGATGTACACCAAACACGGCTTTCAAGAATGGGCGTATCTGAAGGCCTATTACTTCTTCAACAATGCATACCACGACGCGTTGAAATTGCAACTCGTTTTGCGACCTAGACGGTGGCTGCGCGATAACGCCTGCGCTGTGCTCTAGCGAATTGATGCACTGGGAGCAGCGATGGACGGGTCCCTGCATCACGGGTTGATGGCACAGCAGCATGCGATCTGCCGTCATATTCAACGTATCAAGTTTGCAGTCCAAAGTGGTGTGATTGTGAAGCGAGCTATGTTCATCCACATATGGCCAGCTGTGATCTGAGCTCAAGATCTAGCTGGTGAGCTGGTGCACGTGTCTCGTGCTCGCTCGTGTTGCCGACGTTGGTGCCCTGTCCGTGTCAAACCCGTCATCACTCCTCTCTTCCATGTTGCGTATGTGTGACATATGAGCCACCCACAGCGTTGCATTTACATACAGCGCTGTATTATCAACTCATAGACTGATATCGACGAGTCTTCAATGGAGTTCAATGTGAACCCGATCAGGGTCGTCGGATGAATCGTCGGAATGGAGAGGTCGTCAAAACGGTTTTTTTTGTTGTTGAGTGAATGAATTCTGGTGTACGAACAATAGCACGTTTGAAAGATGCCAGCACCAGACGCCATCGTTTGCAAAATCTGTGGAGGTAATGTTTGTTTCAGAGCTTGGAGGTCTCCTGTTGATGTTGCAGTGTCTAACCACTCGCACGTTGCTGAGCGCAGGCAAGTTCTTTGCGCACTCCTACAAGATCCATGTGCCGCGTTGTCAAGAGAAATTCAAGCTTGCGCACACGGAATGCACCGAATGTGGTCTGCAAATCAACAACCAGGACTGGGGTAAAGTCAAATCTGTTTCGTTGGCGTTTGGTTGCGCGGTCTCTGTATCTGGCGCACACTTACGCTGGCGTGCGGTTACAGCCCAACACAAGGCGGATTGCAAGGTGAGCCCTCGGCGTAAGCAGGTCATCAAGCAGATGCGCAAACGACAACAAGAGGCTCGTATGAAACAGGCGGAGGATGCCAAGGCCCAGACCATTAAGGCACTGGGTACGTGTGTGCATGTCGGTTTGTGGCAGTGTGTGCCATCTGATATGAGGCTGTCCAATGTTGAAATCTGCGAATTCACAGCGGCTGCAACCGCGCGAAACGCGTCAAATGGCGGCAATGGCGGGCGTTGTGAGGAGTGTGATAGCCAGGCTGCTAGTGTGCAGTGCATGAACTGTGAACAGCACATGTGCCGCGGCTGCTCTGATCGTTTACACGCAAAGGGAGCACGAGCCCGACACGAAATCCGCTCCCTGGCCAATGGACAGCCGATTGCTGGTAGTGGCAGTGGTGCTGCCTCAATGCCTGATCTGAACGATCAGCCCGCAGTGTCAAGCGTGCTGGCTTCACGTGGTCAAGACTTGCAGTCTGAAAGCAGCATAGGCACCTTTGAGCGACGACTGCAGCAGCAGCTGGAGGAGGCAAAGGTCGATCAGGCGAACGGAACGGAGGATTTAGTGAACCGGTATGCTATCATCCGTGAATTGATCAATATTTGAAATGGATCAGCGAACCCATCATGTGTCGAATGTTAACTTAATCCGATTCATGCATGAAACGTTGGCGGTGTCATCATCAGATCTCCTTGCACGATCTGCGGCCGCCACTTTGCCACGGATCGCATCTATATCCACGAGCGCATCTGCGACAAGCTGCAACAGGCAAAGAAGGCCAAGAAGCGAAAGGTTCGATGCTATTGTTGCTGATGATGGTGGTGAGGTTGGATTGGCGCTCATCAGTGTGACGCTTTATCAGATCAAGACGGGTGAAGATCTGCGCTTGAAAGATACCGAATTTGCGCAGTACGCTAAGAAGAGACCTGAGGTAGCATATTGAGTAACTGCATTGAGCGCATCGCGACACGTGCTTACCTCGTCATACGTGCATATGTGGATAGACCCCGCCTGAGGTGGTGGAGTGGCGCAAGCACGGTCGTCGCTGGCGGCAAGAGGCATCGGAGTTTGAGGAGGTGATCCGAGTGAACGCACAAGCCGCAGCGGAGATCAAGGAGCGCATGCTCGACGTGATCCCCGATGCCAAGCAGCTCACGGCCGAGCTCAAGCAGCCGGTAGGTGTGCTTCAGGCTTGTACCGGAACCAGTGTGTCACGTGTGCTGGCATGCCCTAAGCTGACACGTGGGTGTTGTCTTTGCTGTAACAGACGAAAGCAGTGCTTCGGGACCTGGTGGGAATGCCTTCATCGATGGGTGGCGCTGGTGCGGGACGATCCGACAATGGGCGAGGTGCTCCGAAGGGTCGCCCGAGCGGTGGTGCAGCAGCTGCAGGGGCGTTTGTGGTGGAGTTCAACGATGCGCATGCACCAAAAGCAGAAAGCAAATCTCGATCATCAGCCAAGGTTTGGAATGCGCTTTGGACTCGAGACGCAGCTCTCATAGGCTCAATGCGACGCTGTTCGTGCCCAGTTCGTGTAAACTCACCCGCTTGTTGGTATACTGTACGTGCGTGATGTGCATTGCAGATTGAGAAGACTCCTGCACCGGCTCCGCGGCCATCAGGCTCCTCTGCCGTCAAGACCAGTGCTGGGTCCAAGAGAGGCTCCGCCACACAGAGCAGCAAGCCAGCTCGTGCTGCAGTCAATGAGCAAGCTACACCGCTGCCGTTATCAACCTCAGCTGATCTGTTGTTATTTGGAGAGGTCAAGCAGCCTGTTTCCGCTACCACTGGCTCCGCTGAGCGAAAGCGCGACGATTCATGGCAATTTGAACGGGAGAAGCGGGAGAGAGCTCGGGAACGTGCTAAGGCGATGGAAGCCAAGCGACAAGAGCAGTCGGCCTTAGCATCCACTGCAGCGGATGCAGCACCAAGAAAGGCTTCTCGAAGCGATCACACCAACAAGATGGTGGCGCGTGAACGCGGTGACGCAGCCATGGAAGCGCTACGACGATCACGCAGCTCATCAACACAACGCCTTTCCATGAGCGGTAAGAAGGGTCACTCACTGATCGACGAGGCCCCTGCCGCAAGCAATCGACGCGCCTCTGGCAGTACTCGCACCAAGCAAGCTCCGGTAGATCTGCCGTCAGAGCCGGTTGCCAAAGGTAATTACTGTGTAGCCAAGTTGGAACATCAAATGTGATCTGGCCTCACTGTCCCCAACCCGTGTCCGTATCGCACGTGCAGGTCGCACTTCAAGCACCTCTGTGCACGCCACTCCAGCACCGGCCCAGTCGGCAGCTGCCGCAAAGCGTATGTCCGGCACCGGACCCGTACAGGCTCGTCCGATCTCCAGCACAGCAGCCGTTGTGCCTGCGGCTGGTCCAGGCAGGGCCAGTAGATCGGACGTGCAGCTGCAACGAGCGATTGCCGAGTCTCTTGCATCGTATACTCACGCACAAGCTCAGGCAGTGTCTGCATCGTCCGCAGCAGCATCAGCACAGGCATCCATCTCAGCGGCACCCGCTCCCAAAGCGGCAGTAATGCAGGCTCCACCACAACCAGTGACTGTGACAACACCGGCTCGAGCAACTATCGCCAGCTCATCATCAGCTACTGTGGTGGCTCGACCCCAGTCTAGGTTACTTGACGCCGCTGCCATCGCGCCCGCGCCCACTTCGATCGCAGTGCCTGCTGAGACCTCTGCTAATCACGCAATCACCGGTACGTGTGGCTGCGCATTCCAGCTGTTCATATGATGATCTGGTCTGAAGTAGCCGTTTGTACACACGTGTGCGTGTTAGCAGCTGTGCTGCCCAAGCAACCTGTGTCCAGCATGGAGGAGTACCTAGCACGTGAGCGTGTGCGAGCTGAGGCCCTTCGGAGTCACCATCGGAGCACGGAGCGGCGGGAGCAGCTGATTCAGCAAGAAGTGCAGCATTCTCGGTCACAAGCACCGTTGAAGGCAAAGCCTTCGACTGCTAGCGTGTCGGCTACCAACCAGACCTCTGCAGTGGAAATCAAAACGGCTACATCTGTTCCAGCTCCCGCAGTAATCTCACGATCGGAGTCTAACGGTCAGGTGTCAAGCAAGGAGAATCTCAACCACCTGAAGGGGTCTCCCTCTGGCGATGCCTTTGTGATTCCTGTACAAGAACATCCGACGGGGCCCATGCCGAAGTTCAGCAAGGCGCCCAAGAAGGGTGTAGTCAAGGTGAGTAGTGTCGTGTGTCAAGCGAGACTCAAAGCACGTGGCTCCAATCTAGTGTATCAATCATACGATCATTCCCACTCGTATTTGAAATCTAATCTGGTGATCATTGCATTTGGCAGACTGCGAGTCACAACTTCGGGGATCACCCAAATGTCGGCAGAGCTTCTGTGAAGCTGCAGCCAACACTGGTGGACGGCAAGGTGCACCACGTGCTCTTCAAGAGCTCCTCCAATGCAGCTGAGCCTGCTGACAGCCCCGCATTGCAGCGTGACACCTCACAGTCCGGCAAGGGTGGCAGCGTGCGGGACATGCGCTCCTCGTTTTTGGAGCGCGTGAGCAAGGAGTCTGCCGACGTGGATATTAGCAATTAGATTAGTTTGTTAGCTTGAATGTTTGATGGGTACGGAGAGGGATCCTGGAGGTGCCATCATTTGGCTTTGTGATACGTTGAAATATTTGCAGCTCGGTGAAACGACTGTATGCTGGCACTGCAACAAAATAGATGATTTATTCCCACATGAACAATGAACAAACAAGCATCACATTGAGAGAGAATCTACATTTGCAAGGCCAACAAGAACCCTTGTGTAACTTCAAACCTAGTCATTCATTTCAACTGCTGCAGTTGGACTGTCCGCGACTGAAGCGGCCTCCCGTGGCGACATCTCCACCGTATCTGCAACAGGAATGTTGCGAGATCGGCTAACGTGAGCCGGCTGAAGCAGTCGTACACCGGGGGTAGGGGCTAGTTGAATTTGCAGCCGCCTGTTCTCATCATCCAACCGCACGAGCTGCAGACGAATTCAAACCGCAGCCATCAGTGAAACTTGACGAGCGGTGGCGGCAGTGCTGTCAGAATGATTATTGAGCCGAATCATTACCATGCCGGATAGCTTCTCTACTGTAAGGAGGGATAGATCCAGCAGTGATCGGGCTTGCTCTGTGAGGAGCCCGCTAGATTGATCTGGCAGTAATGCAAAACAAATCGCAGGATAATATCAGACTCTCTACGGATCACCCGAGATACAAACGCGCCTCACATACTCTGCCTTAGACGCTGCAGAAGCTGCCGCAGCCGCACTATTTCCGCTCGGTGGACCACGGCTTCATACGGAATCCGTTGATCTAATTCACATGAGACGATGAATACTGTTAAGGACTCGCCAAAGACCAATTTAAGCAGTGCGTGATCATACTGTATTTTCTCCTCCACTCGGCCACTTCTTTGGCATGCCGCTGCTTGAGCCCAGCCGTGTGAAGAAGCAGCCTCTGCGTGGAGGAAGAACATCAACATGCACGCAGACCGGTCAGGCAACATAACACACGCATTGTCCGAATAACATACTCGTTGAAATGAGTTTTCAATTTGCTGCAGGAACTCTGCCCAGAATCGTTCGGGTAGAGGCCTGTGAGAAATCAATACTGCCATGAGCTAGCGGGGGACACGAATATGGACGATTGTGTGCCCGCGCGGACGCAAGCCTGAATGTTACCTGAGGTGCTGTCGATAATCTGATAGCAGCTGCTTGATCTCATAATGTTGGAGGAGCTCAGATTGTTGAGCACCTGCATCCACAGCTGCATTACTGTCGCCATGTTCATCCGCTGAGCCATCTCCAAACGGAAGTGGTGGAACATTACGAACGCTGTGTGAAGACGCAAAGCAGTTGAGCAGAAGGCAATCAGTCGTCAACATTGAGCCACCGATGCCCGAACTCGAAGCAAACACGTACCTGGCTTGAGCTGCATCAGCAGATATCGGTCTGTTTCTACTACGCAGGATGGGCTTTCGCCCCGCACTCTTGTGGTCTGTATCCACACTGATGACTGACGAGCGAGGGGACCCTAATCTGTGCTGCTGCTGTGCAGAGTGTGTCTGGGGATGCTGAGCGGTGGAATGACGAGGTGACTTCCAGGGCGATACGCTGACGTCACCATCATCTAAACGGAACGCATGTATCGTGCAGCCACACAGCGAGGTTTAACAATTGTAATCAAAGCACGACCGGAACGTGAAGGTCACATGACGTACCGAGTGCACCAGGCTGAATGTGAGCACGTGCGGAGGCGGCTTGGGCTGCGGCAGCAAGCTAGGCAACACAAATCGTACAATCACACACTCACTTGACCAACCACACAAAAACGCTTCACGGCAGCGTCCAGCATCAATTTCAAATCAACGCTTAAGCACACCGCATAACCATGTGACTTCGCAGAGCTGCCCTAACCTCGGTTCTGAGCGCCTCCAGCTGGACAGCTTGAGATCTGATCGTGCTGTAACCACCAGCAAATCTTAAATTGAGTCATGAATTCCATCAGTTGAACGTGAAGAAGATACGTACTGTTTCTGTTGGTCGTCGCTCTGCCGCAGCTGTGTCAGCTCCAGCTGCAACTGAGCTACCTGTGTCCACAGGGCACGATGCAGTCACTGACTACAAACAAACATGAACATCCTGTCAGCAGCAACACGCACCTGCGCTGTCAGCTGACTGTGCTTCGTGGCATCTGCCTCGGCTTGCGCTTTCGTAGCAATGTCGCTGAATCAGACACACACGTGCGGCATTTCAGCAAAGAAACAAATGCAGTCTTCGAACCCTTCCCGGCGTACACTGAGCTCTCGAGACTCAAAACACGTGCATCGCAACTGTATATCACGCATCTTACTTCGCTGCGAGCTCAAGCTGGCGACTATGCGACGCTTGCTTTTCGAGTTGCTCTGCAAACATGCACACGAGTGAGCTGTCAAGCACGCGACTGGCTTTCATGGAACACCTACCCTTGGTCTCTAACAGCTGCCGTCTAAGCTGATCACTGAGTGTGGTCAGATCTGCAATGTCAATAGCGTGTACTGCTGTCATCGGACCCAACAACACGGCGCCAAACACGACACATGACGGCTTCCTTACAGCTCACTTCCTGCTTTAAGGAATCGATTTGCGCTTGTTTTAGAGCAGCTACATCTGTTGATACAGCCCAATCTCAGTGTTGAGTGCAGGCATGAATCATATGATATGCGATGCACGTGCAGAGCTCAGCTTCATACCCTGCAGGCGCATGATTTCGTCATCGGTTTCCCTGATCAGTCTGACCACAGTAATCAAATCATGTTGTTTGACGCAAGGTTCATGCTTCCGGGTGCGTGAATGCGCCGAATTGCAACTGGCAACACACGTACTTGCGAATGATGCCATCTTTGCGCGCCAACTCGAACTCATGTTGAGCCTGCACCTGCTGTCGTTGCCGCCTCTCTTCTTTGAGCTCCTGCTTGCTGGCTGCGGAAACATCGGATCACGCATATCAGCCGACTAACATAGAGTGGCATCACGGTCAGCGGTTTATCAGCAAACCTTTCCAGAGGTCGTGGATGCGGATCATCTCGCGGATGTGAGTTGACGACACGTCAAGATCTACCGCGGACGATGCAGTGCTGGAGTGAGATCTACCCATCTCCAGCGATCCAGCCGGAGCGCGAATTCGGACAGTCTCCGTGTCGTTCGTGGACGACCTCTTGTCTGCGCCTGCAAGCAGGCCGGGCCCCGCATTAACCTGCGCCTCTGAGTGCTTATGCTCGCCATGAGGGTCAGCGGTCTGCTCCATCGGCGGCTTCACCGAATCCAAAGTGCAAGTTCTTCAGACTTCAGGAAATTTCAAGTCAATGCCCCGATGCCAAGTCGTTTAATAGAGATATGAGTGTATCGATTGCCGTTCAACGCAGCAGAATTTTCGCATAACTTGAGGAGAAGCGAAGCGCAACTGACCACAAAATTGAAAACGTTGGGTTTCTGATCACCATGGCCAGAGCAAGCAAGATCAAACTTGCACTTTCCACCCCAATTACTCATCACGACAAGTACAAGCTCGCGGCAAAGACGATGTCCCGCTTGATCATCTGCGACGCGGTCTCCATCTGTTTGTGGTCATCAAACGTCAGGTGCTCGATCAATAATTTCGCATCCGCGCAAAGGGTGCACTTCTACTGCGAGATCACATCATCAGTTTGTGCACAGTGCAGTGCCGTACCTTCGCCATGAGATTCACATCCCCAATCACACGAGCAGCGTTCTTCAGATCCCGGCATGTCTCATCCAGTCGCGTGATGCACCGGACGATGGCACCTTCCTGCACATCGGTGATTTCGCAGATTTTGTTGAATGACTGTAGGTACCAGAACACCGCAGTTTCAGGTGAGCTGCAACGCAGCAACTAATAGACCAGCACAGCAGATTCGCCAGGTGACGTACCGTGCCGAGAGCCCATTCATAGACAACTTGCATCATGCCGACTTTGATCTGAGCTCGCAGATACTCTTGCGGATCAATCGGCAAGCCACACGTCTTCTGCAATCCACCAACTCGTAGCGTCACCGCTACCAGCTTGTCCCGAGCCTGTGCCCACAACCGAACAGCGCACGGGACAATGAAGCAGCGTGTTAGAGAAGGGACAAGTTTCAAATCAGTGGTTCCACTGGGCTCGTATATTGCACTGCAGGCACGCACATTCGCTAGGCGCTCTGTGAGCACGGGGGGCACAGCGTCCTTCTCTTGAAACACCAGACAGGACATGAGCGAGATGATCTCTTCGGGAGCCAGGTCTGCACCACATAGGAACCAAACGCCACGAGCTGTGGTGGGCCTCATTCATACGATAACGTTGACATGGCGCTCGATTGTGTACCGGTTAGAGCGTTATCAAAGATGAGCTCAGTCACGATCAGCGATTCGACGGTGTTGAGCTGCACACCACCAGCAGAGGTAGACACGTGACGTGCGTTGATTTGAGGGGTCTGGAAGAATATGTCAATCATGGAGCAAGCGCACAAACCTCGCACGCAACTCGGCCCTTGAGTTGCACAGTTCGTTCAGGTGACACGTATGCTAGTTGTTGCAACACCTGCACAAGCATCGATCATCAAGAGTCAACAGAAAGCCGTTCCCCTGACAAGATCAGCAGGTATGCACATACCGAAAGCATCTGCTCAAAGTCTGCCATCAAACGGATGTTGCCGTCCGACAGTGCTCGTTTAACCTGGTGCATTGATTTACACGAGACTTGTGAGACTCTGTAGCAGCACAGAAGACCTCAAATGGGAAGCACGTTCCATCTACCTCGTTCATGCGATGGAGCAACATCTGCCGCTTGCGCATGAGCTCCATCTGTGTCAATGGGTCAGTTGCTACAAGCATCAGCAATCCGCAGCACTCATTACACAACACAGCGGGTACCCTACATGCTGAGGGCGATTGGGACAGGTATGGCACGGCGACTGCACCAGAGCGGCCCGCAGTTCTGCCTTGACATGCGCGTTGTCTGCCATATCGAGCTCCAAGCTCTGGTGTGTATGCATGAGCCGCAAACATCAGCGAAATGCGAATTCGTTACACTCGCCGCGTGAACGCGGGCAGACAAGGGTATTGCTGCATCAGTATGCATGAATGCTCACCTTGAGGTCATCAAGCGGATCCAAGAGCTGCTGCTGTACTGCATTCAAGCCTTGATCGGCCACAGTCTACATCACGTGATCCACATCATGAGCGGATCGCATGGATCGACAGCGGGATCACATCACAAAACAGCACAGCACCTTGAGCTCCTGCACGACAGCAGTGATTGCGGGCATGTAGCGGTCTAGCGTAATCGCGGTGGAGTCAATCTGACCGCCAGCCACAGCAGTTATTAGGACGACATGTAACCGTGTTTGCACTTCGAAATATGCAAGGATACCTTCTTTGGTGTCGCTTTGAGAATGCCCTGCACGTCTCCAGGATGGAGCTCGCACAGCAGATACGTCGCTGTGGCGATCAACGTACCACATTTGACGTTGAGCTGGCAGCGGATGCATGAGGCTAGATAGTTACACACGTACCTCCAACCGCTGCTCCCACATCCAGAGTGACTTTGCCTCGCAGTTGCTGGAGGCATCCAAATAGAACATTTCACACCATTGACAACGATCAGATGTGGCAACATTGACAATCACCACAGCCTCTCCTAACCTTGGCTCGTTGCTCGATGCGAGGTGGAAGCTTCCATCCCTGTCGTCACATGATATATCATGAACGCGACTGAATCAGCACCGCATGCCACGAAAGAGCGATCTCACGTCACATACCGGCGGGCATAGAATCATCACCAGAAAACTCTTCAAGGGCTGCGCGCCCGCACTGGCTGCTGTAGCAGCAGGGGCACTGGAGGCTGCAGATACCTTGACCACCATGCCGATCGCATTGCTCTGCGATAGAATCACGCAGACGGTACAGCATCAGATCAACGAGCACATAAGAATGACAATGACTCGCGTGTAAACGGATAGCGCGAGGAGGAGCTGAATTTGACCTTGAATTCCGCACCAGTGTATATTTGTTGACAAGCAATAGGCGACCGGGACAAAGATACTTGTCAGTCAGTTTTGGATTCGCCATGACAGCTTTGATGGCCTATCATAAGCAAAATCAGTCAATCCGGTAGTGATGCAAGAGTGAGCGGCAAAGCGCTTCCGCTACCTGTGTATCGATTGCTTCAACGGTGCTCCACATGGTGTAGTACTCCTCCATCTGATAGGCGCGATGGTGAGCGCACTCTCCGTCGCTGACCTTTAACGACTGAAGACGGGTGGCATCCAACTGCAGTTGACGCTCCTGCACTGGCGCGTCCCTGTGCAGATGCAGCACGCAGCATCATCAGCAAAGAGCTGGTAGAAGAAACTTCCCCATCGAGGACAAATAGCGTACTTCTGAGTAGCTGATTCTGAAAAACTCCGTTTGATCATGTCCTCGACACGCATATCTGGTATGTATGCCGGAGACCACATCAGTCAGCTCCATGCAAGCCGATAGAGCGTGAAGTATGACGGCTACCAAATACCTTCTTGTCGCAGCAGGTTCAGAATCATGTTGTAGGTCAAGCGAAATTGACTCTCCAGCTTGCGCGGCTTGCCCTGTGTGCCATATTACAGGGTCACATGAGGTCATTTGCAACATGTACTCCACTGTCACGCATCGACAGCTACACCCCGAGGCGGCAGATATTCATACCAGCAGCAGGTTCTTGATGACGAGCTCATCCGGTACCTCATCGTGCCTAGGGTAATTCGAAACACAGTACCGGCGAGGTTAGCGCAATAGGAACACAATGTACCGTACAGCGGGACCATCCAGCAGCGCTCAGTGCAGTGCTTACTTGGTGAGAATGATAACCGTGCCCACAGCATCATGCATGCGCCTGCCAGCCCTACCACTCATCTGGGTGTACTCCCCTGGGACAGTCAGCCGCACGGTCCATGAGATCCGTCATACTGCTCACACGATAGCGCACACACGTACCTGGCAGAAGATCGCGGAAATTGCGTCCATCATTCTTGCGCAGCCCGTTGAACACCACAGTGCGCGTGGGCATGTTCACACCTGATGCAGAAGCCAAACAATGACCGTCAGCGCTGATTATACCGTGTCTCATCCTAATGTATCAAAATTACCCATTGCAAATGTCTCGGTGGCGAAGAGCACCTTGATGTGACCCTCAGAGAATACCATCTCAACCATCTTTGACGCATGCAGATGACACATACATACGTGTGGACAATTATGCATGACGGCTGAAAACCGGCAATAATTCGAAGCTGTACCTCTTTGAGCAACGGCAGCATGCCAGCGTGGTGCACTCCAATGCCGCGCTTAGCGAGGTCCTTAACGTGCAGCACCTGCAGATTGGCGATCACAGGTGAAGACGCCATAATGACATCACTTGGTCAAACACATCGTATGATATCAAGCGGCAAGCCCACAGATTGCATGCCTGCGGCAGCAGTCGATCCATCGGGTTCAGCCGAGCGAGCACGGCCTCCATCTTGATGTGGATCTGAGCCTTCTCTTGAGACGTGGTCAGATCCAGTGCGGTCAAAGCTGGTAACCGAATGCAGCGGTGGCGTGCTCAGCTTCTGGAACAGACAAGCTACTATGGAGTGCAGAGCCTCGGGCACGTACATGTGGCGCACTCCTCGCACTTCTTCTTGGAGAAGGCGAACACTACCGCGGGCAACAGCTGTACGGTGATTGGGATAGCGCGGCACCAGCATCAACACTGTGACACCTGTCTCTTATA